>Ga0157372_10008838_pt1 | contig 10701 bp, 6 predicted proteins | sample C55metaG_FD_115307 | JGI IMG/M metagenome (GOLD analysis project Ga0157372, IMG submission 115307) | Corn rhizosphere microbial communities from Kellogg Biological Station, Michigan, USA - C5-5 metaG | ecosystem: Host-associated > Plants > Roots > Rhizosphere > Soil | place: USA: Michigan...
CCGCCGCGCGCGGGACCGATCATGCGGTACCGCATGCCGGAGAGGCGAGCGTCATCGAACGAGGAGACGTCGGCGGAGCGGGCGGCAGCTCTGGTTGCCGGGGACTGCACCTGGGCGACGACAGGTCGTGCGGACGTCATGAGCAGTGCAGCTGCGAGCGCGGCCAGCTCGACGGTCGGGATGTGACGCTGGAGAGAGCGGATCATTGCGTTCAACCGGGTGGGAATGCAGGCGGGGCCGGCGAGAGTGCGCCGACCCCGCGAAGATGCGCGATGGGACAGGGGGTTGCCAAGTCAGTGAGGCGGATGGTCATGACGCGAGGACTTCCTGGATTTCGCTTCGGAGCAGACGAAGCTCGCTGAGCCCATCCAGCCGCCGAACATGTCGCCGGGTGCGATTCGCCAATTCCCGTCGAGTCGCCGAAGCGTAATCACCGACGGCGGCATCATGTAGCGATGAGGATTCTCGTTCGCTCCCGAATGCTGCATCGGGCGAGCCGAATCAGCTTCCTGCGGGAAGACAGTCGAATCCGCATAGAGGACGTACGCGAGAGAGTCGCGCAGCACAGCCCCGAAAACGTTGTACGTCATTGATGGAAGCAGCAGCGCCGTGGCGGTGAGGCTGTCCGGGAGGCCACACCGCTTCCGGTTTTCCGCGTATGAGCGGCGCATCATGTAACGTGGGTCCTTCGCTTCGCTCCAGCGCGCTGCTGCATCGATGACCGGGAGCGCGGCGAGGCTGTCGGCGCTGTGAACGTTCGCGAACTCGAACGCGAGCAGGTCGAAATCGGCACGTAATACCTCGGATCGTTTCGCCTGATATTCCGCCGCGGCGCGCGGCATCGCGGGATCGGATTTCATCAACTGCTCTGGCGTGACGTGATACTGGCGCTGGGTTCGGCTGCTCCGAACGGCCTGGTCCCGGAGCGCGCCGAGTGCTTCGAGATCCGTCAGCCGTGCCGCGTCGTACCACCGCTCCTGCTCCACCGCCCTGAAGAACGAGTCGACCACCGCGGCGGGTGCACCACCGGACTGAGCACGGCACGGCCGTAACGGCGGCGCCAGCAACATGGCTATCGTGGCGAGAGGGACAACCGTCTGCATCCGCATGTGCGGAATCATTCCTGCTTCCAGAGGATTGGTCAAGACGGCTATCCAAAAAGTGAGCTGACACGATGAAGGTCGAGATCTGGTCGGACGTTGTCTGTCCGTGGTGCTACATCGGGAAGCGGCGGTTCGAGCAGGCGCTCGCGCAGTTCGAGCATGCCGATGATGTGGAGATCGCCTGGCGAAGCTTCGAGCTCGATCCGAGCGCGCCAGCCGTGCAGGTGGAACCGCACGCCGAGCGACTGGCCCGCAAGTACGGAGTGTCGCTGGCGCAGGTGGAGGCGATGAATACGCGGCTCGTCGGCGAAGCGAAGAAGCAAGGCCTCGAGTTCAATCTTGCCGAGTCCAAGGGCGGGAACACCTTCGATGCGCACCGCCTGATCCACCTCGCGGCGGAGAGCGGCCGCGCGAGCGAGATGAAGGAGCGCCTGATGCACGCCTACTTCACCGAGGGCGTGGCGATCGGCGAGCGTGCGGAGCTGGTTCGCCTCGCCGTGGAAGTTGGGCTCGACGAAGCCGAGGTGAAGGCGATGCTGTCCTCGGATCGCCTGACGAACGAAGTTCGCGCCGACGAGGCACGGGCGCGCGCCTTCGGCATCAGCGGCGTGCCATTCTTCGCGATCGACGAACGCTACGGCGTATCGGGCGCGCAGCCGGCGGACGTGCTGCTCGACGTGCTGCGGCAGGCGTACGTGAACTCGCAGATGGTGATGGTGGGCGGGGAGGATGCCGACTCGTGCGCCGACGGGAGTTGCGACATCTGACGCTCAGCCCGCGCTGAGCTTCTCGGCGAGCTTCCGCACCGTCGTGACGTTGCGCGACGTGGCCGGCCCGCCGAGCACCTTCTCCATTGGCGTGCGCCACACCTTCGAATCACTCATCCGGCCGCGGGCGAGCCAGTAGAGCTCGCGGCCCTCGACTCGCAGCTCGTCGTATGCCGTCCGCATGCCGTGAAGCCGCTCGGCCACCTGCGTGCCCGGGTGCTGCTTGAGGAACGCCACGGACAGCGTGTGGTCGTCCTCCACCATGCCGGGAAACGGATCGAATCCGGCGACCGCCTGCAGTTCGGCGGGCGTGCGGACGAACGTGATCACGTCGTAGCCGAGTGCGGACGCGAGGTGCCGCTCGATCTTCTCCTCCAGTGCGGCGACGTTTCGCGCACTGGAGGAGAAGAGAACGTTGCCGCTGGCGATCACCGTCTCCACGTCGTCGAGGTCGAGCTGCTCGAACAGCGTGCGGAGCTTGTCCATCTTCACGACGTGCCCTCCCACGTTGATGGCGCGCAGGAGGGCGACGTAGCGGCTCACTCGGGCGTCTTGAGGTCGGGGACGACGATCGCCGGCTGGCCGGCGGCTCGGCGCTTCGCGTTGAGCGACGTGAGTCCGCTGGTGCGCAAGGAGCTCCAGCGTGCTTCCGCGGCCCGCGCCTGAGCGCGTGCGCCGTCGGCGGCAGCGACCTGCGATGCCGTCGGCGCCACATCGGCCTCCTGCATCGCCATCACGGCGGCGGTGAGCGCATTGCTCGCGGCCTCGAGTGAGAGTGTCGCACTCCCTCCGCCGCCACGCCGGCCGAACCCGCGGCCACCGCGAGCCGGCGGCGGCGCCACCGAATCGAGCTGCGCGCGGAACGCGGCGACGTCGACTCCCTGGACGCCCGCGAGCGACGAGGCAAGGGCGCGCGCCTGCAGGTAATCGGCGTGGGTCGACTTTGCCGCCTCGTAAAGCTCGTGCGAGAGCGACGCGAGGCGCGCGAGTGCCGGCGCTGGCGTCTTCACGCGCGGATCGAGCCGCAGGGTGAGTGGCTGCGTGTACGATCGGCCGTTCGCAGAGAGTCGAACGGTGTAGGAGCCAGCGGGCGCCCACGGAGCGTTCACCACGGGGTAGGTGCGATGCGGGACGGCCCCCTGCGCCTCCTCACCGCTCTGCTCCACGGGGCCACCCACGGGATCGTAGCGGAGGTCCCAGCTGAAGCGATGCATTCCCGCCTTCGGCGAGACGATCAGCTGCGGTGCTGGCCAGTAGAGCGGGAGCGCGCAATCGGCCGCCGACGGATTGCGCTGGCAGACCTCGTTGTAGGCCGCTGGATTCAATGCCGGATCCGGGGTGATAGCCGGATCGGTGCTGGCATACGAGCGAACGACCTTCCCGGAGGCATCGAGGATCTCGAGCTTCACGGCGCCCTGTGCGTCGGCGGGCAGGTAGTAGTCGATGATCCCGCCGGGCGGCGGATTCTCGCCCGCTGGCAGCTCCGGTGGCCACGGCGTCGGCTCGTTGGTGCCGAAGCGGACGCGCAGTGCAGTCGCCGGCTTGAACAGATACGCCGTCCTCGATGCCTCGGCATTGCGGAGCAGCGCCGCCTGGCGCAGTGGCGTCACGTCGTCGAGGATCCAGAAGCCGCGGCCGTGCGTACCGGCGATGAGATCCGAGCAGTGACAAGTGCTGTCGTCCTTGAGCTGGATGTCGCGCACCGAGATGGCGGGCATGTTCTGGCGGAGCGAGCGCCAGTGCGCGCCATCGTCGAACGAGACCCAGACCTGGGCGTCGGTGCTGGCGTAGAGCAGCCCGGGGGTGCGCGGATCCTCGCGGATCGAGTTCGCGACGTTGCCTGGCGCGATGCCGGCGCTGATCTCCGTCCACGTCTTCCCGCCGTCGTGGGTGCGCCAGAAGTGCGGGTTGGGATCGTCGATGCGCATCGTGTTTGCTGCGGCATACGCGGTGCGCGCGTCGAAGTGGCCGGCGTCGATGTTGAAGATGCGCGTCCACGGCTTGATGGCCGATGGAGTGACGTTGGTCCACGTCGTGCCGCCGTCGGTGGTCACCTGGATGTTGCCGTCGTCGGTGCCGGCCCAGATGACGTTCACGCTGCGTGGCGACGGCGACAGCGCGGTGATGCTGCCAAGCGGGGACGGCTCGATGGTGCCGGCGTACTTGCCCGCGCTCGCCGGCGTCTGCCAGGTCTGCCGTGCGAGGTCGGGGCTGATGCGCGTCCAGCTGTGCGCCCGGTCGGTGCTCTTCCAGACGACGTTGGACGTGTAGTAGAGAACGTTCGGATCGACCGGCGACCAGGCGATGGGCATGGTACGCACGTTACGACCGAACTGCGAACCTCTCTGACTTGCACTCGGACCGACTTGCGTCGTCTGCGCCGTGGTGCGGTTGTAGAGCGAGACGTTGGTGCGCGCGCTGCCGTAGACCATGTCCGGATTCTTCGGATCGGGCGCGGCGATGCCGTACTCCTGGATGTTGACGGGATGCCAGTCGTGGAACGTGATCTCGCCGTCATCGGAGCGGCTCTTCACGCACGCCGAGCCGGAATCCTGCTGGCCGCCGCACACACGGTACGGGAAGTCGTCGTCGGTGGAGACGTGGTACATCGCCGCGGTGGGCTGGTTGTACCAGTTGCTCCACGACGCGCCGCGATTGCCCGACACCACGCCGCCCTGGTCGGCGACGACGAGGATGATGTTGGTGTCGTTGGGGTTCACCCACGACTTCTGGTAGTCGTCGCCGCCTGGCGCGCCGCGCACCGCGGTCCACGTGAGCCCGCCGTCCTCGGTGCGCCAGAACACGGTGGATGCGCTGTACACCACGCGCTCGTTCTTCGGGTCCACGGTGAGCGTGGGCAGGTCGCCGCCTCCGATGCGCACCATGGGGCGCGGGTCCTGCGCGTTCGCTGTCCGGTTCGTCGCCGAGTCGGGGAGGACGAGATGCCAGTGCTCGCCGGCATCGGTGGACTGATAGAAGCCGACGGAGCCGGTCGTGGTCGGTGTCGAGCTGCCGGGCACGATACCGGCGACGGCGGCGTAGAGCACGCGTGAGTTGCTCGGCGCGATGGCGAGGTTCGCCTGGATGACGGTCGGCAGTCCCTCGGTGAGCTGCTTCCAGGTGGTGCCGCCGTCGGTGGACTTGTAGATCCCGTTGCCGCTGCCACCGAATGCGCGCCCCTCGATGAACGCTTCCTGCTGCTGCCAGAGCGTGGCGTAGACGGTGTTCGGGTCACTCGGGTCGATGCGCACGTCGTTGGCGCTCGTGTACTCGTCCTTGTACAGCACCTTCTGGAACGTCTTCCCGCCATCGGTCGAGCGGAACACACCACGCTCGGCATTCGGCCCATACGGATGACCGAGCACGGCGACGAAGAGCCGGTCGGGATTCCGCGGATCGACGTCGATCATGGCGATCATGCGGCTGTCGTCGAGGCCGAGGTGCGTCCAGGTCCTGCCGGCGTCGGTGGACTTGTAGACGCCGTTGCCCGTGGCGAGGTCGGGACGGATGATGCCGGCGCCCGAGCCGACGTAGATGATGTCCGGATCGGACGGCGCAACGGCGATGGCGCCGATGGAACCGGTGGGTTGATCGTCGAAGATCGGCGTCCAGTTGGAGCCGTAATCGGTGGAGCGCCACACACCGCCGTTGTCGAAGCCGATGTAGAAGACATTCGGCTGACTCGGCACGCCGGCGAGCGCCCGTGCGCGACCGGCGCGCACCGGTCCGATCGACCGCCAGCTCATGGCGGCGAAGGGATCGGTATCCTGAGCGACGGCAGTAGTGGCGAGGGCGACGACGCCAAGGACGGCGAGCGCTACATGACGGAAGACGGTGCGCACGAGGAGTGGCTCCTGAATTATCTGGTCTGTACAGGGAAGTCGACGCAAAATAGGGCGCGTGCGAAGGCGCGCCGCAACCATTCCTGCTCTCGAGCACAGCGTTCGGAACGGAAAGGGTCGGAAACGCGCTGACCGGCCGGCTCCGTCCCTCGCGCGACCTGCGTTGCGCGCACGAGGGCTGATGCATGCACCCGCGACGTTCCTGAATCGATCGGAACGGCTTCTGGAGGCACCGCAGCGCATGGGGCCATCACGGCCGAGGAGGGAATCCGGGAGTTTGGCTGTTCAAATCCGGCAGTGCCCGTTCATCGCGCTCAATTCCCCTTCAACGGACCTCCTCGCGCCGCTCCAGGTGTGCCGCGACGTCGGCTCGCGTCCGCCAGACGGGCTTGAACTGCTCGCGCGAAAAGAGCGGGAGCTGGTCGGTGCGGTGCGGCGAGCCGGTGCGCGACGCGTTGCCGTAGGCGACGAGCGACACGGCGTGCACGGGCGACGAAAACTCGATCACCGCCTCGTACGAGTCGCCGCCGACGGCGCGGTAGCGATTGTTCGGGGCGGGCTGATAGTCGACGACGCTGAAGACGCCGTACGCGCCGCTGGCGCCATTGCCAGGGAGATCGAGCGAGTCCTCGCGAAGGCGGAAGACGTCGCCCCAAGCCACGTCCGGCGCGCCGTAGGATTTCGTCACCGACTGGACGGCACTTTCCAAAGCGGCGAGCGCCAGCGTCGTGTCGGCAAGTCCGTGCGGAGTCTCGAGTGGTTGGCCGGCGCTCCACGGCACGGCGAAGCGGTTCCTGCCACCCATGCGGCGTCCGTAGTCGGCCCACCACTGGACGAACAGCACGGCGCCGCGACTGTCGGCGTTGGCGGCGCGATCCCAGTGCGCGAGTACGTCGGCGGCGCGACGTGCGTCGCTGCTGTTGCTCGCGCGGGCGAGTGGGAGCAGATCGTCGAGCACCCGATCGGCCAGCTCCATGCGCGTGTCGCGCGCATCGCGCACGAACTCGCTCCACGTGAAGCTCGAGTCGGACTGCAGCAGGTGCACGGAGCGCTGCGGCCGCAGCGCCATTTCCAGGGGACCGAAGTACGACGGATAGTCGCCGGGGCGCACGGCGACGGGGAAGGTGGACCACCACGGCGGATCATTCGCGTTCTGCACCCAGCCACTCGGTGGATCGAGGGTCATCGGCAGGTCGTCGAAGGGATGCAGCGTGGTCCAGAGCGTGGAGGAGCTGTCGCCGGGAACGATGCCGGCCCAGTAGGCGCGATCACCGTGCGACCGCACCGGCGAGTTGCCGCCGTAGAACGCCATGATGTGTCCGGCGCGATCGCCGTAGATGATGTTCTGTCCGGAGATCTGATTGGGACGAATGGCTCGCTGGAAGTCGGCGAAGTTCCGCGCGCGTCCCATGTCCCACCACTGCTCGAAGCCGTACGGCGTGGCGGGCGTCATGCCGACGACGCGCAGGGCGATGGCCTTGCCGGGCTTCGTCGCGACGACCGGGCCCTGGACGGACGAGCGGATGCGGAGGGTGTCGTCGCGCAGCACGCCTGATGAATCCCGCACGCGGAGGACGCGAACGCGCTCGGTGAACTGCCGCACTGCGTCGTCGTACCGGTAGCCGCTGCCGGCGAGCGTGAGCTCGTAGAGATCTTCCGTGTCCTGGGTGTTCACGGTATGCGTCCACCCCAGGTCCTCGTTGAATGCGATCTGCAGCACCGGCGAGCCGACTAGTGCGCCACCGTAGACGTCGACGCCGGGCATCGAGTACTGCGCCTCGATCCAGGTGAAGATGTCGGACCACGGCAGGTGGGGATTCGCCAACAGCAGGGTGTGGCCGCTTGCCGAGTGGGAAGGCGCGATCGCCCACGCGTTGGAGCCACGCTGCCACGCGCGGGTCTCGGCCTGCACCTGGCCGCGCGAGGTGAGAAAGCGCGCGAGGGCCAGACGCTGCTGGTTCGCGAGCACGTCGATGCCGGTCACCGGCAGTACGGCGCGCACCGAGTCGCCGATCAGCTCAGGGTGCGCTCGCGCGAAATCGTTGATGCCGGCGACGAACGCGTCGATGTGGGCCCGCATCTCCGGCCGTTGCAGCTCGTAGTCACGCTCGGCGAGGCCGGGAATGTCCACCGTCCAGGTCCATCGATCCTCGGCGAGGTAGTCGGGGCCAAGGAGCTCCGCGGCGCGTCCGCGTGACTGAGCGTAGAGGCGCAGGAGCAGGTCGCCGTGGTTCTGCATCTGTGCCCAGCCGAAGGCGTGTGCGAGCTCTCGCCGGTTGGGCGCGTAGATGTGCGGGACACCATAGCTGTCCCAGAGAATCTCCGCCTTCGCCGCCGGGGCGAGCGAGGCCGGCGCCGAGGGTGAGCAGCCCGATGCGAGGGCGATGAGCGATGCGATGCAGAGGAAGTTGCGCATACCAATCGCGATGGAAGAGGCCGCACGAGGGGACGAAAAAAGGCGAGAGAGGAAAGAACTGAAACGGACTGGGACGGCAGGATGCGTGTCTTTCGTTCAAGAAGCTCCTGCGAATGTCGTATCAGTTGTCTCCGCGGTTTCCTCTCTCGCTTTCGTCTTTATTGCCCAGGGTGATACGCGCGCTCTGTGTGCCCGGCCAGCTGGTTGGGGTAGAAGTAGACCTGACGCAGGTTGCCGGTCGCGTAGCGCTGCGCCTGATCATCGAAGTGCGGGTTCTTCGGGTCGCCGCTCTCGCCGCCGGCCGAGACGGCTCGCGCGCGGACGCTGTCCTTCCCGAACTCGATGACGGCGACGAAGCTGTTGCCGCTCGTACCGTACCACTTCTTCGTGTTCGGATAGGGGCGCGCGCCGAAGGATGCGAGCGAGCCCCAGCGCGACGACGTGAAGCCGACGGGGATGCTCGGCCCTGCATCGTTGAACGGCTGGACGATGTCGCCGGTGAGGCGCTGGAAGCGGTTGATGTCGCCCCACGGTGTGTCCCACTTGCCGAAGTCCGCGGCGAGCTTGTCGGAGGCGGCGGCGAGCGACTCAAGGAGCATCGAGTGCGGCGCGCCGTTGGCCACGTAGTCATCGGGCTGCTCGCCGGCGCGGCGCGCATCCGGCGCCGCGCGACGCAGGACGTCTTCTCCCCAGAAGACGGCGAGCGACGTCGGCACCGAGCTCACGCCCCAGCGGTAGTCCCAGTTGCGCAGGACGGCAATCTGGTCGGCGAGCTTGGCCTTGAGCGGATCGGACGCCGGCGTCGAGTCGTAGGCCGTGATGAGCGGTGGGATGAGCTTGGTGAACGCGGGCAGGTAGCTGTCGTATGCCGCGTCGATCAGCTTCTGGATGCTGAAGTCCTTCTTGTTGGAGAGCACGCGCAGTGCGTGAAATCCGCGCGGCGACTCCTCTCGGCCCGTCTCGACGTAGCGCGGGAAGTCCTTCATGTCCGGGCTGTACGGGCCGGCGGCCGACCACGGCCAGTTGTTGCTGTTGTAGAGCCACCCGTTCGGCGGATCGAGCAGGTGCGGCGTCTGCTCGAGGGTGAGCACGCCCTTCCAGTCGGTCGCGGGATTGCTGCCGTCCACCGGCTTCGTCCAGTCGAAGCTCGTGTCGCGCTTCGGGATGAAATTGCTGTGGAAGTAGGCGATGTGGCCGTCGGCGTCGGCGTAGATCGTGTTGTTGGACGAGTTCGTGTGGAGCTCCATCGACTTGACGAAGGACTGGTAGTCGCGCGCCTTGGTGCGGGTGTACGACTGGGTCAGCGCGTCGAGGGGGTTCTCCATCAGGCTGATCGCCACCCACTTGCCGTTGGCCGAGCGAACGATGGGACCGTGCTGGCTGCGATAGATGGTGAACTGCCGCGACTTCATTCCCGTCGGCGTTCGGTATGGCACGCTCACCGTGCGCACGGAGAGCGGGATGTCGTTCGTGCCATGACGGTAGTAGTACGTGTTTCCCCTCTTCGTCACCGTCTCCAGGTACTCGTCGATGTTGTCGACGCCGCTCGACGTGTGCATCCAGCCGATGCGCGGGTTGAAGCCCTGGTAGATGAAGAACTGTCCCCACGTGACCGCGCCGTATGCGTCGAGCCCTTCGTCGCTCGTCATCTGGAGCTCAGCCCGGAAGAAGAACGACGTGTGCGGGTTGATGAGGAGCAGCGCGCGATGGTTCACCGTATTCGACGGCGAAATGGCGGCGCCGTTGGAACCGCCCGGCTCACGCGGGATATCGCTGGTCGAGACCGGTGCCGGCGGGGTGGGCTCGGCATTGTCACCGTAGAATTGCGCGAGCTGCTGGAGGTTCACCCGCTCGATGTCGCCGCCGATGCTGCCTTCGCTGAAGGTGAGCGCCATCCACGGCTCGAAGCGCGTGATGACGCGCGGTTTCACCTGCGGATGCGTGTAGAGGTAGTAGTTCAGCCCGTCGGCCCAGCTGTTCATCAACCGCCTGAGCCACTCCGGGCTGCGGGCGTACATCGCTTTCATCGAATCCGGCGCGATGAACATCTTCATCCGCAGGTCGCGCCAGATCTCGCTCTCCCCGTCGGCTTCGGCCAGTCGCCCCATCGAGAGGAGGTAATTGTTCTCGACCCGATTGAAGTCGTCCTCGGCCTGGGCGTAGATCATCCCGAACACCGCGTCGCCGTCGGTCTTCCCCTTGATGTGGGGGATGCCCCAGTCGTCACGCGTGATGGTGATGTCCTGCGCCTGGCGTTGCCAGCGCGCGACATCGGAGGAAGAGGGCTTCTGGGCGGTAGCGACGGACGTAGTCGCCAGGAGCAGTAGAACGGCGATCTTCTTCATGAGCCGAAGGAGGGTGACGGGAGAGCCGGGTTGTCACGCGGTTGCAGCTAGCTGATCCAGGTGCCGAGCGCGAGACCGAGGATGGAAAACATCAAGGCGAGCACGCTCGCTGTGCCAACGACAACGGAGAGTGCGCGGACTCCCTGGAGGACATGCAGGAACCCGTGGTCGGTGGCAGTTGGCCGTTCGGCAATCTCGCGATCGGCAATTCCCCACGCGCCGAATGAA
>Ga0157372_10008843_pt1 | contig 10696 bp, 10 predicted proteins | sample C55metaG_FD_115307 | JGI IMG/M metagenome (GOLD analysis project Ga0157372, IMG submission 115307) | Corn rhizosphere microbial communities from Kellogg Biological Station, Michigan, USA - C5-5 metaG | ecosystem: Host-associated > Plants > Roots > Rhizosphere > Soil | place: USA: Michigan...
GACCTCCATGTGAGGAGAGCCGCGAGCGCATGCTGCCGAGCGGTTATGCCCACCTCGTGCTGAGTCTGTCTCGTGACTACCTGACCGAGTGTACGGAGAATGGCCCTGATCGGCCGGTCTCCCTGCCCTGCTCGTCGGCCAGCGTTCACTCTACGAGTTGATTGCTGCCTTGGATTTCACCGACCATAACTTTTGTGCTTATGACTCTCGCCTTTTCAGTAGTGCAACTGCCTCATCGAGTACTGCGTCAATAGATTCCATCTTTGTTCTCCGTTGCCAATGAAAGCACGGAAGTGCCGCTTGCGCCAAAATGGACGATGATCAAACCGACCCCGATGCAAGCGAAGATGCATTACAAAGTCAGATCGCCTTCGCGGTTAGACGTTCCCCTTTGGAGCCGTCGTTTCCGGCAACTATTGACGTTCACGTGTCGATAACAGGGCAATGCGCTCGTTGACGGTGCGTTACAAACGAGCAGTCAGCGATCCGGACACCTCGCCGGCCAGGAGGCGCGACAACTATCAACAGGCGCCAAATAGTGGCGCGAATCTGTATGGACGACTACAGAGCAAGTTACTCATTGTCGGGTCTTGAATGTGAGGAATCTGCGCGTTCTTGTCTTCGTGAGCGGATGATCGGCAAATGGGAGATGACCACTCGGCCACCACAAAAGTCATTGAGCTCATCTAGTGAGTCTTGGATGGAGCCCATGCAGGTGCCCCCTCCTCGGTAGCGTTATCGGTCAAAAGGTGGAATTCTGAGCCATCGATGCGCATCACCCCGATCTCTCCGTAGGGCTGAAACGTGCCCACCAGAAGCGGCTGCACAGCTTCATCCTTAAATCCCTGAGCTGACGTAGCGAACGCGACCCATTCCCCATCGGGCGAAACTGCTGGGTGCGCGTCGTTTCCGGGAAGATGCGTCAGGCGCTGGAGCCGGGTGCCATCTGGGCGGATGCGATAGATCTCGTAATCTCCATCGCGCTTGCTCGTGAACACGATCCAATCGCCTCGCGGCGACCACGAAGGAAACGTGTCGTAATCCGATCCCGTCTCCAGCCTGCGATTGCTTCCTGTTGCAAGATCCAAGATATGCAGTTCACGATCACTTCCGTGGGCAACCCGATAGACAACGTGCTGGCTGTCCGGAGACCAACTCGGCATGCCATTGTTGGCGTCATCATGTGTGATCTGTGAAGCATGACCGTCACTCGGATCGACGCTCATCAGCTGTGCAGATCGGATCTGCGCGCGTTGGAAGAAGCCGCCCACTCCGACGAGGATCGCATTACCCGCGGGTGACCACGCCGGGCCAGCTGCATCCTGGGTGAGTGGTCCCTCCCAAATGACCTTACGATCGGAGCCGTCGAGGTTCGCGGTTATAAGTTTGCCGTTGCGAACGTCTCCCTGGAAGTTTGTGAGTATGTAGACCATGCGGTCGCCCGCGGGCGAGAAGGAGGATGCGTCCGGGACTCGCAGGAGGGCAAAGCGCCGATCAGGACTTGGCCATATTTGGAAAGGTCGGTCGCGATCCCCACGCGGATCGGTCTCGGTGTGAAAGACGAAAGAGTGTCCATCCGGCGACCAGGCTGCAGCCTGAAACGCGCCGTGAATAGTGCGGCCGTTAGCGAAACGAAGCCCCTCCTTTGCTTGGTAAACAATATTGCCGCCAACCCAATGTGGACACACTTTCAATCCATCGCCGGTTGTGAGTGCTTCGCGTTTGCCAGAACTAATCTCAACGGAGACAATTTGTGTTGTTCCCGTCCCGAGAATCAGGCCGCCGGTACAGACCTGGTCGACATTGCCGCTATAAAACGCGATGTGGCTCCCGTCCTGCGACCAACCCGGTGTTCCGGCGGTCTCGCTCTTTCCATCTGTAATCCGCCGGAGGCGAGTGCCATCTGAACGGACGATGTAGATGTCCCTGTATTGTGGGGTCACGAAGAATCCAGCCCCAGGTTGGGTCGTCGTCGGGCAGGCGCGTGGCCGATCTCGATCCGATGAGAACGCAATCCATTTCCCGTCCGGCGACCATGCGGGACGGAAATCTCCCGCGGGGTGATGCGTCAAATTGCGCATCTTGTGCGTGATCAGGTCGAGAATCCAAATGTCTGCCTGGCCGCTGCGGCTTGAGACAAAGGCCAGGAATCTGCCGTTGGGCGACAAAGCGGCTTGATCTTCAAATCCTGGATCATCGGTGAGCCTTTGCAGCCCAGACCCGTCTGGATGTACGCGCCATATATCGGCAGAGCCGGCCCGGTGCGACGTAAACACGATCCAGCGCCCATCGGCAGAAAATGACGCGTTGTAATCGAGTGCAGGATCCGGTACCAGGGGGCGCACATGAGAGCCGCCTTCGTCGGCGAGAAAGATGTCGCTGTTGTTCGGCGCGAAGCTCTTGAAGGCGATCGTGTATTGCGGTCCGGTCAGCTCGGAGCCGCGAGCTTCAGAAAGCTCAGATTGAGCGTTGCTCACCATCGCTGGCGCAGCTTGAGGCCGCGGCTGAGCAGGGGAGATCGTACCTTGCGAAACCGTAACGGCGCAGGTATAAGCCAGCGACAACGAGACGATTGGAAGCAGTCGTGCTTTCATCATTGCACCAGGAGCGGCAAGCGAGGCGCGCGGGACAAACTGCTCACGACGCTTTAGACGCCAATTCTACAACCCGAATCGGATCGGCAGCTAATGCAAGATTATTGCTTTTACGTTGTACTGATTTGCTGCGCGGAACAGCCTCAGAGCGGGCGGTCACCACTGGGAACCTGGCAAGTTTTTGGCCTCAGCGTCCACATTTCCGGCCACTCGCTCAGAACTGCAGATTTCCGAGTTCAATGGCTCAATGAGTGAGTTGGCGATGATTCGCTCATTGAGCTCCGGCACGCGAAAGCCCGATGCGGCGCACCGCAAAAGGATATCGAGTAACTTGCCAGGAATCATTTATCTAGTTGCTTCAACTCGGCGGTCCAATCCGCGACCAAAGTAAGAGGCGAGGATGGGTTTAGGGCGAAGAAGCTGATAAGGAAACGGCCATCGGGCGAAACAGCGTATTGAGTGTCGGAAAAGCTGGGGCAATAATCCGTGTCGTCCCCCTTGCAGGCCAAAGGCAGGCGTCGTTATCGCTCAAAGTGATGCGTTACCTGGTTGTGGCTCTCATGGGAGATCGACATCGAAGGCGTAGATTTCCGCGCTGCCTGTGTCGCGCAGGACTAGAGGGGAACCATCGGGGGTCAGTCCAACCCACGTCCATCCGAAAATTCCGGTCCGCCGGATGCCCCGCAGACTTACTATCCGCTCGATTCTGTCATCAGCAACGCGCAAGCGATAGAGCCAGGGCGGCGTCGCGGTGGAGCGAAAGTATATATACCTCGAATCGGGCGACCAGTTCGTATAAGCGATGCCGAGCTGGCCTTCCTTGCGCCACTGCCTGGTGGAAAAGTCAAAGATCCATAGGGTATCTGAACCCGCTTGCATGGCGGCGATATGGAGCCCATCCGGAGACCACCGAGGAGAGAAAAGCCCTTCCGAACCGGGCAATGTGGAAATCTGGCGGGATCTCAAATCCATGATCTGAATCATGCTCCTGGCCGAAGTCGCAGGGTCAAATACTACAGGCGCTGTACTGAAGACCATAGAGTTGCTATCTGGCGACCAACCAGGGTCCCCGGCCCAGGGTTTGATCTCATGCAGGACTCCTCCAGCAGCAGAAACGATGTACATCGTCCATGGCTTGCCGGGGGACACAGCCTGGAACACGATCTGCTTGCCGTTCGGCGCCCAGCGCGGTAAGTAGGCAGTCATAGGCTGGAATGAGAGCTGAAGCTTCTCAGTTCCGTCCAATTTGCTTCGCCATAGCGTACCCTCAGGGACGGCCACATAAGTGATCCACTGGCTGTCTCTTGAGAAATCCACTGTGTCCGCCGAAATGCCAGACAGATATGGCATGAACTGTTTTGATGTTGTGTCGTATCGTAGTAATTCCCCACGCCGCTGCACGCCAACAGCAAAAATTGTCTTGCCATCGTAGCTCGGCTGCGGTCCCTCAAAACTCAGAGGGCCGCTGGTTAATTGCACCGGGGTTGGTTCTGGCTTTTGAAGTAGTCCGGGCTTCTCCCGGATGGCCCAGATGTCCGACCTCAAATTACGGGTAGATTGGAAAACAAAGTGCCTCCCGTCGCGGGTCCACGAACCACAACACTCTGCCGGTGAATCGTTCCAGCCTGAAAGCAAGCGGTGGAGGCCGGACCCGTCGTCCCGCACTTGCCAAAGCGAACTTGTGTTCGTCTGTAGATCAGTAATAGTGAACCGTAACAATCGCCCGTCGGGTGACCATCGCATCCAGGAGGGCGTACCATTCACCTTCACGAACTGCCGGGAGTCTGTGCCGTCATTCTTCGCCGCGTAGAGCGCATGACCGCTGGCGTATACAATCCTCTTCCCATCAGGGAACCAGGCGGCGTCGGTAGAGGTTACGTCGTTTATTCGGCGTCCCGAGCTTGAGACGGTGGGAACAACCCAAAGAGGTCCGCGCCACTGGTAGCCTTCCCTGCTTTGCAACAGGAGCTCCGAACTGTCTGCAGCGATTGCTGCCAGGCGGTAAAAGTAGAACGGACTCATATTAGGCATCGCCATACGGGCAGATTCGCCCCCGGTTACGGACACCTCATATAGTCCATATGGTGGACCGAGGATGGTTCCGAAATACAGCCTCGAGCCATCAGTAAGAATAGGAGGTTCTTTCGCGAGGCCGTCGAAAGTGAGTTGCCTGGAACTCAACATCCTGGGGGGCCGCACGGGCAGCGTCAGCCAGTAAACAAGGAGCCCAGTCAGGATCACCATGGCTCCCGTCATGCCAATGACCCAGCGCTTTGCTGATGGCGGCTTGGGAACTGCGACCGCACCCGCAGCTGTGGCAACCAGCGCAGACGTTGCCGAAGCGGGCGGTGCGGCGGTGGGAAGGGTTGCTTCTGCTGGAAGCACTGCAGGGCCAAGAAAGCGGTAGCCTCGCTTCGGAACTGTCTCGATATACCGTGGATTCTCGGCGTCGTCCCCTAGCGCTTCTCTCAGCTTGCGAACGTCGACGCGGAGGCTGCCCTCGAAATCGACGAAGGTATCTTCCGGCCAGATGCGGTTCCTCAGTTCCTCGCGGCCGACCACTTCTCCGGCGCTTTCCAGAAGTACGACCAGAAGCCGAAACGGCTGCTCCTGCAGCTTTACGCGCTTTCCATTCCTGAGGAGCTCGCCTGAGGTCGCGTTCACCTCAAACTGGCCGAACTGATAGACCGCATCCGAACGAGTCGGCACATCTAGTCCCCAAATCTACCGGGACTAACCGGTGGCCAAGTCTAACACTGTCTCAACCGCGCTGTCTCAACCCCGTTCACAGATCGGTCGTATTCACCTGGATTGCAAGGGCTTAGTGGTTAACGAAGGATTCACGGCCAGTTCCTTTGCTCCTGGGCGCAAACAGCGGTTTGATGCGTGGCGAGGGCAATCCAATAGATGCCTTCCACAAGGAGAAATTTCCATGAAACGCATGACCGCACTTGCATTCCTCGCGGCGACTTTGATCTCCATGACCGCCGTACCCGCACACGCTCAAGCCGGGGTAGTCGAAGCCAGGATTCCGTTCGACTTCAACGTTGGCGACCGGGTATTACCTGCGGGAGCCTACCGCATCAGCTACGCGACCCAGACCGCAATCCTGGTTAGCAGTTTAGATGGACGCTTCCATGCAATCACCGCAACCTCCATCGCCGACGGTCAACCCGGTGGCGACGGCGTGCTCGTGTTCACGCACTACGGCAATCACTACTTTCTGCATGAGGCGCTTTGCAGCGCCGTCGATATGAACCTAGCCATTCCTACGTCCAGCCCGGAGAAACGGGCTCGCGTCCAGGAGGCCGGGCTTGCCCGCACCGAAACCGTCGCGGCTCTTCATCTTGGAGCAAAGTAGTTATGTCCATTGGCCGGAAATGGCCCGGTGGGCACGCTCGGATCGAGCGAATCGTGATGCTCACAGGCCAGACAGTGGCCTCGCTTGCCCTTCCTGATCTCGGAGGAGTTTGAGCACTCGCCGACACGGCACGCAGCCCGAAATCATAGGCCCGCCTGCGTGCTCCATGCACTGCCACCGCTGGTCGCATTATCGGAGTTCATTATGAATGTTCCTTCTGCTTTCAAGCTGAGCGCAATCGGCGCTGCAGCTATCCTGGTTCTACTCACCCTACCGAAACACGTTTTGCCCGGAGTGCAGGCGCATGAGGGCGGTGAAGGCTGCTCAGTAGCCTCCCTGAACGGAGCTTATGGGCTGGTGCTCAAGGGACAGGTCCTGAATGCCGGACCTATCGTATCTGTCGGGGTGACGACCTTCGACGGTAAAGGCAACTTCGTCGCGGACCAGACAATCAATCTCAACGGCAATGTCTTTCCAGGGCACCTGACGGGAACCTATACGGTGAACCGTGACTGCACTGGCGACTCCGAACCTCTCGGTGAAGGTCCGCACTCGTTCGTCATTATCGACGGCGGAAAGCAGATGGACCTGATGGATAACAACAATGCCGAAGTGCTCACGATTCACTTCACCAAGATAGGGCAAGAATGAACGATCAGCACGAAGCCTAAGTGCCGCGGCCATCTTTGTTGTACTGCAAAATAGACAAAGGTAGCCGCGCCACCACTCTGCTCGACAACCGTGTCGGATCAAATCCCGATCCGAAGCGGCGCGCAGAATAGCGTGCCCGGGAGCGGTTGGATGGCATCAGTTTGCGATCAGGGCCAGCGACGGACACGACGTACGGAACCAGTGAAAGCGAGCACAGGTGCACGCTGAAGTCGAGTCGGCTTGTGTTCCCAAAAAGACTCTTGTGGGTTGTCAACTGTCGCCAACAGGCTAACGCACTCATTAAGCCGATCGGAATGCGAACGGGCGTTCGATTTGATACTCGGGGATTTGGCATTGCTTGAGAGAACTGGGCTCACCACTCCAGGTCTGGTTAGCCCAATGCCTTTGCGAGTCGAATGAGTGCTTGCCGTATCGCAAGTTCGTTGAATCCGCAAAGCCGAGGAGCAACGCGTTCGGATCAGGACGTTTCAGGGTGCATCGATCGACGGCAAGGACCTCAACACCCTGGGCCACCGCCAGCTTTTCCGCCTGTTGTGAGGTCATTCCATTCCTGAGGTACCCGATCGTGTAGAGGCCCGCCCTGACGCTGGAGATCTCAGGCAATCCACCCAGATATTGCATGTCCCCTTCCACGAGTGTTGCGAGGCGCTCCGCATAAAGATTCCGCATCCTCCTCAGATACGCGCCAAATGCCCATCGACGATAAAGTCGCAAAGCACCGCCTGGTCAAAGGATGAATTGCAAAAATCGGTCCGATAACGAAAACCCAGGAAGAGATCTACTAACGGAGCGGGCAATACCACGTAGCCCACGCGCAAGGCTGGGAACAGTGTCTTGCTGAACGATCCGATGAAGATCCCGCTTGAGTGATTGTCGAGACTTTGTAGGGCAGGCACAGGCGGTCCCTCAAACCTGTATTCGCTGTCATAGTCGTCTTCAATCACAAAAGCGCCGGCGCGCGAGGCCCAGCTAAGAACGGCCATCCGCCGCTCCAGCGACATCGTTACCCCAAGCGGGAATTGGTGAGCCGGCGTTACGTATGCGCCCTTCGCATCCGGGCAGATTTGAATTCCGGCGGAAACAGACAGCCGTTCCTCATTCACCGGAACAGCAATCATCTTGGCTCCGACGTTGTCGAATGCGATCCTGGCCCCGAAATATCCGGGGTCCTCCATCCATATCGGATCGCTCTTTTTCAAGAGCAGCCGCGCCAAGAGGTCGAGCGCCTGTTGTATTCCGGAAGTGACGACGATTTGTTCCGCAGCGCATCGCACTCCGCGTGAGGTGCGCAAATACCCGTCGATTGCATCGCGCAATCGACGATAGCCGCGCCGGGGTTGGCAAATCACTGAACTTCGGCCTGTTGAACAGTTGTCGAAGCACACCTGCTTGGATCGAATAGTTTTTGCGCCCATCCGGCAGCGCTTGTTGAGACGAATGGAGGTTGTGAGGTTCTGAGAGCTCGACGATGCTCTCTACGAACCTGCGGCAGGCCGGACGCGCACCGTAATACGCCCGTGTGGGGAACGGCATCAATGGCAACGGCTGAAGATTCGAGAAGACCTGGCGCAGTTCGCCCCCCGATCGATTGCATTAGGACGTCCGCACGCGTCCGAAACGTAGGGGGAACATCCTGAACTCCCCCGGGCTAGCCCGCCTCTGGTGCCGGACACCTTTTCCATGGGAGCGGTGGAGAGGACACCATTGGTCATCCAATCGCGCTGGCTGTGCGAAGGGAGCGAGTTAAGCGCTGCACGCTCGGCAGTAAAGCTGCAATGCTCCGCAGTAAACGAGGGAGACCAGTTGCGCAGTTCCTGAAGGCAATGTGGTTTGAGAGAATAAGGAAGCCGAGGGTTTGATGACAGCTATTCAGCGGAATAACGTGAAAGTGATCGGTTCAGGAGAACAGACCCTCATCTTCGCGCACGGGTATGGATGCGACCAGAACATTTGGCGGCACCTCACGCCTTGCTTCACGGATAAATACAACGTCGTGCTTTTCGATTTCGTGGGTTCGGGTGGCTCCGCTCGATCCGCATTCGACCGGACGCGTTACAGCACTCTGCGGGGATATGCGCAAGATGTTCTGGATATTTTGGAGGAGCTGAATCTCGAAAACGTCCACTTTGTAGGCCACTCTGTCAGTTCGATGGTCGGGGTGTTGGCGTCAATCCAAGAGCCCGCCCGCTTCTCTACCCTGACGATGATTGGCCCTTCCGCCTGCTATATCAACGACGGAGACTATTTCGGGGGCTTCGAACGGGTCGATATCGAAGCTTTGTTGGAATCTTTGGAGAGCAATCACATCGCTTGGTCGGCGATGATGGCACCGCTGATCATGGGTAACCCCGAACGCCCGGAACTGGCTCAGGAGCTGGAAGCCAGCTTCTGCCGAATGGACCCGTTGATTGGGCATCATTTTGCCCGCGTGACGTTCCTGTCCGATAACCGCGCGGACCTGCCACTGGTGAAAACGAAGACGCTAATCCTTCAATGTCAGAAGGACACCATTGCTGATGTGCCGGTGGGAGAATATGTACATCGCGTTCTTCCGGAGAGCGAATTCGTGCTTTTGGATGCCACCGGTCATTGTCCGCACATGAGCGCTCCCGAGGAAGTAGCGTTGGCGATGAAGCGCTTCCTGCCCTGATGATTCCGCGCGGTGCACAGTTCGCAAATCTCATAGCGCACGCGCCGGTCGGCTTCGTCGTAGCGGATCCGGGCGGCCGCATTCTTTTCGCCAACGAGGAGTTCGGACGTCTGATCGCCCGCGACCGTTCTAACGCGGTTGGGCACGATTTCCAGGAACTCTTGGCGCCCGGGGCAAAGATTTTCTATGAGAACCAACTGGTTCCCATGCTCCGTCTGCGGGGCTCCATCCGAGAAATTGCACTGGAATTGGTGCAATCCGATGGCCGAAGCACACCAGTATTTATCAATGCCGTGCTGCATGGTGGCGAAGAGGACGGAGCGGAGTTCGTTTTAATTTCTGTTTTCGAAGCACAGCAGCGTCGCGCATACGAGAAAGAGCTGTTGCGGGCGCGAAGGGAATTCGAGCAGCTCGCAGAACTCGTGAGGCGATCTTCAGACGCGATTCTGCGCCTCAGTCCCCAAGGCATTATCGAGAGCTGGAATACGGGTGCGGAGCAGATATTCGGATATTACGAGGGCGACACCATCGGCAGACCTATCGCAGATCTGTTGGATAGTGCGGGCGCGACCCATCTTCGGGCCGCGGTAGTTCAACTGGGGCAGGGAATCGATGTACGGCTGGAGGCGGTGGCATTTCGAAAGGACGGAAGGCGTGTGGACCTGTCTATCAGCCTAACCCCTCATCTGGATGCTCCGGGGATACTGCGCGCGTTCTCGGCGGTGATTCGGGACATCACCTCTCAGAAGCAGGCGGAACGTGCTCTGCTGCAGAATGAAAAGCTGGCTTCCGTGGGCCGACTCGCCAGTTCGATCGCGCACGAAATCAACAATCCTCTGGAAGCGGTGACAAACCTGCTTTACCTTCTCGCAAGCCGGGTCGAGGGGGAGGAGAATAAGGCTCTTGCCGCAACCGCACAGGCGGAACTCGCACGGGCTTCGCACATCGCTACGCACGCTCTGCGGTTTCACAAGCAGAGCAGTGCCAGGGCGCTGGTGGACCTCGCAGGGATCGCAGATTCTGTACTCAGCCTGTACCATGCTCGCCTGGAAAATTCCAGGATCAGCGTTCACATGGACAGCTCCGCGGCGTCACCTTTGTTCTGTTTCGAAGGGGAGCTGCGGCAGATATTCATGAATCTCGTGTCAAATGCGGTCGACGCGATGATGCGCAGAGGCGGGCGATTGAGCATCCGGATCCGGGATGTGGCGCTGTGGGCGTCAGGGGAGGCGGGAATACGAGTGACCATCGCGGATACCGGATCAGGCATGGATCCTGAAACGCTTCGCCATGTCTTTGAGCCATTCTTCTCCACGAAAGGCATCGGCGGTACCGGCCTGGGGCTTTGGATTACGAAGGGCCTGATCGAAAAGAATGGTGGAACGGTCCGCGTCCGCAGCAGCCATAAACCCGGACGCA
>Ga0157372_10008844_pt1 | contig 10695 bp, 7 predicted proteins | sample C55metaG_FD_115307 | JGI IMG/M metagenome (GOLD analysis project Ga0157372, IMG submission 115307) | Corn rhizosphere microbial communities from Kellogg Biological Station, Michigan, USA - C5-5 metaG | ecosystem: Host-associated > Plants > Roots > Rhizosphere > Soil | place: USA: Michigan...
GCTGCGCTTCCCGGCGCCGTCAGCGCCCAGTCGGGAACGCCTTTCAAGATCGGCCTGATCCTGCCCATGACGGGGCAGCAGGCGTCGACCGGAAAGCAGGAGGACGCGGCGGTCAAGCTCTGGATGGCGCAGAACGGCTCGACGGTCGCGGGCCGCAAGGTCGAGGTGGTCCTCAAGGACGATGGCGGCGTGCCCGACGCGACCAAGCGCATCGCGCAGGAGCTCGTCGTCAACGACAAGGTCGACGTGCTGCTCGGGTTCGGCATCACGCCGTCGGCGTTCGCGACCGCGCCGATCGCGACGCAGAGCAAGACGCCGATGGTGGTGAGCGCGGCGGCGACGTCGGCGATCACCGAGCGCTCGCCCTACATCGTGCGCACCAGCTTCACGCTGCCGCAGGTGACCGTGCCGATGGCCGACTGGGCGGCCAAGCACGGCATCAAGAAGGTCGTCAGCTTCGTCTCCGACTACGGTCCCGGGCTCGATGCCGAGAAGTTCTTCAAGAGCCAGTTCACGCTCGACGGCGGCCAGATCACCGAGGAGATCCGCACGCCGCTGCGCGCACCCGACTTCGCGCCGTTCCTGCAGAAGGTCGCCGACGCCAAGCCCGACGCGGTGTTCGTCTTCCTGCCCTCGGGGCAGGGGGCCGCGTTCATGAAGCAGTTCGGCGAGCGCGGGCTCGACAAGTCGGGGATCAAGCTGATCGCCACCGGCGACGTCACCGACGACGACCAGCTCAACGACATGGGCGACGTCGCGCTCGGCGTGGTCAACTCCCACCACTACTCCGCGGCGCACCCGTCGGCGGTGAACAAGAAGTTCGTGCAGGCGTTCGAGGCGGCCAACAAATTCCGCCCCAACTTCATGGCGGTCGCCGCCTACGACGGCATGCACCTGATCTACAACGCGCTCGGCGCGACCAAGGGCCAGGGTGGCGGCGACGCGCTGCTTGCGGCGATGAAAGGCCAGATCATCGAGAGCCCGCGCGGCCGGATCCTGATCGATGCGCAGACCCGCGACGTCGTCCAGGACGTCTACATCCGCAAGGTCGAGCGCCAGAACGGCCAGCTCTGGAACGTCGAGTTCGACGTCCAGAAGGCGGTCAAGGACCCGGGCAAGGCGAAGTAGAGGCGTCGCCGCGGAGCGCGTCAGCGCGCGACCGCGACGACGTGCGCCTGGATCTTGCCGTCGACGGGGCCGGCGCCGAAACGGCGCGCGATCGCAGCGGCGGTTGCCTGCACCGCGTCTTCGAGCCTGCCGGGGGCGCGCGCTTCGATCTCGCTTCGCAGCGGCGAGCCGGCGCAGATCGCGAGCGCGGCATCGCGCGCCGTCGGCGCGCGGCTGCGCTTCGTGACGGTCTCGATCTTCGCGGCTTTTTCGAAGCCGCCGGCGCGCACGTCGCGCGCGATCGCCGCGACGTCGTGGTAGCCGTGCGGCGTACGCGCCATGAAGCGCGGCGGATCGTCCGGGAACATCGCGGCGAGCGCGTCGGTCGCGACGTCGGTGAACTCGTTGTCGGCGATCCGGTCCCAGACGTTGAAGTGCAGCATCCCGCCGGGCCGCAGCACGCGCCGCAGCTCGGCGAACGCCTTCGCCTTGTCGGGCAGGAACATGACGCCGAACTGGCAGACGACGGCGTCGAACGTTTCGTCGCCGAACGGCAGCGCGGTTGCGTCGGCGCGACGCCACTCGACTCTGCCGCCGGTGACGGTCTTGGCGGCGACGTCGAGCATCGCCTGGTTGAGGTCGGTCGCGACGATCTCGACCGACGCCGGCAGCTGCGCACGCAACGCGCGCGTGACGACGCCGGTTCCCGCGGCGACCTCGAGGACGCGCCGCGGGGCCGCGGCAGCGACCCGCGGCGCGAGATCGCGCGCGTACGGCGCGAAGATCAGGGGGACGAAATAGGTCTCGTAGACCTCGGCGATCGAGCCCGTGAAGGCCTTGTCGATCTCGGACATGGCACCGCGTGCTGCGACGCGGCGGCGGCAGCGTCGCCGGTCAGGCAGCGGACTGGAAGTAGCGCGCTTCGAGCGTCTTGGCGCCGATCAGGCGCAGCCTGACGAGCACGCGCTCCCAGAACGTCAGTGGCTGGATCGTGCCGCTCGGCAGGACGAGGACGGGACCGAGAATCGGCTCATCCTCGATGCGCGACTCCTGGTACTCGCGGGTCGATTCGCTCATGTCGTCTCCTGCTGGGTCGTCGCCCGTATTCGAGGCAATGTATCAGTCTGTGTCAAGTGTGTCGCGACCGGACATCCAGATGGCGGACCGCTGCGACGCACGCAGGGTGACCCGACGCGGCCGGAGCGCGCCGCGACCGCGTCGGCGACACTGCGACGAGCGATGAAGCTCGTCACCTGGAACGTCCAGTGGTGCCGCGGCTGCGACGGCCGCGTCGACCCGCAGCGCATCGTCGACGACGCGCGCGCCTTCGCCGACTTCGACGTTCTCTGTCTGCAGGAGGTCGCCGCCAATTTCGCGACGCTCGAGGGCAGCGGCGGCGAAGACCAGTTCGCGCTGATCGCCGCCGCATTGCCGGGATTCACCGCCATCGAAGGCATCGCCGTCGACTGCGCCGCGCCCGACCGCGGCCGGCGCCGCTTCGGCAACCTGATCCTCAGCCGCCTGCCGGTGCGTTGGGCATTGCGCCGGCTGCTGCCGTGGCCCGCCGATCCGAGCGTGCGCAACATGCCGCGCGTCGCCGTCGAGGTTCTCGTCGAAGCGCCGTTCGGCGCGTTGCGCGTGACGACGACGCACCTCGAGTACTACTCGGCGCTGCAGCGCGCCGCTCAGCTCGAGGCGCTGCGCGACCGCCACGCCGAGGCGTGCGCGCACGCGCTCGCCGGCGGCGTCGGCAGCGCCTCCGACGGCGCCTTCGACCGCCAGCCGCAGAGCGTCTCGGCGATCATCACCGGCGACTTCAACTTCCGTCCCGACGACCCGCTCCACGATCGCTTCGGCGCCGCGTTCGGCGACGGCCGGGTGCCGCGCCTCGAGGACGCGTGGCAGCGCCTCCATCCGGCCGAGCCGCAGCCGCCGACCCTCGGGGTCCACGACTGCGACGAGTTCCCCGAGGCGTTCGCGTGCGACTTCATCTTCACGAGCAGTGATCTGCGCGGTCGCTTGCGCAAGGTCGCGGTCGACGCGTCGACCGAGGCGAGCGATCATCAGCCGATGCTCGTCGAGCTCGGCTAGCGTTCGGCACGCGATGGCGGCGCGACGAAGCGGGCCGACGCGGGCGCAGGTCGTTCGCGGCGCGGCGGCCGCGGCGCTCACGACCGTCGCCGCGCCGGCGTTTGCAGCCGCGCCGCCGCCATCGAGTTCCTCGAAGATGCAGACACGACCGATCCCTTCGACCCGCGAGCCGCTGCCGGTGATCGGCTGCGGCACCTACGTCGGCTTCGACCAGTCGCCCGGCTCGCCCGGGTACGCCGAGCTGCCTGGCGTCGTCGACGCGCTGCTCGACGCCGGCGGCAAGGTGTTCGACAGCTCGCCGATGTACGGCCGCGCCGAGCAGACGACTGGCGAGCTGCTCGCTGCGAGCCGCCGCCGCGGCGAGGCGTTCGTTGCGACCAAGGTCTGGACGCGCGGGCGCGACGAGGGCATCCGCCAGATGGAGACCTCGATGCGGCTGCTGCAGGTCGATCGCATCGACCTCATGCAGGTCCACAACCTGGTCGACTGGCGCACCCAGCTCGCGACGCTCAGACGCTGGAAGGAAGCAGGGCGCATCCGCTATCTCGGCATCAGCCACTACACGTCGTCGGCGTACCCCGAAGTCGAATCGGTGCTCCGCTCGGAGCGGCTCGACTTCGTGCAGATCGACTATGCCCTCGACGACCGCGCCGCCGAGCGACGGATCCTGCCGCTCGCCGCCGAGCGCGGCGTCGCCGTCATCGTCAACATGCCGTTCGGCGGCGGCGGCCTGCTGCGCTCGCTGCTCGCGAGGCCGCTGCCGCCGTGGTCCGCCGAGATCGGTTGCACGAGCTGGGCGCAGCTGCTGTTGAAGTTCGTCCTCTCGCACCCAGCGGTGACTTGCGCGATCCCGGGGACGCGGCGGCGCGAGCACATGGAAGACAACGTTCGCGCCGGCTTCGGCGACGCGCCGCCGCCGGCCTTCTGGCGCGACAAGATCGACGCCATCCTGCGTTAGTCGCTCAAGCTCTTCTTCCGCCGCTCGCCATGTTCGCGTGCGCCAGGAAGGCTGGAGAAGTCAGGACGGGGCCGCCGCGAGCGGCAGGCGGACGATGAACTCGCTGCCGAGGTCCCTGCCGGCGCTGCTCGCCGCGACGGTGCCGCCGTGCGCCTTGACGAGTTCGTGGACGACCGCGAGGCCGATGCCGAGACCCGACTCGTCGACCGGAACGCTGGTGTCGATCGCGAACAGGTCGAAGATGTGCGGCAGCTCTTCGGGAGCGATGCCGACGCCGTGGTCAGCGACCGTGACGACGACCTGGTCGGCGCCGCACTTGGTCGCGAGCAGGATGTCGCCGCCGGGATGCGAGCGCCGCGACGCGTTGTTGAGCAGGTTGGTGAAGACCTGCGTGAGCCGTTGCGGATCTGCATGGACGACGGCGAGCGCGGGGTCGAGCTCGACGAGCAGCCGCTGCTGCTTCTTGTCGATCGCGTGCCGGCACGCCGCGATCGCGTCGCGCAGGATGCCGGCGAGCTCGAGATGGCTGCACTTGAGGCGGAACTCGCGTGCGCCGACGCGCGAGCCGTCGAGGAGGTCGTCGATCAGGCGCGCCATGTGCGCGCTCTGGCGCTGGATGATTTCGTGCTGGCCGGTGCGCAACGCGTCGTCGGCGCGCGGGTGCTGCATCGTCATCGCGGCGACGCGCATCGCCGACAGCGGGTTGCGGAGCGCGTGCGCCGCCATCGCGACGAAGTTGATCTGGCGGTGGTGCGCTTCCTCCGCGTTGGCCTGCAGCCGCTGCGCCGTCTGCGCCGCGCTGACGAGCTGCTTGTTGGCCTCGAGCAGCTCGCGCAGCCGAGCCTCGTGCTCGGCGAGCGCGCTGTCGGGTCGCCGATGGGGCAACGCGTCGCCCGCCGAACGCCCCTCGCGGTGCGTGCCCTCGGCGATGTCGCTGCAGAACGCGTAGCCGCCGGGGCCGGCGCGTTTGGCACGGTACATCGCCGCGTCGGCGCAGCCGATCAGCGTGATCGGGTCGTCGCCGTCCTCGGGATAGACGCTGATGCCGAGACTCGCCGACACCGCGACGCGGTGCGGCCCGATGAGGGCGGGCGCCTGCAGCGTCTCGATCATCTTCTGCGCCACCGCGGCGGCATCGCTCGGCCGGGCGAGCTCGGCGAGCAGGACGACGAACTCGTCGCCGCCGTGGCGGCTGACCGAGTCCGATTCGCGAACGGCCGATTCGAGCCGGCGCGTCGCCAGCTGCAACACCTGGTCGCCGACGGCGTGGCCGAGCGTGTCGTTGATCTGCTTGAAGCCGTCGAGGTCGACGAAGATCACCCCGACCCGAGTCGAGCGCCGGCCGGCCATCGCGATCGCGTTCTCGAGCCGGTCGAGCAATAGCGCGCGCGTCGGCGCGCCGGTCAGCTCGTCGTGCTGCGTCGAGCGCGCCAGCTCGTCGAGGCTGCTGACGGCGGTCTGCGCGACGCTGTCGGCGTGCACGGCGGCCTGAACGAGCTCGGCGTTGACCTCGAGCACCTGTTTGGTCCTGAGGGTGCTCAGCTCCTCCTGGACCTGCGCAAGCTCGCGGCGCAGTTGCGCGAGCTCGGCGCGGACGACGTCGGCCTGCGCGTTCAGCAGCTCGACCGAGCGGCGAGCCGCGTTCGCCCGGGCATCCTCGGAAACGTCGCTCATGGCCGGCGGTGCGCTGTGTGCGCGACGGCGTGGCGGTCGACAGAAGGCGGCACCATGGCAACGATCATGCCCGAGACCGTGCCTGCGCCGCTTCACCGTTCGGGAGGACGCGGCGACGGCGCGAGAAACGCCACATACAGTTGGCGACTGTTTCGCTTGCCCGTGGCCCGCCGATGACCGTCGCTTCCATCGCCCCGTCTCCACCCGCGGCCGTCGCCGCAGAACTGCTCGACGTCCTGATCGTCGGCGCCGGCCTCTCGGGGATCGGCGCCGCGGACCACCTCCAGCAGCGCTGCCCCGGCAAGCGCTGGTGCATCGTCGAGGCGCGCAACGCGATCGGCGGCACATGGGACCTGTTCCGCTACCCCGGCGTGCGCTCCGACTCCGACATGTTCACGCTCGGCTATCGCCTGCGGCCGTGGACCGCGCCGCGCGCGATCGCCGACGGTGCGTCGATCCTGCGCTACATCCGCGACACCGCCGAAGAGGCAGGCATCGTGCCGGCCATCCGCTTCGGCCACGCCGTCCGTCGTGCCGAATGGTCGACCGCGGACGCCGCCTGGACGGTGCACGGCGAACGCCTCGCCGACGGTGCGCCAGTGGTCTGGCGGGCGCGTTTCCTGTACGTCTGCGCCGGTTACTACAGCTACGCCGAGGGCCACCGGCCCGAATTCGCCGGCGAAGCCGACTTCGGCGGCACCGTCGTCCACCCGCAGTTCTGGCCGGAAGGGCTCGACGTCTCGGGCAAGCGCGTCGTCGTCATCGGCAGCGGTGCGACCGCGGTGACGCTCGTCCCGGCGCTCGCGGCGACCGCGGCGCACGTCACGATGCTGCAGCGCTCGCCGAGCTACGTCGTCGCGCGGCCGGCGCGCGACAAGATCGCCGAGGCGATGCTGCGCTTCCTGCCCGAGCGCACCGCGGCGGCGCTCGCACGCTGGAAGAACGTCCTCATCGGCACCTTCTACTACCGCCTGGCGCGTCGGCGTCCGCAGCAGGTCAAGCGCCGCCTGGTCGACATGGCGGCACAACTCGCCGGCCCCGGTTGCGACGCCAACGTCCACTTCTCGCCGCGCTACGACCCCTGGGACCAGCGCGTCTGCCTCGTTCCCGACGCCGACCTCTTCGGCGCCATTCGCAGCGGCAGCGCGAGCGTCGTCACCGACACGATCGAGCGCTTCACGAGCGACGGCATCCGGCTCGCGTCGGGAACGACGCTGCCGGCGGACATCGTCGTCGTCGCGACCGGCCTCAAGCTCAACGTCCTCGGCGACATCGCGCTGACGATCGATGGCGCCGCGGTGCGGGCGGGCGACGCGATGGCGTACAAGGGAATGATGCTGAGCGACGTCCCCAACCTCGCGCTCTGCTTCGGCTACACGAACGCTTCTTGGACGCTGCGCGCCGACCTGATCTCGGAATGGGTCTGCCGCCTGCTGCGCCACATGGACCGGCGCGGCGCGACGATCGTCGTGCCGCGCCGCGATCCGTCGGTCGAGAAGGCGCCGTTCCTCACCTTCACTTCCGGCTACGTGCAGCGCGCGCTCGACCAGCTTCCCAAGCAGGGCACGCGCATGCCGTGGCAGGTGCGACAGAGCTATCTCCACGACGTCCGCGCGATGCGCTGGAGCCGCATCGACGACGGCGTCCTCGGCTTCGGCACCGCATCGGCGCCGCCGTGACCGCGCCGATGCAGCTGCGCGGCCGCGTCGCCGTCGTCACCGGCGCCGGCGGCGGGATCGGTCGCGCGATCGCGCTCGCGCTCGCTCGCCGCGGTGTCCACCTCGCGCTCGTCGACGTCGATGCAGAAGGACTCGCGGGCGTTGCCGAGGCTGCCGCAGCGCTCGGCGCGCGCACTGTCGTCCATCGCTTCGACGTCACCGATCGCGATGCCGTCGCCGGGCTGCCCGAGCAGGTGCGTCTCGCGCTCGGTCGAGTCGACCTGCTCGTCAACAACGCCGGCGTCGCGCTCGGCGGCACTTTCGAGCAGGTCCGTGCCGACGATTTCGACTGGCTGATGGCGATCAACTTCGACGCCGTCGTGCGCATGACGCGGGCGTTCCTGCCGCTCTTGCAGACGAGCGACGATGCGCGCATCGTCAACGTCTCGAGCATCTACGGCATCGTCGCGCCGGCCGGACAGACGGCGTACGCGGCGAGCAAGTTCGCGGTCCGAGGCTTTTCCAACGCGCTGCGCCACGAGCTCGACGGCAGCCGCGTCGGCGTCACCGTCGTCCATCCTGGCGGCGTCGCGACTGCGATCGCGCGCAGCGCGCGCGCTCCGCCAGACGTCCCTGCGGAGGAGGTCGAGCGGCGCCGGTCCGCTGCCGACAAGAAGCTGCGCATGGCGCCCGATCGCGCCGGCGAGATCATCGTGCGCGCCGTCGAGCGGCGCCGCGCCCGCGTCCTCGTCGGCGGCGACGCCGTCGTCGTCGCGTTGCTCGAGCGATTCGCGCCGGTCGGCTATTGGCGCGTGCTGCGCCGCGCGTTCGAGCTCTGAGCCCGGACTGGGGACGTGGCGGCGGGCGTCACCGCGCGCCGGTCACGACCCAGTGCGGCGGCCATTCGCAGAACGCCGACTGCTGACCTGCGCGCGACGACTGCGCGCTTTGCAGCATCGCCTCGACGGGAGCGCGCAGCCGCTCGCCGTAGAGCGCGACGACGTCGAGCGCCGCCTTGCACTGGCGCTCGAGGTTCGGCGCCAGCGCGAGCGTGACGAGGAAGGCGTTGCGCGCGTCGCGCTCGCGGCCGGTGAGCGCGCTCGCGATCGCGAACGTCGCCCAGTCCTCGATTCGCGCATCGGCCTGGCGCGCGCGCAGCGTCAGCGCGTGCAGCGCGAGCTGCCGCGCCGCCTCGGCTTGCGCCGGCCGCTGGCGGAGCAGCAGGAACGCGAGGTTGCCGGCGACTTCGGCGTCCATCGGATTGGCGCCGAACGCGCGCACCTGCAGCATCAGCACGTCCGGGCTGCCGCCCTTGCGCGCGTACTCCGCCCGCGCCTGGTCGTTGAGCTGCTGCGCGTCGCGCGGCAGCAGCGTCATGCCGCCGAGCGGATCGCCGGGGCTGCGCGCGACCGCCGCCGCCGACGCGCGGACGTCGTCGTCCTCGCGGATGTGCTCGGAGCGTCCGGCGGCGTAGAGCACCCGCGCCACCGAGCGCTGCGCCTGTTGCGCGAGTCGCGGCACGTGGTTCGTCATGACGTCGTTGGCGCGGCCGACGAGATCGATCGCGCCGTCGCCCGTGGTCGACGCCGCCGCGTCGCGCGCATGGAGGCCCGGGAATGCGGAAGGCGTCGACTGCAGGTCGCGAGCGACCGCGGCGACGTTGACGGCGGGCGCGCCGCTCGCGGTCGCCGTCGCTGGCGGCGACGCCGATGCGGAAGGTGCTTGCATCGCCGCGACCGACGTCGGCGCTGCGTCGCTCGGCGTCGGCGTGCCTGCGCTCGTCGTCGCTGGCAGCGACGTGGCGACAGCGTGGGTCGCGGTGGCGGGCGCACGCGCGACCGCGAGCGGCTTGGCCGGCGGCAGATGCGGTGCGGTGCGACCGGCGACCGCCCACGGAATCGGCGCCGCCGGGTCCTGCCACGTGCGCGCGACCGGCGATCGCCGCTGCGTCGGCGAAGCTGCCGCGACCTGCACCCGCGCTCGGGCCGCCGCGGCGGCCGCCGCGGGAGCCGGGGGCACCGGCGTCGGCGCAGCGCGGGCGAGCACCGTCTTCGCTGCCGGTGTCGTCGCTGTCGCTGGCGCTGCAATGGCACCGCGCGCGCTGCGCGCAAGCGTTTGCGCCTTCGCGGGCGGACGCGCAGCGGCGAGCGTCGGCGCCTTCGCGTTGGCTGCGTTGTCGACCATCGCTGCGCTCTTCGTCACCGGCGCGGCGGTCGTCTTCGGCGCTTCGATCGCCGCCGATGCTGCGATCGGCGCCGCGGCCGGCTTGGCGGTACCGGCGTCCACCTTGGCAGCTGTCGGGGCTGGAACGCTCGGCTGCGGCGTCGCGGCGGCAACGACGGTCGCGGGGGCGGTCGTCCGCTTCTCGGGCGCGCGAGCGAGCTTCGCCGCGTCGCGATGCGCACCGGGCAGGACGAGCCAGTCGGGAGCGAGCAACGGCACGCTCGCGGCTGCAGCGGCGACCAGGGCGAGCACGCCGGCGACGGCGCCGGCCTTGCGCGCGCGCTGCGGTCGCACGGCGCGATGCAGGGCGGCCCGCGCTTCGACGTCGGTCGGGTCGACGCGGATCGGGTCGCCGCCGCTGAAGAACCACGGTGCAGCGCCGGCCGGCGTCGACGCGGCGGCCGACGCCGGCTGTTGCGGAAGCGGCACCGTGATCGGCGTCGGCGACGCGATCGCCGTCGGCGTCGGCGTCGGCGTCGGTTCGACCGCGGCGCGCGCGATGACGGGCAGCGCGATCCGCGTCACCGGCGTCGGCGACATCGCGCGCGCGACGCCGCTGTCGACGACGAGACTGAAGCCGCGCTGCAACGAATCCTCGAGCTCGCGCTGCGCGAGCGCCTCGTCGGCGAGCGCGATCAGCTCGGCGTGCGGCCGCTCGGCCGTCAGCTCGCCGTCGTGCGTCTCGACGAGGCGGCGCGCGAGCGCGCGCGCTTTCGCGTGGCGAGCGCGCGTCCAGCCGCCGAGACTCGCGTCCTCGAATTCAGGCAGGTAGCGCCAGAGCATCGCGGCGAGGCTGAAGAGGTCGCAACGCCAGTCGAGCTCGCGCGTCGGCGCGAGGTTGCCGGAGCGGCCGGCATCGAGCGCGCGCAGCAGCCGCGGCGACTGGTACTCGTACTCCGCCTGGCGGGCGATCGGCAGCGCGCTCTCGAGCGGCTCGCCCGAGACGAGCGAGAACGCGAAATCGATCAGCGCGAGGTCGTCGAA
>Ga0157372_10008846_pt1 | contig 10695 bp, 12 predicted proteins | sample C55metaG_FD_115307 | JGI IMG/M metagenome (GOLD analysis project Ga0157372, IMG submission 115307) | Corn rhizosphere microbial communities from Kellogg Biological Station, Michigan, USA - C5-5 metaG | ecosystem: Host-associated > Plants > Roots > Rhizosphere > Soil | place: USA: Michigan...
GTATGCACCCAGTAACCACCTTCCTGAATCGAATCGAAGAGGTGGGCGACCTGCTCCGGATCGGCGACGTCGGCCGCCAACGCGAGCCCCTTGCCACCCGCTTCCTGAATCTGTGCCAAGACTGCGCTGGCGCCCGCCACATCGCCGCGGCAATGCACGACGACAGGCATGCTGGCGGCGAGTCGCAAAGCGACGGCCCGACCGATGCCACGGCTCGAACCCGTGACAAGTGCTGCTTTTTCCATTGAACAAATGCCTTCGTAGAGGGGACGGCGTCTAGGCGCTCATCGACAAAAACGAATACGCCCCACGCTCGGTGAGCGAACTCAGGATCGCGGCATCCGCCGCCGTTTCCGACGCTTGATTGCGGCGGCTGAGCGTTTGCGCGGCGCTCGCCACGCCATACAACGCGGTGAGCGCGCCGCCATCGCCGAATGCGAGACGCGAGAATCGCGTGGGCGGTGCATCGCAGATGTGGGAAATGGCGGTTGCGATCACTTGCTCGCGCTGCTGCAACGGCGTCTCGACACGTTCGGAACCCGACGCGCCGGAGATATGGATCGTGCGTTTGCCCGCGTGCGCAGCGCGGCCGGAGGGGAGGTTCCCGATATGACGCTCGAGCAGGCGCGACCAGCCCTCGGAGGCGTGATCGAAGCGATAGCCGTGAGTCGCCCCGTCGATCGTGGCGTAGGGCTGCTTGCCGCGTTCGAGCGCGCGTTGCAGCGATTCGAGGACGAAGAAGCACGCGCCCTCCACCGGCACGTATTCATTGGTCTGCGAATCCGCCACGAGACGGGTCATCTCGTTCTTGTTCCAACGCGCCTTGATCTGATGCAGCGAGATCTGCGAGAGCACTTCATACGCGCCAACCAGCACGACCGGCGCGCGACCCAGCGTGATCATCTCCGCTGCCCGTGCGAGCGCATGCGCGCCCGACGCATCCCCCGCTGCGATCGTGCTGCTCCAGCCGCGCAGACCGAAGCGGATCGCGATCTGGCCGCACGCAACATTGCGCGCGATCATCGGAAAATGCGCTGGATTGACCGAGCCCACGGCCGGCCTGAACAAGGGCGAGCCGAAGCGATATAGCGAAGGCGCTTCGCCACGCGAAGACGCGAGCACGGTCGCGACGTTGTCGCTATCGGTGACGGCGCCGTCGACGAGGATGCCCGCGTCTTCCATGGCGAACGCCGCCGCGACGGACGTCAGGCTCATCGCCTTGTCCATCAGGCGCAACTGGCGATCGGTGAAATACTTCTCGCGCGGATAGTTTTTGACGAGACCCAGCCGCGCGGATTCGAACGGCGGCTCCAGATCCTCTTTCCACGCTGCATAGTGCGGCGCTTGCGCCGAGATCGCGTGATGGATCTCAGGCCAGCCGACCGCGAAGGGGGTGATCGCGCCGATCCCCGTGATGACCGCGCGTTGCGAAGCCTGGAAACTCATGACGCGTGAACTCCCGAGAATGCCGCTGCGGGCGTAGGCGCCGCCGCGCGATCGACCGCGCCGAACAGCACGGCCGACGAAGCGCCGCCGAAACCGAACGATTGCGACAGCGCGTAGCGCGTCTCGCGCGCAGCGCCTTCCCCGACGAGCACTGGAATGCCCGCGTCGAGATCGCCTGTCGAATTGAGCGTCGGCGGAATGAATCCTTCAGAAATGCACTTGATCGTCGCGATTGCTTCGAGCGCGCCGGACGCGCCCATGCAATGACCGATGTTCGCCTTTATCGACGTGACGAGCAGCCGGTCCAGCGAGTCGCCGAACACGTGGCGCAACGCCTTCGCTTCGGTCGCGTCGTTGTGCTGTGTCGCGGTGCCGTGCGCGTTGACGTACTGCACGTCGGGCGGTGAGACGCCCGCATCCTTCAGGCAACGCTCGATTGCGAGCGCTTCTCCGACGCCGTCCTCCGACGTGGCGGTCAGGTGGTAGCCCGTGTTGCTCAAGCCGTAGCCGAGCACCTCGGCGTAGATGTGCGCACCGCGCGCCAACGCATGCTCGAGTTCTTCGAGCACGAGCATGCCGGCGCCTTCGCCGATGAAAAACCCACTGCGCGCGGCGTCGAATGGCTTGGAGCTGTCCTTCGTGATCGAAAAGACCGAATTGAAGCCGGCATGCACCATCTCGCAGAGGATGTCGCCGCCGCCCGCCAGCATCACACCGGCTTCGCCGCTGCGGACGAAATCCGCCGCATAGCCGATCGCGTCGGTCGACGACGAACAGGCGGTCGAAACGAGCGTGGCAGGGCCTTCCATGCCGAAGTGGCCGACGATGTGTTCGAGTTGGTAGGCGACCGTGCAGGCATCGATGTCCGGATAGGCTGACCGGTCGGCAGAAGCCTGCGAGAACTGGCGCCCATAGCGTTCGAAAAGGCGCGAACTGGAACACAATGTTCCAATGACGCAGCCGAAATCAGTCTTCGACGTGTCGGCAAGGCCGGCGTCGGCGAGCGCCTCGCCGGCCGCGAGGGTCGCCAGCAACGTCGCGTCTTCTTTCGGACTGCCCGCCGATTCGAGAACCTCAGGGCGATCTCGCAGTTGCTGCGGCACTTCGGCCGCGAGATTCGACCGATAAATCGACGCATCGAACAGGCTTATCTCGGCCTGCCCGCTTTGATGCGAGACAAGGCCGTTCCAGAACCTGTCGACCCCGCTTCCGAAACAAGTGACCGCACCAAGCCCCGTACACACGACTCTGCGCATCTTCGCCATGACTTACCCCCGATTTTCGCTGAAATCGCGCCTATACTCGTTTTACGATGTTCTGATTGGCGCGGTCGACTGCACGCCAGGCACCCCAGCGAGGTTGGATTTATTTGCAATAGCGACGCTCAGCTCGCATTTGACGGTTTTATCGTTCGACTCTGAATAACCCTCAGCACTTGCTGAAATCATGCCGCCCAATGCATTACCAAGCGTGACCTTAAAAAATATCCGACTATCTGGCAGTACCGGGCGATGAAAACTCGCACGCCTTATTCCGATCAGCATGCCAACCATATCGACCGACGAGGAGTCACCCATCCGCAGCCCTCGCTGCTCCGCGTTATAGGCAATTAAAACACCCGCCAATTGCGCGGCTGCCTCAACGATCAATACGCCCGGCACGACCGGAAAATCCGGAAAGTGCCCGGTGAAGATCGGATTATCGGGTTTCCAACTACAAATCCCGCTGATGTCGCCTTTCCCGAGAACCTCGGCCGACTCGACAAAATTAAACGGGACCCGATGAGGAATATAGCGCTCGATCTGAGCGGCCAGTAGCTTCATGGGGAACATCGATTATAGTTATCGCCCCGCAGGGCAGCGGTTCAGGCGAGCTCGCCGCCCTCGTGCATGCTGGCCAGTCGGGCCGCGACGTCGATCGCCATGAAGGCGTCGACTTTAGCCGCATCGTACTTCCCAACAATATAAGCGGCGAGATTCGTGATTGTCCCCATAGCCTTCGGGTCAAGGTCTTCCGGAATACGAACACCGAGCATTTCGTGAAGCAATGCAACCGACTCGAAGGCTTCAATCGAGTCCAGTCCGATTTCCTTGACGAGATCCGAATCCGGATCAAGTTCGATGTCGCTATCCAACTTCAGCGTTGCACGAATGATTTCCTCGACACGAACGCGAACTTGTTCGACTGTAGCCATAGTTACCCCGGGAGGTTCGTTAATGTTGATCTTGCTTTATTTCCTCAGACGCGCACTCTACAGACAAGCCATTGTCGTTGCAACCCCAAAATAGCCGCATTTTCGATCGCGTCGATAAAAATACCGACTCAGTGCGACTCACGACCATACTGGAAACGTTTTCTCACCCAAAATAGAGGAACCAGTCATTCCATTAATATGATTTAAGTGCTGAAATGCGCGGATCGAGCCTTCGAAGCCTTCGGTCCTGAAACGAAGACCGTCATACCCGCCTCGCCTTCACGCTCGCATCGTGCTGAACAGCGTGGATCGCACGCCGGAGAACGCGCTCCGGCGAGGTAGGACCCCAATCCACCCAACTTAACGAGCAGCCTTATCAGCACGACGCCTCATTCGCGTAAAAACGCTTGACAGTTCAGGCACTTCGCGCGGCCGCCGCCCTGCCCGCGAAGGTTTGTTTCGCGGGCAGGGCGGCGGCCAATGGAGATCATTTTTGATCTTCGTTGGCCGTCCATGCCGCTGCCCTCGTTGTTTGCGGATTTCTCCGCGCTGCTGCACTCCCCGCAATTTCATGAGCACGCACGTCACAGCGACCATGTCACTGCGTTTCGACGCCGCCGCAAGCTGCCGCTGCCGACGCTGGTGGCCGTCATGCTGTGCGGGATGCGCAAAAGCATCCACGCCGAACTCGACGAGTTCTTCGGCCATCTGCGACAGCAGGCCAGTCTCGCGCACGAGGTTTCCGAGCAGGCGTTCGCCAGCGCCCGCGCCAAGCTCGGCTCAGCGCGCAAGATCTGCTCCTGTTCGATCACGGCTATCCTTGCCGCTGGTTGCCCGCACTGCTGACCAAACGCGGCATCTCGTTCTGCGTGCGCGTCGAGAAGGCCGGCAACGGCGGCTTCGCCTGCGTGCGCGACTTCCTGCGCTCCGGCCTGAACGAACAGGTGGTCGAACTGCGTGCCCCCGATCATCACGACGCCGTCGATTACGAATGCGATCGCCAGCCAACCACGGTTCGGCTGGTACGGCATGTCGCCTCTACCGGCAAGATCCGTGTCCTGATGACCAACCTGTTCGACGCCGTGCGTTTCCCGGCCACGATCATCGGCGATCTGTACCACCAGCGCTGGCGCATCGAGGAGGCCTTCAAGCGCTTGAAGCACCGGCTCGCCCTCGAGCATGTCACCGGCTGTCGCAACTGGCCGTCGCACAGGATCTCGCCGCCAAGATCCTGTGCGACAACATCCATTCGCTGCTCAGTCAGACAGCTCATGTCATGGCGCAACTGCCGAGCGAACGCCGTATCAATCGCACCTTCGCTGTCACAGCCATGCGTCCCTTGCTTCCTCTGCTGCTTGGCCGCGCCACCGCGCAACAACTCGCCCACGCACTTGACCTGCTGGCGCGGCGTACCTACGTGCATCGCCCAGCCAAAACACAGCCTCGCCCAACGCGACCCAAGCCCAACAAGTTCATGGCGATGAAAGCATGCTGACGTCACGATCGCTTAAATTGGGTGGATTGGGTGCCGGACCGATCAGGTCGAGCGTGAAACAACGCTTGAGACAGCGAAGCGTGCGATTCGCACGCAGTACGGTAAGGTCATCAACCAAGCGTTGATTGAAAACGGCGAAGATTTTGGCGCGTTCGTGGTGGACGTACGCCAAGAAGGCGTGCCGTCGCGAATGCAAAAGTCTGCACTGGCAGTGCACGTGCACGGCGCGCACGAACCTGCGCCTGATCTTCGGGAGTAGTGACGATGGAAATGTTGGCTCGTGTAACAGTTAGGAATGCTAAGTACTTCCTCGGAAACATCGACGGCAAGGACATGGATAGTGCGGCGATCTTCGTCGACGTGGAGCTGCGCGGCGAGACGGCAAACGGCATGTGCACGAATGAGTTGAAGGTTGAGAAGTCGGAGATCGTCAAGAGCACCTTGCATAACCCGATGCCGTTTATCGCTAAGGTAACGATGGTCCAAACCACGAATGGCAGGGCGAACGGTGACCTCAACATGAAAAGGCGGACAGGAAAAATAGTTCGGAGTTCGAAGTTTTTCATGCGAAAGGCTCCGACGTACCGCGGGATATGCTCGCAGCCGCTTAGATTTCGGCACACGAAACGACAGCGCAATCAGGGAGAAGGCCGGTCAATGTGACTGGCTTTTTTTTCGTGTCGGCGTTGCCGGTCGTGTGGCGAACGGCCTCCGGCCGATGTGATGTGATCTGGGGAGACCGCGAACGGACCACGTGTAAAATGCAGCACGCTTCGCGCGTAAAGCGGGGCTTACGAATAACAAAATTTCCGAGGAAGTTCCTATGCCAATTCAATGTGGCGGTGCGGGTTTTTTTCAGGCGTACAAAACGAATATGGAGGCCCTGGGCCTTGATGTGCCCACGAGCTGGTACGGCTCTCAAGTAACTGTGCTGACTAAGCTAGGCGCGCTTGTCGCCGCACTTGACAAGCTCGGCAAGGATGCAACGACTGCGGAACTGTTGGGCGCGACGACGATGCCGGAAAAGCTCTTGGTCGGCGGCGCAATGTATGCGTCTTGGTACACCGGCGCGGCGATCGGCAGCGCAATCGTCGCAACGGCCACCTACAGGAGTTGCGGTGCGTCGCGTACAGGCAATTCCGCGGCTGTCTTGCGCTTCCAGGGCGATACTGCGATACGCGTCTCACCGCAGATGCAGCACCATCTAACGTGTCATCCCGAGATTTTCGACCAGAGCGCACCCGGTAGGCGAGCGTACGCGCACCGTGCGCTGGTATGCAATTCGCGCGTTTCGGTTACGTCGAGGTAGCTATGAGATTCGGATCTGCTGAATGGTGGAAGGATCGTACAGCGCTGCTTGTTGTGGCGTTGATATGCGCGTCGCTGGCCTGGGCTTTCGGGCACGTAGCGGGCGAGTGGAGTTCGCTGATTCTGGGCGTCGTAGTGTTCGTCGCGCTATTCACGGAGAATCGCCGACTCCGTCGAGAGGTCAAGCGTCTTACCGAAAATGCACGGCCTAACGAGCGCTAGAGCCGTTAACTGTTATCTATTTGTTACGCGTCGAACAGGACGACGGCGAGCGGATATTCCGCCACGTCGACGCCTAGCTGGCGATGAGGCTGGAATCCGTCAAGTCGCCGCGCAGCGGCCCCGAAGGGCTTGGACTTGACGGGCACCGAAAAAAATACGCTTGGCAGTGGGCAAGGGGCTAGCCTCACCTGCCCCTTGCCCATGCCGAACAGCGGCGGTTGTTAGCTCGGTAACAGGCTGGGTTGCGCGGCGTCCGAGGCTCGATAGACCGCGCGCTTGATGCTTGAGAGATGGACGCCGTATTGATGGGCCAGCGCAGTCAGCGTATAGCAGCCTGACCGCCACTGCCTGACGACTTGACGCTCCTCATCGATTTCCAAGCTTCGCGGCCGACCGAGTCGCACCCCGCGCTTCTTGGCGGCCTGCATGCCGCTCTTGGTGCGCTCGCGGATCATTTCCCGCTCGAACTCGGCGAAGGCGCCCAGCATCTGCAACATGAGCCGTCCGGCGGGGGTGTTGGTATCGATGTGCTCGGTCAGGCTCTCAAAGCCAGCGCCGCGCTCTTGCAAGCGCTCGATGATGGTGAGGAGGTGCTTAAGAGATCTCGCAACGCAGTCGAGCTTGTAGACGACTATGGTGTCGCCGCGTTTGAGGTTTCGGAGGAGTTTGTCGAGGACCGGTCGGCGCAGCGTCGCGCCGGACCGCTTTTCTTCGTGAATCAGATCGACGCCTGCTCTCGTTAAGGCATCGATCTGTGCGCGTGTTTCTTGCTCTTGAGTTGATACTCTTGCGTAACCTATTCTCATTATTCGCGTGTGGTTGTGAAACTCACGCGAATTTAAGCAGAAACCTGGGGCGCTTCTTTTTCCTTGGCGGAAAGGGTGGGATTCGAACCCACGGTACGGTATAACCGTACACCGGATTTCGAGTCCGGCGCATTCGACCACTCTGCCACCTTTCCGACTTCTCGAATCGGGTTGCCCCGATTTCGCTTCGCCAAGCTGGTCGTCGTTTGGCGAAGCGAAGATTATAGGATACTCGTCACAACATTCCAAGCTTTTTTTACACGCAGAAGGCCCGAAACGCCCCCGACCGTAGTCAGGCCGCCGCGTCGCGTTCGAGCCGCTCCACCCCGCCCATATAGGGGCGCAGCACAGCAGGCACCGTCACCGAGCCGTCCGCGTTCTGGAAGTTCTCGAGCACCGCCACGAGCGTGCGCCCGACCGCCAGCCCCGAGCCATTCAGCGTATGCACGAGCTCCGGCTTGCCCTGCGCGTTGCGATAGCGCGCCTGCATCCGCCGCGCCTGGAACGCCTCGGTGTTCGAGCAACTGGAAATTTCACGGTAGGTGTTCTGGGCCGGCAGCCACACTTCCAGGTCATACGTCTTGGCCGCGGTGAAGCCCATATCGCCCGTGCACAGCGTAATCACCCGGTAGGGCAACTCGAGCTTCTGCAAAACGGCTTCGGCATGCCCGACCATCTGCTCGAGCGTGTCGTACGATGCCTCCGCCGCCACGACTTGCACCATCTCGACTTTGTCGAACTGATGCTGGCGAATCATCCCCCGCGTATCGCGGCCGTATGCCCCCGCTTCCGAACGGAAACAAGGCGAATGCGCCGTCAACTTGATCGGCAGCGCCGCGCCGTCGACGATGCTCTCACGCACCGTGTTCGTCAGCGGGATTTCCGAGGTGGAAATCAAATACTGCGTCACCACGTTCTCGCCGCCCCCCTTCTCCACGCGGAACATGTCGTCGGCGAACTTCGGCAGTTGGCCCGTGCCGTAGAGAATCTCCGGGTTGACGATGTACGGCGAATACACCTCGGTATAGCCGTGTTGCTGCGTATGCGTGTCGAGCATGAACTGCGCCAACGCGCGATGCAGCCGCGCCATCGCACCGCGCAGCATCGTAAAGCGCGCGCCGGCGAGCTTTGCGCCCGTCTCGAAATCGAGCCCGAGCGGCGTGCCCACATCGACGTGATCCTTCACCTCGAAATCGAATTGGCGCGGCGTGCCCCAGCGCCGCACTTCGACGTTGTCCTTCTCGTCTTGGCCTGCAGGCACGCTCTCGTGCGGCAGATTCGGCATTCCGAGCATCAGCGCGGACAAACGCGATTGCACGTCGTCGAGCTGCGCCACCGACGCTTTCATCTCGTCGCCGATGCCGCTCACCTCGGCCATCACCGCCGCCGTGTCCTCGCCGCGCCCCTTCATCGCGCCGATCTGCTTCGACAAGCTGTTGCGCCGCGATTGCAGGTCTTCCGTGCGAGTTTGGATGTCGCGGCGTTCGGCTTCGAGCTTGGAAAACGCAGCTACGTCGAGCGTATAGCCGCGAGCGGCGAGGCGCTTCGCGACGCCGTCGAGATCTTTGCGCAGCAACTGAATGTCGAGCATGTTGAATGCGAGTCGTATCGTGAGTGAAGTCGCGATTTTAACGCACCGGCCAGTCGCGCCGCGCGACCGCCCGAACAAACCGTCACCGGCAACGAACTCGCGGCGTCGGCGCAGTCAGTCGCCCTTCGTCTTGTGCTCGCGCAGCCAAGCCGCATCGAGGTCGGCCAAACGCGCGAGCTTCTCCCCGATCTTGCCCTCGAGCCCGCGCGGCGTCGGCCGGTACCAGTGCGGCTCGCGCATGCCCTCGGGCAGATAGGTCTCGCCCGCCGCGTAGGCGTCGGGCTCGTCGTGCGCATACCGATACTCGTGGCCGTAGCCGAGTTCTTTCATGAGCTTCGTGGGCGCGTTGCGCAGATGCACGGGCACGCCGCGCGATCGATCCTTGCCGATGAAGCGGCGCGCTTCGTTATAGGCGACATACCCCGCGTTGGATTTCGGGGCCACGGCCAAGTAGATCAGCGCCTGCGCCAACGCGAGCTCGCCCTCGGGCGTGCCAAGGCGCTCGTAGGTCTCGGCGGCATCGAGCGCGATGCGCGGCGCGCGCGGATCGGCAAGGCCGATGTCCTCCCATGCCATCCGCACGATGCGCCGCGCCAAGTAGCGCGGATCGGCCCCGCCGTCCAGCATGCGGCAGAACCAATAGAGCGCGCCGTCGGGATTGCTGCCTCGCACCGATTTGTGCAGCGCGCTAATTTGATCGTAGAACGCGTCGCCGCCCTTATCGAAACGGCGCAGGTTCTCCGTCAGCGCGCTCGCGATCAACTCGCCGTCGATGCACTGCGCCTTTTGCGCCGCTGCCGCGCGCGCGACGATCTCGATGTTGTTGAGCAGCTTGCGGCCGTCGCCGTCGGCCGAACCGATCAGCGCGTCCTTCGCTTCGTCGGCCATCGCCACGCCGCCGAGCGCGGCAAGCGCGCGTTCCAGCAGCTCGCGCAGGTCGTCGTCGTCCAAGCTCTTGAGCACATAGACGGCCGCGCGCGACAACAACGCGCTATTCACTTCGAAGGAAGGGTTTTCCGTCGTCGCGCCGATGAAGACGAACAACCCCGACTCGACGTGCGGCAAGAACGCGTCCTGCTGGCTCTTGTTGAAGCGATGCACCTCATCGACGAACACAAGCGTCCGCCGTCCATGCGCGCGGTGGTTCTGTGCGACTTCGACTGCCTCGCGAATATCCTTGACGCCCGAAAGCACAGCCGACAAGGCAATGAACTCAGCGTCGAACGCATGCGCCATCAGCCGCGCGAGCGTGGTTTTGCCGACGCCGGGCGGCCCCCACAAGATCATCGAGTGCGGCTCGCCCGATTCGAATGCCACGCGTAGCGGCTTCATCGGCCCGAGCAAATGCTTTTGGCCGATGACCTCGTCGATCGTGGTGGGCCGCAGCCGCTCGGCGAGCGGTATGCCGGCGCGGGTCTCTTCAAACATGAGTCAGTCCGGGTCGTAACGGCGGTGGCGGCGGCGACAACGGTTCAAGCACTTCAGGCGCAACCGCGTCGGGCCGGAAACACCAACCGGCCTCGCGGGCATGCGCTAGCCGTTGATCACATCGGCGCCCTTGGGCACCGTGAACTTGAACGCGCCCGGCTTCAAGACCGGGTTCTTTTGAATGTTCGAGAACGTGAGTAGCGTA
>Ga0157372_10008848_pt1 | contig 10695 bp, 4 predicted proteins | sample C55metaG_FD_115307 | JGI IMG/M metagenome (GOLD analysis project Ga0157372, IMG submission 115307) | Corn rhizosphere microbial communities from Kellogg Biological Station, Michigan, USA - C5-5 metaG | ecosystem: Host-associated > Plants > Roots > Rhizosphere > Soil | place: USA: Michigan...
AAGAATATCAAACCGCACATAACTCGCGTCGATGAAACTGCAGAGCCGATGTGCTTTGGATGGAAGGAGTTGGTGGGTTTTCCAGAGGTGCAGGGGCTTGACAGCGATTTTTAGCGAGTCAGCGAAAGGCCTGCTCTTTGTGGCCCCTTCCCCGGAAAATCAAGATTGGCCCGGCCTCGGTAGAAAGACATGAAGACGGTCGTTTGCTTCCGCAAACGATACCCCACCCTTTGCTTCCACCCCAGCCAGCAAGCTGGCCGGGGACCCCCGTCTTGCGCAAAGGATGGGGCACCCGGGATGGCCACCCGGCTAGGGCTCGGGGGGCTGTTTAGCGGCCGCGGCCTTCGCCGCGGTCTTCCCGTCGTCCTTCGGCGCGAGGCTGGGCTGCGTTGTTGTGCTTGTCCTGGTAGATCGACCGGCTGACGTTGTTCTGCCGCTGGTTGATCTGCTGCCGCTCCTGCTGGTTCAGGCGTCCGCCGTTTGCCGTGCGGTCATTGGCGGCCTGGCGGTTGATGCTCGCCTCGCGGCCTTCCAGGTTGCGTGTCTCGCCCGCCGTGAGCTGGCCGGAGCGAACGCCCTGGCCTATGCGCTGCTGCTGGTCGTAGGCGCGCACCCCTGGCCGCGAGAAAGCTGCGTTCTGGGGATGGCCGCCGTTCACGCTGGCAAAGTTGCTGCGGTCATTCGCGGCCGCCTGGAAGTGGCTCTGCTGGGCGACGGTCGGCGAAAAGTGATTCTCATGCGACCAGCGGTCCTCGTCTGGCGTGGGCCGCGCCATGATGCCGCCGTGGCCGCCGTTGTAGGCCGTGCGGACGTTGACGTTGGTTACGCGTACGTTCTCGATGTAGGTGTTGTGCACGACGGTGCGGTTCACGTTGACCACCGCTGTGTTGTAGGCAAAGTGCTCGCCAACCCAGCGGCCGCCGACGAAACCGACGCCCGTGTATCCGAATCCGTAGTTAATGCCGCCGTAGAAGCCGACGTGCGGGCCCCAGTAGCCGGGATGCCAAGCGTACATGCCACCGCCCCAACCCCAGTAGCCTGGAGTCCACAGCACGCCCACGCGCGGGGGCATCACCCAGACGCCCGGAACCCAGTAGTAGCCGCCCGGACCCCATGCCCAGTAGCCGGGCGTCCAGATGTAGCCGTCACCCGGGCAAACGGGCTGCACGTATACGGGCAGCGCGGGCGGTGGAGTGCCGACGGTGATTCCAACGGATACAGCGACAGAGGCGAAGGCCGCAGCCGGCACGAGCACAAGCGCCGATGCAACAAGGGCGTTGCGCAGAAATCGAGGTGAGAGGGTTTGCAGCATCAATGGACTCCTCAGTTTGCGAGCCGCGCTTTCCATGCGAACGCGGCTTCGTAGGTGTTCTCAGGCGGAGTCCACATGGACTCGCCGGGGAGGTCGGACGGCCAGCAGGTTCGTCAGCCGCCCGGATGTACATTGCTTACGAACACAGGTTCGCCGGGTAAGTTTTCGGCGAAATTTCCCGCGCGGGCCACGATAGTCCGGCCAAATGGGGGCGGATATACCACCTTTGGGTGGGCGGAGGGGCGAGTGCGAGGCTGCGGCTCCACTTGGAGTTGTGAATCCCAACCCGCCTGCGGATGGACTGGGAATCCGATGCTGTGCGCAAAAACCATAGTCGGCTAGTATTGCTGCATGCACGGACTGATCGGCGCCATCGCGAGCCTTGAATGGAGAGTGATTCTGATCATCGGTCTCTTCGTCGGTTGCGCTCGCGTGCTGGTCTCGTTTTTGAGTGGGAAACCGTCTAACGGACGAGCCGACCTGATCTCCGGTTGCGTCATGTTTTGCCTCTCCTTGGGAGCGGCACTCGTGTGGAGTGGGCGCAACTTCGTGGAAATCTGCCTGGTGCTGTCGGTTGGGTATGTCTTCGAGGGGCTGGTCACGTTGGTACGTGAGCGCCAAAACCCAATTACCGCATTCAGCAAGCGCTAGCCTCTTCTTCGACCAAATGGTGGTGGATATACTCAGGCATGCTGGGACGGCTGCATGCGATTGATCTGAGTGTGGTTGGACTGTATCTGATTGCGATTACCGCGTTTGGGTTGCGGTTCGCGCGCAAGGGGGCGGCGAAAGACAAGTCGCTCAAGGGCTACTTCCTGGCGGACAATACGGTGCCCTGGTGGGCGATTGCGCTGTCCATTGTTTCGGCCGAGACCAGCACGCTCACGATCATCGGGACGCCGGGGCTGGCGTTTGCGGGCGACTTTGGCTTTCTGCAGATTGTGATGGGGTACATGCTCGGCCGTGTGGTGGTGGCCGCGATCTTTCTGCCGCGGTACTTCCACGGCGAGATGCTGACGGCGTACCAGTTGATCGACCGGCGGTTTGGACGGACGCTGCACAAGACTACGGCGGGGCTGTTTCTGCTGACGCGTGCGGCGGCTGAGGGCGTGCGGGTGTTTGCGGTTTCGATTGTGGTGGGGATTGCGATTGGGACTGGCGATGTGCTGTCGATCGCGATTATCAGCGCACTGACGCTGCTGTACACGTTTGAGGGCGGGATGGCGGCGGTGATCTGGACGGACGTGGTGCAGATGGCGATCTACATTGGCGGCAGTCTGGTGGCGCTGTGGTCCGTGGGTGCGCATGTGCCGGGCGGGTGGCACGCGATTCATGCGGTGGCGGGCGCGGCAGGCAAGTTCCGGCTGTGGGATTTTGCTCTGAACCTGACAACGACCTACACGTTCTGGGCGGGCGTGCTGGGTGGGACGTTCCTGACGATGGCCTCGCATGGGACGGATCAGTTGATGGTGCAGCGGCTGCTAGCGGGCCGCAACCTGAAGGAGAGCCGGATGGCGCTGCTCTCGAGCGGCGTGGTGATCTTTGTGCAGTTTGCGATGTTTCTGCTGATTGGTGCGGGGCTGTGGGTGTTCTACGGGATGCATCCGGGGGCTCTGGACGCGATTGGCGGAGCGAACGGGAACCGGATTTTTCCGGGGTTCATTGTGACGGAGATGCCGGTGGGCATCGCCGGCCTTCTCGTCGCGGCGATTCTGGCTGCGGCGATGTCGAATTTGAGCGCGGCGCTGAACTCGCTGTCGTCGACGACGGTCGTGGACTTCTATATGGGGTGGAAACCGAACGCCGGCGACCATGAGCGTATGGTGGTTTCGCGGGCTTCTACGGTGATGTGGGCGCTGGTGCTGTTTGCCGTGGCGGTGTATAGCGTGAAGGCGGGTGGCAAAGGAAATGTCGTGGAGATCGGGTTGTCGATTGCCAGCGTGGCGTATGGGTGTTTGCTGGGAGTGTTTCTGCTGGGGACGCTGACGAAGTTTGCGACGCAGGCTGGAGCCATCGTTGGGATGGTGACGGGGTTTGTGGTGAATCTGTTGCTTTGGAAGTGGCCAGGGCATGGCGTGATTCCGACCGTAGCGTGGACCTGGTATGTGCTGATTGGGGCGACGGTGACGTTTGCGGTGGGGTTAGGAGCGAGCGCGGTGATGCGGAAGAAAGTGGAGAAGGTTGCGGTTGCGGCGGTGTTGGTGCTGGGGTTTCTTGGGTTGAGTTCTGTGGCGCAGACCCCATTCATGCGCGATACGGCCGCGCATGAATGGGGCACCCGTGTGGTGGCTTCGAAACAGGGTGTCGGCGGCACTAATACTGGGATCCTTCGCTCTGCTCATGATGGCACTTCGAAAGTAGGGACAGGGGCGGGCAAGTATGACTTTTCGGCGGCTTCGGCGGACATTGAGAAAGCGATTACGGAGAAGAAGCTGCCGGGCGCGGTGCTGCTGGTGGGGCACGATAACAAGGTCGTGTTTGAGCATGCGTATGGCGTGAGGAAGTATGCGGGTGAGCCGGGGTTGGATGGGAAGCCTTCGCCGGCGGAGCCGATGACCACGGACACGATCTTCGATATGGCGTCGCTGACGAAGTGTTTGGCCACGGCTACGGCGGTGATGCAGTTGGTGGAACAGGGCAAGGTGGATGTGGATGCGCCGGTGGTGAAGTATCTGCCGGAGTTTGGGGTGAATGGCAAGGAGAAAGTAACGGTGCGGGAGCTGCTGACACACTACTCGGGGCTGCCGCCGGATGTGAGTTTGAAGGATCCGTGGGGGCTGGCTTCTCCGGACAAGGCGGAAGGAATCAAGCGGGCGATGGAGTCGAAGCTGGATAGCGAGCCGGGGACGAAGTTTGTGTACTCGGATGTCAACTTCATTACGCTGGGCGCGCTTGTGGAGAAGGTGACGGGGCAGCGGCTGGATGTGTATGCGCAGGAGCATATCTTCACGCCGCTGGGGATGACGCATACGCGGTATCTGCCGTTCGACAAGGCGTGTGGCGAGACGAGCAAGATCGGAGCGGCTGTTGTTTATTTCAACGGCATAGAGGACATCGCTTGCTCTACAACAGACACGTGGAGTGGCAATGTCATTTCGCAAACAGCTCCAACGCAGCATGACAATGAGGGTACGGCGGAGACGAATCCGGATTTTGACCATTTAATTCGGGGGACCGTGCATGATCCGACGACGCGGCGAATGGGTGGCGTGGCGGGGCATGCGGGGGTTTTCTCGACAGCGGAGGATGTGAGCAAGTATGCGCAGGCGCTGCTGGATAAGCTGCTCCGGAATACGGGACCGTTTCCGCTGAAGCAGTCGACGCTCGAGATGATGGTGCAGCCGGAGCAACCGAAGACGGCGCTTCCGGTTTCGACGATCTTTCTGCAGGACGGGACTGCAACCAAGGGCGTGGGGCTGCGCGGGTTTGGGTGGGACATCAATACGGCGTATTCGCGGCCGCGTGGGACGGTGTTTCCGGTGGGCGTGAGCTTCGGGCATACGGGGTTTACGGGGACGAGCCTCTGGATCGATCCGGCGAGCGACACGTATGTGGTGCTGCTGGCGAACTCGGTGCACCCGCGTGGTGCATCGCCGATATCGGCGCTCCGGGGCCAAGTAGCTACGAATGTTGGATTGGCGCTGGGGCTCGGCGGCGCGACAACGCAGGTCTCGACATCCGGCGTTCCGGTGAAGACAGGCATTGATGTGCTGGAGGCCGACGGATTTCGCGAGTTGAAGGAGTTGGCGGCGAAGCATGGGGGGAAGCTGCGGGTTGGGCTGCTGACGAACCAGACCGGGCTGGATGCGCAGGGGCGGCGGACGATCGATGTGCTGAAGGCGGCAGGCGGTGGGATTGAGCTGGTGCGGCTGTTCTCGCCGGAGCATGGGATTTTTGGGGCGAAGGATACGACCAAAATCGGGCAGGAGGTGGATCCAGCGACGGAGCTGAAGGTGACGAGTCTGTATGGCGTGGGGGATGCGAGTCGCAGGCCGAAACCGGAAGACCTGAAGGACCTAGATGCGGTGGTCATCGATCTGCAGGATGCGGGAGTGCGGTTTTATACGTACGAGACGGTGACGGGCTACTTCGTGGAGGCGAGCGCGTGCGAGGCGGGCCGCGGGCACGAGATGCATGTGGTGGTCCTGGACCGGCCGGCGCTGGTGGGTGGTGACGCGGTCGAGGGTCCGGTGTCGGATACGAAGGAGTCGTACATCAACTACATGCCGGAGCCGGTGCGGAATGGGATGACGCTAGGTGAGCTGGCGGAGATGATGCGGGAGTGGCATGGGGCGAGTTGCGGCACGGGAATGAAGAACGCGCCCCAGTACATTCCTCAGGGGAAGCAAGATGCGTATGTGGATGTGGTGAAGATGGATGGGTGGAAGCGGGGCGAGTTCTTTGATCAGACCGGAGTTAAGTGGGTGAACCCTTCACCCAACCTGCGGACGATGACGGGGGCGGTGCTGTATCCGGGGCTAGGGATGCTGGACCCTACGGGCGTGAGCGCGGGACGTGGGACGGATATGCCGTTTGAGGTGTTCGGCGCGACGTGGATGGATGGCGCGAATGTGGCGGGGTATCTGACGGCGCGGAAGATTCCTGGGGTGGAGTTTTCGGCGACGAAGTATGCGGTGGCGGAGACGTCAGAGAAGTATCCGGGGCATGGGCAGACGATTGAAGGTGTGCGGATGAAGGTGACGGACCGGAAGACGCTGGATTCGCCGGAGATGGGCGTGGAGATTTTAAGCGCCCTGCACAAGCTGTATCCGAAGGAGTTTCAGTTGACGAAGGCTGCGAACCTGGTGGCCAATACGGAGACGATGCAGCGGCTGGAGCGTGGGGACGATCCGCGGGAGATTGCGAAGGGATGGGAGGCGGGGCTGAAGGAGTTCGAGGCGAAGCGGGCGAGGTACCTGCTGTATCGGTAGCGGTGGCGCGTCAGGTGCCTGTGCGCGTTTTGTTGCACGGAGCTCTGGCAGTTTAGGTGGGGACGTATGTGTCGGGCCTTCAGCCCTCAGGACTTTGCTGGCTGGACACCTAGGCCTTCGGCCTAAGCTGGTATGTTGTCGGGCCTTCGGCCCTTTGGTTACGTGGCGGTAGGACCTTGAAGTGAGCCGCGCCTGGCGGTCAGGTCTTCAGGTCACAGACCTCGGTAAACTGGACACACACCTTTCAGCTGCAATTTGTTGCGGCGAAGATGGTCGACCATGCAAGCAAGTCAACCGTGAACCTCTGAGATGAGAAAGGAACCCTGCATGAACGGCACCGAGAAAATTTCATTCGGTCAGACACCTGAGAGAGCGCAGCCCGAAGAATTTGATGTCGTCATCCTCGGTGGCGGGACAGGTTCGACCCTCGCTGCGTGGACGTTTGCCAGCGAGGGAAAGCGGGTCGCAGTGATTGACCGCAAATACATTGGCGGATCGTGTCCTAATATCGCGTGCCTGCCGAGTAAGAACATCATCCACAGTGCGAAGGTCGCGTCTTACTTTCGCCGGAGCACGGAATTTGGCATCGCTCATGAGGGGTTCACGATTGATATGTCGGGCGTGCGAGAGCGAAAGCGCCGAATGGTAGCCGGCCTCAATGAGATGTATCTCGAGAATTACAGGAACACGGGAGCGGAGTTGCTATTCGGAACCGGGCGATTCATAGGCCCAAAGACCGTAGAGGTCACTCTGAGCGACGGAGCGACCCGTCAACTGCGGGGCACAGACGTGATCGTGAGTACCGGTACGCGGGCTGCAATCGAATCCATTCCTGGTCTGGTTGAAGCAGAACCGCTCACGCACATCGAGGCACTCGAACTGGACGAAGTCCCCGAGCACCTGCTGGTCATCGGTGGCGGCTACGTTGGAGTAGAACTGTCCCAGGCGATGCGGAGATTCGGCAGCCACGTTTCAGTCATTGACCGCAACCGGCGGTTGATGTCGAGAGAAGATGAAGATGTGTGTCAGGCTGTTCGCGAACTTCTGGAAGACGAAGGCATTGACGTTCTTCTGAATGCACGGGTTCGGCGGGTCTCCGGTAAATCGGGAGAGTCGGTGAGCATCGTCGTCGAGCAGGATGGGGTTGAGAAGGCGCTGACGGGCAGCCACTTGCTCATTGCAGCAGGCCGGAGACCCAATACTGAAGGACTTGGGCTTGAATTGGCCGGTGTGGAGTTGACCGATCGAGGATACATTCGAGTTGACGAGCGGCTGCAGACGACCGCTCAGGGTGTATGGGCGATCGGCGAAGTTGCAGGCAGCCCGCAGTTCACGCACGTCAGCGTGGACGACTTTCGCGTCGTTCATGCCAATGTAACCGGCGGCAACCGTGTGACGAGGGGCAGGCAGGTTCCGTATTGTCTGTTTACCGACCCTGAACTCGCGCATATCGGCCTCAGCGAAGCTGAAGCAAAGGCGAACGGGATCCCGTATCGCCTTTTTAAGGTCCCCATGGACGCGAACCTGCGGGCGCGTACCCTTTCAGAGACACGCGGGTTTGTGAAGGCTCTGGTGGAGGTTGGCACCGATCGCATCCTCGGTTTCACGGCTTTCGGCGTAGGTGCGGGAGAAGTTATGGCTGCGGTCCAGGTCGCGATGATCGGTGGACTCCCGTATACGGTGCTCCGCGACGCCATCCTGACTCATCCCACATTGACCGAGGGGCTTAGTCCGCTGTTTTCCTCTCCGGCGTTGGAGCATCAGGTCGCAGGCGCGGCGGTAACATCGGCTGCGTAAGTTGAAACGTCGGAAACTGAAGACGAGTTATTCGTTTGGGGCGCCCGAAAAGCGAATCACAGAGGACACGGAGAGGAAGAGAGAGCACAGAGGGTTCGTTTGAATGGGTGAGGGATTCGAGGAAAGTTCGTTCACTGCGCCGGCCTGGGTGACGTACGGGTGGCGCACTCGGAAAGAATCGGATTCCCTTCGGGAATGACAACAAAGTAAGGCAATACAGAGATTCTGAGCTACGCTCAGAATGACGAGCGGAAGTGAGAAGCAAAAAACAAAAAGCAGATTCCCTTGCGCGCCTCGGGAGCGGTCGGGAATGACAAACAAAGAAAGGCGGACTCTGAAGAGTCCGCCTTTCTTTGTTTCTTAGTTAATGAGCCGCTAGCGGCACGGCTGAAGCCGTGCCCTTCCGGCAAGCTGGTTATTCGGCGGCCATTTCTTCCTGTTCGCCTTCCATGCGCATGGCTTCGAGCTCGCGCTCTTCGGCCTCGATGGCTGCAGCGACTTCGGACTGGACCTGGGCTGCCGCTTCTTCGAGCTCTGGGGAGAGCGCGACGTTGCGGTAGTACTCCATGCCGGTGCCCGCCGGGATGAGGCGTCCGACGATGACGTTTTCCTTGAGGCCGCGGAGCGTGTCGACGGAGCCGTTGATCGAGGCTTCGGTGAGGACGCGGGTGGTCTCCTGGAAGCTCGCCGCCGAGATGAAGCTGTCGGTGGAGAGGGACGCCTTGGTGATGCCGAGCAGGAGCGAGCGGCCGATGGCCGGACGTCCGCCGTTCATGAGGACGCGCTGGTTCTCCTCGTTGAAGCGGAAGCGGTCGGTCTGCTGCTCGAGCAGGAAGTTGGAGTCGCCGACCTCTTCGATCTTCACCCAGCGGAGCATCTGACGAACGATGGTCTCGATGTGCTTGTCGGAGATGGCGACACCCTGCAGGCGGTAGACTTCCTGGATTTCGTTGACCAGGTACGTCTGCAGCGCGCGCTCGCCGAGGACTTCCAGAATGTCGTGCGGGTTGCGCGGACCGTCGATGAGGGCATCGCCGGCGCGGACACGCTCGCCTTCCTGGACGTTGATGTAGACGCCACGCGGCACGGTGTACTCATCTTCCTGACCGTTGTCGGCGGTGACGTAGACCTTGCGCTGACCCTTGGAGACCTCGCCGAAGCGAACGACGCCGTCGATCTTGGAGATGATTGCCGGGTCGCGGGGCTTGCGGGCCTCAAAGAGCTCGACGACGCGGGGCAGACCGCCGGTGATGTCCTTGGTGCGCGTGGTTTCGCGCGGGATCTTGGCGAGGACATCGCCGGGGAATACCTCGTCGCCATCGGCGACCATGAGGTGGGCGCGCGAGGGCATGAGGTAGCGCTTGTTGCCGGACTTCTCTCCGGACGCACCCTTGATGAGGAGCAGCGGCTGACGCTTCTCATCGGGCGAGTCGGCGACGACGAGCCGGGAGAGGCCGGTGACTTCGTCGACTTCCTCGTTGAGGGTGACGCCTTCCTGCAGGTCCTTGAACTGCACGGTGCCTGCGATCTCGGTGAGGATGGAGAAGGTGTAGGGGTCCCACTCGCCGAGTACGTCGCCGAGCTTGACCTTTGCGCCGTCTTCCACGCGGAGCTTGGCGCCGTAGACGATGGCGTAACGCTCCTTCTCACGGCCCTTGTCGTCAACGATGGCGATGGAGCCGCTGCGATTCATCGCGACCAGGCCGCCATCCTTGGAGCGGACGGTGACGAGGTTGATGAAGCGCACGGTGCCGGCGTTCTTGGCATCGAGGTGCGACGTATCCTGCACACGGGAGGCGGTGCCGCCGATGTGGAAGGTGCGCATGGTGAGCTGCGTGCCGGGCTCGCCGATGGATTGCGCCGCGATGACGCCGACGGCCTCGCCCATTTCGACCATCTTGCCGGAGCCGAGGTTACGGCCGTAGCAGAGGATGCAGACGCCGCGCTTGGACTCGCAGGTGAGCACGGAGCGGATCTTGACGCGCTCGATGCCGGCAGCCTGCACCGCGGACGCCTTGTCCTCGTCGATCTCTTCGTTGATGTCGACGATGGTCTTGCCCTCGAAGTCCTTGAGCTTCTCGAGCGAGACTCGGCCGATGATGCGGTCGCGCAGGGGCTCGATGGTTTCGCCGGCTTCGATGATCGGGGTGACGTAGATGCCTTCGACGGTGCCGCAGTCGTTCTGGCTGATGATGACATCCTGCGCGACGTCTACGAGACGGCGGGTGAGGTATCCGGAGTCAGCGGTCTTGAGCGCGGTGTCCGCGAGGCCCTTACGCGCGCCGTGCGTGGAGATGAAGTACTGCAGCACGGTGAGGCCTTCACGGAAGTTGGCCGTGATGGGGGTCTCGATGATTTCGCCGGAGGGCTTGGCCATGAGGCCGCGCATGCCGGAGAGCTGCCGGATCTGCTGCTTGGAACCGCGAGCGCCGGAGTCGGCCATGATGTAGATCGGGTTCATGGCTCCTTCCTTGTCCGCACGCTTCATGTTGTTGAACATTTCGTCCGCGACGCGCTCGGTGACTCCCGACCACATCTGGATGACCTTGTTGGAGCGCTCACCGTTGGTGATGGCGCCGTCGAGGTACTGCTGCTGGAGCGAGAGCACGTTCTTTTCGGCGTCGCCCACAACGGTGTACTTGGACTCGGGGATGA
>Ga0157372_10008849_pt1 | contig 10694 bp, 15 predicted proteins | sample C55metaG_FD_115307 | JGI IMG/M metagenome (GOLD analysis project Ga0157372, IMG submission 115307) | Corn rhizosphere microbial communities from Kellogg Biological Station, Michigan, USA - C5-5 metaG | ecosystem: Host-associated > Plants > Roots > Rhizosphere > Soil | place: USA: Michigan...
CTCCGTCTCATGCTCAATGGCACGCTTTCGTCACACCGCCGCGCCGTGGCGGTTCAACAACGAGCGCAACCACCTCTCCGGCATGCTGCTTTTCACCGGCGTCCACTTCCTCGCCGTTCTGGAAGGTCAGGAACGCGACCTCGATGGTCTCTGGCGGCGTTTGCTGGAGGACAAACGGCATCGCGACCTGATTCGCGTCGGAGACATCGCCTGCGGAAGACGTTGGTTTCCACACTGGATTCTCTCGTGCACAACTGATCCGGTGGCAGCTGCCGAAATCGAAAGGCTGCGTTCGTCGCAGGAACCGATCGCATCGAAGTGGACGCAACTGGTCCCCCCGATCATGCTGAAGGCCATGGCAGACGCGAGTTCGTGTCGGGGCGGAACACCGATATGAGGTTGCATCGCAAAGGACGGCGCTAACAATCCGTCGCCAACATCAGCGTATCGGACAACGACTGCTCCGATCCGGAGCGCTCCCCTGACCAGCAGTGCTTCAATAGAACCTGCAAAGGATCACCCGCGCTTGGTACACTCAATTCCCGTCCCGTTTCCGTCCCGTCCATGGACTCATCGAGATCCGGGCCGTGATCAGGCTGGAATTCCTCCCTGTACGCTGCCCGCCCCGCCATCGCGGCCGTTGCGGCGCTCTTCCTCAGCGCGGCGCCGGCGTAGATCGCTCGCCGATGAATCTTCGGATGGTGCAAACTGCTTCGCGGCTGTGTCATGATCCCTCCGATCCCGATGCGGCGCGTAACGGCTTATCGTGCCTTCGTCGTATTTGGGCTACTGTGCCGAGCGGTCTGTACGACAACGGAAGTAAGTCGCAACATCGCCGACAGCTCGCGGATTGCATCCTCGACCACCGTATCCACCTCTCCGGTCGGCAACCGCATGACGGTCTCCCATTGCAGACGCACATAAGCCGATCGACGCCCGCTCTTCAAAGCGAGCGTCTGCAGACCTCTTTTGTCGCCAAACGCATAGTCGGTGGCGTAGCCCGAGCCGATCGTGCACCCCCGCCTCCCGTGTAACACTCTGCACCGCCTCGATTATCGCCGCCATGCGCCGGTGGAATTCGCGCGGCACGTCAACCGTTAGGAGGTCGCTCTCGACTATCGCAGGGGCGGCGTTCACGACGATGGCTCAGCGCGGGCGCCACAGCGGCGATTTGGTGGCATTCGGCACTCCTGTCGCTCGGATCCTGACGATGGACGCTACGTTGCGAGGTGCGTCGGCTATCCTTGCGGAAGATTGCTCATTTTGTCGCCGAATTCTGGCAAACGTCTTCTTCAAGTCCGTGGCGAAGCTCGGCGTATATCGAAACGAAGGGTCCAGGATCGATCTCATCAGGTCTCGCTTGTCCATCATCAGGGCCCGAAGAACTGCAGCGGCCGACGGGTCCCCTTCGCACGGTACATCGCGAAATCGGCGCAATCGATCAACGTTTGCGCATCCTGTCCGTCCTCGGGAAAAATGCTGATTCCAATGCTTACCTTGATATGCAACGCGCGTTGTCCGATGAAGCTCGGCGCGGACAACGAGGTGCGCAATTTTTCGGCTTTCAGCCGTGCGAGTGCGCGATGTCCGAGTTCGGAAAGCACGATAACGAATTCGTCTCCGCCGTAGCGACTTACCGTGTCGGACGCGCGCACCGCGCCGGTGAGCCGCTTCGCCACTTCCTGCAGCACCTTGTCACCAATTGCATGTCCCAGCGAGTCGTTCACGCGCTTGAATCGATCAAGGTCGAGAAAGAGCACCGCCACCAGACTGCCGTGACGTTGCGCTCGCGATATGGCCTGGTTCAGCCGGTCATTCAATAACGCCCGGTTGGGTAGGCCCGTAAGCGGATCATGCTGAGCAAGACGAAAAAGCTCCAGCTCCGTCACTCGCGAACTCGTCACATCGCGAAAGACCGTCACCGCCCCCGTCACTCGCCCGTGTGAATCCTGGATCGGCGCGGTGGAGCCCTCAATCGCCGATTTGCGGCCGTCGCGCCGAATCAGCGAGAGATTTCTCCCCAGCCCCATAGCCTGGTAGTCCTGAACGGCGCTTTCAAGCGGATCGCGCGCCGCTCCGCGCGCCTCCCCATTCACGAGGCGGAATACATCGGCAAGCCTGCGCCCAGACGCCTCGTCGCGCGACCAGCCGGTCATTCTTTCGGCGACAGCATTAAGATAGGTCACGTCACCCCGCTTGTCCGCGCAGATGACGCCGTCGGCCATGCAGTCGAGCGTCACTCGGGCGTGCTCCAGCTGCTCTCCGAGCAGCTGTTCGGATGATATCGTCGCCCCTCTCAGCTCTTTCCTAACGAGCAGCGCGTCACTTTGTGTACTGTTCATTGACACTTGTCGACCCTATCGCCCCGGCGAGCAGGGGTCTGTACGCCACCGCACGTTACCCCTTGCTCCCGTTGCCTGCAGGCGGGTACGAAGCCAGAACGTCGACTGGACTACCGACGTACACGAGTTTCGCTAACTCCTTTTCATGGAGCCGGCCCATACTGCTCGATTCACCCGACATCCTCAATGAATGTCGATGCCGGCTATGTCGAGACGACGTGTTTGCGCGTGGCGATTTCAAGGAGCAATACATGAGAACGAAACAACGGTTGAATTTCGCCGCGTTGGCCTCAGCGATTGGCGTAACCGGCACGGCATTCACCGGTGAAGCCACTCGCCTAACGGCCATCGATGCCGCGACATCTCCGGTGGGTCCCGACATTGGAGACTGCGGGGCGCGGGGCAACAATAGGACGCAAGGTGAGAATTTGGACGCTTGGCTGAACAAGCACGCGACGACGCACGACGGCAGAATCGCGCGGGAAGAATTCATGAACCAGATGAGCCGACGCTGGGATATGTTGGACGCCCGCCGAAGCGGCTACATGACCCCCGACCAGGCGCGTCGCATCTACATGTAAAGCGAAAGGGTCAGTAACGAGCACTGCGCCCGCGAGCGGCACCAAGTCGGGGGAGTATTTGCGGTTATCGCACGCTCGGCCTCGCCACGTTGACGAACGCGAACGTGAATTTCGACGTCGACGATTTGCTGGCCGTCGGGCGACTGCGCTCATGAACGCCCGGTTACGGTCCTGAGTCGCACGAATGAACTCTTGCCGATCGTGCTCTTGATCAGCAAGATTGATACAACCGCCGGGAAGGCCAATAGCGGCGACGTACCCCGGGTGGGTCGAAGGAATGCCAGTCCGCTTGACCTAATAGGTCGCTCGCTTGGCGCCGGTCTCGCGAACGCGACCGTCCTTCGAACGACCGCTATCGAGGTTTTCCCATCGGACGTCTCTTGGCCGGGAAGCGCCATGTCACGAGGCGCGCCCGGCCGGATGCCGGCATCCGCATCAGACTTCAGTTTGCCCGGCGATTTCGAGAGCGTCGACGAGCTCGATGCCGAGGTACCTCACACTGCTTTCGAGCTTCGTATGGCCACGCAGCAACTGCACGGCTCGCGGGGTCCTCGCGGCATGACACCGGGGACGAGCCGACGGTCGCTGTCCGACCCGAAGCGGAAGTAGCCGCGCGTGCCGCGAACGATAGGTACGGATTCACACCGTCCGCCCAATGCATCGTCGCTGTCTAGACTCGGTGACAGGCGTCATTCGCGCGGAGCGACAACCGCGCCACGCATTCCTGCCCTGTCGATGGCCGCTTTGACCCGCCCATCGGCCTTGGCGTCCGCAATAAACCGGCGCGCATATGCGAGCCCGGCATCCCGCCCCTTAGGCATCACCAGAGCATGCGGATCGACACCAGCCCGACCGTCGAGAACGCGCGAACCAGGTAATTGGCTCGACACCTCGAACAAACTTGGTTTGATGCTGAAGATTGCGTCTGCGCTCCCAGACTTCAGCATCTCCACCGTGCCAGGGAGGCTAGATGCTCGTACCACCACCGCATTCTTCAAGGTACGGGAAATAAAGACATCCGGCTGCGACTTTTCCTGCACCGCAACTCGGACACCAGGTCGATCCACGTCAGCCATTGTTGCGATCGAGGAACCGGCGGCGACCAGATAGCCGAATTCCATTTGCAGGTGGAGGTCCGTGAAGTCCCATTCCTTGGCCCGCGCAGGACTGAACCCAACGAACGCGACATCCCACGCGCCGGATTTCCCACCATCGAGGAGGGCTCCGACTGATGGGTATAGCACCGGTTCAAACGGAACCCCGAGGCGCGCAGCTAAGTCCTTTCCGAGATCGTAGGCCACCCCCTTCATGTCGCCCGTTGCGGGGTCGCGTATCACATTGTGAGGACTGCCAAGTTGGAGTCCAACGCGCAGCTTTCCAGTCGGAGCCAATGCCTGTCGCGCTTCCGGTGTGGGGACAGTGCTGATGCCTGCGCAGCTCGCAAGTAGCACCGCGAGCACGGCAATCATCGGCCAATGAATGCATATACGGCTTCGTGTCCACGTTAGAGCGCAGGATTCATAAAGCGCCCACCACGCGCGCGAAGTCGAGCCGGATGCGCCACGGGTATGGACTGAACAGTGCATGAACTGCTCCTGCAGTAGGTGCTGTGTTGACTCCAAGGAATCGAAGCACCGGCGCGGAGCCACGCGACGTGTTGGAACTGACGTGTTGGAACTTGGCCTACGTTCCATTGAGCTAGGCCATGCTACAGGCGCGCGTGGTTCGGCGCAACGTCTGCAATTGGCCGAATAGACTAAGCGCGGCGTCAGCCACCAGTCCTGAGCCGGCGTAGCAGCACTTGCTACGGCGCCGCTCGCTACTTGATGAAGACGGCCGGTTGGAGAAAATCACCAACAGGACAGGAACGGGATCGGGCGCGGCGGACGACGGACGTTGTCCGACCCTGAGCGGCCGTTGAACCGGTATAGGACCCGGACATTCAATCGCTACGTTCGACTACCGAATCACCTCATCCGCGCGCAGCAGAAGCGAAGGCGGGATGGTGAGGCCGAGGGCTTTCGCGGTCTTGAGATTGATGACGAACTCGAACTTCGTCGGCTGCTCGATGGAGAGATCGGCGGCTTTTGCACCTTGCAGTTCTTGCGGCGTAAACGGCCACACGTCGCCACATCGTACGAAGGTCGGGTCCATAGAACATCAAGCCGCCGGCATCCGGAACTTCCCTGAATGCGTACAGCGGCGGCAACCGGGAAGCAGCTGCCGTTCAGCGACCCGCTTGGCGTAAGCGTTGAGCGTGCCCGAAAATGTGATCAGAGCATCTGCGTGGTCGTTCCTGATCGTCTCGAAAGAGCTCTCTAAATCCTCCGAGCGTCGGAACTCAACCGGGTGAAGCGTCACCCCAATCGCGGCGCGGCGGACCGCATCTCTTGCCAATCAGCTTTGAAATCCGAGTAACCCGCATTCGAAAGCACGCTTCCAGACGGCAACGGCCCCTTTGCCGGGAACATCGAAAACAGGTGCGGTGAAACGGCAGCAAACCCGCACGCGCTAACGCATGCGAGTTGATTGAATCCTGAAACTTCCCCAGCGATTGAATCGTTTAACGGGGCGAGGTAGGACGCCGCCAGAAAACGCTCAATCGGTCGAAACGTTCCAGACATGCGACATAGATTTCCACTTGCCGTCGGTGCCTCGCTCGAACACGTTCGTCAGGACGCCGCCGAAAGCAGGCTCCTTTCCGTCTTTTTCACGACCCTTTGCACTCCATGTTGCCACTTCATAGGCAAAGTCGCCGTTGCCGTACACCTCAACGATGTTGATTGTGTGCTTGTGAACCCCGCTATCAATGAAGCCTTTAAAGAGCTTTTCGATCTCGGCTCGGCCGACTAATGTCTTGCCGTTACCGGCGGACAGTGTGGCTTTTTCATCATAGAGGGAGGCAACGGCAGACGCATCGCCCTTGTTGAATGCCTCGTTCCACGACGAGTTCAAGCCAGTGACAACAGTTCGAACATTAGGATCATCTGCTAATGCGGGACCAGAAAGTACGATAGCGAAAACATAAGAAGCCAAGATCGGGACCGGTAATCTGTTCATGTTCACTCCTCGAATAATCAACAAAACCAATGGTGCGATCGGATTCTGAATCCGCTTTTGGATTGCGTCTGTTCGGTACACCGCTTTGCTGTCTTGTCCGGGTCCGGGTGCACCCCAACCGCACGCCGCTCAGTTGCTGGCCGCGTACTCTCGCCAGCAAGTGCTGAGCCTTCCTTCGCTCATTCGAGGTGGTGAACCGCCCCGGGATTCCCGGAGACTCCCTATTTTGAGAGGATGGAGTCATGAGCACATCGAAGAGGCATTCACCTGAGATTCGGGAGCGCGCAGTGCGCCTGGTTCTCGACCACGAGGCTCAACACGGGTCGCAGTGGGCCGCCATAGTGTCGTCGCGGAGAAGATTGGATGTACCAGGGAATCGTTGCGTCGCTGGGTGCGCCAGCCCGAACGCGACGAGATCCTGCGCAAGGCATCGGCGTTTTTCGCCCAGGGGGAGCTCGACCGCCGCGGGAAGTGATGATCGCGTTCATCGACGCACATCGCGACGAATACGGGGTCGAGTCGATCTGCACGCAACTGCCGATCGCCCCGTCGACGTACTACGAGCACAAGGGACGCGACAGCGAACCAACAAGTGTTCCGCCGCGCGAGCGCCGCGATCGCGAGCTCAAGGTCGATATCGAGCGTGTTTGGAGCCGCCCTTGAACGGCAGGAGGTTCGCCATCGCAAAGGCGTTGATCGTACCGAAAGCGATCTGGCTGGCCGCGACGATCCAGAAGAGCCCAGCAAGCGATCCGTGTGTGATGTGGATCCAGTACCCACCGAAAACGAGCATGATCGAAAGCCGCGCCACACCAGCGGCGAAGGGCCACGTCATGCGACCAGCGCCCTGACTTGCGAAGTAGAGCGCCATTCCGAGCCCGGTGAATACGTAGAAAGGCGCGACGCGTACGAGGTAAGCGCTTCCGATTTGGACGACCGTCTCCTCGCGCGAGAATAAGTGCAGCCATGCCTCGGGGAACAGCGTGGCGACGAGCCCGATCGCTCCGGTGATGACGGCCGAGATGGCGGCGCCGGTCCATGCGACTTTGCGCGCGCGCCGGTGTCGTCCGGCGCCGATGTTCGTTCCGACCATGGTGACCGAGGCGGTTCCAAGAGCGAAAAGCAACGGAATGAGCAGATAATCGAGACGAGATGCCAGGCCGTAACCCGCTATGGCGTCGGGCCCCGAGCCGGCCACGAGAGTCGTCGCGAGGACGACTGTTAGATTAGCAACGACAGTTCCAACCGCGGAAAGCGAGCCGACCTTCAGGATGTCGCGGAACAGACGCCATTCCACGCGTGCGAAGCGCAAGCGCAGAGGCGATCGATCGGAGCGCATGTACACGGCGAGCCAGGTCGCGGCAGCGATGTTGAAGAGGATGAGAGCCGCGCCGGCGCCCGGGACGCCGAGTCCGGGCACGAAGCCGTAGCCAAAGATAAGCAGGGGCGAGAGTCCGAGCGTTACGACAGCGCCAACGGCCGTGGTTGTCGCCGGGACGCGAACGTTGCCGGCCCCACGGAGCGCCGACCCGAGAAGATTGGCGATCCAGCCGGGGATTGCCGCCGCGAAGACGAAGTTCGAATACAGCTGGGCATTGACGAGCGTCTCGTCGCGCGCACCCATATACCGGTAGAACGCCGAACCGCCCAACCACGCGGCGACGGTGAACAGCGCACCGAATGCGATCGCGATGAGGACCGCGTGCAATACGAGTGCATGGGCGTCTGCCCTGTGTCCGGCGCCGATCGCACGCGCGACCGCCGCAGACACACCGCCGCCGATCCCGCCGTTGGACATCATCGTCATCAACATGAACAGGGGAAAGACGAGCGCGACGCCTGCGATGGCGCTCGTTCCGAGGAAGCTCACAAAATACGTCTCCGCAACGCCGACGAACGTCTGCAGTGCGAGCACTGCGAGAACGGGCCACGCGAGACCCAGCAACGTCCGCGCTATCGATCCCTCGAGGAGCGCGGTGCGGCTCACGAGCACACGCCCATCCGTCAGCGACTCACTTCGAGCGTGATGTGGGGAGTCGGAAGCTCGGGGGCGAACCCGATCAGCTGGCGCCGCTAGGCCGCGGATGGCTACCGTCGAGCCCGGCTTACTTACGTGTTTTTCCTGAAAAGTGGAAACACGTCGCACAATCAGATGCCCACGAACACCTGCACCGGCTGACCGTTCTGATTCAACGTCGTCGTTCTTATCTTTGAGGATGCCCTGATGGGGTCGAGATCTTGAAGGTCGTACCTCGAGCACTTCGCTTTCTACATGCAGCTCGTCTCCCGGTCGCACCGATCGCGCCCGGCGCATGTCGTCGAATCCGGCACCGATGATGCCGCCCGCCGACCTGAAGCCGCTTTTCACCAGCAGGCGCGTTGTCATCGCCGCGGTATGCCAGCCGCTCGCGTCCGTCCTTTGAAGGAGTCGCGCCAATGTCCTCGTCGAGGTGAAAGGGCTGCGGGTCGAACTCAGTCGCGAAAGACTTGATGTGCGCTGCGTCGACCAAGAGCGAGCTCGACCCGAACCTCTGTCCGGGTTCGAAATCCTCGAGATATCGGACCATTAGCGCCTCGCCCGCGTCTGCTGGCCTAGCCCGGTAGATCCTGAGGTGGGCTGTTCGAGCTTGCACGAAACGACCTCGCCCAGAAGGCCGCGCAGATGGGTGGCGCGTCCGGCGCCGAACCGATCCTCGAATTCCTTCTGCGCCTCGACCCACAGTTTCGCGGCGCGCCGCAGGCGGTCGGCACCGGCTTTGGTCACGGCGAGCTGCTTGCTGCGGCGATCGACGACGCCATCGTTGATGGCGATGAGACCGTCGCGCTCGAGCGGCAGCATCGTGCGGCCAAGCGTGGTGCGATCCATGATCAGCTCGCGCGCAAGCGCGTTGATCGTCATCGGCCCCAGCCCGTACAGCTTCGCCAGGATCGAAAACTGAGTCGAGCGCAACCCGGTCGGCGCTAAGTACTGGTCGTAAAACTGGGTCACATGACGAGCGGCCTGGCGCAGCGCCAGGCAATTGCACTGCGCCAATGGCGCGAAGTTTTGAGATGGCATCGGAAAATTCCTGTTGACAGGTAGGCGTATATGCGCTCATATTACGCGCATATACGCTCATGTCAAGTCCCCTCTTTCGAATGAAGAAGGCGCGAGCGCTGCGTCGCCGCGCCAACTCGGACCTCGTCAATTGAACACACCACAGCCCACCGAAAGGCAATGCCATGAAGATTGGACGAAAGGACATCACGAAGAGCAAGACGGCGCTCGTTACAGGCGCCTCGTCAGGCATCGGCGAAGCCACCGCTCAGCGGCTCGCGATGGCTGGCTACCAGGTCTACGGCACCAGCAGACGGGGAGCACCCGCGGGCCAGCGATCGTTCGCCATGCTGCCCCTCGACGTGACCAACGATGAATCGGTCGAAGCCGCCGTCACGGAGGTGTTGCGGTTGGAAGGCCGCGTCGACCTGCTCGTGAACAACGCCGGCTTCGCTGTCGCTCCCGCCGGAGCGGAAGAGAGTTCCATCGAACAGGCCTGGTCCATCTTCAATACGAACTTCTTCGGCATCGTTCGTATGACGCGGGCAGTCGTGCCGCACATGCGGCAGCAGGGGGGCGGTCGCATCATCAACATCGGCTCCGTGCTTGGTTTCTTGCCGGCGCCGTATATGGCGCTCTATGCGGCAACCAAGCACGCGATCGAAGGCTATTCGGAGTCGCTCGACCACGAGCTACGGACAAGGGGCATCCGGGTCTCGGTCATCGAGCCTGCGTACACGAAGACGCAGTTCGACGCCAACTTCGTGCAGCCCGACTCGACGCTCGATGAGTACCGCGAGGTTCGCGCGGTATTGGGCAAGAGGCTGAAGGAAGTCATCCAGGCCGCAGACGAGCCCGTCGTTGTGGCCGACGTTGTGGTGAAGGCTGCAATCGCGGCGCAGCCGAAACTCCGATATGCACCCGGTGGCCTCGCGAATCGGCTGCGAATGCTCCGCCGGTTTGCGCCCGCTGCCCTGGTGGACGCTGGGGTCCGAAAGGACCTACAGCTCGACGCACAGATGGCGTTCCAATGAAGGGTCATCCCGATAGCGACGACGGCGTGTGGATTGGCGATCGCCAGACCGGGAGCCACGCCACGATGACCTTCAGCAGCGCCTTCCACCCCGAGGAGACTTCGATGCTGCAGCGCTGGCGTGTTCCGCTCATTACCCTCATCGGGCTGTTGCCCTTCGTCTTGGCGGCGTGCACGGACGCCGCTTCTTCGACTGACCCGCGGACGCAGCCGCCGCTGGTGCGAACAGAGGCTGTCAAGATCTCCCCCTCGTCTGCGCGTTCCTTCACTGGAATCGTCGCCGCCCGCGTGCAGAGCGACCTGGGTTTCCGAGTCTCCGGGAAGGTTCTGGAACGCTTGGTCGATACCGGCCAAAGCGTCCGGCACGGCCAACCACTCATGCGTATCGATCCCAGGGACTTAGGGCTCGCCATGCGCGCACACGAGGAAGCTGTTGTGGCCGCGAACGCGCGCGTACGCCAGACCTCGCAAGAGGAATCCCGATACCGCGACCTGGTCGCGAAAGGTGCGGTTTCGAAATCGGCTTACGACAAGATCAAGGCCGACGCCGAGTCCGCAAGAGCCGAGCTCAATGCGGCGCAAGCCCAGGCGGACGTTGCCCGCAACCAAACGAGCTATGCGGTCCTGTTGTCCGATGCCGA
>Ga0157372_10008853_pt1 | contig 10693 bp, 3 predicted proteins | sample C55metaG_FD_115307 | JGI IMG/M metagenome (GOLD analysis project Ga0157372, IMG submission 115307) | Corn rhizosphere microbial communities from Kellogg Biological Station, Michigan, USA - C5-5 metaG | ecosystem: Host-associated > Plants > Roots > Rhizosphere > Soil | place: USA: Michigan...
AGGTGCAGGCAGACTCGCTTTCAACAGAGTCAAATCTTTGGATGTACAAGAAGTAGGAAACGTTTGTGCAGAGGTAATAAGAGTAATCACTAAAGCGACCACTGAGAAAATTTCTTTAATGAAGGTTTTCATCTTTAGGTTTGTTTTTCTAACTGTAAAACAGTCGCTAATATTTGTTCTCATAATTGTCGTTATTTAAAGTTTTGGAATGAAAAGGAAGATCATCAATGACATGACCCGTCAAGGCGGAGAGTGTCCAGGATAACACCCGTAAAATGCAGTTAGTTTTGTCTTCATATCGCTTGTTGGTGAATGAACAATTAGGCGTATGAGGGCGTGCTTAACCAAGTCCGTTTTGGACCTGAACTAGGGGTGTTCTTCTGTATTGTTCAGAGGAAGGAGGAGGGGTTCACGAGTGCGGAAGAAGTGATTAGTCAGTGAGGATAAACAGTTAGTCCGGTCAATAATTAACAGCGATACTCATTCGAGCATTAGCTAAATAATATCCAATCAAATACTTTTCTAAGGAAATGGACGGAAATTAAGGGGAGAAGATTCAGAGGGGATGGGATATGTAACGAGTACATTATAAATATAATCCTCTTTTTTCATTATTGACGCAGCGGACGGCATATATTTTTTACTAGAATAATGGACCATATTAATAGGTGAAAATAAAAAAAGGATGCCCTTTCGGACATCCTTATAAACTTCTGCATCTCAGAACTATTTGCGCAATTGCAACAACTTGCCGGTCACCTGTTTACCTCCTACCGTGAATATGTAAACCAGGTTGGCTCTTTGCTGAACAGGAAGCGTTAAAGTAAAGTATTGCTTGCCTGCCGACATGTAGCCTTCGTACACCGTCTTCACCTTCTGCCCCATCAAATTATACACCTGCAGTGATCCATACCCGGATATATCCGATTCTACCGTAAAGTTTACCTTATCGGTGTAAGGGTTTGGATAAGCCGCAACAGACACCCCTTTTGAAGCAGCAATTACCTGCGACTGCGAGGTCTCACGGCTCGTACTATAGGTAGTGACGATAGTTGACGCTGCAGGGAACAGTGATTCACAGGTTTGCTTAGTAGGATAATAAGCAAGGAAGCGCCTGCCCTCGTCAAATGACTGGTTGATGGCATCAATGGCATCATTCACATCGCTGTAAGAAGGAACGCCATTCTGTCCAGGTATTAAAGTACCACCCAACACGCCATTGGCAAGATTCAACAGGTCCTGAACCGTATTATTGGCACCAAGATAGTTGAGTACATTCTGGTTCATCTTGATAGATGAAACCACACCATCACTACATTGTGTCACAACCGTCGTGCTGCTTCCACAACCGAGTAGTTTCTGCGTAGTGAGCCATCCACTCTGTAATTGGAACAATAACAATCTTCCTCCATCCCATCTCGTGTTAAGCGTAAGCGTGATGGTTTGAGACAGGAGTATGTTGTTGATTTTACCCTGCTTCGTCAGATAAACGGGGTATTTGAAACAGGTGTTGTCGGTGATAGTGCAATTACCAAACGGCAAAGCTACCGGTGTACTACCGCCAGGTAATACTGAATTCAGTTTATTGGCGCCCGCATCGGAAGCAGGAACCGTTACCGAATTAGTGCTACCTGCAACGAGGTCTGTCGTTCCAAGTAAATACTTAATTGTATTAACCGGTGTGGTCCCAATACAAGTCTTTCCATTTTTGCCCCCATAGTAACCCTGCGTCAATGTGTAGAAGGCGGAGCAATCGAATTCATGAACGGTAGCTGAAGCTGTTGTGCTGGTGCAGTAGGTCGGCGCGACACCTGTACCGAGTACATAATAGGTTCCACCTTCGACACCTGTCCAGGTAAGAGAAGTACCCGTGCCGATTTGCGGCGCTTGCACATCACTGTTGTCGGACTGTTTCTTCAACTGGTAGCTGACACCGGGATAAGAACCGCTTAATACGATCGTTCCTTTATCGGTATTCGAACTGCAATAATTGGAAGCCATCAACGAATACACAACCGATTCAGGACTGATGGTAATGGTAACAGGATCGCTGGTGCTTGCGTTACAGACGCCGGCAGTTACGATTCTCCTGAATTGGGTGGTTTGAGTGAGATTACCAGGGGCATAGTCTTTACCGTTTGCACCGGTAATGTTGCTAAAGCTTCCGGTTGTGGCGGACTGCCACTGGTAACTATAGGTACCGCTTCCGCCTGTTGGTGTAGACCCTGTTAGACCGGCTGGTGAAGTGTTCGAACAAATGGTTTGAGAAGCAGCGATGGTATTGTTTGCAATTGGTTGCTGTACCGTGATCTTCACTGCGTTCGATGTCAACGCATCGCAAACGCCGCTTTGCACAACTGCACGGAACCAGATATCTCCCGAAAGTGATCCTGATGTGTAGGTGGACACCGTGTTGCTGATAGGAGACCATGGATCCCCTCCGGTAGCTGAAGATTCCCATCTGATAATACTACCCGTGTAGCCGGCCAGGTTTAAGCTACCGCTGGTTGAACTGCTACACACCGTCCTTGAAGAGGCCAAAGTACCCGCGTTGGTTGCGGCGTTAACATTCAAAGTTGCCGCAGTACTATTAACCGCTGAACAGGCACCACTTTGCAATACGGCGCGGTACTGGTAACCATTCATCAAAGGAGTCACACCTGTAATACTTAATGTAGATGTGGTTGCGCCAGAATAAACACCGCCGTTAGAAATATTCGTAAAACCACCGCCCGCATTTACTTGCCATTGAATAGTAGCGGCGGGCGAGCCGTCGGTATAGGCCACGCTGAAGGTTGCTGTAGAAGATTCGCACTTCGCCTGTCCTGTAGGATTGCTTGTTATCACAGGGGCACTGTTGACGGTGATGTGAACAACGTTTGAATAGGCTGCATCGCAAACACCGCTCTTTACTACCACACGATAATATATGTCTGAAGAGAGAGCACCTGAAGTATAGCTTGGGGTAGTGTTGTTAATAGTAGTCCAGTTGCTAGTGCCGTTCGGAGAAGACTCCCATCTCGCAATATCACCTGTATACCCGGTCAATGTAAGTAAGCCGCTGTTCGAGCCACTGCAAATAGTGTTACTGCTAGCCAGGGTTCCGCCATTGGTAGTGGCGCTTACATTCAATGTAGCAGCATTACTTTGTACGGCAGTACAAGTGCCGCTCTGCAAAATTGCCTGGTATTGATAATTGTTCATGGAAGGGGTGACGCCCGTGATCGCAAGAGTCGTTGTCGTCGCACCCGAATAAACACCACCGTTACTTACATTAACAAACCCACTTCCCGTATTCACCTGCCATTGAATAGAAGGTGCTGGTGTACCACCCGTATAGCCCACCGTAAAGCTGGCATTTGACCCTTGGCATTTGGATTGCCCTGAAGGCTGTGAATTGATAGTGGGTGGCGTGCAGCAACTGGTTACTGCTACTGAATAAGATTGCGCATCAACAAGTGCCGTTGGTGTGCTGGCATCCGTTGCCGTCAAAGTAACAGTATAGTTACCTGCCGTAGTATAGTCGTGCGTCGGATTCGTTGCAGTAGAAGTCGCTGATCCATCTCCAAAATCCCACACATAGGTATAACCGGCTTTGCCGCCACTAGTTGTGTTAGTGAAAGCAACCGTCTGCGCCGTATGCCCTGCAATACACGACCCCAACCAGGTGAAGTTGGCGATCAAAGGCGCATATACCGTGATCGATTCGCCGTCTCCATAGAATTTACATTTGGGAGCAATGGTCGAGCAGTCACTGATCGATCCATCCGCATTGAGATAAGTACAGATACCGGCGTGCGTTGTTGTTGCTATTTGCTGATCCCAGGCTGTATAAACACTCTTAAGTTGAATGGTGGAACCGCAGGGCCAAAGAATGTTTGATCCGTCGGAATAGTGGGAAACATCCATTGTATGTAGGCCTTGGGTAAAGGTAGAGCCATCGCAAGTAGCAATGGTTCCTGACTTATTCCCGTCGATCCAAACTTCCCCTGTTGTGAGAAATCCATAGCGGGTGCTGGACGTCACGTCGAAGGTGACGCGCAACATTACTTGAATGTTTGGCTGGCCTACATCGCAAACGTTTGGCAACGCTGTTCCATCGGATTTCAATAGCTCCACCTTGGTTATGCGAATGTCTCCCGAAGTGCAATTACTGGAAGCACAGTTTCCCTGCGCATAACTGTTCGTAGTGAAAAAAAGCGCAGCTGCCAGGACAGTCAAAGTTGTTAGGCAGGAAAGAAAACGCTGCCCCTCTTTCCATATACCAGTCAAACCCGGTATACTAGCCGTGGTGCAGCCCATTGTTGTTCTCATAATTAGTTGTTTGAATTAAAAAAGATTGTTTAGAAGGGTTTTCCCGGAAAGCATAATGAAGACAACCTCAGGGAGGAGGATTAGGCCTGTTGTCAAGAACACTGAAGTGAAGATTGTTCGTTTTCATATCGTGCGAATTGTATGCACGGTTGTTCACGAGGACGCAATGGTATCAGATGTCAATAGGTATTAGACAAACGGGCAAACGCTTGAGGAGATGTAAACAGGGGGTAACGGAAAAACTAAAAACTTAATTAAATGTGCCGGAAGATGTGGATGGAATCAGATAGGAAGTGGCACGGTGGCAGTGATAGCCGGCTCTAAAGTAAAATGCGTTTTTTACAATTCAAAGCGTCCGTGGAAATAACTCTATGAATGATAGACCATTATTAGGATTGTTTTTAATCCCAAACTCTCCTCTTCTGACTAAATTTGAATCTTGCGGTTGCGACGCCAACATGGTATTCGGGATATAAAACAGAACTGTGAGGAACATCTAAAGTGAAGTCAGAACTACAAAAAACAAAAGGTTATTCGGTCATCAACAACTGGTTAAGAAGCAAAGGTCTCCAGCCTTTTGTCTACCAGGAGGAAGCGTGGCAAAATATCATCGACGGGAAAAGTGGCTTGGTGAATGCACCCACCGGCACCGGGAAAACCTTCTCCATTTTCTTAGGAACTCTTATTCAATTTATTAATGAGCATCCCAAAAGCTATCAAACGAAATCGAAGAGTGGATTGCAGCTAATCTGGGTCACGCCCCTTCGGGCGCTCGCCAAAGATATTGGGAGAGCCATGGAAGAAGTGATCAGCGAATTAGGGATGCAATGGAACGTTGGCATACGAAATGGCGACACGAGTCTTAGCGACCGTCAGAAACAAAAACGGCAAATGCCCGAGGTATTGATCATCACCCCTGAAAGTCTTCACCTGCTGCTGGGCCAAAAGCATTATCCGGAAGTCTTCAAAACTCTCCGCCTCATAGCAGTGGACGAATGGCACGAGCTTATCGGAAGTAAAAGAGGTGTACAGGTAGAACTTGCTATCAGCAGGATAGCAGGGTTGAGAAGCCGGAAGTCGGAAGTCCGAAGTCGGGAGTCGGGAGACCAAAGTCCAAAGTCGGAAGTTGGAAGTCTGGAGTCCGGAGACGGAAGTCCGAAGTCGGGAGTCCGGAGTCCGAAGTCCGACTCTGAATTGAGAGCTAATGACTTCAACCTCGCGCTTTGGGGGATCAGCGCGACGATCGGGAACCTGCAACAAGCGATGGATGTTTTGCTTTGTCCTTTGCAATTGCTGGGGAAAAATGTATCGGAAGGTGTTATCGTGCGTGCGAGGCTTTCAAAGAAGATAGAAGTTGAGTCTATTCTGCCGGATGAAATAGAAAAATATCCATGGGCGGGCCACCTTGGAATTAAGCTCGCCGAAAAGGTGCTGCCTATTCTTAATGAAAGCAAGACCACCCTCATCTTCATCAACACACGTGGCATGAGTGAGCTATGGTACCAGACCTTGTTGCGCATTGCTCCCGACCTTGCCGGCGCCATTGCACTACATCATGGAAGCATTGAAATGGAGTTGAGAACCTGGGTAGAGGAAGCTTTGCATGAGGCGAAGCTGAAAGCCGTTGTCTGTACGGCCAGTCTTGACCTGGGTGTTGATTTTCGTCCTGTTGAAACAGTGATCCAGGTGGGTTCGCCAAAAGGGGTCGCCCGCTTTCTGCAACGCGCAGGCAGAAGTGGGCATAGCCCGGACGCAGTGAGTAAGATCTATTTCCTTCCTACCCATTCGCTCGAGCTGATTGAAGCAGCAGCGCTCAAATCGGCTATTGGAGAAGAATTCATTGAAAGCCGCGAGCCGATGATGTTGTGTTACGATGTGCTTGTACAATATCTTGGAACACTTGCTATCTCTGACGGCTTTGTTCCGCATTCCATTTGGAAGGAGGTCAAGGCAACACACTGCTACTCGGAACTCACCGAAGACGAATGGAATGAGCTGCTTTATTTCATCACTTCGGGCGGCAACGCCCTTCAGCAATACGATGAGTATAAAAAGGTAGAGGTGGAAGACGGAGTTTACCTGATCAAGAGTCGTCGCATTGCCATGCGCCACCGGTTGCATATTGGCACTATCGTGAGTGATCCTATGCTGAAAGTAAAATACCTCGGCGGAGGGTACATCGGCATCATCGAAGAAGGCTTCATCTCGAGATTGGAACCCGGTGATAGCTTCACGCTTGCCGGTAAGCAACTGGAGTTGATCATGATCAAGGACATGAATGTGATCGTACGCAATTCCAAAGTGAAGAAGTCGATCGTGCCAAGCTGGATGGGCGGAAGACTACCTCTATCGGCCAGCCTTGGAAAGGTACTCAGGAGTAAGTTTGATGAAGCGTCCCATATAGGTGAAAGGCAAAAGGAAGGTGGAAGGTGGAAGGCGGAAGGGGAAACGGGAGGGAGCAAACGGCAGAGAGCAAACGGCAAACGGCAAACGGGAGACAGCAAAGGACAAAAGGGTAACGGCAATCCCGAATTGCCCTTCAAGAAGGAACTTCCGATTGAATTGACTGTTTTGAAGCCCTTGTTCGATTTGCAGGCAAGACTTTCACACGTCCCAAAGGAGAATGAATTGCTCATTGAACAGATCGAAACAAGAGACGGCTTTCATCTCTTTGTGTATCCTTTCGAAGGCAGACTGGTTCACGAAGCTATGGCAGCAGTTTTAGCTTATCGCATCAGCCGCATCACTCCCATCACATTTTCTATCGCCATGAACGATTACGGGTTTGAACTATTAAGCGATCAACCGATTCCCGTAGATGATAGCAATGTGTACGAATTGTTCTCTTTGGACCAATTGATGGAAGACATTCAGCGCAGCGTCAATGCGACTGAAATGGCCAAACGTAAGTTCAGGGACATCGCTGTCATTGGCGGTTTGATCTTCCAGGGATACCCGGGGGAACATAAAAAGACAAGGCATTTGCAGGCATCGGCCGGGCTATTGTTCAATGTGTTTAATGAGTACGATCCGGATAATGTTCTCTTACGACAATCCTTCCAGGAAGTATTTGACCAGCAAATGGAAGAAGTAAGACTGAGAGAAATGCTGCAAAGAATTCAACACTCCAAAATTGTTATTACCTATCCGCAACGATTAACACCGTTCTGCTTTCCTATTAAGGTAGATAGTATGCGCGAAGAGCTTACTTCGGAGAAACTGGAAGACAGGATCAAAAAGATGCAACAGCAGTTGGAGAGCCTGTTGTAATGACTTTATTCACCCCGATGCTATTCTTCGAAAAAGGATTAACAGTTTACTTGAGGGGCACCGCTCCTTTTAATGTTACCACTCCTTAGATTTGCGTCCCGTGCAAGCGCCACTTCTTCATACCATTCTTGGCCAGCGGCTTTGGCTCACAGCCCTACGTTCCGTCTTTTGGGAGGAACAAAAAGCGTTGATCGTTTCAGACCTTCACTTTGGCAAGACGGGCCACTTCAGGAAGTCGGGAATACCCGTTCCCCAAGGTGTTTACAAAGAAGACCTACAAAGACTGGTATCGGTTTTAAACTATTTTAAACCCTCAACCCTCATTGTGGTGGGCGACTTCTTTCATAGTCATGCGAATACAGAGCTGGACTGGTTTAAACGATGGAGAGATGATCTTTCTCACCTACAAATTATCCTTGTGCGCGGGAACCATGATATTTTAAAGGACCATTGGTACAAGGAAGCTGGTATTGAGTTGATCGAAAAGGAATTGCTTATTCGCCCTTTCTTATTTACACACGACCGGTGCATAGACCGTGATGATGTTTACACCTTCTGCGGGCACATACATCCCGGGATCTATCTCAGTGGCCTGGGCAGGCAGGGACTTCGGTTACCCTGTTTCTACTTTGCGAAGGACCACTGCATATTACCAGCCTTCAGCAAGTTCACTGGTATGGCTTTGATTGATCCCGCCCAGAACGAAAATGTCTTTGCCATCGTGGAAGACAAACTCGTGCAAATGCAATGATTACTTCTTTCGTGTGAGCTGGTTGTAGTCGAGAAAGTAAATGAACTTCACAGTAAGCTCGTTGCCGTGATATTCGTCAAAGCTCTTAGAGAAATTGTTCAAGTACCTTGAATATTTGATGCCATCAACAGCCAGGTTATCCCCTATCCAATTTTTATATCCCACGGTTAGATTGCAACCGAGTTTGAAGTCCCAGCTTAGGAAGGCATCTACGTTAAAGAAGTTTACGTTCTCGTTCAGCCCCGGGATAAACGGTCGCGGCATCGTATTGCCATGCTCATCAACATCGGCAAAACTTCTATACGGCACATTGCTCCAGTTGTGTCTCAACCTGAAGTTCAGATTCAGTTTTGGAGTAAGGTTGTAAATACCCGACAAGTTAGTAGTAAAGTCACGGAAATCAACAAAGCCAACGATGGCATCACCGTTGGTTTCTTTCAAGCCGCTGTTTACAATATAGTTTGTCTCTGCTTCCTGCTGGTGCGACACGGTCATACTCACCCTGTTGCTAAAGCGGTATCTTAAACCAAAATCACAATAATAATAAGACTTGTGTTCTGCCTTGAAGAACTTACCCTGCCTCCAGTCGTAACTAAAGAACAATTTCTTTCGGCTATCCGTACTGCCCTCCAACTCAACAAAGCACCATGCAGGTCGATTGACAAAGACATTCTCGAGGGCCCTGCCGAGAACAAAATAATCATGTTGCACAGGTAACCCACCAACAGCCAGGGTTACGTCCCAAAAGTTCTTAAAGAACCAGAAAGCTTGTGCACCAAATTGTGAATACCCTGACGCGTTTGGCCTGTACATTCTTTGCCAATATGCGTTTAATGAATAATTATAACTAAGGAAATTCTTTGTTGAAGTATATTGATGGTAACTGGCATTAGCAGCGTAGCCTGCAATATTGGCTGTTTGTATATAACCGAGGTCACGGGGGTCATAATAGGTTGACTTGATATCAGCCTGGGTATAGTATTGCCACTTACCACTTACCTTACCCAGTTTGAGCCCTGTGTTGAAACCATCATATCCATTCCTGGAAAAGATGGTACTATACCGACCGTAGGTTTTCACGTTGTAGGTGTTGCTCTTGTCGTAAAGGTTAACGTCGAGGGAAGCCACGTCAGCGTCGCGGCCATTGCCTTCGCGGATCGTATTGGCATTCGTAAACGTGATGTATGACCTACCCTTCAAAGCCTGGTCCAGTACAATCATGTTATAATTAGTAAGTGGCGATGTGTTGATCTTCAAGGTCTCACCTGTAGTCTCGTCCAGCACCGACGCATACATAGGAGCCGCAATCGCATTCAGGACGCCGATCCCGAGCTTTTCTTTCGTCCTGCCCGAGAACTTTATAGCGTTGTATAGCTGGGTGACCGATGGATTCTTAAGTATCCTGTAATTGGGGTTAGCAGCCATGTCTTCAACCTCATAGTAGCCACCTGGCATACCTCCAATTCTTCTGGAGTAAAGAAGGCCTGCTGCCTTATTAAACAACTCGGTGCCCTCGGTAAAGAAGGGCCTGTTCTCATTGAACTTCTGTTCAAAGGGTGTGAGGTTATTGACCACATCATCGGAAACTACCTGTCCGAAATCCGGTATGAGAGTAGCGTCTAAAGTGAAGCTTTCATTAATTCCATACTTGACATCCATCCCGCCGTTGCGCAACCATTGAGTTCCAAGCCCGCTTCCCCTCGCATTTTGCCTGACGCCAGTTGATACATAGGGATAGAAGCTCAATCGAAGTGGTGGTTGAATGTTTTTAAGTTCAAGATATTTCCCAAACTGGTTTACAAAACCATTGATATTTGGATCGACAGGATTCCAGAAATTCTGTTCGTTATTACGGCGCATGTAGCGGAGAAACTGGATGCCCCAGGTTTGAATGTCTTTCTTGGCAAAGCGGAGGGAAAGGTAGGGTATCTTCATTTCCACCTGCCACCCGGCATCGGTCATCTTAACCTTGCTTTCCCACACCGCATCCCAGGTCTTGTCACCGTATTCGTTAAACCCCGCGTTGGAGGTAGCCGTCAGCTTTGCATCTGTTTGAACGTTTGCTGTTGTCACCAGGAACTGGAAGCCATTCTGCTGGTCATTGTAGGTATCGACAAAAACGGAAAAGTAGTCTACGTCCTGTTGCTGTTCACCGTCGCGCGAGGTGATCTGTTTCCTAACCAGGGAGGGGTCATCAAACAAATAGGCGCCTATATAGAGCGCCTGGTCGTCATATAATACTTTCACTACTGTTTTAGCCGAAACGGGTGCACCATAAAAAGGCGAATACTGCATGAAATCAGTTGCCACGGGCGCCTCTTGCCAGGCTACATCACTTAAGTCTCCATCAATAACGGG
>Ga0157372_10008859_pt1 | contig 10687 bp, 9 predicted proteins | sample C55metaG_FD_115307 | JGI IMG/M metagenome (GOLD analysis project Ga0157372, IMG submission 115307) | Corn rhizosphere microbial communities from Kellogg Biological Station, Michigan, USA - C5-5 metaG | ecosystem: Host-associated > Plants > Roots > Rhizosphere > Soil | place: USA: Michigan...
GCTTTACCGAGGTGGGAACGCTCGAACTTTGGTGCGAGTCCGTGAGTTCACCGCACCGATGGCGGCTTCAGTTCGAATTGAGACGCGAGGCAAGCGCGACGGATCAGAGCGGGCACACATCGCTGCAAGGATCAACTGCGAATCGACATCACTCCTTGAGCATTTCGGAGCAGTCGCAGGAATCTGCCGTAAGGCTGATGCAGCGTGCGTTCACCGGATCCGGGGCCGGCGAGGGCGTTCCTTTGGATCCTGCTTCACTGCTGGGCGAATTGGAGTCAGTTACGGGACTGAAAAGAGAATCATGGCCCATCGCGACGGCACGGGTGTTCTGCGATGTGCTTCTGGAGGTAGCAGACGGGCGAAAGCTGAGTCCCCGACACGAAGTTCGCTGGCTAAATCTATTTGGCTATTGTCTCCGGCCGGGGTTTGGAGATCCGCAGGACAGCGTTCGAGTTACCCAGGCGCGCCGAATTTATCAGGTGGGATTGGCGTTCCCGCGAGAGCTTCAGTGCCAGCTCGATTGGCTGGTGCTGTGGCGAAGGATCGCCGGCGGCCTCAGTGCGGCCCATCAACATGAGCTCCGGAACTACGTCGGAGACCTCGGTATTGGCCGTAAGAAGCCTGGCAAGCGGCTGAACTCCCAGTTGGAGCATGATGGTTGGCGACTACTGGCCAGCCTTGAACATCTGTCAGGTGCGACACGCGCCGGGCTGGGAAGTGAGCTGATTCACAAGCTTACGAGAGAACCCTCTGACAGCGGCTGGCTGTGGTCGCTTGGCAGATTCGGCGTGCGAATCCCGCTCTATGGCTCGCTCAATTGCGTGATTCCTGCTGAGACTGCGGCTGACTGGATCACTGCGCTTCTGGACTTGCCTGAGCTAAGGCATGAGACGGCATCTGCAGTCGTTCAGCTCGGCAGACGGGTCGATGATCGCACCCGCGACATCAGCCAGGTCGTGGTGCGATCCGCTATTGCAGGACTGAAGTCGGCCGGAGTTGGAGACGATACTTCTTTGCGGCCATTGCACGAATACATCGCGCCGGTCCGCGCGGATGTTGTGCGCACTTTCGGTGAGCCGCTGCCGAAAGGCCTAGAACTGGAGAGCACCGCACATTGTTTGTCGCCGGTGACCGCCCTGACCTCGTAGCCTGTGAGAAACACCCTTCAAGCGACCCTTCGAGGGATGTGCTCAGCCAGTATTTCACTGGGGGCCGGGGACGCTCGCCGGATATCCCTGTCTCGCAGTTTCCGTTCTTGCCCTCGATACCACCTGTTTGATTCGTTTGCCAGCTCGCACGGAGCCAACCGGGCAAAACAGATTACGTGGCCAAGGCCTCGCGGGTTGGATACGGAATCGTACCCGCGCGGAGGGAGCCGCTCACTCACTATTTCTTATCATTTCTTGTCCTGATATTCGTCGGGAACATCATCCTGCGGTACCTCATGAGTGCGAACTTCCCCCTCATCCGCGTCCCCAGCGTCTTCTACGCCCGTCACTACGTCAGCTTCGAACGGGTTTCCTTCCTCGATCAACTCGTCGACACTCTCCGAATCCGCACCTTGGACGTTGGACAATCCCTGTAGATCTCCCGATTGCCGGCCGGAACGCGCTCCGGATCCTTCTGGTGGAAATGCCGCCGTATCCACATCCACGCTCTGGCTTTTCTTCCGAACCTGTTTCTTGTGCGCCATCGCCTTCTTCACGCCGATCGTCTTCTTGGCGCCGGCCGTCGTCTTCACCGTCGCCTTTTTCTGAGCTGCCTTCTTCGCCAACTTCTTGGGAGTTTCAGTTTCCTTCTTTCTAGCCAGTTTCCTTTTAGCCGTCTTCTTCCTCGACGTCATCTTGTTGCTGGGAGTTCTCTTCGACTTCGTCTGCTTCTTCTTAGTTTTCTTTTTAACGGACATAGGTGCAGTCTACCACCGGCCCATTGTTCCCACGGCAAAGACACCGATGGCTGCTCCGCTGCCGACATGCCTCTGCTCAGGCGAGGCTGATCTTCGATACACAAATGCTGCAGCGCAGTGACATTGCCGTCGTTGCCGATGAGTTCGACGGATCCCCGGATGTATGGTCGGCAATCGGGCGTAATCGCGGAACCCAGCTTCCTGGAAGATGAATCATTTCCCGCCGGGTTTCACCTTTTCGTCCCCATCTCCTGGCTGTGCCCTTAAATTAGTTCCTTGCCGCAGCGTCTTCCCACTTCGCAGCGTCCACGCCCTTGACTAGCAGCCATACCGCCATCGACAGCATGGCGACGAACATCGGCAGAAGAAAGAAGTCCGACGCGTAGACCGGCGCAAGTAAGTCTGTCCAGCAGCGAGAAAGTCAGTCGCAGATTTAGACGAAAAGATAACGAATGACTCGGCCCACCCTCGAGGTGCCCGACATTCTACGCGTGCATGCTTTAATGGCTCGAGGCCGCTTTGAAGGGTGCCACAACGCACTAACGGGATACTATGCAGCGCACCCGCGTGCAATGTTTCACAGCAGACTGAAGGTGGCAAGACAAGTCATCCAGGCCACGTTCTCCAAGGCAGCAGTGTAAAAGCTTCATTTGGACCTGCTTTACGGCAGGCACATTCAGGCTTGTTTCCTTCGAGAATTGGTATTTTATTCATACGCCAAAGCTAGGATAACATCCTGTCTTACGGCCTTCCATGCCGGGACAATGGCTCCTAACAAAGCCCCAAGCACCGAAACGCCTGACGCTATCGGCCACCAGCTGTATACGGTTTCCTGGGTTAGGCTTGCCGGAGCGACGTGCATCATCAGCCATTTGCTTCCATCCGTCATCACAATTCCCAACACGCTACCGAGTATTGCGATCAGCAGCGTCTCCCGAACAAGCAGATTCAAAATGTAGCCGGACGAAGCCCCAAGCGCCTTCAATATCCCGATCTCTCTCGTTCTTTCCAGCACGGCAGTGTACATGGCCATTGTCACGACTATAAAACCGACAACGAGTCCGATCCCCATCACAACGCCGATGAAGTCTCGCAAAAGTCCTACGCTGTTGATGGTGAGCAGTGAAGTAAATTGCTCCATCGTGTAGATGAAGTAGCCCGGCATCGTGCTCCGCAATTGGTCAACAACGAGCCTCGCACGTGCCGGGTCATCTAGTTTTAGGTAAATCTGGCTGAGCCTCCCAGGGTTTCCGGTGAGAGCCTGAAGGACATTCAGCCGCGCACAGATATGGGACAGCTTGCCAGACTCGAAAACGCCTGACACTCTCCAGGCGTGGTTTGCCAGTATGATTGTGCTCCCAACACTCAGCTTCTTCTCCCTCGCATAGAATTCATCGACGACGACATCGTCATCGTTCTCAAATGGGCCACCTCTCACCCACCGGAAGCCGTTACTCAATTGATTGAATCCAGCAAGATCAATACCGGTGAGGACGTCAAAGCCGCCCAGAGGTTGACCCATCGTGCCGGTGGCAAATATGACATGGGGTTGCTTCATCAAAAACGGCACCAGCCTTTCGCTCATTGGAGAGGAACTAAGGCTAATGATGGAACTCGCGGGGGGCCGGACTACGATATCCGCTCCGACTCCGCGGGCACGACGAGCTGTTTCGTCTAGCGTTCCGTAACTGATGCCAACCAGCGTGAGGATCATCGTGACCTCAACACCGATGGCAAACACGCTCAAGCATGTCCGGACTGGTCGTTGGCGCAGGTTCTCGAACACAAGTTTGTTCAGCAAGTCCACCTCCGTCCGAGTACGAGCGTTCTGAATGCACAGCCAGAAGAGACGCGGAGAATTTGCTCGATGACGTAAGCGCAGCGGCCAGCTCTGAAAAGCCTTAACACTTAAGAGCGGCGACCGATGGTAACGAAAAGGCCTCCCTCGTGCCCGAGAGGCCCAATCCATCCGATCTGCGCCAGCCACCCCTCAAGGCTCCAGTTGTCTGCAGCGCGTGCGAACAAGTCCTCCGACTCCTCACCGAGTACTGCACTTGGGTAAGCACGCATATATTCCACGTCATTGGCTGCAAACCAACTCTGGACCTCAGCCAAGGTATGACGGTGCTCTTCGGGATGCTGATACTGGTCTCGGACCCATGCCGCGCAACGTGTTGGCTCACTCTCTCGATCGCGTAGTACCGGATCGCAGGGAATAAATCGATACCGGGACAGCCGCGCGACGACACGCCGGGCAAGGAGAGGAATGCGTGCAAATGCGTTGTAGACTCCGACAACGATCATGCCCCCCGGACGTGCCAGTCGCACGATGCTCGCGAATGCTGCTCGTGGGTCTGGAGTGTGGTGCAAAACCCCCGATGAGTAGACGACATCGAAAGCACCCGCTCGCAGGCCGGGATGATGCAAGTCGGTTTCGATGAACTGTACCTGATCGAGGTCGAAACGCCGCGCGGCGTCTACACCCAGCCTTAGCGAGGCGCGGGTAAGATCCGCCCCAATTACGATGCGATTGGCACTGGCCAAATACAAGCTCATCTGGCCGGTGCCACAGCCAATCTCTACGATGCGCGCATCGCCAGGAATCGCTCGGTCGATCAATTTCGCGAACTCACTGCGCTCGGCGCGCCCTCGCAACCAACTTAGGGTGGCGCGTCGCGGATAATCAGGAAAAGGTGCACCTTCATAAAAATCGCGCACCATTTCTGTTCGCCGGTCGCCCGGCAGTCGCAAGTTCGGGATTCCATCGGGCGCCTCGTAGCACATACCGCAGCCGCGACAGGACAAATCGTTCCTTAGCGCACCTCCGCACCTCAGACAGGCCAATAGCTCTACGCAGGGATTCACGGATTACCAGATTGAATAGATGAACGGAGCCAGTGCTTCAACCGCCGTGCCGACGATGAGCAGCAGCCCGGTCACACACAGAAAGACTGCTAGCGGCGTAAGCCATCGCTTATCAGAATCGCTTTGCCATAGTCCTCGCGCCAACTGGGCTATCGACCCAAACGTGCTGCCAAACACGATGAGTCCGCGTCGGGTCTTCCCCCCCGTCTTAATCACGCAACCTCCTCCTTCATTCTTCCCGCTTCTGTTTTATCCATCGCCGACGTACGCTTCGTGACTCGCGTCCCCCCGGCGACTAAAATATCGATCTTCGAGCGCAAGAATGTCGAATACCCTTCCACGGCGCGATTGACGATCGGCTCTCCCGCCAGATTGAAGGATGTGTTGAGCAGCACGGGTATCCCAGTGCGCCGGCCGTACGCTTCCAACAATGCGTGTAGGCGTGGTGCCATTCCTGGCTCCAGCACCTGTACTCGCGCGGTTCCATCGACGTGTGTGATCGCCTGGAGCTGCGGCTTCCATTCGGGTCGAACCGGAAACACCCCAGACATGAACCGCGCCAAGCGGGTGCCACCAGGAGGAATGTCGAAATAGCGTTCAGCAGCTTCGACGGGAACGACCGGTGCAAAGGGACGAAATGGCTCACGGTATTTGATCTCGCGGTTGAGCCGATCGCGCATTTTGGTTGTATGGGGAGCGGTAAGGATACTGCGATGGCCAAGCGCGCGCGGCCCGAACTCAAGAGCGCCTTCCATCCATCCCACGATACGACCGGCCGCCAAATCGCCAGCAATCTGATCGATTAGCACGTTCTCCGAAAGTTTCTCGATGTTGTGACCGTCTTCTTGTGCTATCCGAGCCAACTCAGATCCATCGACCGAAGGTCCCCAAAACGGATGATCGGGTAGATCGCGATCCGGATTTCCAAAGTGAATACGATCGCAATAGAGCGCCGCACCAATTGCACACCCCGCATCGCCTGGCGCAGGAGGGACAAATATCCGTTCAAAACCTGATTCGGCGAGTAGACGTGCATTGGCTACTCCGTTTAAGGCTACGCCTCCTCCGAGGCACAAATCTGTTAAGCCTGTCTCCTGATGGAGAGTTTGGGCGAGGTCCACGAGAATATCCTCTAGCACGCGCTGCACGCTAGCAGCGCAGTCGGCGAATCTCTGACCCTCCGCTGTGTCCAAATCAATCGGCTCGTATGGATTTCGAGGCGGCCCAAAGAGTTCGACGAAGCGTAGCGAATAGGAGCGTTCCGCTGTGGTGTGAAATTCGAAGTAATCCAAGTCGAGGGCAAAAGCACCATCGGGCGTGCGGCGTATCAGCTTACGAACTTGCTCCACCAAGGTGGGCTGGCCGTATCCCGCGAGACCCATTACTTTGTATTCGTCCTCATTCACTTTAAAGCCGAGATACGCGGTGAATGTCGAATACAACATCCCCAGAGAATGCGGAAACCTGATTTCACGAAAGCGCCTGATATTTGTGGTACCGTTCGAGCCTCGCTCGCCCTCGCCGACCGAAAACGTTGCCCACTCACCCACCGCGTCAGCTGTCATGATTGCGGCTCGGCGCGTTGGCGCAGTGAGGAACGCGGTGGCGGCGTGCGACTGATGATGCTCGGTAAACAGGACCTTGCGTGCGGGCACGCCCAAGTGCGATGAGATAATTCCACGCATCCACGCTTTTTCGCCGAGCAAATTCTTCATTGCCTTGGGAAATGTTCGCCAGGACTCCGGGAATGCGCGTAATGTGCAGGTGAGAACGCGATCGAACTTCAACATTGGCCGCTCATAGAAGACTACAGCGTCGAGTGCCTCTGGCTCGATTCCCGCTTGCTGGAGGCACGTTTCAATCGCCAATAGCGGAAAGCCTGCGTCACCTTTGTGGCGTGACAGACGTTCCTCCTGCACGGCGCAGACAGGCACGCCGTCCGCAATGAGGGCTGCAGCTGAATCGTGGTAATGCGCCGAAATACCAAGAATGTTCATATCAGTATTGCCTATCGAGTGAGTCGTTGCGTCCGGGAGCGACCTTCGTCCACCCAAAATGTTCGCGACGAGCAGCGCGCTTGGCCAGCCAAGCGAATGGCGGTAATAGGACGAAGTACTGAATGGTCAGCAGTATCGAACCCAGGACTGCTGCAATGCCTGTCGCAAGGCGCAAGTAGGACTTCCATAGTCGACTGAGGCGCGCACGCCACAAGTGACGCTTGTGCAGCCGAGGTTCGACCCGGGCGAGTTGCGTGAGTGTGTAGTTCATGTGAAACGTTTCGTCGTGCAGAATCTCCTCAAAAATTGCACGCGTCGGTAGATCGTGCTGCATTACATCGCGATAGACGGAAAAGCGGCTGGCCGCTGCCTTCTCTGACAAGTGCAGAAAAGCAAGCATATTTTGATCCGACTCCCCATCTACCTGGAGGTCATCGAGACCGTGCCCGCCAGGCGCAAGCCAATCACCTTGGAACCCGGTATTGGAACCGGTCTGAGAGGCCCTTAAGAGCTCGGCTGCACGATGGCGAAACAGCACGCCATGACGGAACTCATCAATCGCGTGCTCCAGGTATAGGCGTCGTAAGAGAGGGTCTGAAGTAACCTCGGCCGCGCGCAAAATATCGCGGCCTCCATCGGTTTCGGTTTCGCCGAAGCGCAGGAGTTTCTGCACACGTCGATCGGTGTCGCTCCAGATCCAGCGATGAACAGGGGTCAGCATTCGGTCAAATGCGGTGGACCGGTCATGGGGCCGAGGCATATCCATCGTGAGCCTAGGATGTGAGATTTGAAGTTTGAAAATGTCAAGACCTTGTCAACAATTTGCTCTAATTTGAGGAAGTCAGGTTCATTCCAACTCCCTCGGGTAAGTACCAAACGCAATTCACTTAAAGCTGTCCCGCACCCTGGGTAGATTTTGACAATTATTTTCACTTGAACCGATTCTCGGCCTGGTCGTAGGCGCATCAACTCGTAGATGTGAGGCTTGGGAAACATGACTCCCGTTCGCGAGACCCCAGCATTCCAACACTTCGCGGCGCGTGCGTTTGCCGAGATCGTTGTGGCATCCGTCGGTGGAGCGTTCCTCGCCTGCGCGATCGTGGCGAATCAGCGCTTTCTGGATAGGCATTTCGTACCGTCCTTTTTTCTACCGCGGCATTGGTACGTGGTAATCGAAACTTTCGGTCGATTGTTCATGGCGGCGCTGGGAGTATGGTTCGTAACTGTGGGACGGTCCCGCGCCGGACGATTCGCCTCCCGCACGCCCGCGCGCGCGTTGCACGTCGTCATCGCGATCATCTTGGCGCTCGGGGCCAGCAACCTGATGCTGCTGCATGTACACCTCCGACCGTACGAGTGGCTATCCCCCAACGATGAGCCACGCCGTCAACTCGATCCGCGCCTTGGCTGGAACTGGGTGCCGGGGCGTACCGGGCACAAGACCGTGGGCGGGCGCGTCGTCGACTACGCCATCGATGCGGCAGGATATCGAGTCAGCCGCGTCGATGAACCTGTAGATCTCGAGCGCCCCACCATATTGTTCACCGGCGAATCCGTGATGTTCGGCGAGGGACTGACTTGGGAAGAGAGCATCCCTGCCCAGGTCGGAACGATGATGGGAATGCAGACGGCAAACCTGGCAGTCCACGGCTATGGCAACGATCAGGCATATCTGAGGTTGCAGACCGAAATGCCTCATTTTCGCCAACCGATAGCCGTAGTGTCGCTGTTCATGACGGCACTCTTCGGGCGGAATCTAGATCAGGATCGGCCCCACCTTGGTCCAGATCTTGTCTGGTTACCGGCGGAACAGCGCGCGCGCCTCTCCTCGCTCGCGAAGTTAATCGTGCCGTACCGCTCCGACTCAACGGTCGACCGCGGTGTAACTGTAACCCGTGAGGTACTTCGTGCTACCAGCAAACTAGCGCAAGAGCGTGGGGCGACGCCGGTTCTCGTAGCACTGCAATTTGGCCGTGAAGACCGGGCTGAACAGGCGTTGCGTCGCCGGATTCTCGACAACGCGAGCATACCTTATATCCTGGTGACAATTGATTCCTCATGGCGTCTGCCTTGGGACCGACATCCCAACGCGCGCGCTGCCCATGCGATCGCCAGTGCCATCGCGAGTGAATTACGAGGACGCTTGCTATTGCAGCCCGCGTCAAGCAGTGCTCTTCGCTCCTATCGCTACCCCCGTCTTACAAGAACTCCTACGCCCAGAACTCGATGAGGTTTCCGCCACAGAAATGTCAAAAGCCTGTAATTTCACCATAGCCGTTATGGACTATCTGTCGGGCAAGTGCATCCTCATTGGCGACAAGTTTGTCGTTGATCTGATGATGTGCTTTCGGACTTGTCATTTGAGGACGGAAATTCCATATGAATGTTCTCCGGCGTAAGCTTGTCCATTTCATCGCAATCTGTATCGTGATTATTCAGGCGAGCGGATTGACCGCCGAGCAGATTCCTGTGCACCACGTCGAAGGAGTAGCGCTCGGATTTTTGGTGCTGCGGAATCCAGATGGAGAAGCGTTGGCGTACGGGGATTGGAAACAAGTAGTGAAGCCCGATGGTCTCGTGGTGGATGATCTGCGATTTCAGTTCAAAGACGGCTCGGTTTACGAGGAGATCACGAAGTTCACGCAACGCGGCAAGTTTCGGCTGGTAAGCGACCAGGTAGAGCAGAGAGGGCCCTCGTTCAAGCAGGCGAGCGCAAGCTGGATTGATGTGCAAACCGGCTCGATTACGTTTCGAACCACCGAAAAAGGTGAAGACAAAACAACGACCACACACCTTGATCTACCGGAAGATGTCTCGAACGGATTGCTCTTTGTACTGCTAAAAAATGTGGATCCCTCAGCCGAGACCACCGTTTCATTTGTAGCAGCATCCTCAAAGCCGCGGCTTGTAAAGTGGAATATTTTTCCAGGTCCAGAAAAGACAATTAAAATTGGGGTAATGAGGCAAAAGACACAGCACTACGTTGTGAAAACAAAAATTCAAGGTCCGGCAGGCGTCGTAGCTCCGCTCGTGGGCAAGCAGCCTCCAAATATTCATATTTGGCTCGTGAAAAGCGAGGCGCCAACGTTTGTGGAATTCGAAGGACCTCTATCTCAGGACACTCCAGTGTGGCGCATCGAATTGGCTGCGCCCGAACCAGACTCACAGAAGGCAACGATAAAATGAATAAATGTTGAATAGGAGGCCTAATCGCTACGTGGATTCCGGCGCGCCGCGCAATGTCGGTTGATCCTATGATTCTGTTGCGCGAGGAGTGAGCCCTCGCACTCGTTGCGGGACTCCGGTACTCCATCTCCAAGCTCGGGAGGGTTGGACGGCAAACAGGAGTGATCTGAGCCAAGCCCACAAAAACTATAGCCGCCTAGCTTCGATGCTGGGCTAGCGTCGACAAGCTGCGCAGTATCCCCCGACCTCCAAGCGCGCTACCATAATGTGAAAGCGGCATTCCTGCTCCAATTCGTTCTTGAGTGAGTCAAACCTCTCGCTCATAAACTCCGTGATTTTGCCGCATCGTAGACAGGCCATGTGGATGTGATCGCGCCCTAGCTTACGCTCGTAGTAATGGCCCTCTCCCTTCAGGTGCATCAGATCGAGTTCGTCAATGAGTCCCTGCCGTTTTAGCAAGGCGAGCGTCCGATAAACTGTGGCACGGTCGATAGAGGCATCCATCTTCTGCGCCTTCCGTAGGATTTGACTCGCGTCCAGGTGCTTGTGCGCAGTTTCGATCACGCTCAAAATCGCCCGGCGCTGATCAGTCATACGGATTCCACGTTCGCCTAAAATTCCTTGTAACCGGCCGGGGATTTCAGTTTGCGGAAACGGCATAATTGAGGCTCACGAGTCGCAACTGATCGCAAAGAGGTTGCGACGAAATCCTGCCCCGGCCTATTGACCATTA
>Ga0157372_10008865_pt1 | contig 10684 bp, 10 predicted proteins | sample C55metaG_FD_115307 | JGI IMG/M metagenome (GOLD analysis project Ga0157372, IMG submission 115307) | Corn rhizosphere microbial communities from Kellogg Biological Station, Michigan, USA - C5-5 metaG | ecosystem: Host-associated > Plants > Roots > Rhizosphere > Soil | place: USA: Michigan...
GTTTGACACGTGCATCACCGAGACAAGCTTTGTGCGCTCGTTTAGCAGGCCGTCGTACTCGTCGAGTAACAACTCGCCTGCGTCGTTCATCGGAATCACGCGAAGGCGCGCGCCTTTCTCCTCGCAAAGCATCTGCCAGGGAACGATGTTGGCGTGGTGCTCCATCGCAGAGATGATGATTTCGTCGCCGGCGCCGATGAACTTGCGGCCATAGCCGTGCATCACCAGGTTGATTCCCTCGGTGGCGCCACGCACAAAGATGCACTCGCGCGACTCGCGCGCGTTGATGAACTGCTTCACTTTCTCGCGCGCGCCTTCGTAAGCCGTGGTCGCCTTCTGGCTCAGATAATGGACGCCGCGATGAATGTTTGAGTGCTCTTGTTCGAGGTAGACGCTGCCACGATCGATGACGACCTGGGGAACCTGTGACGAAGCCGAGTTGTCGAGATAAATGAGCGGCTTGCCGTTCACAGTCTGTTGCAACACGGGAAAGTCCGCGCGAATGCGCTCGACGTCCCACGTGGTTGCAACTTCCAGAGTTGATAGAGTTCCGCTACTCACGATTCATCCTGTCAAATCTTGAAATCCTGAAATCCTGTCACAATGACGTGTGCAACTGGCGCAGCACTCTCTGGTCCAGTTCAGATCTAATCGACTCGAGCTTGATCTTCCCAATCACTTCTTCAGCGAAACCGTAGGTCAACAGACTCCGGCCAAGCTCGGGCGTGATGCCGCGCGTCTCCAGGTAAAACAATTCGTCGGGATCGATCTGACCGACAGCCGCTCCGTGCGCGCATTTCACGTCATCAGCAAAAATCTCCAACTGCGGCTTAGTATCGACGCGCGCTTTGTCGGACAGCAGCAGGTTCTTATTCGTCTGCATCGCATCGGTTTTCTGCGCGCCTTCACGAACGAAGATCTTGCCGTTGAAAACCGCACGGCCATTGCCGTCGAGAATTCCCTTGTACAACTGGTGACTGTTGCAATGCGGCTGTTTGTGATCGATTACCGAATGCGTGTCCGTGTGCTGATCCGGACCAACCATGTACAGGCCGTCGACCGCAGTCTCTGCTCCCTCATGATCCATTACCACCGAGACGTCGTGACGCGCGAGTTGCGCGCCAAGGTTGATCGATGTCGTATAGTACCGGCTCGCACGTCCGAGTTCAGCGGAAGTCGTCGACACGTGAAACGCGTTGTGGCTTTCGCGCTGGAGCCGATAGTGATCCAACCGCGCGCCGTCTTTCACGACAATCTCCGCAATCGCATTCGTGAAATAACGTTCATCACCATTCGAGACAAAGTTTTCAATCACTGTTGCGGAACTATTTTCCTCGGCCACGATCAGCACTCTGGGAAAATTTGCGCTGTCCTGTGCCGAAGGATCTGCAACAAACGTGATCTGTATCGGTGTTTCGAGATGTACGTTCTTCGGAATCCAAATGAACACGCCCGACTGCAGGAAAGCCGTGTTCAGCGCAGTCAAACCGTTGTTGTGATAACCAGCGTTGCGCGCCAGGTATTTACGAACGATCTTGTTGTACCTGGCATCGGCGCCCGCGTGAAAAAGATCGACGGCGACCACACTCTCGAGTCCGGTCGTTACAGATAAGTCCTCACTCAAAAAACCATTCACGACAACCAGGTGGGCCGTTGCAGCTTCCGGATACGCGTGCCTTTTAACGTCTCCTGAGATCGCGTCGCCTGGTGTCGCGGGTGCAAAACTCTCCTTCGCCAGCGAAGCGAGGTTCGTGTATTTCCATTCCTCATCACTTACCGAAGGAAAACCGAGCTGCTCGAAACGATCCATCGCGCTGCCGCGCACCAGCTCGAGCCACGCGACGGTCGGCGCGAGCGTGCGAAACGCCGCTTGATAATTATTCTCTGACTTAACGAGTTCAGTAACCATTGCTTACTTCGCCGGCGCCACCGCTCCTTTTCCGTTGTCCTGGGGTGTCTTGAGCCAATCGTAGCCCTTCGCTTCGAGCTCGAGCGCCAACTCCTTGCCGCCTTCGCGAGCAATGCGCCCGTCCGAAAGCACGTGCACAAAATCAGGAACGATGTAATTTAATAAACGCTGATAGTGCGTGACGACGATGATCGCGTCGTTTGGCGTGTGCAGTTGATTCACGCCGTTCGCAACTACGCGTAACGCGTCGATGTCCAACCCGGAATCAGTTTCGTCCAGCACGGCGAGCTTAGGTTCGAGCACCGCCATCTGAAGAATCTCGTTGCGCTTCTTTTCACCGCCCGAAAAACCTTCGTTGACGGAACGAGTCATGAAACTCGCCTCCATCTCGACGACTTTCGCTCGCTCCTTCAACAAGTCTTTGAACTCGAGCGGATCGAGCTCTTCCTCGCCGAGATGTTTCCGTTTTTCGTTGTACGCGAGACGCAGGAACTGCGCGTTCGAAACACCCGGAACTTCGATCGGATACTGAAACGCCATGAACACGCCCGCGCGTGCTCGTTCGTCGGGCTCCATCTCGAGCAGATTGCGACCCTCGTAAAGGATCTCGCCCTGCGTCACTTCGTATTGTGGGTGTCCGGCGAGCACCTTTGCCAGCGTCGATTTGCCGGAACCATTTGGTCCCATGATGGCGTGAATCTCGCCTTTGTTGACGGTGAGGTTGATGCCTTTGAGTATTTCCTTGCCGTCAATCCCCGCGTGCAAATTTCGAATCTCTAACACGTATCAGTTTCTCCTCAAACCGAATCTCTGCGGCCCTCAACGTATCTCTGCGTTCTCTACGTTAATGAAAACATTATTGACGCAGAGAACGCAGAGATACGCAGAGGGCCGCAGAGAAATCCATTTACCCAACACTACCTTCCAATTTCAATCCGAGCAGTCGCTGCGCTTCAACCGCAAACTCCATCGGTAACTGCAGGAAAACGTCCTTACAAAAACCATTGATAATCAACGACACGGCATCCTCCTGGGAGATACCGCGCTGCTGCAAATAGAACAGTTGCTCTTCGCTGATCTTCGAAGTCGACGCTTCGTGCTCGACGCTCGAACTGTTGTTCATCACCTCGATGTACGGGAACGTGTTCGCACCGCACGACGATCCGATCAGCATCGAGTCACATTGCGTGTAGTTGCGCGCGCCCTCGGCCTTCGGCATCACCTTGACGAGTCCGCGATAGCTGTTGTTTGACTTGCCGGCCGCAATACCTTTCGAGATGATCGTCGACCGCGTGTTCTTACCGAGGTGAATCATCTTCGTACCGGTGTCAGCCTGCTGCGCGTGGTTCGTCAACGCAACCGAGTAAAACTCACCAATCGAGTTATCTCCGGCGAGAATGCACGACGGATATTTCCACGTGATCGCGGAGCCGGTTTCAACCTGCGTCCAGGAGATCTTCGAGTTCTTCCCCGCGCACTTGCCACGCTTCGTGACGAAGTTGTAGATACCACCGCGTCCTTCTTCATCGCCGGCGTACCAGTTTTGAACTGTTGAGTACTTGATTTGCGCGTCGTCGAGTGCAACCAGTTCAACGACTGCGGCGTGAAGCTGGTTTCGATCAAACTTCGGAGCCGTGCAGCCTTCGAGGTATGAAACGTACGAACCCTCTTCAGCGACGATCAACGTGCGCTCAAACTGTCCTGACTCCGCGTTGTTGATACGGAAGTAAGTCGACAACTCCATCGGACAACGCACGCCCCTGGGAATGAAGCAGAAGCTTCCGTCGGAGAAGACCGCGCTGTTCAAAGCGGCGAAGAAGTTGTCGTTTGTCGGCACGACTGAGCCGAGATATTTCCTTACGAGGTCCGGATAATCTCGGATGGCTTCTGTGAACGAACAGAAAATAACTCCGTGCTTCTTCAGTTTCTCTTTGTAAGTTGTCGCGACTGAAACCGAGTCGAACACAGCATCAATTGCGACTCCGGCCAACTGCTTCTGTTCAGTCAAAGGAATGCCGAGCTTCTCAAACGTCCGGAGCAATTCTGGATCGACCTCGTCGAGACTCGCCTTCGTCGCCTTCTGCTTCGGCGCGCTGTAATAAATCATGTCCTGGTAGTCGATCGCCGGATACTTGAGGTTGGGCCAGTGCTTCGGCTCCGTCATCGTCAACCAATGCCGGAATGCCTTCAGCCGAAACTCCAACATCCACTCGGGTTCGTTCTTCTTCTCGACGATCAGACGAATAGTGTCTTCGGTTAATCCGCGCGGGATTACGTCCGACTCGATGTCGGTAACAAAGCCGTATTTGTATTCCTGTTTACTTAAAAGTTCTGCTGTGCTCATCGGTTCTAAACTCGATTATCCTTCTGCTTGCTGCCCTGAATCTGGTGCAAAGCCGCGTCGACATTCGCTTCCGTTCCCAAGAGTTGCGACAGCGTGATGTCGGCGAGCGCGTTGTCGACAATCTGGTGCAACTCGACGATAACCGGCCGGATGCCGCAGTCGCCGGTATGAACGCACGCATCAAGAACTCCCGCGTAACTCTTGCAATGCGACTCGGCGGGTTCGCCTTCCAGCACTCGTATCACCTGGTTCAAACGAATCTCGGACGCCGGGCGCGATAGCGCGTAACCGCCCTTGGTACCGCGTGTAGATTGGACCAGACCCGCCTTGCTCAAAATCCACATCAACTTACCGGCGTTTGCCGAAGATATTCCTTCAAGCCGCGCAAGCTGCGAGAGTGTGAGCGACTCGCCCATGTGTTCGGCGCGCGCTAGCTGCAACAGGCAGCGGAGTCCGTATTCTTCTTGAGCGGATATCTTCATTCCACGTCTAAATTATTAACCTGACGCATCTTACGTAAAACCTTACTTTAAAGTCAAGATTAGGCAGGGATTTTAGCCGCAGATTACGCAGATAAACGCAGATTAGATCTGCGTTTATCTGCGGCTAAAAATCCCTGTCTAAAGTCTGAACTCGAAATCCAGGTACCCGGCGAGGCGGACGGGCTTGCTGTTGACTAGCGATGGTGGGAAAGTCCACGCTTTTGCGGCGTCCTCTGCGGCCTGCCGCAACAGCGTCGGCCCTTCTGAGTTGGTGACCCAGACCTTTCCGTTCTCATCGACGATGGCAAAAACCCTGACGGTGCCAAATACCCCACGTGTCTTGGCAATCGAGGGATAGACGGGTGTTACGCGTTTCGTCTCCCGGCCGCTAAGCGAGCCCGTGCTGACAAGTTGTGGCTCGGGAGCCGGGCTGCCGGTCGGAAGAACTGCGGCCGCCGCCGGCGATGGAGTTGGTGCGGCATCGGAAGCCGCCGGCGGTTTGGTAGCGAATGGATTGGGTATCCTGCTGGAGACTGCTTCGAGTGCAGGCGATCGTCCAAGCGACGCGACCTGAATCTGCGACGACGCCATCTTCTCGCGCGCCGCCAGGTACTCCGTCTGCCACTTGGCGCGATCGTCGTCGTTCTTCGCGAGCGAGAGCCGAATGCCGAGCACGTCTTCCAGCAAAGCCAACGAGTCGTACGATCGACCTGCTTCGGTCGAGATCTCCTTTGCCTGCGCGACTAGCCGCTCGAGCAACGTCCGCACGCGTTCGAGGTCGGTGTTTGCTTCAACTGGCAAAGCTCCATCAGCGGGATTCAGGCCATAACTACGATATCGAGCGAGGTGCGAGCGGATTCCATTGACGGTTTGTCCCGCGGCTGCAAAGTAAGTACGAAGGGATTCATCCTGCTGGGCGGCGCGCGTTTGGAATGCCTCGTCCAGCAGTGCCTGGGAGCGGCCGTAGTTTCCCTCTTCGAGATAAATACCGAGCAACATCAAGGTCGCCGCATTGCGCAACGTCAGATCGTTAACCGACGCACGAATGTTTTCCAGTTCAGCGGCGGCAGCCTGAAGTTGGTGGACGGCGGCGAGCGCACGTGCACGCTCAATCCGGCGCAAAACAGGATTGACCGCTGCCTCTTCCGGGGAGCCAGTCGACTGGCCGACCGCGGCGACGGCGGTGATTAGAACAAAAACTGTCGGGAGGATGGCATTGATGTAGGGGCGAAAAAAAGAAAAAGAACTCAAATTTGCTGACTCCTGAAATACAAAAGCGAGCCTAACGCTCGCTTACGTTGTTTATCATTGTGTCGACCCTATTATGACCAGATAAGGACGATGAGGCAAGAGGGGCCACAAAGAAGCACAAATGTTTGTGTGCTTATCTGCCTTTTTGTGGCTACTTACTGCGTTCCGGTGGTGCCGAGGCTCTTGATAATGCGGTCGCGAAAGGCGCGGGCGTCGTTTTTGACGGCGGTTTCGTTCAGGGTTAACAGACGACGATTGCGCATCACGAGGCGGCCGTTGATGATGACGGTTTCCACGTCCGACGCTTTTGTGGCGTAGACGAGATCCGAGTAAAGGTTGTAAAGCGGTATCTGATTGAGCGTGTCACGGTCGATCACGAGGATGTCGGCACGCTTTCCTTTTTCCAGCGAGCCGATCTCCTTGTCGAGATGAACGGCCTGTGCGCCGCGAATGGTTGCGAGCTCAAATGCCTGTTGAGCAGAGATCACTTTCGGATCGCCAGTGAAGACTTTGTGCAACTTCGCCACCGTGTCCATCTCTTCCCACATGTTCAGGTCGTTGTTTGACGCTGCACCGTCCGTCCCGAGGCCGATTAGCAGGCTTTCCGCCAGCATTTTCGGAACCGGCGCCACGCCTGCAGCGAGCTTCATATTTGACTGTGGATTGTGAACCACACCTACTCCACGACGCTTCAGAATGGCGATGTCAGTTCCCTGTGGCCAGACCATGTGGGCTGCGATCACACGTTCGTTTAGAAAACCGATGCGGTCGAGATACGCGACGGGACTCGCACCTTTGTCTCTAACGCTGTCGTCAACTTCCCTCTTCGTTTCTGAGATGTGCGTGACGATTGGCACACCCGTGCGATCGGAAAACGCGCGCACTGCTTTCAGGTGCTGCTCGGAGACTGTGTACGGCGCGTGCGGCGCAACCGCCGGGACGATCAGCTCGTGTCCTTTCCAGCGCGCGATAAATTTCTCGACGTACGCCATGCCCTCCGCGTGAGTTTTATTATCGGCGACCGGAAAGTCGATGAGCGTCTCGCCGAGCACACCACGAACGCCGGCCTTCGCGGTTTCATCGGCGATCGCGTCTTCGAAGTAGTACATGTCGCAGTAGGTGGTGGTCCCCCCGCGAATCATTTCGGCCAGTCCGAGCCGCGCGCCGACGCGCACGAATTCTTCCGTCACATTCTTGGCTTCAGCGGGAAAGATGTACTTCGTCAGCCACTCTTGCAGATCCAGATCATCAGCCAGACCCCGAAACAGCACCATTGGGACGTGCGTGTGACCGTTGATCAAACCCGGCGTGATGACTTTGCCTGCCGCACTGATTCTCTGCCGCGACGCGTAGTCGCGCTCGATGTCTGCACGCGAGCCCACGGCAACGATACGGCCCTGAGAGATGGCGATTCCGCCGTCGTCGATCACTCGGCGCGACTGGTCCATCGTGACGATGGTGCCGCCAAGGATCAACATATCGACCCGTTCTGACCGTGACCGCCTATTTTGTGAAACAGCTTGCGGGAGTGAACTCGTGACGATGGTCATTAATGTAAATAGAGTTAGAAATTTTGACATGCTGCTGCGAGGGGATAAACAAACGATCGTCGTTAATTAACGGGCCAGGATCTTCGAGAGATCGCGGGCCAATCGCAGAATCACGGCGTTGGCAGTATTTTCATTTTGCAAGAGCTTCTTACCGACATTATTAGAAGCGTCAAAATCAACAACGCCCCAAATCGTATCATCTTCATTCCTAATCGGCGCCGCAAGGACATATCGAATACTGTCACTAACAACCCCTCTTCCTTTAATACCAAATTTCGCCGGCAGCGGCTTAACAGAATGTCCTTCCGCCTCAGAGGTTTTGCTCGTCACGTTGTCCAGTAAACATCGCACGACGACCACTTTCGATGCCGTCTCGTCGTCGATTCGAAAACGTAGCCCGACGTTTTCGAGGGACTCAAAGAATGGATCCCAAAAGCCTACACATACAAGGTCATTACTTTCTTTCTTAAAGATGAAAGCTCGCAGGCTTGCCTGATGCGGAGTAACAGGAGCGCTCATGGACCAGCAAATCGTCTCCAGAGACTCGGAAACGGATTTGCTCATTTCCTTGATTCGGCGTTTGTGTTGGCGCTTAATTGCATCGTCAATTTGCGTGCAAGCACTTCGGAGGGCAGATGCTGGCTCTCGCTCCGCCCGTTCACTATCGTAATTGAGAGTTAGAACCCCGAGGAGGTCGGTGGGTAACCGGAGATTTTTACCTGTTGGCTTGACTATGAAACTACGCTCCTTGCCCAGGTGCCCAATAAACATGCCGAGTTCGAGAATCACATTATCTCGAACGGCTTGCTGTTCCTGGCCTTTGATTTCCAGCTTGTCGTCTCCGGCAAAAATGAAGACCCCAAAGTCAGAGTGTTTGAGATTTCGATTCAACTCATCAATCAAGTTGTGGCCGGGATAAAAGACGTCCGGTGTACTCCATACGTGAACTTCAGCAGTTTTCAAGTTCTGTTCAATCGCCTGGGCCAGTCTTTCAGCCTCACCTGACGAGGCAACAAATACTTTAGGTACTGAGTGCATGGCTTCAACCCCTTTCGACAACCAGGTGAGATAAACGTGTCAAAAGATTTCGTGAACAGGTGAGCGAAAGTTAACGCGCTTCGGCGCGAGTGTAAAGGGGCGAGGCCGTCTGGTAGTGCCTTAATCGCCCTCCCGCAAACATTTCCTTGCGCGAATCCCTTACATGCGTCATACTCTGCGCAGCCAACCATCTCTACGAGTTACTCTCCGTTTTGGCCCGGACCGAGCTCCTCTGCTGATGCTGCTGGGTTTACAACTTTCAGGAATTAAATAAAGCCTGAGGTTAGTTCCAAGAATAATGCTCCGTCATGTCTGGACGGATCCTCAACCTTTTGGAGGGTAGACCATCATGTGGCCTTTTTTCCACTGCAAGCCTATGACTCTGGAGATCTTTCTACCACAGTTTGGTTTGCTTATTACTACTGGACTCGGAATCTTCTTTGTGGGCCGACCTGAATCCTCGCGCTTTCACCGCTGGGGATATCTCCTGGCTCTTCTGGGGCAGGTTGTATGGCTTTACCTATCCCGTGACATCTGCAAAGACTGGGGCATGTTCATTTTAACCGTATTTTGTACGGTTGGCTGGGCAGAAGGTGTCTGGCTCCGGTTTGTTAAGCGCGGAAAGACAAAGCGGGAAGATCCAGACTCTGTAACCCTTGCCGGACAACGCTCAGACGCGAATGCTCCGGCGATGAACTTTACTTCCGCTTCAGCTCAAGGAAGCGTGCATCGAAAGCTCGAGGCTGTAGATCCTTGATGTCGAGTTGCTCGAAGTGACCATCAAGGTTCGCCAGCACGATAGATCCGTGGTTGCAGAATTCCCAGATGATCTGACGGCACGTACCGCAAGGTGGTGTCAGGGGCTCAGTGTCGACTACGACTGCCAGGTTCGTTAGTTCCCGGTCGCCTTCTGAAACAGCTTTCCAAATCGCAACGCGTTCTGCGCAGACTGTTAGTCCATAACTCGCGCTCTCAATATTGCAGCCCGTATAAATTTTGCCCGACTTAGTCTCAACCGCGGCGCCGACAAGAAAATTAGAAAACGGCGCAACCGAACGCAGACGTGCCCCCGTGGCGGCGTCTACCAAACGTTTAAGGTTCTCCTCCAATTGTTAACCTCCCAGCTTTACTAAAACGTGGGCCAGCCTCTCACGAATCTTTCCGCTCAATAAGTCGATGCTTACGAGATTATGACCGCCCTCCGGAATAATGACGTCGGCATGGCGTTTCGACGGTTCGACAAACTGCATGTGCATCGGTCTGACAGTCGCGAGATATTGTTCGATAACAGATTCCACTGTGCGATCACGCTCGGCAATGTCGCGTCGCAGCCGGCGAATGAATCGAATGTCGTCAGGCGTATCGACGAACACCTTGATATCCATCTGCTCGAGCAAACGCGGATCAGCGAAGATCAAAATCCCCTCGACGATCACGATTGGTTTTGGTTCGACCACGCGCGTTTCTTTCAAACGCGTATGCGTCTTGAAGTCGTAGAGCGGCAGTTCGATCGGTTCGCCTGCCTTCAACCGGCGCACGTGATTCACGAGCAATTCGTTATCGAGCGCGTCCGGATGGTCGAAATTTGCGATACCGCGGTAATCCAGCGGCAGATCGGTGAGATTTCTGTAGTAGGAGTCTTGCTGGATAAAGACGACTTCGTCGGCACTGACTGATTCGAGGATGCGATTCGCGACTGTGGTCTTCCCTGAGCCCGTTCCCCCCGAAATGCCGATTATCATGCTCACCGATAAAAATCCTTCAGAACCTTTTACAGGATTTACACGATTGTTCAGGATCAGGTAAATCCTGTCTCTAATCCCGCAAATCCTGTATAACTAAACTCTTTTGCTGATCCCGCCGATCACTCTTCGTAACAACTCCGTAAACGTGGCCCGCACCCGATCGCCGGTCGCCATGACTTCCTCGTGATTGATCGGTTCGTCGCTGACGCCGGCCGCCATATTGGTGATGCACGAAATGCCGAGCACTTCCAAACCCATGTGACGCGCCACGATCGCTTCCGGAACAGTGCTCATCCCGACAGCATCAGCACCGAGGTTTCGTAACAACACAATCTCGGCCGGAGTTTCATAACTTGGACCAGAAA
>Ga0157372_10008866_pt1 | contig 10683 bp, 8 predicted proteins | sample C55metaG_FD_115307 | JGI IMG/M metagenome (GOLD analysis project Ga0157372, IMG submission 115307) | Corn rhizosphere microbial communities from Kellogg Biological Station, Michigan, USA - C5-5 metaG | ecosystem: Host-associated > Plants > Roots > Rhizosphere > Soil | place: USA: Michigan...
ACTCCTGGGGTGGCGGAGGTCACGCCTTCAGCGGCGGCCACTCATTCGGTGGTGGCGGTGGTCATTCCTTCGGCGGCGGCGGCGGACACTTCGGTGGTGGTGGCGGAGGTCGCTCATTCGGTGGCGGTGGGCACTCCTCCGGTGGCGGTCACTCCGGCGGCGGACACAGACGCTAACTCGATATCCCGGCAAGGTGCCGCTCGACCTCGGGATGCTCTTCACATGTGTGTCTGAGGTCACCGCCTCGGCATCGTTCTGGAACGTAAACTCCAGATCGAAAGCACGTGGACCCGGGACGCGGACCCTCATGACTGCCACACGATTCCTCACACCAGGTATGTTGTTCGCCTCGTTGGTGGCATACCTTTCGCCATTTGCGGCGCTGCAGACCGATCGACTCACCCTGTTCACCCTATCCGGAGCACAGCTCGTTACCAGCGAGACGTTCTATATCACCGGAGTAGCGGGACCCTTCACTGTCCCACCCGACCCGTGCCTGGTCGCCGCTGCGGTTCTCGTACTGGGGGCGTTGTTGAGCAGGATAGGGAAATCCCGTCTATGGCGCCGAGTCTCTCTGGCACTTGCCGCCTGCGCATTCCTGGCGCTGACACTCTTCCCTTTCACCACATCGGAGCGCATTCCCGCTGCGATGTCTCACACTGCCTCACTGCGGCTCGTAACAGGTTATTGGGTCAGCCTGTCCTGCTATCTGCTAGCGGCGGCGAGTATGGCTTGTGAGAGCCGCCGCGCGCGCGTCTTGGCTGACGCCGTAACCTCCGGCTCCCGCTGACTCAGCCCGGGCCCCCTGCCACACTCTCGATACCCAGTCGCAAACACGACCGCGACGCCACCTCTGCCGCCTTGCGCAGCGAGTCCTCAAACTCCGCCGTCTCCGCGTAAAACCCGCAGAACGCCCCGTGCAACACATCGCCCGCGCCGAGTGTATCCACCGCATTCACCTGTTCGATGGCAATCTCAAACCGCCGACCGCGCTCCAGGCCCAAAATCGGCCTCGGCCCTCGCGTCACTGCCGCATACGGAGCGCCCTGCTCCGCAAACCACGCCAACGTCGCCTCGGCATCGGCGACCGCGCCCGGTAACGCAAACCGCTCACTGCAAATCGCAGCTGTCAGCAGCGGCGCCAGCTCTTCCGTGCCCGGCTTCCAGCTCCCGCCATCGAAGACCAGCGGCGCGCCGCGCTCTCGCAGACCGCGAAGCAGCGGCAGCGTCTCACGCAAATAAAAGCCGTCGGTAAGTGCCAGCCGCGGAGCCTCTCCCCAGCCGGCATTCCACTCGCCGGGAAGCACACTCATTTCGCACGCCACAACGGGAGGGTTCACAATCGTCCGCGACGCCGTGGCCGCGCTGGCCAGCACCGTGGTCAGCGGTGTCTCGTATTCCGTGCCTGCAGCCAGATCGATCAGCTCGATCCCGTGCCGCTCCAGCTCCGCGCGCACCAGCGCGCCCCACGGGCCGCGTCCCACCGCGCTGAGCAGCGTGGCTTGCCCGCCTGATAGAGCATGCGTAATCGCCGCATTGCACGCGGGCCCGCCAGGCGCGATGCGGAACGCCCGCGCAAACACCTTGGTATCTTCCCGCGGCAGCTCATCGAGCCAGTACAGCGCATCCACCGTGGTGCGCCCGGCAAACAGCACGTGCGATTTGGACATCGGTCAGGCGGCTTCTTCGCTGCTGGCGCGCACTTCCAGTACCGTTCCATCCATCTTCTGGAGGTACGCGATCAACTCGAACAAGTTGCGGGCCTGTGGATTCCCAGAGGGGCTGAGCATCCGCATAAGGCTCTTGGGCGACTTCGAGAGCGCTTTACCAAGTTCGATGAAGCCGATCGTGCCGTTTACGTATTCCCGCAGAACGGGTTTTGCTGTATCCAGATCACCCGCGAGCATGTGGCTCACTGCTTCGCGCAGGAATTCGCGCCGAAAATCGCGATCGGTCAATTGCTCCTGAATAGTCTCTCGAAAACTGCGTGTGAGCGGCATTTATCTACCCCGCTTTCTTCGCTTGTATTCGCTCCAGAGTTGGCGGGCACTTTCAACGTCAGCATGCTGGTGCTTCTTGCTTCCGCCCATCAGCAGGATTACGAGTTGATCTCCGTCTCGCCCGAAATACACGCGGTACCCTGGGCCAAAATCCAATCGCAACTCCATCACTCCGAATCCCACGCTCTTTGGGCCGCTCAAATTCCCTTCGCTTAAGCGAACAATCGAAACGGATACTCGAGATCTCGCTACCGCGTCGAGAGTTACAAGCCAATCCCGGTACGGACTGCGGCCGTTCAAATCGATATATTCGAGGACGTCCAGCTAGAGGAATGGTAACGCATGCGTTACCCTCGGCGCAAGGTGTTACCGCGTCTCCGTCAACGCCTCAGTCCGCTTGCTCATCCTGGCCGTTCGCTCCAGCTTGTCCCAGTTGAACGGCTTGCCATCAATCGCCCGCATCAGTGTTTTGAACAGCACCACGCTGAACAACTGCCGATAGCTGAACCGCTGCAGCCAGATGTGAAACAGCAGCCATCCGTCGCCCTTGTTCGCGGGATGCCGCCGCTCCAGGCTGAACGCCACCGCCGACGTGACGAAGTCGATCACCAGGAACGCCAGGAAGTACACCAGCAGCTTGTCGAAGTTCGCCGCCGACACCGACTCAGGATGATAATGCCGGTCGATGAAGTAGTGCGCGATGCCATAGACAAACATCAGGTCGATGAACGGCGACACCAGCGGCAGCAGCATCTGGAAAATCAGAATGTTGGGCAGCGCAAAGAATCCCATCGCCTTGTTGCGCAGGAACGCGGCGCGATGCTTCCACACCGCCTGGAGCGTGCCAAACGACCAGCGGAAGCGTTGCCGCATCAGCCCCTTCGCATCCACCGGCGCTTCGGTGAACGCGAGCGAGCGATCTTCGTAGACCACCTTGAGCCCATGCTCGAGCAGGCTCATCGTCAGGTCAGCGTCTTCGGCCACCGTGTTCACCGGGTAGCAGCCCGCTTCCTTCACCGCCGCGGTGCGCCACGCGCCAATCGCGCCGGGCACCACCGTCACCACGTGAAACAGGTCGAGCGCGCGCCGTTCGAAATTCTGGCTCGTGATGTACTCGAGAGCCTGCCACCGCGTCCACAGGTTCACGCTGTTGCCCACCTTCGCGTTGCCCGCTACCGCGCCGATCTCGGGATCCTCAAAATGCGGAATCAGCTTCGACACCGCATCGGACGCAATCACTGTGTCGGCGTCGATGCCGACGTAAATTTCTTCGTCAATCAGATTGAGCGCGTAGTTCAGCGCCGCCGCCTTGCCGCCGTTCGGCTTCTCCAGCACCGTCACCCGGCCGGCGCGAATCTGCGCCGCGAACGCCTCGCGCGCCACTTCGGCAGTCCGGTCCTTCGACCCGTCATCGATCACAATGACGCGGATGTTGTCATAGTCGGAATGCAGCACCGAACGGACGGTCCGCACGATCACCTTCTCTTCGTTATAGGAGGGCACCAGCACCGCGACTCGCGGATTGAATCCCGGCGACGCCTTGCGGTGCGGTCTGCGCATGCGATCGATGATGGCGAAGATCCCCACAAGAACGAGCCGCGCGCTCATCAGAATGTCGCCGATGAAAAAGACGAACACGATGAAGTTGAACACGATGGCCAGCATGGAAAATGCCACCGCGTCGGGCCACGTGCGTACACGCTGCCAGAACGTGAGCTGGGGCATCACGTCCGCCGTGGTCTTGCCCATCAGTGCCGATACCTGCACGATCTGGTATCCGTGCGCCCGCAGTGTATCGATGAGCACGGGCAGCGCCGCCACCGTCACGCTGCGGTCCCCGCCGCCATCGTGCATCAGGATGACCGAGCCGCGAAACTGCGGCTTCGTCTTCATGCGGTTGAGCTGGTCAAGCACCGCTTGCGCGATCTCCGCCGGCGACTTGCGGATGCGCTCATCCCAGTCGTCCGTATCGATCTTGTTGCCCCACGGTCAAGCCATCCCGCTGAATGCGCACCACCGGCGCGGCCTGATCGTCTGTGTCCGGCTCTTCGTCAATGTCGTAGGGCGGCCGGAAATACAGGGGCTGAATCCCCAGCTTCGACGCAAACAGCCGGTTTGTCAGGCTGATCTCGAAATCGAGCCGCTGCGGCGAGGCTTCACTGATGTCCGGGTGCGTATACGTGTGGTTCCCGATTTCGTGGCCTTCCCGCGCCACCCGCTGCAACAAGCCGATGTTCTGCTGCGCCTCTTCCCCGATCATCATGAACGTGGCGTGCGCGCCCTTGCGCTTCAGAATGTCGAGAATCCGAGGCGTCCACTTCGGGTCAGGCCCATCGTCGAAACTCAGCGCCACTTCGTTGGGGTGATAGCCATACTGATGGATCGTGTACTCGTTGGGGTACACGTCCATGTGCTCGTCCACGATCAGTTTCTTCTGTGGATCGGGCTCGTCAGTGTCGATCTCGACCGTGCGCTTGCCCACCTTGGGCAGTCCCGTCACGCGAATGATGTCCCCGTCGCCTTCGGTGTCCACGTCGTGGCCCGGTTGCACCGTGCCCAGCGCCTGCAGCGACTCGGGATGATTCGGCTTGTCCCAGATACTCCACAGCGACGAGTCCTCGTAGCCCAGCCGCCAGATCGCAAACGTCTGCAGTCCCAGCTCTCGCGCTGCGCGCATTTCGTTCAGCACCGTTACCGCATCCAGGAACCAAACCACATGACGCTCGTGGCTGTCTTCGTCGATGTACTCAAAATGCGGATTCAGCGTGTCATAGTCGATGTTCAAATCGGCATCGGCATCCGAAGCACGCTGCCAAACGTCGGCGACCGACAGATCTTCCGTGTCAAGCACCTGGGGTTTTGGCGCTTTGCCCCGAGGACGCCCATGCCGATCCTTCGCCTGCTGGGGCATCGACATTGTCCAGTCGTAGCCGTAGTTGCCGATTGCGCAAATGATTTTCTGCCGCGGCACAATCTTCAGCACCCGTTGCAGGTTCCCTATAAACCAGCTCTGCGCCGCGATCGGCCCCGGATCGCTCTCCACCTCGTGCTGGTCGTAGTCCATCACGATGATGCCGTCTGTGTTCGCGCCCAACTGCTTCAGGTACTTGTCCTGCAGGGATACCGGCGTATTGACGTAGAGGCGCAGATCGCGCGCATGAAGCTGCGCGTACAACTCCTCGACGAACGTCATGTAGTCATCGACGGAGTTGCCACTCAGGTTTTCAAAGTCCAGCGACAGCCCGCGGTATACAGGCAACGCTGCGAAAAAGGTCAGGATCTGCTCTTCGAGCGCGGCGCGTTTGCCATTGTCGGCCAGAATGTCGCCGATGGCTGGGTCCCACGCCTGCGTATGCGGATTGAAGTTGTTCAAGTGCGGGAAGATTTCCGTGTCTACCCGCGTGTCCTGGATGACGTGCTTGATCTTGTTCAGCTCGTCGGGATCGTGCACCACGCCGTGGTCGATGACCTTGTACTCCTGCAGCGTGTTCTCGCTGCTCATCGAGAGCAGCTCAGGATTCGGCGCATCCACGTGCATCCAGTCGGGGAAGAGCATGTCGATCTGGTGCACATGCTCTTTGAACGACGAATAACTCGTCGCGTCGTAGGGCACGTAAAATGCCGCCCGCAATCCCTCACCCGTATTCAGCGGAATCTGCGATGGCTTGCGCTTCGTCTTGCGCCGCCCGGCCGCCTGGCGCGAGTTCTTCAGCAGCGGCGTCCGGTCATGCGCCCCGCGATACGATCGGTAGTCCAGCGCCTTGTAGTTATGGCGCGTCTTGGGAAGCAGCAGCTCGGGAATCGGCTGCCCGCGCAGGCTGTTGAAAATGACGCCCGCCAGCACCAGGGTGGTCACAACCGCCACCGCATCCAGAATGCGGCGCAGCCGCTTCCATCGCTTGCGTTGCGGATCGTAGAAAATTTGCTTCTCGGGCATGGCCGGCGCTTCGTCTCACGTGCGCGGAAACCTCTTGAGGGTCTACGCTATACAGTACGAATCGTATGGAACCCGCCTCTCTGAGTCAATTAACCCGGCACCCGCGCGCGTTCCTCCGCACCCCTCTGCATTCGCTCGTCTCGGCCCTGCTGGCGGTCGCCGCCGGCCTCGCCCTCCGCGTGTGGATGCTCCTGAAATTCTTTGAAGTCAGCGGCGACTCCCAGCTCTACGGCGCGATGGCCAAAAACCTCATCCTCCATGGCCAGTACGCCCTCGACAGCAACGGCGTCCTCCATTCCACCCTGATCCGCCTGCCCGGCTATCCGCTCTTCCTCGCCGCCTGCTTCCGCCTCTTCGGCGTCGAAAACTACTTTGCGCCCGCCTGCGTTCAGGTGGCGCTCGACCTCGGCGCCTGCATGCTCGCCGCGCGGTTCGCGTGGCGCATCACCCACCGCATGGCCGCCGCGCAAGCCACGCTCTGGCTCGCCTGCCTGTGCCCCTTTACCGCCATTTTCTGTGCTTTCCCGCTCACTGAAACGCCTACGATCTTCTCGATCGCGCTCGCCCTGTGGGCCCTCGCTCGCTTTCAGGATCGTGGCGACTGGTTTTCGGCCCTCGCCTTCACGTTTGCCGTGACGTGGGCCGCGCTGCTTCGCCCCGATGGAGCGCTGGTCGGAATTGCGTTTGCAGTGCCTATGGCGTTGACGGATGCAGGTCGAGTTTCCGGTAAACGTCTGCTGCTCTTCAATACCGCTCCCCTCCGCAAGCTCCTCGTCTGCCTTCTCCTTGCCCTCGTGCCTTTCGCCGGGTGGACCTACCGTAACTGGCACGCCTTCCATGTCGTCCAGCCGCTCGCTCCGCGCTACGCCACCGATCCCGGCGAGCCAACATGGCCCGGCTTTCAGCGCTGGACCAAAACCTGGTGCCTCGATTTCGTTTCCACCTTCCAGGTGTACTGGAACATGCCAGGCGCCCCGCTCGACATTCAAAAATTGCCCGCCCGCGCCTTCGACGACCTCGCCCAGCGCGACCAGACCACCCAGCTCTTTGCCCAATATGAAGACAATGGCGAAGAGCTCTCGCCCGCCATCGACGCCGGCTTTGCCCAGCTCGCCAGCCAGCGCATCGCGGACGATCCTCTGCGTTACTACGTCTTGCTCCCAGTTGGCCGCGTCGCCGACATGCTTTTTCGTCCCCGTGTCGAAAACCTGCCCATCGACCTCGACTGGTGGGTCTACGGCCACCACTGGGCAGAGACGCGCTTCAGTTGGTTCTACGCCGCGCTCAACGCCCTCTATTTGCTGCTCGCCGCAATCGGTCTTTGCCTGCGCCCCCGCCTCTGGGGGTGGATGCTGCTTTACTTCATTCTTCGTTGCGCGCTGCTCGCCACCATCGAAGCGCCCGAAGCCCGCTACACGATCGAGTTCTTCCCGGTCATCTTCCCGCTGGCCGCCGTGGCCCTCACCCGCCTGTTCTTCAAAAAGCAAACGGCCCAGGAGGCTACCCTCCCAGGCCGCAACTGAAAACTGACTACTGTGAACTACGAACTGTGAACTAGCGTCTCACGTACTGCGTCTTCTTATCCGTAGGAAATGTGAACGCATCCGCCGGCAGCGACTGGTTCATCTTGATGTTCGAGTAAGTCGCAGTTCGGGATTGCCCCTGCCCCTCATCGAAGTACTGTTTCAGGCTGATCGCCCGCGTCATATCCATCCACACAATCACCTTGGGCAGGTTCCGGCGCACACCAGGATCCTTCGCCACCAGTTCCAGCTTGGCTGTCTTCACCCCGTCGACCGTCTCGTCTCCGTCGTACTTGATGTCCCACTTCGATTCCAGGTCTTTGCCGCTCGCCCCGAAGCCCAGCATCAGGTAGCTTTCGAACCTGTCGGCCTTGGAGACTGTTGTCACCTGGTTCAGCGCCCCGCCTTCCCACAGCTTGAGCTCGCCGCCGGCGAACATATACGTCTTCGGCACCGGCTTGCCGTCCACCTGGTGGATGTGTGCGGCCGTCTGGAAGCTCGTGCCTTTGCGCTCGTAGTACACCGTGCCCGTCTGCACTTCGGTCTCGGGAATCGGATCGGTGGTGACGACGTCGATCTTGAAATCGGCCTGCGTGGAATGAAACTTCGCCGCCGCCGCATCCAGCTTGCGCAGCACGGAATTCAGATCCTGGGCCTGCGCGCTCGCGCCGGCGAAGGCCATCGCGGCCGCCGCGGCCAGAACAAAACCAAGCACCTTCCTCGGCATAACCTTCCCTTCAAACACTATTGGACGCCATCCGCCCGAACGAGGACCAGCAGGCCCTCAGTTCCTATTCCCTAATGCCTAATCCCTTATCCCTGCCATTACCGGTGCGCCCACACCTGCCAGGCCCGCGGATTTCCTTTTGCATCACGAACCAACTGCCACCGCTCCACCACGACGGAATCGCCCGCCACCGGCTCCACTGCCGTGCGCAGTTCCTTCTTCACCGTCGCGTCCGGCGCATCCGGCGCGAGACTCAGGTCTGCCGCCTGCACCGTGATCACCATCCCCCGTCCGCCATCACTCGTCACCTGCATGGCATGCGCGGGAAACTGCAGCACCGAGGGCTTGTCGCCGTAATTCCACAAAAACGGAGTGACAAAGATGAACAGCAGAATCAGCGTCACCATCACGTCGTAGTGAAAGTTTCCCCGCGGATACGTCCAGTAAAAATAGCTCTTCAGAATTCGATTCATGCTTCGTCCTTCGCCGGGGTCTTTGCCCCCTTGCTTTTCTGTCTGTCATCCCCGCAGGGATCTGCTTTTGCCGTTCGATGACGGAGCGAGTGGCCATGGGCCCCGCTAGCTCCGCTGCCTCTCAATCCTCTCCAACCCGCCCATGTACGGCCGCAGGGCCTCCGGTACTATTACCGACCCGTCTGCCTGCTGATAGTTTTCGAGAATCGCCAGCCACGTCCGGCCCACCGCGAGCCCCGAGCCATTCAGTGTGTGCACAAACTCGCTCTTTGCCTTGCCACCCGCCGGCTTCCAGCGGATATTCGCCCGCCGCGCCTGGAACGCTTCGAAATTCGAGCACGATGAAATCTCGCGGTACAACTGCTGCCCCGGCAGCCACACTTCCAGATCGAACGTCTTCGCCGACGAGAATCCCGTGTCTCCGGCGCACAACAGCATCCGCCGGTAGGGGAGTTCCAGCGCCTCCAGAATTTCCTCGGCATCGCGGGTCAACTTCTCATGTTCCGCGTCCGACTCCTCGGGCTTCACAAACTTCACCAGTTCGACTTTTTGAAACTGGTGTTGCCGGATAATCCCGCGCGTGTCTTTACCCGCCGCGCCCGCCTCTGCCCGGAAGCACGGCGTATACGCCGTCAGCGCAATCGGCAGCCGAGCCTCATCCAGAATTTCGTCGCGGTATAGATTGGTCACCGGCACTTCCGCCGTGGGAATCAGCCAGTGGTCGGCATCGCGAAACTCGCCGCGCGAAACTTCCTCCGCGCTCGCGTCGGAGCAGCGAAACAGGTCTTCGGCAAATTTCGGTAGCTGACCAGTGCCGAACAAGCTCCGGCTGTTCACCATGAACGGCGGCAGCACCTCGGTATACCCATGCTTCGTCGTGTGCATGTCCAGCATGAAGCTGATCAGCGCCCGCTCAAGCCGCGCGCCTGCGCGCATATAGACAGCGAAACGCGCCCCGCTCAGCTTCGCGGCGCGTTCCAGATCGAGGATGCCGAGCTGCTCGCCCAGTTCCCAATGCGGCTTCGGCTCGAAGTCGAACGTCCGCTTCTCGCCCCAGGTTTTCACGACCACGTTGTCCGCTTCGGACTTTCCGGCCGGCACCTCATCCCGCGTCAGGTTGGGAATGCTCGCCAGCGAGAACCGCAGCTCGTCGTCGAGCCTGGCGGCCCGCCTATCTAGTTCGTCCAACTCGTCCTTGAGGGCGCGGGTTTCGTCCATTAATGCCGACGCGTCCTGCCCCTGCCGCTTCAACTGGCCCACCTGCTGGCTCAGCTCGTTGCGCCGCGCCTTCAGGTTCTCAGCCTGCGTAATCGCCTGCCGCCGCTCCTGATCGAGCACGCGGAAATTGCCCAGCAGCGCCGCCGGGTCGGCACCCCGCGCGCGCAATTTTTCTTCCACCAGGGCGAGGTTTCCCCGCACAATATTCAGGTCGAGCATGACTTACCAGTTTACCAGCGCTTCTCGCGCCTCACGCGTCTTTTGAAGCAGCACAACATGACCCACCTCGATCCATGGACCGATCTCGACCCCTACCGCCGCAGGTGGGCTATCAGGAGCGTCGGCATCGTCTCGCTCCTGATCGGATTGTTCTTTATTGCGCTAGCCTTCCTTCCCACCGGCCGTGGGCCCGTGAGCGCAATCGGGCAATTCAGTCCCGGTGTCGTGCTTTCCGTCCTGGCCATCGGTGTGCTGTTTCTGCGTCGGTCGGCAGCGGTTGCCCTCGCGCTCATCACAACCACAGCGGGCCTCTGGATCATTCTCGGGAGTCTGCTGAAACTCGCCTTCGCGGAGATAGTCATCGACCTCATCTACGCTGCGGGATGGTTTTTGCCATCGATTGTCTTCATCTGGGCTCGCCGCGCTTTCAAAAGCTGGTGAAGTCGGAACTACGTCCCATCGCTCCCATCTTTTCCCCTTGTCGGCCATCCCTCATTTCCGGCAATATGCTCCCCAAAGGGACTTCCCCCGTCCTGCCCCCTGGAACCCATAGGAGACCCACAGGTGAAGAACCCTTGCAGCCTGC
>Ga0157372_10008867_pt1 | contig 10683 bp, 8 predicted proteins | sample C55metaG_FD_115307 | JGI IMG/M metagenome (GOLD analysis project Ga0157372, IMG submission 115307) | Corn rhizosphere microbial communities from Kellogg Biological Station, Michigan, USA - C5-5 metaG | ecosystem: Host-associated > Plants > Roots > Rhizosphere > Soil | place: USA: Michigan...
CGGCTGCGTGCCGATCCACAACCTGATGGAAGACGCCGCGACCGCCGAGATCAGCCGCTCGCAGGTCTGGCAGTGGATCCGCTCGCCGAAAGGCGTGCTCGACGACGGCCGCAAGGTGACGGCCGAGCTCGTCCGCCAGCTCGTTCCCGAGGAGCTCGCCAAGATCAAGGCAGGCGGCTTCGTCGGCAAGTTCGACCGCGCCGCGGCGATCTTCACGCAGATGAGCACGCAGGAGGCGTTCGCCGAATTCCTGACGCTGCCGCTCTACGAGGAGATCTGACGCGCGGAGACGCGGTGAAACGACTGCTGAACGCGCTCGCGTGCGCTGCGGCGCTGGTCGCTTGCGCGACGATCGGCCCGCGGCACTCGGGCATCGACCTCGCCGGCGGCGATGCCACGGTGCGGCCGCAGGACGATCTTTACCGACGGGTCAACGGCACTTGGCTGAAGACGGTGCAGATTCCTCCGGACAAGTCATACATCGGCTTGTGGGAGACGATCGAGGACAAGATCCAGGTGCAGCTCCGCGAGATCATCGAAGGTGCCGCGAGCCGTCGCGACGACGCCGACGCGCGGCGCATCGCCGACCTCTACGCGAGCTTCATGGACGAGGCGGCAGTCGAGCGCGCCGGCCTTGCTCCGCTCGCGCGCGAGCTCGCCGCGATCGACGCGATCGCGTCGACCTCCGACCTCGCGCGCGCGATCGGCCGACTCGACCGTCTCGGCGTCAACGTGCCGCTTGGCCTCTCGATCGAGCAGGATGCGCGCGACGCCCAGCGCTACGTGCCGATCCTCAGCCAGGGCGGTCTCGGCCTGCCCGACCGCGACTACTACCTCGTCACGGACGACGCGAGATTCGCCGCCGCGCGCGCGAGCTACGCGACGTACCTCGCAACGCTGCTGCGGTTGTCGTCGACTCCCGGCGATGCCGCCGCGACCGCCGCCGCGGTGATTGCGCTCGAGACCGCGCTCGCGCGCGACCAATGGACCCGCGTCGCGAACCGCGATCCCGTGAAGACGTACAACAAGACGGACGTCGCCGCGCTCGCAGCGCTTGCGCCCGGGTTCGACTGGCCCGGCTGGCTCGTCGCGACGGCGGTCGCGGGCAAGTCGCCGGATGTCGTGGTCGCGCAGCCGAGCTATCTCGGCGCGATGGCGGCGCAGCTCGCGGCGACGCCGCTCGCCACCTGGCGCGCCTACCTGCGCACCCGCCTGCTGCATTCGTTCGCGCCCGATCTGGGCAAGGAGTTCGTCGCCGCGCACTTCGCCTTCGTCGGGACTGCGCTGGCGGGCGCGACCGAGAATCAGCCGCGCTGGAAGCGCGGCATCGCGCTCATCGACACCTCGGTCGGCGAATCGCTCGGCAAGCTGTACGTCGAGAAGCACTTTTCGCCCGAGTCGAAGGAGCGGATCGAGAAGCTCGTCGCCAACCTGCTCGCGGCGTGCCGCGAGAGCATCGCCGCGAACGACTGGATGGGCCCCGCGACCAAGCGTGAAGCGCTGGCGAAGCCCGCCTCGTTCGCGCCCAAGATCGGCTATCCGAAGCGTTGGATCGACTACAGCTCGCTCCAAATCCGCAAGGACGACCTCGCCGGCAACGTCGAGCGCGCGCGCGAGTTCGAGTGGAACCGCAATGTCAGCAAACTCGGCAAGCCCGTCGACCGCGGCGAGTGGTTCATGACGCCGCAGACCGTCAACGCCTACTACGACGCGCCGCTCAACGAGATCGTCTTTCCCGCGTCGGTGCTGCAGGCGCCGCTGTTCGACCCGGCCGCCGACGACGCCGCCAACTACGGCGCGATCGGCGCGACGATCGGCCACGAGATCAGCCACGGCTTCGACGACGCGGGCAGCCAGTACGACGGCACCGGCAACCTGCGCGTCTGGTGGACCGAGGAAGACCGCGAGCGCTATGACGCGAAGACGAAGGCGCTGGTCGCCCAGTACTCGTCCTTCTCGCCGATCCCCGGGTATCACGTCAACGGCGAGCTCACGCTCGGCGAGAACATCGCCGACAACGCCGGCCTCGAGATCGCCTACGAGGCGTACCACCGCTCGCTCGGCAGCAGGCCCGCGCCGGTGATCGACGGCATGAGCGGCGACGAGCGCTTCTTCTACGCTTACGCGCAGAGCTACCGCTCGAAGGTGCGCGAGTCGCAGCTGCTGACGTGGATCAAGTCCGACCCGCACTCGCCCGACGAATTCCGCGTCACCGGAGTCGTTCGCAACCATCCGGCGTTCTATTCGACGTTCGCCGTCCGGCCCGGCGACGGCATGTACCTCGCCCCCGAGGAGCGCGTCTCGATCTGGTAGCGCCGAGCGCCGATCGCACCGCGGCGACAATCGTCGCGGCCTCGACCCCGACCCGCCCGTGTCTTCGACCGACGACCTCCACTCGCGTGCCGCGCTGGCCAAGCGCTTCGGGCCCGGCTACCGCTGGCGCGTGCTCGCGACGGTGATGATCGGCACGGTCGCGTCGATCATGGCGTCGACGATCGTCAACGTCGCGGTCCCCGACATGAGCCGCGTCTTCGGCCTCGGCCAGGACCGCGCGCAATGGCTCTCTGCGGGCTTCATGGGCGCGATGACGCTGTCGATGCTGACGACGCCGTGGCTGCTCGCGCGCTACGGCTACCGCCACACGTACATCGGCGCGGTCGCGCTGCTGATGGCGGGCGGCATCGTCGGCGGCCTCTCGCAGTGGTTCGACCTCGTCCTCGCGATGCGCGTCACCGAAGGCCTCGCCGCCGGCGTCCTGCAGCCGATCCCGGCGATCATCATCCTGCACGCGTTCGCGGCCGGCGAGCGCGGCAAGGCGATGGGACTGTTCGGCTTCGGCGTCGTCCTCGCGCCGGCGGTCGGGCCGAGCGTCGGCGGCGTCCTCGTCGAGTGGTTCGGCTGGCGCTCGATCTTCTTCGTCGTCACGCCGTTCTGCGCGATCGCCATCGCGATGGCGCAGCGCTACCTGCCGATTGGCGCTCCCGGCGGCGCGCCGATCAGCCGTGCCGGCGGCCGGCTCGACGTCGTCGGCCTCGGCCTGATCGCGGTCGCCGTCCTCGCGCTGCTCAACGGCATGGTCCATCTGCACGGCGACACGATCGAGCTGGGGCTCGCGCTCGTCGCCTGCAGCATCGTCGCGACGATCGGCTTCGTCCTGCACCAGCGACGAGGCGCGAGGCCGTTGATGGCGCTCGGCCTGTTTGGCCATCGCATCTTCACGATGGGCGGCGCGGTCGCGTTCATCTACGGCATGGCGCTGTTCGGCTCGACCTACCTGGTGCCGGTGTTCATGCAGGAAGCGCTGCACCTGCCGCCGTCGCAGGCGGGTGCGGTGCTGCTGCCGGCGGGTCTCGTCCTCGCGGCGACGATCCCCGTCGCCGGTCGATTCGCCGACCGCATCGCGGTCGGCAAGATGGTGATCGCCGGACTCGCGCTGCTCGCGGCGTCGTTCTACCTGATGCTCGGCGTCGGCCTTGCGACTTCGCTGCTGCTCATCATGGTGTGGACCGTCGTCGGCCGGATCGGCCTCGGCATCATCATGCCGTCGCTCAACCTCGGGGCGATGGTCGGGCTGCCGCACGGCCTGATCTCGCACGGGTCGAGCACGATCAACTTCCTGCGCCAACTCGGCGGCGCGGTCGGCATCGGTCTCGTCGGCAACTTCCTCGAGTGGCGTCTGCACACGCACGCGACCGCGCCGATCGCCGCCTACCACGAGACGTTCGCGCTGGTTGGAACGATCACCGCCGCGGCGATCGTCGCCGCTTCGCGGATGACGCCGGCGCGGCGTGCCTCGGCGCAACCGGCGCGCAGCTCGTGAACCTCGACCTCGAACTGCTGCCCGAGCGCGCCGACGCGATCGTCGTCGGCGCCGGACCCGCCGGCAGCGCCGTCGCCAACACGCTCGCGCGCGGCGGCCGCGACGTCATCCTCGTCGACGCCCACGCGTTTCCGCGCGACAAGGTCTGCGGCGACGGCCTGATCCCCGACGCGCACCGCGCGCTCGCCAAGCTCGGTTGTCTCGACGCCGTCATGGCCGAGGCGCAGCAGGCGACGAAGCTCGGCTGCGTCGCGCCGCACGGCGGCCGTGTCGACGTCCCCGGCCGGCTCGCGGTGCTGCCGCGAAAGCGCCTCGACGACATCCTGTGCAGATCGGCGGTCGCCGCCGGGGCGCGGATGTTCGCGCCGGCGCGCTTCGTCGCGCCGCTGCGCGAAGGCGACGATGCCGCGGCGCGCGTCGTCGGTGCGCGTCTGCAAGACGGCAAGCGCGTGCGCGACGTGCGCGCACCGTGGCTCGTGCTCGCGACCGGCGCGCAGCCGCAGGCGACGATCGCTGCGGGCCTCTGCGAGCGGCGCACGCCGAGCGCGATCGCGCTGCGCGGCTACGTCGAGAACGCGGCGATGACGCCGCGCATCACGGCGCTCGAGGTCGTCTGGCACAAGAAGCTGTCGCCCGGCTACGGCTGGATCTTTCCGTGCGGCGGCGACGTCTTCAACATCGGCGTCGGCCTCGCGCAGCGCCTCGACGGCCGGCAGGCGACGCCGCACGCCAACCTGCGCGACGTCTTCGCCGCGTTCAAGTCGGTCTACGCGCCGGCGCGCGAGCTGGTCGACCGCGGCCGCTGGCTCGGCGACCCAGAGCACGCGTTGAAGGGCGCGCCGCTGCGCTTCTCGCTCGAAGGCGCGCGGCTCGACGCAGCAGGCGTCCTCGTCACCGGCGAGGCCGCGGGCAGCACGTACTCGTTCACCGGCGAAGGGATCGGCAAGGCGATGGAAACCGGGATCCACGCCGCCGAGGCGATCCTCGGCCGCAGCGCCGGCGACACCAGCAGCGACGCCGACGCCGCGGTGCGCACCGACTACGCAGCGCGCGTCCTCGCGCTCAAGCCCCGCTTCGACATCTACGAGCAGGCGAGCAGCGCCAACGACCGCCCGTGGCTGATCGACCTGCTCGTCTGGAGCGCCCGCCGCAGCCCGCAGCGCCTGCAGCGGCTCGCCGGCGTCCTCGAGGAGACGCACACTCCGACCGATCTGGGCACCGTTCGCGGCGTGCTGAGGCGGGTGTTCGACTGGCGCTGAGGCGCCGCGACCGCCGGTGCCGCCGACGATGTCGAAATCGCCGGGTGTCGAACGTCATCGTTGCGGGCGCGCCGTGCGCTCGGATTCACGGAGAGAACGATGGACTACATGCTGATGTTCTACGAGACGCAGGAAGACTTCGATCGCCGCAGCTCGCGCGACCACAGCCAGCCCTACTGGGCGGGTTGGATGTCGTACGTGCAGTCGATGCACGCGTCGGGCCTCGTCAAGAGCGGCGCCGGGCTGCAGCCGCCTTCGACCGCGACGACGCTGCGCTCGAGCGGCGGCAAGCGCCACGTCCAGGACGGCCCCTTCGCCGACACCAAGGAGCAGCTCGCGGGCTTCTTCGTCATCGACGTGCCCGACCTGGACACCGCGCTCGCGTGGGCGTCGCGCGCGCCGTGCGCGGCGACCGGCGGGGTCGAGGTGCGGCCGGTGCTGCCGCCGCCCGCCGCCGCCTGAGCGTTCGCATGGCCGCGCGTTCGTCGGGCGACGCCGCCGCGGCGGTCGCGCGCGAGTCGTACGGGCGGCTCGTCGCCTACCTCGCGGCGCGCTCGCACGACCTCGCCGCCGCCGAGGACGCGCTCGCCGACGCGTTTGCGGCGGCGCTCGAGCACTGGCCGCGCGACGGCGTCCCCGACGCGCCGGAAGCGTGGCTGCTGACGACGGCGAGGCGCCGACTGCACGACCGCTGGCGACACGCCCGCGTCGAAGCGGACGCAGAGCCGACGCTTTCGATCGTCTTCGACGAGCTCGCGGACGCTCCCGCCGAGGCGCGCTTTCCGGACGAACGGCTGAAGCTGATGTTCGTCTGCGCGCATCCCGCGATCGATCGTGCGGCGCGGCCGGCGCTGATGCTGCAGGCGGTGCTCGGGCTCGATGCGGCGCGCATCGCCTCGGCGTTCGTCGTCGCGCCGGCGACGCTGTCGCAACGGCTGGTGCGTGCGAAGACGAAGATCCGCGCCGCCGCGATCGCCTACGAGGTGCCGGGAGAAGACGAGTGGGACGCTCGCCTCGGCGATGTCCTCGACGCCATCTACGCGGCGTACGGCACCGGCTGGGACGACGTCGCCGGCACCGACCCGGCCAAGAGCGGACTCGCCGTCGAGGCGCTCGCGCTCGCCGCGATGCTCGCGCGGCTGGTGCCGCACGCTGCCGAGGCGTGGGGGCTCGTCGCGCTGCTCGCGTTCTGCCAGTCGCGCGCGGCGGCGCGGCGCGACGCGCGCGGCGACTACGTGCCGCTGCACGCGCAGGACGCGTCGCTCTGGGACCGCGCGCTCGTCGCCGTCGCCGAGACGGCGCTCGCCAAGGCGGCGTCGCTCGCCGCACCCGGCCCTTATCAGCTCGAAGCTGCGATTCAGTCAGCGCACAGTCAGCGTCGGCTCGGCGCCGACGTTCCGCCGGCGGCGATCGTCGGCCTCTACGACGCGCTCGTCGCGCTGCAGCCGACCGTCGGCGCGCTCGTCAGCCGCGCGTGCGCGGTCGGCGAGGCGGACGGGGCGGCCGCCGGCCTGGCGGCGCTCGCCGCCATCCCGGCGCGCGACGTCGAGACGTACCAGCCGTACTGGGCCGCGCTCGCGCACCTCGCACGCGGCTCGGGCGACGCCGTCACCGCGGAGCGCGCGCGAACACGCGCGGTCGGCCTGAGCAGCGACGCCGCGGTGCGCCGCTTTCTCCTCGCCGCCGGATAGCCGCGGCAGCGCGGCGATACTGGCGGCGAATCCTCCCCGCCGCGCCATGTGCCAGCTCCTCGGCATGAATGCCAATGTGCCGACCGACGTGATGTTCAGCTTCACGGGGTTCGCGACGCGCGCGCAGGAGCACAAGGACGGCTTCGGCATCGCGTTCTTCGAGGACAAGGGGGTTCGCCTCTTCGTCGACACGTCGAGCGCGCGCGAGTCGCCGGTCGCGGCGATGGTGCGCGACTACCCGATCCGCAGCACCAACATCGTCGCCCACATCCGCAAGGCGACGCAGGGGCCGGTCGCACTCGAGAACACGCATCCGTTCGTGCGCGAGCTGTGGGGCCGCTACTGGGTGTTCGCGCACAACGGCGACCTCCAGGGCTACGCGCCGCGCCTGCACGGCGCGTTCCGCCCGGTCGGCGCCACCGACAGCGAGCGTGCGTTCTGCTGGCTGATGCAGGAGCTCGCGAAGTCGCACGCACGGGTGCCCGAGATCCGCGAGCTGAGCGCGACGCTCGCCGAGCTGATGGCGCGGATCGCAGCGCACGGCGTCTTCAACGCGATGCTCAGCAACGGCCAGGCGCTCTGGGCGCATTGCTCGACGCAGCTGCACCACATCGTGCGCAAGCACCCGTTCGCGCGCGCGTCGCTGCACGACGAGGACCTCACCGTCGACTTCGCAGAGCAGACGTCGCCGAGCGACCGCGTCGCCGTCGTCGTCACCGAGCCGCTGACGAAGAACGAGGAGTGGCTCGCCTTCGCGCCCGGGGAGATGCGCGTCTTCGTCGACGGCGACGCGACCGGCTAGACGGTGGCGGGCGTGGCCGGCATTTGCAACAAAATGCAGCCCGCCACTTCCGGCACCCCACCCAATGGCCAACGAGACCCCCGCACCCACTCCCCGCTTCGACACCTTCTACAGGCACGACGAGCTGACCAAGCTGCTGTTCGAGTACGCGCAGGCGTTCCCGACGCTGGCCGCGATCCGCTCGATCGGCAAGAGCTACGAGGGTCGCGAGATCTGGGTCGCGACGGTCACCAACAGCGAGACCGGCGCCGCCGACGACAAGCCGGCGTTCTGGTGCGACGGCAACATCCACGCCGCCGAGCTGACCGCGTCGACCGCGGTGCTGTATTACCTTCACCAGCTGCTCACGGGCTACGGCGGCGACGCCGACATCACGCACCTGCTCGACACGCGCGCGGTCTACCTGTGCCCGCGGCTCAATCCCGACGGCGCCGAGCTCGCGCTGGCCGACCGGCCGCGCCACATCCGCTCGTCGACGCGCCGCTATCCGCTCGACGAGGAGCCGGTCGACGGCCTGGACGCCGAGGACATCGACGGCGACGGCCGCATCCTCTCGATGCGCGTCGCCGATCCGCACGGGACGTGGAAGAAATGCGAACAGGATCCTCGCCTGATGGTCGCGCGCGAGCCGGGCGAGTTCGGCGGCGAGTACTACCGGCTGATGCCCGAGGGCCTCATCAAGAACTACGACGGGCTCACGATCAACGTCAACTCCGACGTCGAAGGTCTCGACCTCAACCGCAACTTCCCGTCGGGCTGGCGGCAGGAGTTCGAGCAGGTGGGTGCCGGCGACTACCCGACCAGCGAGCCCGAGGTGAAGGCGATGGTCGACTTCGTCGTCGGCCACAAGAACATCGGCGCCGCGGTGAGCTACCACACGCACAGCGGCGTGATCCTCAGGCCGATGGGAACGCAGAGCGACGACGACATGATCCCGGAGGACCTCTGGTCGATCAAGCGCTTCAGCGAGATCGGCGCCAAGCTCACGGGCTATCCCGCGATCAGCATCTGGCACGACTTCAAGTACCACCCGAAGGACGTCATCAGCGGCACCCAGGACTGGATCTACGAGCACCTCGGCGCGCTGTTCTGGGTGGTCGAGATCTGGGCGCCGAACAAGGAAGCCGGCATCACCGACTACAAGTGGATCGACTGGTATCGCGAGCATTCGGTCGAGGACGACCTCAAGCTCATCAAGTGGAGCGACGAGCACTGCGGCGGCCAGGCGCACGTCGACTGGAAGCCGTTCATGCACCCGCAGCTCGGCGCAATCGAGATCGGCGGCTGGGACAAGATGAACTTCTGGCGCAATCCGCCGCCGCCGCTGCGCGAGCGCGAGGCGGCGCGCTTTCCGAAGTGGATGACGACGATCGCGCTCTCGCTGCCCAGGCTCGAGCTGCTGCGCACCGAGGTGCGCGCGCTCGGCTCCGACACCTGGCGCGTGCGCATCGCCGTCGCCAACAGCGGCTGGCTGCCGAGCTACATCAGCAAGCGCGCCCTGGCGAGGAAGACGGTGCGCGGCGTGATCTTCGAGATCCATCTCCCGGAGAACGACAGCGCGGTTTCTCTCGTCAGCGGCAAGGCGCGGATGGAGGGCCCGCAGCTCGAGGGCCACGCGCCCAAGTCGTCGCTGAACGCGTTCCTGCCGGGCCGCGAGATCACCGCCGACCGCGCCGTCGGCGAGTGGGTCGTGCGCGCGCCCAAGGGAACGCGGCTCGCGATCGGTGCGCGCTCGGATCGCGCCGGCGCCGTGCGCGCCGAGGTGGTGCTCGACTGAGCGCGCCGCGCGGCCGGGGCGTGCGCCCGCAGCTCATTCGTCGAGCAACGCGCCCTTGAAGAAGCTCCACGCGCGGCCGTCGTGGAGATAGAAGTGGCCGTTCGCGCAGCCGTCCTTGCCGGGGAACTCGTCGCGGTATGCGCGCGGCACGAGGCGGGCGAGCTCGTCGTCGTCGAGCTCGGCGAACTGCTCGGGCGTGATCGCTCGCCCGACGCGCAGCCTGCCCGGTTCCACGCGCGTCGGCGCCGCTAGAAGCGCATCCGCACGCCGCCGGCGACGCCGTTGCCCGACGACGTGAAGCTGAGCTTCTCGAGCATCGCCGCGACGTAGATGTCGGTGTGCTTCGACAGGAAGTAGTCGTAGCCGATCGAGGCCGTCCGGTCGGTCACCGCCTTGACGCTCGTCTTGATGTGCGAGTTGCCGTAGGCGAAGAGGATGAGGCTGTTGCCGATCGGAATCGCGCCGCCGAGCTGGTAGAGGATCGTCTGCACGTCGACGTCGGCCTCGGTCTTGACGCGGCCGACCTGGCCGTAGACGCGCAGGAACGAGAAGTCGTACGTCGCGCCGACCTGGTACGTCATCTGGCGCTCGAAGCCGGCGGGCAGCGCGAACGCGCTGTTCTGAACCTTCTCGGCGACAGCGACAACGGCGAACGGGCCGGTGATGTAGGCGACGCTCAGGCCGTAGTTGCGCCGGTGCTCGGGAACGACGCCGGGCAGGTCCTCGGGCAGGTTGGCTGCGAAGTTGATCCGCAGGGGCGCGTCGCTCGCGTTGTTGGTGTATGAGAGCGAGTTGTTCCAGCGCGAGTCGCCGACGACCGCGCCGCGGGCGCCGAAGTACTGGCGCGCGCTCGGCGAGAAGCCGGCGCTCTCGCCGAACGGGTTGAAGTTGATCGTCGCGCGGTAGAGCGGCGACTCGGTGCGGCCGAGCACGGTCGTCCCGAACGAACCCGACAGGCCGACGCTCGCCTCACGGGCCCAGAACGGGTCGGTCGCGGTCGCGCTGCGCCCGGCGCTGCCGCTGTCGACGCTGACGTACGACTCGAGACGGAAGACGGCGCGAAGGCCGCCGCCGAGGTCCTCGGAGCCACGAAAGCCGATGAAGCTGAACTGCATGTTGCCGCTGTCGAGCTGCCAGCGCGAATTGCCGCCGACGTCCTTGACGTGGCTTCCGGAGGCGTCGAGCAAGCCGTAGAGGACCGCGGTCTGCGCTTGGGCGCCGACGCTGCACAGGCATGCGGCGCTCGCGGCGAGAAAGGCACGAAGCAAACGGCAGGGACGATGCATCTCGGGATCCGGCAGGGCAGAGCGACTCGGCGCATCCGGGCGCCGGGC
>Ga0157372_10008869_pt1 | contig 10682 bp, 9 predicted proteins | sample C55metaG_FD_115307 | JGI IMG/M metagenome (GOLD analysis project Ga0157372, IMG submission 115307) | Corn rhizosphere microbial communities from Kellogg Biological Station, Michigan, USA - C5-5 metaG | ecosystem: Host-associated > Plants > Roots > Rhizosphere > Soil | place: USA: Michigan...
ATATCCTCCGGCTCGATTCGCAGCACGTCCTGATAGAACTGCGCGGCCTGAGAGAATTGGCGCGCGTTCATTTCCTGATTGGCCAGCTGGCGCAGCAGCGCGGCATCATTGGGCATGAATTTCGCCAAGGCGGCTACAGCTCGCTGTCGAGCCGGATCATCGTGCCGAAGAGCAGCCGATGCGAGCTCCAGCCGGGCGCGATCCACCGGCGACTTTAGCGCCGGTTGCCCGAGTGCCCGCTGCACGATTTCAGCCGCTTGTTTTGCGTCTCCGGCTGCCGAACGGGCGTCCGCCCATGCCAGCCACGCGGCGCCGAAATCCGGGTCGAGCTGGACGGCTTTTTCGAAGTCACCCTGCCCCCAGGCAGCGACAGCATCAGCATTTGAGGTAGAAAACTCGTGCGCCCCGGCGTCGATTTCCTTTGCCAGCCGGGCGTAAACAGGCAGTGCATCGCCATCGCCAGCTACGGTTTGGAGCGTCTTATGCGTCTGGCTGTCCTCGACGACAAACTCAAAATGGAGACTCTGCCGGCGTCTCTCGAAATATCCATGTACCAGTTTGGTGGCGCTAGTCGCATAGGCGTCGCGTATTGCTCCGGCCTGGATAGGGACGGTGGCGGGAGCGTTTCCCAAGAGTTGGTCGGTAACGATCCTCGGTCCGACCGTGGCGATCCAGTCGAGACTCTGATCACCAGAAAGGTTTTCGAAAGGCAGAAACGCCACGCGCTCGACCGGATTGCGAGTTCGGGAACAAGCGGCGTTTAGGGCTAGCAGCAACACTAGCGCGAGAGGAAAACGCTGCTTCAGAGGACCTTATACTCCGCAGCCAAAATCTGTTGGAATTCCATGTTGTCCTGTAGTGAGGAGAACTCCGGTTCGGCTTTGAACTTATCGCGTTCCTTGAAGCCGTTCTCGAGCGCCTTGCGGATGTATTGCAGCGTTCGGTCGGTCATGCCCGCTTTCGCGCAGGTCTTGGCCAGAAGGTAGTAGTACCCGGCGCGCTCCTCAATCGTGCGCTCCTGCACCATCACGCCCTGGCTGCTATGCTGCTCGAAAATATCCGGATCGATTGCGAAGGCCTGGACATATGCTTCCATCGCCTTTTCCACCTGCTTGCGCGCGTAATACGCCGTGCCCAAATTGCTCAGAACGGATGCCGAATTGGGAGAAACGCGCAAGGCGTTCTTGTACTGATTGATGGCTCGCCGGTACGACTTTTTGGCGTAGTAGACCGTGCCCAGATTGTTGATAGCTTCGTGATAGTTGGGCTTGAGCTTGATGGCCCGGCGGTAGTACTTCTCCGCGTTGTTGAGATCCTGCAACTGGTGGTAGGCAATGCCGGTCTTGTTGGCCAGCACCGCATTCTTTTCCGCTTCGGGCTTGTAGAAATCGATGGCCTCGCGATACATCTTGCGGGCCATCATAATATCGCCACGCAGTTCAGGAGTTAAGGCCGGGTTGGGAGGTGTGACCTGGTTGGAAGGCGGGCGAAACCCGTCGGAGTTCGTTTGCACGGTGGGCGGGGGCTGAAACGCCAAGCCGGCACCCAAAGCTAGCAAGGAGACGAGAGACATCATAAATTTGTAGCCTCCTCCGTTATCTTTAACTGTATCATCGGCGGTGCAGCGCCGGGCCTGGAGGGTGAAAGAGCGGACAGCGCCCGTGCCGGGTGCGCTAGGGTATAGAAATGACGGAGGTCCGGAATCCTTTTGCGGATCCACTGCGATTTGAGCGACGCGTACCTGAGTGTGCCATTGTCATCTTCGGCGCAACCGGAGATTTAGCCCGCCGCAAGCTTCTACCAGCGTTATTCAGGTTGGCGTATGACCGGCGCCTTCCGGCTTCTTTCGCGATCATCGGCACCTCGCGCACGCCTCTAAGCGATGACGAGTATCGCCAGCGCATGCTGGATGCGGTGAAGGAATTTAGCGAAGACGGGGCAATGGACGCCGATCTGTGGAAACGTTTCGCCGCCAATCTCTATTACGTCGCCGGCAACGTGAACGAGGGAAAACTGTATGAGGGCTTGCGGGCAAAGCTGGATGCCATTGGACAGTCGAATGTCCTGTTTTATCTGTCCACGCAGCCCAGCTACTATGCCCCCATCGTGGACCAGATCGGCCATTCCCATTTGGCCGCGGCTCCCACCGGCGCGTGGCGGCGTCTGATTGTCGAAAAGCCCTTCGGCCACGACCTCGAAAGTGCGCAGGAATTGAACGCGCGCATCCACGCGGTCTTTCGCGAGGAAGATACCTATCGGATCGATCATTACCTGGGCAAAGAAACGGTTCAGAACATCCTGGCTCTGCGCTTCGGCAACGGAATCTTCGAGCCGCTGTGGAATCGGCGCTACGTCAATCACGTGCAGATCACCGCGGCGGAATCCATCGGCGTGGAGGGCCGCGGCGCCTATTATCAGGAAGCCGGTGCCCTGCGCGACATGATCCAGAATCATCTCTTACAGGTAATAGCGACGGTGGCCATGGAGCCTTCGGCGGTGTTCGAACCCAACTCGGTCCGCGACGAGCGAGCCAAGCTTCTGCGATCTATCAAGATCATGCGTCCGGAAGAAGTGGATCAGTATGCGGTCGCGGGCCAGTATAAAGGATTCCGCCAGGAACCCGGCGTCAATCCGGACGCCCAAACCGATACGTATGCTGCCGGAACTTTCTTCGTGGATAACTGGCGCTGGGCGGGCGTGCCGTTCTTCATCCGAACCGGCAAGAAACTCCCCCGGCGCGTGACGGATATCGCCATTCAGTTCAACTCGGCTCCCTTGGCTCTGTTTAGCTCCGGCGATGGCGCACAGGCCGCCCGGCCTAATTTGCTGATCTTGCGCATCCAACCCGAAGAAGGCATATCTCTGCTGTTCCTATCCAAGGAACCCGGCAGCGGAATGCGGCTCCGTCCCGTTTCGATGGACTTCAACTATGGGACTAGCTTTGGGGAGCGATCTCCTTCAGCTTACGAGACATTGCTGGTCGATGCCATGGTGGGCGATCCAACGCTTTACACCCGGCAAGATATGGTGGAAGCTAGTTGGCGGGTGATCCAGCCGATCCAGGAGAATTGGAGCAGCCGGCGATTCGATTTTCCGAATTACGAGCAAGGCACGTGGGGTCCGGCGGAAGCCGACGTCATGATCGCCCGGCTGGGACGGCAGTGGCGCAATAGTTAGAGCGGGAGATCTTATGGGTACCGCGACGCTTCAGCCCGAACGAATCCTGAAGGACCTGCACCAGTTATGGGCCCAGATGGCCCAGGACCAGGCGGAATCCGGCGGCGTTCTGCGGGCTTGCGCCATGACGCTGGTGGTGGCGGCGGAAGATAGCTCCGACGCGGACAAAATCCGCCAGACCGTCGGCGTGCTGATGCACAATCATCCCAGCCGCGCGGTGATTGTTCGACCGGGGGGCGATGGCGCTGTTCTGGATGCCCGCATCTTTGCGGAATGCTGGAAGCCCTTCGGAAAAGCTCAGCGGATCTGCTCGGAAGGCATCGAGATTACGTCCTTGCACAGCGGACTTACCGAAGTCGCTAAGTTTTTGGTGCCCCTACGCGTGCCGGATCTTCCTGTGGTGCTGTGGTGCCGGGGCACACGTGCATTAACAACCTCCGCGCTGGAGCCGGGATCTTTCGAGGCGCTGTTTCCGCTGGCTGACAAAATCATCTTCGATTCTTCGAAGGTCGCCGACGCGGATAGTGCGCTGCAGTACTTGCGCCGGCTCGGCAAGAGCGGTCGTCGTGTGGCGGATTTGCATTGGACTCGCCTCACTGGCTGGCGCGAGGTGTTGGCGCATCTCTTTGACGATGGCGCTCTGGCGCCCGACCAAGTAACCACGGCACAGGTCACGTTTGGAGGACCTAGCGTCACAACCTGCGCCCGCTACGTCGCGGCCTGGATTCGCTCGGCGCTTCCCGCGGCGCGCGTGACCATTGAATCACGTGGCGAATCACCTGGGACAACTATTGGGTTGAATTCGGTGAAGCTGTCCACGTCCTCAGACAGTCTCACTGTCTCCCGCGGCAGCGATCAGTGCGTTGAAGTGTCTGGCTGCGGGCGGCACTACCGGTCTATGCTGCCTTCCATCTCGGAAGAGGCGTTGATGCAAGAGGAACTGAGCATCCTCGGACCGGACCTGGTGTACGAGCGCGCGCTCAACGCGTGAGATGGTGTTTATGGCATGATCCGGCGATTTCCAGATCCGTTATCCGCGGCACATGCGTGCGGCCGGCGCGCCATAGATCTGCTGGCCGAGACGCTCAACACAAAAGAATGGGCCACACTGGCGATTTCAGGCGGGTCTTCGCCGCGGCCGATGTTTGAGCTGTTCGCCGCCAGCGGGTTCTCTTGGAACAGAGTGCACGTGTTCTTGGTGGATGAACGCTACGTGCCGCCGAACGATTCGCAAAGTAACTTTCGGATGGCGAATGAAACCTGGCTGACTCCGGCCAAGGTGCCCGCGGAGAATATTCATCGGGTTCCCACGGAACTGGAGCCGCACGAAGCCGCGCATGAGTATGCCGAGAAAATGAAGGCGTTGTTCGGAGCCCGGCCGGGCTCGATGCCGCGCCTCGATGTGATCCATCGCGGGATGGGGCCGGACGCGCACACAGCGAGCCTCTTTCCCGGCGAGCCGCTGATCACTGCTGAAAACGACCCTGGTCAAGATCACGGTGAAAACATCGCCGCCGCGGTATGGGTCGAAAAGATGCATCAGTGGCGCATCACGCTGCTGCCGGCGGTGCTCGAGGCCGCGCGCCATACGGTAATTCTGGCGACTGGTGAGGATAAAGCCGAAGCACTCCTGGCGGTTCTACAAGGACCGTACCAGCCTATGATGTTTCCGGCGCAGATCGCTGCCAAGGAGGCTACCTGGTTTATCGATGAGGCCGCCGGGGCTTTGTTAACGGACGCTCTGGAGAAGAGTGTATGACGCTTACTCGTCGAGCATTAATCCGTGGAACGACGCTCCCGCTGCTGGGTGTTCTGCCGTTCTCGAGGACCGCTGAGCAGACTGCGCCCGATCCGGTGCTTACACGCCTGATCCTGGGTGGCGACGTCATGCTCTCGCGCCATGTCGGCCGCGTGGCCCGAGCGCAGCACGATCCGGCATTTCCGTTGCGTGATCTTGCTCCCGTGTTCCAGGCGGCGGACATTGCCTTCGTAAATCTGGAGTCGCCGTTTTCCGACAAGGGCTCGGTGGTCGAGCACGGCATGATCTTCAAGGCCGAGCCGGAAATGATCGCTGCACTCCAGGTGGCTGGCATCGATGTTGTCTCGACGGCGAATAATCACGCTCGCGACCAGGGCTCCCACGGCGTCGAGTTCACCGTGGATTGGCTGGAACGCCATCAGATCGCGGTCGTTGGGTCGGGGAAAACGGCCGAGGCCGCCCATGCCGGCACGGTGATCGAGCGCAACGGTATTCGCTTTGGCTTCCTGGCGTATGCCTACGACCAGTCCAATGGGAATCATTCCGACACGGATGATCGCGTGTCAGTGATGGATCTGGCCTGCCTGCGTCAGGATTTGGCCGCGATGCGAGCTCGCGCCGACGTAATGATTGTCTCGATGCACGCTGGCACGGAGTACGCGAGCAAGCCTAATCCTCAGCAGATCGCTTTCTCGCAGGCGGCCATTGACGGCGGAGCGCGCGTGGTGGTCGGCCACCATCCGCATGTCACGCAGTCATGGGAACGGCGCGGCGAAGGCGTTATTCTCTATTCGCTGGGGAATCTGGTGTTCGACCAGTACCAGCGGGTGGAAACACAGCGCGGCGCCCTGGCGGAGCTGGTTTTCGAAGGGCCGAAAATGGTGCGAACCAACCTGCTCCCGGTAGATATCGTGGGAACCGCGCCGCGTTTGGCTAGCTCCTCTGCCGCCCAACCTGCAGGTTCCGGCGCGCCATCGCCAAGATAATCAATCCTATGCCGACCAGAAGCATGGTATGGGGTTCGGGAACTGAATAGGCCTCGAAGTTTGTCAGCACGATCGACGCATTTCCCGTCGCAAGATGGATGTAGAGCGGGGCGATAACAGGCGTGTTGCTGACTAAGCCAAAGAACTGCACGCTGGAGGGGGAGCTGTTGAAAACGTTGTTAACGCAGGTTCCGGTAGGCGTCAGCTCGATGCACCAGTTTCCGGAGCCCGTTTTCGTCGTAATGTGAATGCCGAAGGCATAGATGCCAGTGGCGGGAAACACGATCTTGACCACTCCGGTCGCGGGTTCCGCCGTCAGCTTGCCAGAGACTACGGTAAAGTCGCTCGGAGTGTTGAAGAAGAAGTCATCAAATCCTAGAAAATCGATACCCGTGCCGCTGGCATTGTACAGGCCGCTGGATCCTAAGTCGCCTCCGCTAAAAAGCAGCGTCGGATTCAGCAGTGTAAGCGAGCCGAGCGCGCCGGTAAAGTTTGTTTCCGCCGACGCGCCGCCGGCGTAGTAACTGGTGGTCGCCTGCAGGGGGACCACTAGCAAAGTCGTAATCGCGAAGAGCGGAATTGCGAGTCTGAGGCCCAACATGAACACCACCCTGTTCCGAATCAGAATTTCCGATTCGATACTTGGTAGGTGGAAGGGGCAAATTATCTTACAGGGATACTCCGTACCCTTACCCGGGAGATTAGCCCACCTGTTACTCAGACTTTAGGTGGAGGAGGCGGCAGATCGCGGGCAGGACATACCGACTCGAAGTTGACCTTGCGATGCGATCCATCGCAAAACGGCTTGTTTTGGGACTGTCCGCAGCGGCACAGACCGATCACAGTGCGTCCGCCTAAACCGAACGGCTTGCCTTGTGCGTCGACGATTTCGACGTCGCCTTCCACGCGAAGAGACCCATTGTCATTGATGATGATTTTAGCTGGCATTCACTCGATGCTAGCAGAGTGCTCCGATGCAATAATGAATGCGAATGCGAATTCGAGGACAAATTGCCTCCATCCTCTTCGCGGCCGCGGCGAGCGTTTTCGCCCAGGAGAGCAACCCGCTGCCTCGCATTCGAGCGCAAATGGCCGAGTTTCTTCGGGGTCAGCCGAACTACACCTGTACCGAGACGATTGAACGCACTCGTCAGGCGCCGGCGAGCCGCGCCAAGGTGGAAGACACGCTCCGGCTGGAGGTCGCGCTGGTGGACGGCAAAGAGATGTTCGCATGGCCCGGCTCGAAGCAATTCGAAGATCGGGATTTGAGCGAGCTGGTCTCGACAGGAATGTTCGGCAACGGGAATTTCGCCATCTATGCGAGGATTCTGTTTCTCTCGAACATCGCCACGGTCGAGTACCGCGGGGAGACTCCACTGGGAGGGCGTCCGGCGTTACGCTATGATTTCCGGGTCGCGCGCTGGCCGGGTGGGCATCGTTTGAGTGTGAACGGCCATGAGGAAGTCGTTGCGTTTCACGGATCGTTTTACGCCGATCCGGTTACGCTGGATCTCCGGCGGGTTGAGGTTGCTGCCGAAGACATCCCTGCCGTTCTGGGCGTTACAGCCGCGGAAACCACGGTCAATTACGGACGCCTGAAAATCGGCGAAGAAACATTTCTTCTTCCGGTGGAGAGCGAGCTGATGATGGCCATGCCCGACGTGATCGATCGGAACTGGGTCCGGTTTAGTTCCTGCCGGAAATTCACCGGCGAAAGCACACTGTTGTTCACCGATCCGGTGTTGCTGGAGACCTCCACGACGCCGGTCAGTCCGTTTCGCGAAGTCGAGATTCCCGCGGATTTGATTCTGCAACTGGAAATGCCGGCGGTGGATTTGATGAAAGGCGCCGCGGGCGACGCTATACAGGCGACACTGGTGTCGGACCTCAAGAAAGGGCGCGAGTTGTTTGCCCCCAAGGGCAGCATCGCGCGCGGCAGGATCCTCCGGCTTGAACGTCATCCCGGCTATTTCCTGCTCAAGATCGACTTTCAGGATCTGGAGTGGCCCACCGGGCATGCCCGTCTGAAGCTGAGCTTCGATCAGCCGGCGTTTCCAACCAGGCTGATCAGCCGGGCGCAGCCGGGCGGGGAAATCATGATCTCGCGTCAAGTCGGACCGCGTTTAAGCGGTATCCTCATGTTCTGGAGATCCGAACATTGATTCATCTTTCGAGCGATACAGGGGACCTGTTCGAGCAGTCCTATCACTTCGCGCAAAAACAGGTGCGCAAACTTGTCGAAAAACACGCCGGCTTTTATCCGCTTTATACGCAAAACGGCAAATGGACCCACGAAGGTCCGGACTGGACGCACTGGTGCGACGGTTTTCTTCCGGGCATGATGTGGATCTTCTACAAGCATTCGCCGCCCGATACCCCTGAAGCGAACTACTGGCTGGAACATGCGGTCCGTTACACCACGCCCCTGGAGCCCCGCAAGCACGACCATGATGTTCACGATCATGGCTTTCTGTTTCTATCCAGCTATTACCGCTGGTGGCGCCTGACGGGAGATCCGGCACATAGGGATGTCTTGATTGAAGCCGGCAAGACGCTGGCCCAGCGCTTCAAGGAAAAGGGTCAGTATCTTCGTTCGTTCGTAGCCGACAATTCGCTGTTCATCGACATCATGATGAACATCGGGATTGTGTTCTTTGCCGCGCGCGAAACGGGGGACCGGCGACTGCGCGATATCGCCATCCGGCATTCCTTCACCACGCGCCGGGTTTTGGTGCGGGGCGACGGTTCCACCGCACAGGAAGGAATCTTCGAAACCGACACGGGCGAGTTCCTGCGGCAGACCACGCATCAGGGCTTTCGCGGCGATTCGTGCTGGTCGCGCGGCCTGACCTGGGCGCTATACGGCTTCACGACCTGTTACGAGTACAGCCGCGATCCGCATTTTCTGCAAACCGCCGAAGCCTGCGCTGAATTCTATATTACGCATTGTCCGCCGGATGGGATTCCGCCATGGGATTTCAGCGCGCCCCCGGAGAGCCGCACGCTCCCGGATACGTCGTCCGCAGCTATCTGCGCCGCCGGACTGTTGCGGCTCTGCCGTTTGGTTCCCGATCCGCTCAAGGGCCATCTCTACTGGTCCACGGCGGTTCACATCCTGCGCTCGCTATGTGAGCGGTATTTGGCGAAATCCGATCCCAAATGGGAAGGAATTCTCAAGGGTGGCGTGTATCACGTCAACAAGAGCCTGGGAGTGGATGAGTCGGTGATGTGGGGCGAATACTTCTTCGTTGAATCACTCGATCGGGTGTTGTGGTAAATGAAGTAATCGATGGAGAGAGGAGCGCGGAATGCCTCACGACTATCGGAAGACGGTGGACGAATTTTATCAGGCGTATGCGCGCAAGGATCTCGCCACCGCGCTGGAACAGCTTGATCCTCAAGTGGAAATGCATGCCGCGGAGAATTTTATCTATGCCAAAGGAAGTCCCTACATTGGTCCGGACGCGATTCACGACGGCATCTTCGCTCGAGTGGACGCAGAGTGGGAAAACTTCACTGCGGTTCCCGAAGAGATCCTGGGCGCCGGCGAGGTGGTAATCGCACGGGGCCGGTATCGCGGAACATTTAAGGTTACAGGTACCAAGATCAATGCCGAATTTGTTCACGTATTCCGCTTTAAGGACGGCAAAATCGTGATGTGGCAAAGCTACACCGATACAGCTCAGTTCAAAGAAGCCGCTGGAGGTCAATGGATGGGCGCTGCGCAATGAGTAAGGCAATGAGTAAGGCAATGACGAATGCGACGATATGGATTGCCGGGCTCGCACTGCTGCCGCTCGCGCATGCCCAGAGCAAGATCGACGCCGCATTTCAGAAGTTCTGGGCAGCCGACTCCCCGGCCGCGGCCACGCTCGCTACAGAGGATGTTGTGAGGTCGGGCGTGAGCTTCGACGAAGCGCTGCGGCGTTTGAAACTCGGACGGACCTATGGGGCGGCGAAAGACGGCGTGGTGCAGATGAGTAATCGCACCTCGGACGGGATCGAGCATAACTTCGCTGTCACGGTCCCGGCGGGCTACGATCCATCACGACGGTATCAAGTGAGGTTTCAACTGCACGGCGGCGTGGGCGGCCGCGAAGATAACAAGCCGCGTGGCAACGGCCAGATTGGGAACATGGCTGGCGCCGACGGGCAGTTCTACGTGATTCCGTACGCGTGGAACGACGAGCCCTGGTGGAGCGACGATCAAGTGCTGAATCTCCGCGCGATCGTGGACGCGCTCAAGCGCAAATACAACATCGACGAGAACCGCGTGGTGGTCTCCGGAGTATCGGACGGCGGGACGGGGGCTTACTATATCGCCATGCGGGACACGACCCCCTATGCGAGCTTCCTGCCCCTGAACGGCTACATCATGGTTCTGGCGAACGGCGAGATCGATGACGGCCTGAATTTTCCCAACAACCTGCGCAACAAGCCTCTGTTCGTCATCAACGGCGGCAAGGACCGCCTTTATCCGATTTCGATCGTGGAGCCATACACCCGCCATCTGATGAAGAATGGCGTCGAGATCGCGTACTTTCCGCAGCCTGATGGCCAGCACAATACTGCGTGGTGGCCGGAGATGAAGGATCCGTTCGAGAAGTTTGTGAAGGATCACCCGCGCGACCCATCGTCCGACAAGCTGACGTGGGAAGCGGCGGATGCCGCGCATAACCGCGCGCATTGGCTGGTGATTGACAACTTTGGAACAGCTCCGGGCGAACCCAAGACGGGCGAAGCTAAGACATGGACTGACG
>Ga0157372_10008878_pt1 | contig 10674 bp, 9 predicted proteins | sample C55metaG_FD_115307 | JGI IMG/M metagenome (GOLD analysis project Ga0157372, IMG submission 115307) | Corn rhizosphere microbial communities from Kellogg Biological Station, Michigan, USA - C5-5 metaG | ecosystem: Host-associated > Plants > Roots > Rhizosphere > Soil | place: USA: Michigan...
CGGTCGGCATAACGTCATTTTCGTTGGACGAAGCAAGCGAAGTTCATGACCTGCTCAGCGGCTCCGCGCAACAGGCGCGAATGGGAACCCATCCGTCTGACCTCGTGAACCTCCTATTTCTTGGCAGTCGTGAGGAGATGGACCGTGCCTTTCATGCTGCCGGATGGTTCCGGGCCGAACGGAAGTCGCCGATGTCACTCTATCGGATGTACCATGCCCTTACTAGGCGGATTGGTTACAAGAGAGCTCCGATGAATACACTAACGCTAAATGGAGTTCCGTCTGATTTCGTATATCAGAAAAACCTAAACACTGTCCAAAAGCGCCACCACGTACGGTTGTGGAAAGAGCCTAGCCGGGCGGACGTCTGGCTGGGAGCCGCGGCTGAAGATATCGCTTTTCGGTTTGAGCTGATGCACTGGACACATTCCACTGCTTCAAAGATTGACAATGAACGCGCGAAGGTTGTAAACGACCTCGCTTTTACGGGATGTGTCGACGCCGCTCGGCTGGTGCCGCGCGATTCCCAAGTCCTGCTGCAAGATCCTAAACATGAGCGTCCGATCGTGACAGACGGTAACATTGCAGTGGTCCGATTGAACGGTTGCAAAACCCCAAACACCATGCCAGGGGCGAACGCCGTCTCCCGTATGGACGCGCGCGGTCGATTGTCGCGCGGTTGGGGCTCGTTGCGCAATGATCTACGATTGAATGTTTTTTTCACGACGTACAACACACTGAAGCTTCTTTCTGAACGTCGAGCGTTAAAACCGCTGAGAAAGACTCCGAGCAACGTCGACCCGCCTGGATTGGACTGGCTAAGCTCGCTGCCAACACACGAACCGTCTCGTGATGAGCCTCGTCCGCCGGATGTTCCTATCGGTTCGACACAATGATCAGCTTTGGCTTAGCTTGCACAAGTGTGTTGCGTTTGAACCGTTCGTCACAAGCAAGGTTGTGGGATTATTCGCTTGTGAGCCAAAGGTCTCTGCGTACACTTTCGTAAACTCCGCTCCGAAGAAAAAAACCTGTGCTGAGTAGTACATCCAGATCAGGACGACGATAAACGACCCCGCGGCGCCATAAGCGGATCCCAAATTTGTCTGCTCCATGTAGATTGCGATGAGCTGTTTGCCAATCACAAAAAGCAGCGACGTTACAAGTGCCCCCATCCCGACGTCCTCCCAATTCAAATGAATATTCGGGAGGAACTTGTATATGCCGGCAAACACCACGGTAATAACTAAAAAAGAAATGAGGAATACCGTGACATGTAGGAATGAGCTGGAAGTAAATATGTGCCAGCCAAAGAACCTTTCGATAGTTGTAAGCCAGGTGTTCAATATCAGAGAGACAAGAAGGAGGAGACCAACGGCAAGGATCATGGCGAACGAATACAGACGGTCCTTCGCAATGCGGCATAAATTCGCGAAATTGGCGCCATCCCGATGCAGAGGTACATGCCAGATTGTGTTCAGAGCATCACGAACTTCCGTAAGCACGGCTGAAGCTCCGAAGAACAGGGTCAGAGTGCCGAACACGGCCGCGAGCAAACCGCTCACGGGCCTGTGTGGACCCTTGAGCAGGATCTGAATTGCCGGGCCCATGTCAGGACCTACCAGATCCCGCGCGCCTAAAACCAGCTGCCCTTGCGCGATTTTCTGTCCATAGACAAAGCCAGCAATGGCTACCGTCAGAACGAGAAGAGGCGCAAGGGAAAGTAAGGTGTAGAAAGCCACCGATGCGCTCCAGCGAGTAGCGTTGTCCCTGCTCCACTCGGTCGCTGTGCGCTTCAAAAGTCCGAAAGCGGTCCTACTGTACGGAGCCCGGAACCACATCATGCGCATCTGCCTCACAAGAACTGGTCGTCTATTCGCTCAATTGCAACCGTCAAAAGCGCTCCCCCCTTGGCCATCCGTCGCGACCCAGGATCTAAGTTGTTGGGCCCGGAATAGCTGCTTTGTTGGACTCTCAACGTCACTCCGCATCCACTCCACAGGATGCATGCTCAGGACGCCGTCCGACTCCCGAACGTTTGCCCATTCTACGTCGTCTCTCAAGCTGAGAAACGTTCCACGCGTATACTTGTGTGGTCCTTCAGCGAGAATCACGTGTTCACCCGGATGAAATTTGGGATTGTTGATTGCGTCTGCGATGCGGACAGGATCACTGAACATAAGACACCGCCGTCACTAGACCCGCCGCCGGCTGCGGGCCTTTGAATATTTGCGAAACTCTGGACAGTATGCCAATTGCTGATTGCTGCTTGGCTCTGCTTATCCTTATGAGTGTTGCTCCTGCGTATCTATCGATTTCCATAAGCTCCCCGGCAGCTCGAACGCCTGCTTAAAGACGCAAGCCTCTATCCGCGGCTACTCGTGTGCCCTCACCCGCCGTGGCCTGTGACACGCCGAACGCCGTGATAAACAACCAGGACGAGTACGGCTCCAGCCGTTGCCACAAACACGCTATAGATGTTCAAGCCAGTAACTCGACCTGCTCCAAAGAACGTGAATAGATATCCGCCAGCGACAGCACCAGCAATTCCCAGCACGATGTCCAGGAAAATGCCTTCGCCGTGTCTATTTACGATCTTGCTTCCGAGAAATCCAGCGATCAGCCCGAGGAGAATCCAACTGAGAAACGACATTTTACTTACCAGTAGGGCAGAGTCACACGACGCCTACCCTCCGAAATCCTTTCATTCCGGTGCGAGGGGGAATCTTCCAACCCGCAATTTGGAGTCACCAGGCGTAATCGCTTCCGAATCATGTTCTGATCCGAAACAAGATTCAACACGTGGTTTATCAGTTTGCTAAGGGGCTGCGTGTCAGAGGACCTGACTTAGTTTCAGATGATCTGCAGAGTGGGCGGACTTGCTCAGTCATTTACAAGGTACTCCGAACCCGCCGCTTTGTCAATGACGTGATCTTACTGAAAGTTTAAATTACAGAAGTCTTACAAGCGCTCGGCGAAATTTCCCATAAAGTAATAATGACTCGAACTATAGAGGCAAGAGTGAGTCCGAACGTGTTCAGGATTTCCAAAGGCCTGCCGCCCAACTGGCCCGTCACTATTGCAATGGCACTTTTCCATCTCGGAGCTCTTGCCGCAGTGTTTACATTCCACTGGCCTCTTCTTGCCGCTGCGGTTTTCATCTACTGGCTTGCGACAGGTGTCGGCATCAGTATGGGCTACCATCGACTGCTCACACATCGGTCCTACAAGGTACCTTTACTTCTCGAATATTTTTTTGCCGTTTGCGGCACGCTAACACTTGAAGGAGGGCCAATCTCCTGGGTCGCTACACATCGCATCCATCATCAAAACTCTGACCGTCCCGGTGATCCACATTCACCTCGCGACGGTGCCTGGTGGGCGCACGCCGGGTGGCTTCTCTTTGGAGAAGCCAATCACAGCAACACTCGGAAGATGTCGAAGTATGCACCCGATCTAGCAAAGCACCGCTTCTACGTTTGGTTGAACAACTACCATTGGGTTCCGATGGTTGTGCTCGGGATCGTGCTATACGCGATCGCCGGCTTTCAGCTGGTGCTCTGGGGTATCTGTCTCCGGGTCGTCTTCGGCCTTCATACCACGTGGTTGGTAAACTCCGCTACTCATATGTGGGGCTCGCGCCGGTTTGCGACCCACGACGATTCTCGCAATAACTGGTGGGTTGCCTATCTTACCTTCGGTGAAGGATGGCACAACAATCATCATGCGCATCCCAGTTCGGCACGGCATGGCCTTGCCTGGTACGAATTTGATCCATCCTGGATTCAAATCAAAATGCTGAGGATTTTCCGCGTCGCACAATCGATCCACGAGGCGAAGATCATGGTCGTGCGAGACGAACGGATACTCGTGAACAGGTCCCTTTCGCCCGCATAATTCCCTGAGACTCACACTGAAGCTGTTCCGTGTCCCCATAGCTTTCGAGCGTCGACTTGGAGCGCGACTTTCAACCGGAGTTGACACCAACCTCAAAGGCATCTGTCTGGACGTAAGCTTGAATAAAACAGAGGTTCCGATTATGTGTGATTTCGAAGAACTCTCGATCAGTTCTGAGCTGGAGGTCGAAGAACACGCAAAACAATGCCAAGGTGTGCCGTTCCCCGTTGTGGGAATTGGGGCTTCAGCGGGCGGTTTGGAAGCGTGTACGCAATTATTGGGTGCTCTCTCTGTGAGCACCGGGATGGCATTCGTGCTGGTTCAACACCTCGACCCGGCTCACGAGAGCCAATTGGCCCCAATCTTGTCTCGTACGACGACGATGCCACTCCAGCAGATAAATGACGGCATGGCGATTGAGCCCAATTCTATCTATGTCATTCCTCCCAACGCCACCCTTACCATGGCTGGCGGCGCGCTGCACCTGGCGCCCCGATCACCCGACCACGCTCTGCATTTGCCCGTCGATTGTTTCTTTGAGTCTCTAGCCGAGGAGCAAGGAAATTGTCGGTCGGAGTGATTCTGTCGGGAAACGGTACGGATGGTTCGCAAGGTCTAAAAGCAATCAAAAGCCAATGCGGCATCACTTTTGTCCAGAGCGAGACGAGTGCCAAATTTTGTGGAATGCCTCATAGCGCGATTGCAAGCGGCGCAGCAGATTTTGTGCTATCGCCGGCGGACATCGCACAAGAACTCGCCAGAATCAGCGTTCACCCCTACGTTGTGACGACGCCTCCGGACAAAGCTCAAGAAGTATTGCCCGATGGAGAAGTCGAACTGCGAAAGATCTTCACACTGGTTCACAAGACCACCGGAGTGGACTTCAGTCATTACAAGCAGACGACCACTCGAAGGCGCATCGGCCGGCGGATGATTGTGCATCGCGCTCACAACCTTAGTGAATATCTGGCGTATTTGGAAAAACATCCCGAGGAGACGCAGGAACTCTATAGAGACATCCTTATTTCTGTAACCCATTTCTTTCGTGATCCAGACGCCTTTCGAGCTCTCGTAAAATATCTGAGCGGTACGCTTCGGCACGAAGAACCCAGAAATTCGTTTCGCGTGTGGGTTCCAGGCTGCGCAACTGGTGAAGAAGTGTATTCGTTGGCAATTACCCTTCAAGAACTTTTTTTACAGGAGGGCATCCGTCCAGCTCTGCAACTCTTTGGCACCGATCTTAGTGAGCTGGCGCTCGGGAAGGCTCGCGCTGGTCTTTATCCGGAAAACATTGCTCAGGATGTCTCACCTGAGCAGCTCCAGCGGTATTTTCATAAGGTAGATGGTCACTACCAAATCGGCAAATCCATTCGAGATTGTTGCGTTTTCGCCAAACAGGATTTAACGCATGATCCTCCGTTTTCCCGAGTTGATTTGGTCAGCTGCCGGAATACGCTGATCTATCTTGATCAGGCTCTGCAAAAGGCTGTCATGCCAATCTTCCATTACAGCCTCAATGAGGCAGGATTGCTCTTCCTCGGGCCGGCCGAAACCATCGATACAGCAGCGGATCTGTTTCAAGCGCTGGATCAGAAACACAAAATTTACGCTCGAAAGGCCGCTCCTGTTCGATTCACTGTTCCGCCTTCTCTCCCGCGTAGCCCATTCGATCCTCCGGCGACGCGCGATTTTCCAATGTCAGCGAGCCTGGAGTGGCAAAAGCAAGCGGACCAACTCATTCAGAACCGGTATGCGCCGGACGGGGTGGTCATCAATCAAGATTTGACCGTTTTGCAGGTCCGGGGACGAACTGGTTACTACTTGCAGTCCGCAGCACCGGGCACGAGCCAGAACCTGCTCCTGCTGGCACATGAAATGCTGCAATTTCCGATACGCGAGGCGGTTCTGGCCGCGATGGCGCAGAATATCCCGGTCCAGCGAAAGGGTCTGCACCTCGAATATCAGGGCGAGGAACGCGAGATCAATCTCGAAGTAGTACCCATGTCATCAGCATCCGCCAGGGAGTGCTACTACTTCGTGGTGTTTGAGCACACGAATCCTCGTCCCGCTGTGCCCAGCAACGAGGCGCCGGCCCCTACGCCCGAGCCCGAGACTTTTGAGCAAGAAAATACGCGACTAAAACAACAGCTTGCGGAAGTTCATGAGAATCTACGTGCCCTCACGGAAGAACACGAGGCAGCGCTGGAGGAGCAGAAGGCTTCAAATGAGGAGATTAGCAGTGCGAACGAAGAACTGCAGAGCACCAAATGAAGAGTTATCGACAGCTAAGGAAGAGTTGCAATCTGCGAACGAGGAGCTGACCACCGTCAATGAAGAACTCCAGAACCGAAATCACGAACAGGGCATTCTCGTTAACGATTTGAATAACCTGTTCGCTGCTGTCAACACCCCCATCCTCATGTTCGATCGCGCCCTGCTTCTGCGGCGCTTTACGCCCGCTGCTGAACGGTCCCTCGGTTTGAGCCCCGCCGATCTCGGGCGCGGTATGGCTGACCTGCCGGCTCGAACCAGCCTGCCACAACTAGAGCAACTCGTGCGGGGAGTCCTTGACACGCTTGCCATCGCGACTCGTGAGATGCAGGATAACGACGGTTATTGGTGGTCTGTCGCCATCCGGCCCTACCGCACCCTGGATCACCGAATCGAAGGTGCCGTCCTGACGTTTGCTGATGTGAATTCCTTGAAGCACAGCTTGCAGGTTGTCGAAGAGTCACGAGACTTTGCCGCGAAATCTTCCTAAGATGTGTGACGCCTGCGGGCGTGCTTAAAGCGACGGCGATCGCTGAAGTATTCCAAAAGTGGTCGAGACGAAGCGGATTGAACATTGGGTCTCAGGGTGTGCATTGCCTTCGGCACTCGTACGCCCTTCACCTCCTGCGATCAGGTCTGCCCCTGAAAACAATCGGCGACCTGCTGGGGCACCGGACGCTCGAAAGCACCTGTGTGTACCTGCGATTGGCAACCGACGATCTACGAGATGTACCGCTAAACCTTCCGGCAGGCGCATGTACGAAGGGCGAGCATGAGGTTGAGCGATGAAGGCTACGAGCGCGTTCACGTCGAAGATGGCTCCCCACATCGAGCGCTACCTGGCGCTGAAGCAAGCGCTGGGTCGAGAATATGACGGAGTCCGCCGCGTACTGATGCACCTCGATCGGTTTGTGACCACACACGGCGGCGATCTGACCGCAGAAACCTTCGCTGGCTGGTGTTTGACATTGCAGCATTTGGCATCTGGAACTCGCCGCGGCCGCATGCGGGAAGTAAGAAATTTCTGCCTTTACAGACGCCGCTATGAGGCGGCTAGTTTTATTCCAGATTCCCGACTATTTCCGGGGCGTCATCAGGTAGTCAGGCCACATCTCTTCACGAACGCAGAAGTCCTTCGCCTCCTGGCCGCTATCAGCGCGCTGCCCGCCGCTCCAACGTCACCATTCCGTCGGGAAAACCTGCGCCTGGCAATAGTGCTCCTGTACACGACCGGCCTTCGACTCGGGGAATTGGTCCGGCTCACGTTTGGCGACTATGACCCACATGAGCGGACTCTACTGATTCGCGATTCGAAGTTTCACAAGTCGCGGCTTATGCCCCTCTCGATTGATGGCACTCGCGAAATCCATCATTATCTTGCCATTCGTCGCAGCCGAAAGATCGCCATCTCGCCTGAGAGTCCACTCCTTTGGCACCACACCCGACGCGGAAGTGCCTACACGGGCACAGGGCTTACTCACGCGATCCGGCCTCTACTGCGTGCCGCGCAAATTCGAACTGAGACTGGGTGCGTGGCGCGAGTCCATGATTTTAGCCATACGTTTGCGCTCGAGGCGTTGCTGCGATGGTATCGCGCCGGAGCCGACGTGCAAGCCAAGTTGCCGCTGCTGGCCACGTACATGGGCCACGTCTCAATCGCCTCGACGGAGTACTACCTGAAGTTCGTCGAACCGCTCGGCGTATCCGCCAGCGAGCGCTTTGCCCGTCACTGTGGCGGTCTCATCACCACGTCCGTCAGCGCCGGAGGTGGACACTGAACCGCGCAGCCCCCAATACACTTGGCCGTGCGCTGCGTGGTTTCTTCGCGGATCATCTTCCACGAGTACGTGGAGCCAGCCCGCACACCATCCAAAGTTACCGTGATGCGTTTGTTTTGCTGTTGAAGTTCGTTGCGGCACAACGACGGAGGTCGGTAAGCGATTTGGATCTTGCAGATCTGGGTCCGCAGGAAATATCGAATTTCCTCCAGCACCTCGAAATGGACCGGCACAGTGTCCCTGCGACCCGAAACGTGCGCCTCGCCGCGATTCACGCGTTCTTTCGCTACTGTGCTGCGGAGCATCCGGATCAGTTGAACCTCTGTCAGCGGATCCTGGTGGTGCCCTTCAAACGAGCGCGTTCCCGTCCTGTCGAGTACCTCGAATTCGATGAGATTCAGGCGGTGCTGACCGCAATTGATCGGACCACCGCTGATGGCCGTCGTGATTACGCGCTCCTCGCGACGATGTTCAATACAGGCGCACGGGTTCAGGAGATCATCACTCTTCGCATCCTTGATGTGCGGTTCCAAACGCCGCCGCACGTTCGCCTATTTGGCAAGGGACGCAAAGAACGCATTTGCCCGCTGTGGCGGCAAACGGCCGAAATTCTTTGTGCACTGCTGGCCGAAAGTGGCGACCAAGCCGCTCTCCGACGATCCACTCTTCCGCAACCATCGTGGATCCCGCCTCACCCGGTTCGGCGTCCGATACATCCTCAGGAAACACTGTGCACGAGCTCAGGCGGTAAGACCCGCATTAGCCAACAAGCGCCTGCACCCCCACAGCATGCGCCATAGCACCGCGGTACATCTGCTTCGATCAGGGGTCGACATCCTCACGATCAGCCAATGGCTTGGCCACGCCACTGTCACCACGACGAACCGCTATGCCACCATCGATCTTGAGATGAAGCGAAAAGCCATAGAGCAGGCCCAGGCGATCGAGCATACTAGGGACGGTGGAGCGGCGTTGTGGCGGACGGATGCATCCATTTTGACGTGGCTTGAAGCTCTGTGAAGGTCGCGGCCAAGAAGGAACAATCTCCTCTATGTTGGGCCAGTGTCCGGCTAGCGACAATCCAGAAGAGTCGCTGTCTATATGGCGGGAGTGCCGCCGAAAGCCGTGAAGGCGTCTGCAGAAGGTTCGCTGGAAAGATTCTGCCAATTTCCACCTTCCGAGGTTTCTGAGTAAACTCCTAATTACGGCTTCGCTTGACGGAGGCCGTCGCATGCGTTAGGGAGGGACTGCAGACATGGGTCTCCTGGCAAACTTCAAAATCCGCACAAAAGTCCTCGTCGCTCTCCTGCCGCTTGTGATCATGGTCATCATCGCGGGTTTGTATTCTTCGGACCGGATGAGCACCATCGACGCTCGTTACAGGGGTCTGCTCGACAAGAACGTCAAGGCTCTCCAGAACCTGACTCTCGCTCAGGCACACAACAACAAGTTCGGATTGTTTCTTTATAAGGAAGTCGCTGAACTCGACCCCGACAGGATGCTAGTGATCGACGGCGATATCGATCAGACGCTTATCGATTTCCACACCACTATGGACGAAGCCAAGCGCGAGAGTTCAGACCTGACCTCTGAGATCAATGCGGCCGTGGCACTCTTTGATCAGGAAGTTGCCGACTCCCGGCCAGTGCGCGCAGCGGCTCAAGCCCAGCAGAAAGAAAAGGCAGTGAAACTTATGCGCGAGGTCTATGATCCGCAATGGTCAGCGACCCGCAGAGCGGTGATCGGATTGCAGCAGGCGGTGCAAAGCCGAGTTGATCAGCAATCCGACGAATTGGCGGCCAGCACGATTCGAACTATCAGAACCACGTGGCTGGTCATCACTTTAGGCCTGTTGATCTTCTTCGCGGTCGCGCTGTCGATTGTGCAGGTGGAAGTGGTCAAAGTGGTTTTATCCTTCCGCAACCGCATTTTGGAGGTCGCAAAAGGGCGGCTGGACCAGCCGGTTGGCAACTTGAATTGTCCAAACGAGATCGGCGAGATGAGCCGCGCCTTACAAGCTTTGCAGGTCGGGGCCCGCGAACGCCAGGCCCAGGCCTGGACCAAGGACCAAGTGGCAGCCATGACACAGCGGCTGCAATTGGCAGGAGACTTTACTGTGTTTGCCGATGCGCTGCTGTCAGGTTTGTCGGAAAACTTCGACCTGCTTTTTGGCGCGTTCTATGTAGGAGACAAGGACCACACACGCTTTACCCGGATGGGTGCATTTGCAACCGATGTTGCGACAGAGCCCCGTGAATATGCACTGGGCGAGGGGCTGGTTGGACAGGCCGCCGAGGAGCGGCGAACCCTGAAGATCACGGCCTCTGCCGACAAGCCACTGAAGATCGCCACTGGAGTGGGAACGGTGGAACCGGCGTCGGTGTTCTTCTTGCCGGTCATTTACCAGAACGTTGTTATTGCGGTTATTGAGCTTGCTACAGCGGCCGCTATCTCGGAACGGCAGCAGATATTGCTCGATGCACTTTTACCCACGGTAGCGCTAAACACTACAATTCTGGCCGGCAAGCTCCAAACGCAAGAACTGCTGGAGCACACGCAGGCTCAAGCAGCAGAATTGGCTGTTGCCAGGGATGCAGCCGAAGCCGCCACCAAAGCTAAGTCGGATTTCCTGGCCAACATGAGCCACGAGATCCGCACGCCGATGAACGCCATCATCGGGATGTCGCACCTCGCCCTCAAGACGGAGCTGGACTTTCGGCAGAGAGGCTAC
>Ga0157372_10008880_pt1 | contig 10673 bp, 14 predicted proteins | sample C55metaG_FD_115307 | JGI IMG/M metagenome (GOLD analysis project Ga0157372, IMG submission 115307) | Corn rhizosphere microbial communities from Kellogg Biological Station, Michigan, USA - C5-5 metaG | ecosystem: Host-associated > Plants > Roots > Rhizosphere > Soil | place: USA: Michigan...
GCTCTCTCTGGTGAGGCCGTAGCGCTCGATCTTCTTGTACAGGTTCGAGCGCGGCATGTCGAGCCCGCGGGCCGTCTCGGACACGTTCCAATCGTATTCACGTAATTTGGCGAGCAGAAACGCCCGCTCCGCGGCGTGCTTGAACTCCTCGAACGTCTTGCAGTCGAGCAGCGAGCCAAGGCCCGTTTGATCGGCGTCGTGCCCGCCGCCGAGCCGCCCGACGTCGTCGGCGGTGACGCGCGGTCCGGCCGCGAGAATGAGCAGCCGCTCGATCGTGTTGCGGAGCTCACGCACGTTGCCGGGCCAATCCAGTTTCGCGAGGCGCTCCACCGCGTCGGGCGAAACGGTCCGCGCCGCGACCCCTTCGCGCTTCGTCAGTACGTTGACGAAGTGCGCGACGAGCAGCGGAATATCCTCTCTCCGCTCGCGCAGAGGAGGAACGTGGATCGGAACCACGTTCAAACGATAGAACAGGTCTTCGCGAAAACGCTGTTCGGCGATTTCCGCCTCGAGGTTCTTGTTCGTCGCCGCGAGGACGCGGACGTCAACCTCGGTCGGCTTGGCGCCGCCGATTCGCGTCACGACGCCGTCTTGCAGGACACGAAGCACTTTCGCCTGCGCGGCCAGGCTCATGTCGCCGACTTCGTCGAGGAAGAGCGTGCCGGTGTGGGCTTGCTCGAACTTGCCGGCGCGATCGGCAACGGCGCCGGTGAACGAGCCCTTCATGTGACCGAACAACTCGCTCTCGATCAACTCGCTCGGGATCGCCGCGCAGTTGACCTCGACGAACGGCCCGTCGGCCCGCGTCGATTGCGCGTGGATCGCGCGCGCGACGAGCTCCTTGCCGGTGCCGTTCTCGCCCGTGACCAGCACGCGGGCCGGCGTCTTCGCCACACGGTCGATCTTGTCGATCACGAGGCGGATGCCGTACGACCGGCCGACGATCTCGTAGCGAGACTGGATCGTTTCGCGGAGCCGCGCGTTTTCCTCGTGGAGATCCAGGTGCTGGAGCGCGTTCCGCAGCGTGACGAGAATGCGATCCGTGTCCAGCGGCTTCTCGAGGATGTCGTAGGCGCCGAGCTGCGTCGCTTCGACCGCCGTCTGGATCGTCGCATGGCCGCTGATCATCACGACGATGGCGCTCGGATCGTGCTCCTTGATCTTCTTGAGGGCCTCGACCCCGTCGATGCCCGCCATCTTCACGTCGAGGAAGACGAGATCGGGGCGCTGCTTCTGGTACTCCGTGATCCCGTCGACGGCGTTGGCGACGGCGCGCACCTCGTAGCCCTCGAACTCGAGCAACTGGCCGAGTGTCGCGCGAATCCCCTGCTCGTCGTCGACAATCAGGATGCGCCGCGCAATGCTCATTGCACCGTCTTGTACAAGGTGATCTTGCTGCTCGCCACTCGAATGTCACCTATGTAGCGGGGGATCGGCAACGGGAGCGCGTTCGGCGACACCCCCGGCTGGCGCACCGGTTGGATCCGATCGATGAGCGTGGCGATCATGCCCTTGGGAATCGGCAGGCCGTGGATCCTCGCGTCGGAGACGTCGAATACGGCGGTGCCGGGCTTCAAGACGCTCAGCGTTCCGGTAAGCTCAACCCTCTCTCGATCGTGCACGATGCCGACGGCGTCGCCGATCGCGCCCCCCAGATCCGAGACCGAGACAACGGCGCGCAACGAGAGCTTGTCTCCGTTCGCCATCGCTTCGACGCTGTCCGCGGCGGTCGGCATTCGCTTCGCGACCTGCTGGTACACGTACGACGCCAGCGCAGCCGGCGACACGGACTCGAAGACTTGACCTCGAGGTTCGCCGAGCCGCTTGAGCGCGCCCCGCGTCGTGTCGGCGGCGGCGCCGGACAACGGCTCCCAGCGTTCGGTCGCGACGGCCGCCGCGCGGGGCGCGTGACTGGCGCGCTGCTCGAGCCGAGTCAGCCACCGATCGCGCGTGAGCCAAGCGCCGATCGCCACGATGAGGAGCACGAACAGACAGCCGAGTCTCGTGATGCATCCCATGTCAGTCGCTCCGAAGCGGTGCCGATGCGACGGTCGAATACTTGGAGCCGCTCGGCCCTCCCCCCAACTCGCTCTGCATGAGGTCGAGGGATTGCACCGCGACGTCGACTCCGTAGTCCACGCCGCGCGCCGCATCGGTCAAGGCGCGCACGCGTTCTTCCGGCAACGGGTGCTTCACGCGCGCTAGCGTGAGGTGCGGGCGAAAGGGACGCCCCTCGACCGCGAAGCCGAGCGCCTCGCACGCCACCTCGATGTCGTTGTGCAGCAACTCGAGCCGGGGATCCTGTTCCACTCCCATCCATACGACTCGCAACCGCCGAAAGTTCGGGAACGCCCCGATGCCCCCCAGGTGCATCATCAACTCGCGGTGCCGCGTGGCCACCCGCGAGGTGGCGTCTCGCACCGCCGCCGCGGTCTCCGGCGGCTGATCGTCGAGGAATTTGAGCGTGAGGTGCAGTCTCGTTTCGTCGACCCATCCGAGCTCGGGGGCACAGTCGCGCATCGGCCCCGTCGCCGCCACGATCTCGCGGCGGACGTCGATCGGCAGATTAATCGCCAGAAACAGGCGCACTCGCGGCGTCCGAGTTGTGCGTTCGCCCCCCCCCGATCGACGCGAGCTCGTTGAGCGCGCCCGAGCGGAAACCGCGAGGGTCGATCTCCACGCGTTCGTACCCGGCCTCGATCAGCGCGCGCTCGAGAAGACCGCGGCGTTCGTCGTTGCTCCATCGCTCACGTTCTGCGGCTGTCAGCTCGACGCGGGCGAGCTCTCCGAAATGACGGACTCGAAGGTCCCCCGCGACTCCGAGATCTCGCAACGAGGCCTCCGCCCGTTCCACACGCCGGAGTCTTCCGACCGTGACCGGCGTACCGTAGGGAATGCGGGACGAGAGGCAGGGTGACGACGGCTGTTCCGACGTCGGCAGCCCCAGGATGCGCGAGCGCTCGCGTATCTCCGCCTTCGTCAGCCCGAACATGGCGAGCGGCGACACGACCCCATATTCGCGCGCCGCGCGCGCGCCGGGGCGATGATCGCTCAGGTCGTCGGCGTTCGTGCCGTCGGCAACGACGTCGATGCCCCGAGAACGGGCCGCCGGCACGACGTGCGACCAAAGCTCCGACTTGCAGAAGTAGCAGCGATTGGTCGGATTCGCCGCGTAGCGAGGATCGTCCACCTCGGCGGTGTCGAGCTCGAGAACGTCGAGGCCGATGGCGCGGGCCGTTTCGCGAGCCGCGATCCACTGGCTCTCGGGGTACGACGCGCTCCGCCCCGTGACGGCGAGAACGTTTTCGGCGCCCAGCGCCGCGACAGCGACCGCGGCGAGGTACGCCGAGTCGACACCGCCGCTGTAGCCGATCGCGATCCGGCGCTGTTCGCGGAGCCAGCCGGAAAGCTCAGCTTCCTTGAGTGGGGCCGCCATGCGCGAAACGTAATCGCCTTGGTTCCACGCCCGAGCGAGGTTCGCCGGACGAAGAATCCCGGTCGAGCGAAGCTCGGCCGGGATTCCTGGAATCGTTCAGCGTGTCAGTACCGGCGAATCGACAGCCGATTGCTGGACGGATTGAACCGACACGTGATGGCCACGCCCTCGCGTCCGCGCAGGCGAGTGGTAAGCGATACGTCCCACAGGTTGCCACGACGCGTCGCCGGGCCGACCGCGGTGACATGGTAGCCGGGCGCCGAGTTCACGAAATCCTCACAGCGGCGCTGTGCGCGCATGGACTGCGATTCGAAAATGCGGCCCGCGGCGGTTCCCGATCGCTCGAAGCCGGGAAGATCGACGAGCCCGCGCGCGCCGTCGAAGCGGCAAGTCACGTCGAACTCGTTTGATCCGCGGCGAACGCGCATCGGAAAGGCGTACATGCTTCCATTCAGCGACTCGCGGTCGCGGCGGAGGACTACGTAGCCGGCTCGGGACACGGCGGCGTTGCACGCGTCGCGCGCGCGCCCCCACATGCCCGGTTGCTGGGCCTCGGCGCCCGTACTCAGGAGCGCCGCGGCCGCCAATGAAAGGATGCCGAGGTGGACCAGCGGCATCCGTCGGATTCGGTCATTCATGGCAGCTATACCTCAGTTGATTAAGCCGTCAATTAACGTCGCGCGATGCGAGTTGCCCGCGCGGTCATAGGCCCTTAGGGCACGATTCGCGCCGTGTGCCGCGTGACGCGCGTCGCAGTCGTCGCGAAAAAGACCGGACCACTTCGGCGACGTGCGGCTCACCCCCGACCCCGCTGTCGGCGACGCCGGCGATCGTGGGCGCCACACGCGGTGGCGCGGGCGATCCTTGTCCGGCCAACTCGAGTACGTTATACTTTTGAAAAGCGAGACATGCGCGCAGCGCATGGACAAGTTCCGAATTCACTTGGGGCCTGCCGAATTGCGAGCAGGCCCTTTTTGCGCTCAGTCGCTTCGGGACGGCAGCCTCGGCCGCCGCGGGCCGAGCATTACGCAGGCAAGCCGCGTCGGTTTCTACGGTTTCGCGGCGCTCGGAACACAGGAAACAACATCAGGGGAAAAAAGAACGTGCCTACGCTGAACGGGACCGCATTGAATGCGACGTCGTCCAGGGGACGAAACGCGCTTGCGTTTGAAGACGTGACCAGGTTGGGTCGATGAGCCGAGTGGCCCCGCCCAAGGCGGGAGTTCATTGGCGCCAGGCGGTCGAGCCCTTCACCGGCCCCAGTGCGCCGCGCGCCGCGCTTCAGTTGGCCACAACGCTCGTTCCGCTGGCCTTGACGATGTGGGCGACTCGGGTCGCCATGCCGGTGTCGCCGCTCCTCGCGGCGTTGTTCGTCTTTCCGGCCGCCGGTCTGCTCATTCGCACTTTCATCTTGATGCACGATTGTGCGCACGGATCGTTCTTCGCAACCCGCCGCGTCAACGATGCAGTCGGATTCGTGACTGGTGTGTTGACCCTTACGCCGTTTACGCAATGGCGGCGCGATCACGCGCTGCATCACGCATCATCGGGCGACCTGGATCGTCGTGGACATGGCGACGTCAAAACGCTCACCGTGCGAGAGTACGTTGCGAAGCCTCCTCTCGGCCGACTCGCGTACCGAGTCGTCCGACATCCCCTGCTGCTCCTCATCGGCGGGCCGTTCTACCTGGCGCTCAGCAATCGGATCTCTGGCCAGGGCGCATCGAGCGGCCCGCGTCAGATCGCGAACGTGTGGCTCACGAACGCAGTCATCGGCATCCTGCTGACCGTCGCCTTCCTCACTCTCGGCTGGGCGACGGTGGTACTCGCGTACCTGCTGCCGTTCTACCTCGCGGCCATGGCCGGCGTGTGGCTGTTCTACGTCCAGCACCAATTCACGGATGCGTACTGGTCACGGCATGAGGACTGGGACTACGTCGAGGCGGCGCTGCGAGGCAGTTCGCATCTGCGACTGCCGCCCGTGCTCCAATGGTTCACCGGCAGCATCGGCCTGCATCACGTGCACCACGTGGCTCCGAAGATTCCCAACTACCGCCTGCAGCCCTGTCACGACGCGAATGAGATGTTTCACGGTTCGCCGGTAGTCACGCTCCGCTCCGGCACGGCCGGGCTGCGCCTTGCGCTGTGGGATGAGGAACGCAAACGCCTCGTGCGATTTCGTGACGTTGCTCCGGCGAGGCACGGATGAAAGAAGAGGCGATCGAAATCGAAGGAACCGTTGCCGAAGTCTTGCCGAGCGCGATGTTTCGCGTCGACTTGGACAACGGCCACCGCCTTCTGGCCACCACCGCGGGCAAGATGCGGCGCTTTCGCATACGCATCATCGCCGGCGATCGGGTGACGGTCGCCGTGTCGCCGTACGATTTGGGCCGTGGGCGGATCACCTTCCGACACAAGAGCTGAGAATGGTCATGATGATTCCGCCACGAGTCGACGCGCGATGGATCTCTACGCTCGGCGACACGGACCTGCTCGTCGCCGAACGAGCCCTCCACGACGATTTTCGCCTGCGAGAGCAAAAAGAGAAGGCACTTCGCGGCGGACGGTACGTGCTCCTCAACGGCCCATCGACGCTCGTCGACGCGTGGCAACGCTGGCTGCTTGTGAGCAACGCAGCGAGAGCTCGCGGACTCTCGGTGCGCCATCACGGCTGACGGTCACATTTCTCACGGATCGGACGATGTCGCGCAGTCAGTTCTCGGAGTACAAGGACACGGCCCTCTGGTCGGCCGTTGCGGATGCAATGGCGGAACTGGTTGCGACGGGTGAAGTCGCCGTCAACACGGCATCGGACTACGTGATTTGGCACTTGTGCCGAGAGCTCGCCGCGAAACAAGTGGTTTCCGCGCCCGCGCTGCGCCATCAGTGGCCCCGCTGACCGCGACTCACGCGACAGGCGTCGCGATTCTCCGCCGCCCGAGCACGGATACGCGCACTACGGTATATTGAGAGTCGCTGGTGTGTGGCCGACGTGCCACCTCCCCCAAGTCCGCCGCGCGCCGCGCGACGAACTCGAGAGCCTCCAGGTCCAGCTTCCTCTAAGCCAGAGAGAGACCTATGGGCTCGAACGCCGCCCGCACCGTTCTCATCGTTGAACCCGACGGCGATACACGATCGGCGCTTCGCAATTCATTCGAGAGCGACGGGTACACGGTGATCGCCACCGGCGGCGCGGCCGACGCGCTGTCGTTGTTGGCCGCTCCGGAGATCAAGCTGGTCGTGACCGAGCTGTATTTGGAAAACGGCCAGGACACGTGCCTCGTCCACACGATCCGTACGGCTCCCGCCTACGAGGCAAAGCGAGTGCTCGCCTACACGCAACACGGGCGAGCGAAAGACCGCGAGTGGGCGATCGCCGAGGGCGCCGACGGCTACGTGCTCAAGAAGAACGGCGAAAAAAGGCTGCTCGAGGTCGCCGGCCGACTCACGCGCCGCAAGCGTTCGAACAAAAGGCGCCCGGGAAGAACGACGCGGGAACCTCAATGACGTACCGCGATGGCCCGGCGCCCTTTCTGACGCAGTCCCGGGCACACTCTTCGTTGCGCCGAGAGCTCGACGCCATCCGGGCAGAGCTCGCGCTCCATCTCCACTCGCTCTCGGATCCGATCGACGAGGGCACGGTCGACCCTCGTGAGGCGCGCCGTCAGCAGCGCGTATCCGCGGCCGATCCGTCGATCGGGCTGACCGTGCTCCCGAACCGCGTCATCGCGCGGCTGGGTGCTGTCGGCGTCAGTTTTTCCTGGGTGCCCGGACGCACGGACGTGGTCGAGGACGGGCGGCTTCTCGTGATCGAGTGGCGCGGCGTGCTCGGCGCACAGCGGGGCAACGGTGCGTTCAGGTCGGGTACGCCTGGCCGGGAGCGGATATATCGCGCCGAGGCAACCGACGCGGCGGATTGGCGCTGGCGAGACGAGCGGGTCAACGGGCTTGCCTGCACGACAGCGATGCTTGTCGAAGAGTGTATTTCGAATGCGCGCACCGAGGACGGCGGACCCGAACGCGAATAGTCCCAAACGCGAATAGTCCCTAACGCTGTCGATATCGCAGCGCCTCGCCAACGTGTTCGCTCGTGACGACATCACTCGCATCGAGGTCGGCGATCGTTCGTGCGACGCGCAAGACGCGATGATACGCCCGCGCCGACAGGTGAAGCGACTCCGAACCCTCGACGAGACGCCGCCGAGCATCCGCGGCGAGTTGGCCTCGCGTGAGAAGCCATCGACCGGAGGCATGTGCGTTGCACGTGATGCCTCTGGTTGCGGCATAACGGCGACGTTGCAGCGAGCGCGCCGCTTCCACTCGGCTTCGAATCGCTATTGAACTCTCCGCCGTGGTGTTCGCATCCAGGGTGACCAGCGGCACCGGCGTGAGTGTCACCTGCATGTCGATGCGATCGGCCAACGGCCCGGACAGCCGCGAGCGATACTTAGTGATCTCTGATTCGGCGCACACACACGCCCTGGTCGGGTGGCCGAGGTACGAGCAGGGACAGGGTTTCGTTGCCCTTCTACCGGTGGTGCCTGGCCGCCCGAGTCCCGGTTCCGGGATATCCGGCCACCCTCGACCACATCGGACACCATATCCTCAAGCGCCGGCTCGACCTTGGGCTCAAGCAAAAGGAGGCCGCCCGGCGACTGGGCGTTCATCCGGGAGGCCTCGAAAACTGGGAATACGGACGGACGGTCCCCGCCGACCGCTTCATGCCGGCTGTGATCCATTTCCTAGCCTACAATCCATCGCCCGCACCGAGGACGACGGGACAACGGGTGGCATATGAGCGCGTTGCCCGCGGCTGGTCCCGGAAACGCCTGGCTGCAGAAGCCGGAGTAGATGAGGCTACGGTTCGACGAATGGAGGCGGAAACGCCCCGACCTGCTTATCGCTCCGTTCTGGCCTTGCTGACGGCACTGGGAATTGAGTGAACGCGGGGGCGCCCGGATAGCTGCACCGGATCAACGGCGATGCCCATTGCGGTGACGCTACGCCGCCACCCCGCCCGGCGTTCGTGCGGCAACGGAGCCGAGCGCCATTCGGAACCCGATCCCTTGCCCTCCGTTCTCGCAGAAACGCGATGGTCTAGGTCGTCACGACCTGCGAGGCTAAAGAGTTTGAGGACCGGACACGTGTCGGCATTTCCCGAACCTTGGAATTGCTAGGGCAGCCGAAGGTCGGCGCGGACACTGTCCTCGTCGCCGGGCAATCGATCGAAATCGAAGTGGACCATCGCGCTGATCAATGCGCTGTCTCGCACGCCATTTAACAGGCGAACAGCTGTCGCAGTCACGCAGGCCGGATTTGCACCGCCGCCAGACGTCAGTCGGATACGATAGTGTCCGCTTACGTCTGTCGTTGCATCGTTGCTGGCGTTGGCGAGTCCGCGGCACGTGTCGAAGAATGAAGTCGCCCTGACCGTCACGCCTGCGAGCGGGGTTCCCGATGCGTCTGACACTAAACCAACGACGGCCGCGAATACCGGCTTTGTCTCGGTCGACGACCCGCACGCAGCCAGGCCGACGATAAGCGTCGCAAGACAGAATAGTTGGCGACAAGGCGCATGAACAGATCTCGTCATCGTGCAACCTCCTCCAGAGGTGTTTGCGGGGCGACGCATAGCCGCCCCGCAAATGAAGCGGTTCATTCGTTGAAGAGATAGTGATGCCACACGCTTCGAATGGTGGAGAGATTCCACGATGCGGGCGGGCTTGGCCACGATACTGTACTCGGGGGCGAGTTGTATGCCGAGAAATGGTTTGTAGCATCTGTGCTTATCGACTCTTCGGCACAGTAGACCAAGTAGTCCGCTCCCGTGATGTGAGAGCCGGACAGCCGGCAATCTCGTACCATTTGCGCTATGTAGGTGTCGCCGAGGTTGGAAGAACCTCGAGCCAGATTGTACAGTGTGCGTGCCACTTCGCCCTCAATGTCACGCCCATTAGAGACATCCGAATGTGTTCCAGTAATGCCGGATGTCAAAAGTGCGGTCTTGCTCGACAGAATTGCGGCCGCATGATAGTCAGCGAAGCCCTCTTCCCACGCACACCCCATGTTGTACGCTGTCCACATAGTGTGGGTCGAGCCGCAATCGCCGTTATGATAAATTCCGCCAAGCGACCGCGCGTGTAGGGCGTGGCCAAACTCGTGCGCCACAGCGAACCAGCCGTAGTCATTGAAAACGGAGCGGTTCGGTCCGCTTTGCATTACGTACATGCTATTGTTGACTCCAGATCCAACTCCGACCTTGTCCCAGAAGGCCGCGTTCAATTGGTAGAACGTGGTGTTGCCGCAGTCCCCGTTGAAAGTGCCGAGACAACCCGGGTCGGTGATGATCACGTTGAACCCGCCGGGCGAGAATCCCGTGAAATGAGCGGCCGAAGAGTCTACGATCATTAAGAGATGCTCATACACCGCAGTTGGGGCACTTGCTAGCTCCGCGTCGCCACCCTCGGAAAGGCAGCTACCAAGGTCCTCGTAGGTGCCTCCGCCAGTCGGATTGGAGTACATCGTAAATCCGCCCTCGTCATACCGAAATTCCCCAGAGATGTAATAGTCCCATGAGTCGGGGCACCTCGCGACGTATTGGCCGTTGGCATCCGTGCCATCGTACCAGTCCGCGAAACACTGGCCATCAACGTATTGGCACTCCTGCGTATGGACGGTGACCCCTGCCGCCGGACTATACGTCGGAGTCGATCCAAGCGAATCGAGAAAGACCAAACGCCGATCGCCTGCGGACATCAGCGTCGATTCTCGCTGACGCGGGGCACGACTCAGATTCGCAATGGTCGACGATAGGCCTGATTGGGAATTCCGCACGGCGCGCGACCGCGCCGGACCTGGGCGCTTCAAGAGGCTATCCGGAACAACGCTGGGGTCGAAGGTCGGGGTGATCTTGCCATTCGTGCTGTCGGCGAACACCCAGAGCTCTTTGTAGAGACTGGGTTGAATCACGTGCCCGTCGGGCGCCACGTCGCCTTCGCCTGACAACTTTCTAACGACGGCCAACACGCGATAATAGCCGGCGACGGGAACCTGGAAAACCGCGTTGGCCGTGAGCGCTGCGCCCGTGAGAGCTGATGCTGAGACTGTCGCCGCTGCGCCGATTCGTTGGCCCGGCAGTGTCACCAGGCGTTGCCAGCCCCCACGCTCCGCGGCGTCGGCCTCAGGAAAGTAAATGGCAACTTCCGCATTCGACGTATTCAACAGTCCATGCGCAACA
>Ga0157372_10008881_pt1 | contig 10673 bp, 9 predicted proteins | sample C55metaG_FD_115307 | JGI IMG/M metagenome (GOLD analysis project Ga0157372, IMG submission 115307) | Corn rhizosphere microbial communities from Kellogg Biological Station, Michigan, USA - C5-5 metaG | ecosystem: Host-associated > Plants > Roots > Rhizosphere > Soil | place: USA: Michigan...
AAAAAAACATATCCCAAGGTTACTTTCAATTTTATCCAGGCCAATACCGATCAGATCTCGCAGCTGGTACTGGCCGAAAAAATAGATATTGCCATTGTAGAAGGGGCTGCCCATTCGCCGCAATTATCCTATACCGATTTTATTAAAGATGAAATTGTACTGGTAACCAGTGCTAACAATAAGTTATCCAAAAAGGCCGAGATCACTCCCAAACAATTACCCGCTATCCCGTTGGTTTTAAGGGAAGCCGGATCGGGCACCCTGGATGTTATCTTCAATGCCCTGGCCGCCGTGCAAATCAACCCTAAAGACCTGAACATCGAGATTCAACTGGAGAGCAGTATCGCCATAAAACAATATCTTTTATACTCAGAAACAGCAACATTTCTCTCCATCCAATCGGTAGTAAGCGAGTTAAAATACAACGAGCTCACCATTATTGATGTTAAAGGATTAGAGATTTTCCGCACTTTTCAGTTCATACAATTGCATGGCAAACACAGCAAGCTGATAGAGTTATTTAAACGTTTTTGCCTTGCCAATTATAACTTAAAGTAATCTCATATTACTTTATATCATTTGATTGCCAGTTAGTTTAGCGGCAAATTTGATTGCTGAATCAAAGGCGATCATACATGGAAAAAATTACTACCGATATCTGCATTATAGGCGCGGGACCTGTTGGTTTATTTGCTGTTTTTGAAGCCGGGCTGCTAAAAATGCGCTGCCATCTTATCGATGTGCTGCCACAGGTTGGCGGCCAGCTTTCCGAAATCTATCCGCATAAACCTATTTATGATATTCCCGGTTATCCTGATGTTACCGCACAGCAACTGGTGGATAATTTGATGCTGCAGATAGCCCCGTTTCACCCCACCTTTAGTTTGGGCGAGCGGGTAGAAAACCTGCAACGCAATGATGACGGTTCCTATGACATCATTACTAACGACGGCACAACCGTTCATTGCCAGGTAGTAGTAATTGCCGGCGGCCTTGGCTGTTTTGAACCCCGCAAACCGGAAATTGACCGCCTTACGGATTTTGAGGGAAAAGGCGTAGCCTATATGGTGAAAAATCCCGAACATTTTCGTGATAAAAAAGTGGTGCTTGCAGGTGGCGGCGATTCCGCCCTGGACTGGGCTATCTTTCTGAGCAATGTAGCCGAGCGGGTTACACTGGTCCATCGGGGGGACACTTTTCGCGGAGCACCTGATAGTGCCGAAAAGGTATTTGAACTGGCCAGGGAAGGCAAAATCGACCTGATCCTTAAATCAAATGTAGTTGCCTTAACCGGCGATGACTGCCTGCGGGAGATCACCCTGCTTGACCGGGACCAGCAGGTAAGCCATATTGAAGCCGACCACCTCATTCCTTTATTTGGCCTTAGCCCTAAGCTTGGCCGTATTGCAGACTGGGGTTTGAATATCGACAGATCAGCCATCGCGGTAAATACAGTTGATTACAGCACCAATATTGAACGCATTTATGCCATTGGCGATATCAATACCTACCCGGGTAAGCTTAAGCTGATACTCTGCGGTTTTCATGAAAGTGCCTTAATGGCCCAAAGTGCTTTCAAATATGTTTACCCGGAGCAAAAACTGAGTTTTAAATACACCACCGTTTACGGTGTAAGCGCTTTTTAGCCATGATAAATTTAACCATAATTGACCGCGATGGCGGCAGCAGGCCCGTTGAAATTCCGGAAGGCATAAACCTGAGCCTGATGGAAGTACTGAAGGCATCCGAGTACGATATACTGGCTACCTGCGGCGGCATGGCGCTTTGTGCTACCTGTCATGTACAGGTGATAGAAGGGCCCGAAGAATATTTTACTGCTACGGATACCGAGCTCGACGTATTGGATACGCTCCCCTACGCTCCACCCGCAAGTCGGTTGGCCTGCCAGATCAGGATCTCCGAAGACATGGATGGGATGGTATTTAAGCTGGTGGGAGAGGAGTAAAGTCGAAAGTCTTAAGTTTTAAGTCTTAAGCCGGATAAAAAAAGATTTGTATGCTTATTTCCAAAAACGGATGAGCGTTTTTATTGTCTTACTTTATTTAAACCCGTTTTAACAACTACTGAATAAAACATAAAACGGCCCGGACAAGCTGGGCCGTTTACTATATCCTAACAGAAGATCAATTAATGACCTTGCTCGTGTACTTCTTCTTCCCTGAACAGTTTCGCGCTAAAATAGTCGTTGTTCATGCGGGCAATGTTGGTCAATTTAATTTCCTTAGGGCACTCGGCTTCGCAGGCACCGGTGTTGGTGCAGCTGCCAAAACCTTCCTCGTCCATCTGGGCAACCATTGATTGCACGCGACGGTAGCGCTCCGGCTGACCTTGCGGTAATAAGCCTAACTGGGTGATCTTAGCCGATACGAACAACATAGCCGAGGCATTTTTACAGGCAGCAACGCAGGCACCGCAACCAATACAGGTAGCCGAGTTGAAAGCTTCATCAGCAATAACTTTAGGGATTGGGATAGCGTTACCATCAGGTACACCACCGGTGTTTACCGAAACATAGCCACCAGCTTGTTGGATCCTATCGAAGGCAGAGCGGTCAACCGCTAAGTCTTTAACAATTGGGAATGCCTGAGCGCGCCATGGTTCGATAGTGATGGTTTCACCGTCGTTAAAGGTACGCATGTGCAGCTGGCAGGTAGTGATACCGCGTTTTGGTCCGTGCGGGTGACCGTTGATATATAATGAACACATCCCGCAGATGCCTTCGCGGCAGTCGTGGTCAAAGTTAATTGGCTCATCGCCTTTATGGGTCAGGCTTTCGTTTACCACGTCGAGCATTTCAAGGAACGACATGTCGGGCGAAATGTTTTCAGCTTTGTAGCTTACGAATTTACCCGGGGTTTGAGCATTTTTTTGACGCCATACTTTAAGCGTCAGGTTCATATTTCCGTTACTCATCTTTGTTTTAGATTTGAGTTATCGTTATTTTTTGTTGATTGAGTGAATAGATGATTGGAGAAATGGGTTTAACTTAATCAACCATTCTCCTAATCAACCAATCACTATGCATAATTACGTTGTGATAAATGAACTGCTTCAAATGTCAGTTGCTCTTTATGTAACTCTTCCGGTTGGTTCTCGCCTTTGAACTCCCAGGCGGCAACAAACGCGAAGTTTTCGTCATCGCGAAGTGCTTCACCATCGGCAGTTTGTGATTCAACCCTGAAGTGGCCACCGCATGATTCTTTACGCATTAAAGCGTCATCTATCATCAGCTCGCCAAGTTCAATGAAATCGGCCACGCGACCAGCTCTTTCTAACGAAGCGTTCACTTCTTCGTTTTCGCCGGTTACGATAGCATTTTTCCAGAAATCGGCTTTCAAAGCCTGGATCAGGTCTTTGGCTTTTTTCAGGCCTTCCTCGGTACGGGCCATACCGCAGTACTCCCACATAATGTGGCCAAGTTCGCGGTGGTATTCGTTAGTGGTTTTAGTGCCTTTTAACGACAATAATTTGTTTACGTGGGCAATTACATCCTGCCTGGTTTTTTCAAACGCCGGGTGGTTGGTGTCAACCTTTTTAGGACCAATCTTAGCCAGGTAATCGCCAAGTGTATAGGGGATCACAAAGTAACCGTCAGATAAACCCTGCATCAATGCAGATGCGCCAAGGCGGTTAGCACCGTGATCGGAGAAATTACACTCACCTAAAGCATATAAACCCGGAATGGTAGTACTCAGGTTATAATCAACCCAAAGGCCGCCCATGGTATAGTGAACCGCAGGGTAAATACGCATTGGTTGTTTATATGGGTTCTCGTCGGTGATCTGGATGTACATATCAAACAGGTTACCGTATTTGGCTTTAACGGTTTCTTCGCCCAGGCGCTTAATCGCGTCGGCAAAGTCAAGGAATACTGCAAAACCAGAACCTCCTACGCCTCTGCCTTCTTCAACCATTTCCTTGGCGTTACGTGAAGCCACGTCACGAGGGACAAGGTTACCGAAAGCCGGATATTTACGCTCAAGGAAATAATCGCGGTCATCTTCTTTAACCTGGTCTGCTTTCAAAGTGCCTTTGCGCAGTTGCTCGGCAATTTCAACAGTTTTAGGAGCCCATACACGGCCGTCGTTACGCAATGATTCAGACATCAGCGTTAACTTAGACTGGTGATCGCCGGTTACCGGGATACAGGTTGGGTGAATTTGAGTATAGCAAGGGTTACCGAAGAAAGCGCCACGTTTGTGTGCCCTCCAGGCTGCCGTTACATTTGAGCCTATAGCGTTTGTTGACAGGTAGAACACGTTGCTGTAGCCGCCTGTACACAATAATACCGCATGGCCGGCATGTGTATCGATAGCGCCGGTAAGCATGTTACGGGTAACAATACCTTTGGCATGACCGTCGATAGTTACCACGTCAAGCATTTCATGGCGGGTGTACATTTTTACTTTACCGGCATGGATCTGGCGGTTAAGGGCAGAGTAAGCACCTAATAATAATTGTTGCCCTGTTTGGCCCCTCGCGTAAAATGTACGCGATACCTGCGAACCACCGAATGAACGGTTGTCTAACAAGCCGCCGTATTCGCGGGCGAAAGGTACACCTTGTGCAACGCACTGGTCAATGATGTTTACCGAAACCTCGGCCAAACGGTGAACGTTGGCTTCGCGGGCGCGGTAATCACCACCTTTAATAGTATCGTAAAATAAACGGAAAACGCTGTCGCCGTCGTTTTGATAGTTTTTAGCGGCATTGATACCACCCTGTGCTGCGATAGAGTGCGCACGGCGGGGGCTGTCCTGGAAACAAAATGCCTTAACGTTGTAACCCAGCTCGCCTAAAGTGGCAGCTGCCGAAGCGCCTGCCAAACCGGTACCTACAATGATGATATCGTATTTACGCTTGTTGGCGGGGTTAACCAGCTTCAGATCAAATTTATGCTTGCTCCATTTTTCGGCTAATGGGCCTTGAGGAATTTTAGCATCTAATGTCATCTCTTCTTTGTATTTATGTTTGTGGCTTTTGGCCAGCTAAACTTAGTGAGCTCCCTGGGTTGATAAATAGTAATAATAAACCGGCATGGCGGCAAAAAGCAGCGGAATGATAACTGCAAACAGCCATGTACCAATAAAGTAAACTACCGGTGTATATTTACGGTGTACCCAGCCCAGCGTACGGAACGCGCTCTGGAAACCATGTAACAAGTGAAATGCTACAGCACCCATGGCTATTACGTAAAAAATAACGTAGATAATGTTGCTGAAACTGTAAGCAACACGCGCGTGCAGGTCTTTTACCCTTACAACTTCCACATTGTTTTCGGTTGATACCGAGTGGCTGAATTCGGCATTGGCCGGTGTGTAATCGCTAACCTTTGTTTCGCCTGTTGCCAAATCGGTACGGTACTCTTTAAAGCCCATGGTTTTGTCGTTATGGTAACGGAACCAGAAATCGCCCATGTGGATAACTATGAACAGGAACAGGACTGAACCAAGCAGGCCCATGTTTTTTGATGACCATGAGGCATCAGATTTTGCCGCTACCGCATAACGTACAGGGCGGGCTTTACGGTTCTTGACAGTCAGGATCAAACCGTATAGTGCATGCACTAAAATGGAAAGGTACAACAGGTATGCTATAACTTCAATAGGCGGAAAATGCGTAAGGAAGTTGGCATACACGTTAAAACTGAAACCGTTATCGTTGTTAAACAACAACAGGTTGCCGCCTACGTGCACAATTAAAAAGGTACACAGAAACAAGCCTGTTAAAGCCATGATCAGCTTTTTGCCCAGCGACGAGTTTAAGGTTTGTTTGAATTCGCTCATTATGAATTGGATTTATTAGGCAAAAGTATTTATTAAATAACAAAACATAGAAGAGGTTTTGGCTTATTGGAGACCAAAAAGCTATTTAGAATCAATCTAAAATAATGCCCTGGTATTCAACATCCAAATACAATACGATGACAGGGAAATTGATGAATTCAGTACATTTTGTAGATGAAAATCAGGCTATAGCCACAACTTTATCTTTCAAAACGGCAAAGATCCTGTCGTTTTGAAGGCTCCGGATAGCTACCCGCCCGGTAAATTTTCCGAAGGATGGTAAAATTCCCTGTTTATTGCCGAAGGCAAAGCAGGGCAATGTAATACTTTGACGTGCCCGGCCGCTTAAGTTTACCCCTGGATGGATATGCCCACAAAAAACGTAACCCGCTTTTTCGTCCCCGTCATTGGCAAGCGGGTGGTGCATCATGAGGAAAGGGCCGATCAACAGTTCGTCATGCAGCTCGATATTCAGGTTATGATAATGCTTATCTGCAATGATATCATGGTTGCCGCGGACCAGGATGATCTTTAACGCGGGGAACTGGCTGCGCCAAAGGATAAACCAATCCCAATCGTTATTTATATCGCTGTGGAACAGATCGCCCAAAAAAATTAACTTTTCCGGCTTGTGTTCATAAATAAGATCAGAAAGTACGGCCAGGTCGCTTTGCTCCATATCCCGCGGTATAGCTATACCCGCTTTACGGAAATGGCCCACTTTGCCCAAATGCACATCGGCAATTATCAGGGCGCTTTGCTGCTGCCAGTAAATAGCTTTTTGTGGTAATAATAAAAGATCCTGACCCAGCAGGTTAAAAGGAGTAGCCGCACTTATCATTAAAGCAAAGTTAATAAATGCCATCCGCCCTCCTAAAAGGGAGTAATAATTTTTTTCAATCAGGGTGTAACCTGTTTAAAAAACATGTGGTCATAGCTTACAAATACACCGCAATGGCGTGTTTACAGAGAGAAAAAACAGTATTAACTTAATTAAAAAAACAAATATTATGGGACCTGGACAATTGGGCGTATTAGCCGGAATAATAATACCCCTCAGCTTATTCGCGATGATCTTCGGCATCGTTTACTTAAACAAACGGGAGAAATTAGCAATGATAGAACGAAACATGGATCCAAGGAGTTATAAGCCACAATCGGCTCCTTATCAAAATTTAAAATGGGGTTTGCTGCTCATTGGTTCTGGTATCGGCTTGTTTTTAGCCTATGTTTTAAACCGGGGCATATTCAATAGCTTTGACGATGATGTTTTCTTTTTATATGTATCACTGATCGCTATTTTTGGAGGGGCGGGCTTGTTTTTATCATACCGCATCGAGAAAAGAGAAGTGCTGGATAAAGAAGAATTGTACAAAGAGAAATAAAAAAATAGCTACGGCTTCTCTTTTACTCTCGCAAATTGCGGAGCTCAGGCTTACGAAGTTTAAAAAGAACTTCGTAAGTCTTTATCTTTAACGATCTTGCCGTCTCCTCACTAAGAATAAAAATTCTCCCCACTGGTTACGACACGTTATATAATGTAATACCTTACCCTATCCCGTACCGCTCTTTAAATAAATTTAAATGATGGCGCTCATGGCCGGCCAGCATAAATACAAATGCCGCAACAGTAAACAAATGGTTGCTGGCAATACCGTTACGATTTAGCTGCTCATCGCTGAATGCTTTAATCATATAAAGGTTTGCCTGGCGCAATGCACGGAACTCTTCGGCGAGGTCTTGTATATTTTGGCTGTTAAAATCGGCATTATTAACATAAACATCCTGGTCAAAGCCTGGCAGCTCGATATGATTGCGCGAAAATACGAGGGCACGATAGGCAAAGGTACGTTCGGTATCAATCATATGGCCCAATGCCTGCTTAACTGTCCATTTGCCGGGTGCATAAGCATACAATCCCTGCTCATCGGTTAAACCTCTGAATAGCTGGTAACTGGTATCCATTTGCTGTTCAAGCATGTTAATTACATCATTGTCGCCAACAAGGCCCACATATCCCGCTGCAAATGGTGAATAATCACCTGGTTCTGGTTTTGTTATCATTGCGCGTGTTTTTTAGTACTATCCTGAAAGTTGTTCCTTTACCTATTTCCGAATCTTTTACAAAAACCTGCCCGTTATGGTAGTTCTCCATGATCCGTTTGGTGAGCGACAAACCCAGCCCCCAGCCGCGTTTACGAGTGGTATAGCCAGGCTGAAAAACAGTGTCAAACTTAGAGCGCGGAATGCCTTTGCCGGTATCTGTAATATCAATAAAAATCTGGTTCTTAACCTTGTTGCCACTAATCTCAACCTTAATGTTACCCTTGCCCTCAATGGCGTTAACAGCATTTTTTAACAAATTTTCCAGTACCCAGTCAAACAGCGGAATATTGAGCCCGGCCTTGAGGTGCGGATTACCCGTCATTTCAAAGCTGATGTTTTTGCTGACACGAACTTTGAAGTAATCAACAAAATCTTTCACTACAGCATAAACCCCGTGCTCCTCCAGTACCGGTTTGGATCCGATCTTCGAAAAACGGTCGGCCACAATTTCAAGGCGCTTTACGTCGTTTTCCATTTCCGCCATCAGAACATCGTCTTCGGCATGGAATTTTTCCTTCATTAGCTCAATCCAGGCCATGAGCGATGATATAGGCGTACCCAACTGGTGTGCTGTTTCTTTGGCCAGGCCCACCCAAACCTGGTCCTGTTCCGATTTACGTGAGGAACTGAAGGCGGTATAAGCCATCAATAGAAATATAGCAATTACTGTAAGCTGTACGTAGGGAAACAGCCGGAGCTGCGTAAGTAAAGGAGAATCTTTATAGTAAACATAATTGTCGTCGCCCAAAACTTTGTACTTTATGGGGGCGTGCTGGCCTTTCATGTATTGCAGCTCATTCTCAAAATATGTTGGGTCGTATTTTTTTCCTTTTTTATTCTCGGCTTCGAGCTTGTTGTAGGTTTTGGTGGTGTCTAATCCGCGCCATAGAATAATTTCGCCTTTTTCGTCGGTGATAATTGCGGGGACGGTTAAACTGTCACGAACAGAAATTACATAACTAAAAAAATCGTCATCGTCTGAGTTTAGTAACTGCCTCATAGTCATGGCCCAAACCTGGGCACGGGTACGCTCAGAACGGGCAATGTTTTTTACCAGGTAGCTGGTGTAAAATAACGAACCGCTGGCAATTACCACTGCAAAGGCAAGGAGCAAATATTTCCAACGTTTTTTCTGTTGATATGGGTTCATGCTGGGCACAGCCCAAATAACGTAAAATTGCTTTGTAAAATATAATTTTTTGTTGGGAGAGAAGATTGTGTCCATAGTCGATAGTCCATGGACCATAGCCACGTTTAAGATATGCTATAGGTTATCGGCGATTTGCCATAGACTATTGACCACAGCCATGTTTTGGTAATACTATGGACTATCGGCTATGGACTATGGACTTTCCCTCTTATCTTTGCCCCCATCATGACCGATAAAAAAGTAAGAGTCCGTTTTGCGCCAAGCCCTACAGGTGGTTTACACCTCGGCGGCGTGCGCACCGTGTTATTCAATTATTTATACGCCAAAAAACATGGCGGTGATTTTGTTTTGCGAATTGAGGATACCGACCAAACCCGCTACGTGGAAGGTGCCGAAGAATATATTTTAGATTGCCTTAAATGGTGCGGCCTTCACCCCGACGAAAGCCCGGTTGCCGGTGGCCCTTACGCGCCATATCGCCAAAGCGAGCGTAAACCACTTTACCGCGAATATGCCGAACGCCTGGTTATGGAAGGGCATGCTTATTATGCCTTTGATACCGCCGAAGAGCTGGACAAAAACCGGAAGGAGATCCCCAATTTTCAGTACGGCCTGGCCTATCGCCATACCCTAAGAAACTCGCTTTCATTGCCTCAGCACGAGGTTGATGCCTTGCTTGATGCAGGTACGCCGCATGTGATCCGCATTAAAATGCCGGAGGGTGAAACAGTGAGTTTCAATGATATGATTCGCGGATATGTGAGCTTTGAAACCGGCCTGGTTGATGATAAAGTGTTATTAAAAGCCGATGGCATGCCTACTTATCACCTGGCCGTTGTGGTTGACGATTATCTGATGAAGATCACGCATGCTTTTCGTGGCGAAGAATGGCTGCCGTCGGCCCCGGTACATTTGCTGCTTTGGGAATATCTGGGCTGGAAGGCCGATATGCCACAATGGGCGCATTTACCGTTAATCCTGAAACCGGATGGTCACGGTAAACTGAGCAAACGTGATGGAGCCCGACTGGGTTTCCCGGTGTATGCCATGAACTGGTTTGATGCAAAAACAGGCGAGTTGACGCCGGGTTTCCGTGAATTAGGTTTTTTACCGGAAGCTTTCCTGAACCTGCTGGCAACTTTGGGCTGGAACGACGGTACCGAGCAGGAGATTTTTACGCTTGACGAATTGATAGAAAAATTCTCGATAGAGCGCGTTAACAAATCGGGCGCCAAGTTTGATTTTGAGAAAGCCAAATGGTTCAATGCCGAGTGGATTAAGAGGTCTGAAGTCGAAAGTCTGAAGTCAGATGTTATAAAAGTATTTGCTGATAAGGGTGTTAACGTTAATGATGATGAGTATTTGGCCAAGGTTATCGGTTTAATTAAAGACCGTTGCGTACTAATGCCTGATTTTTACCAGCAGGCGGGTTTCTTTTTTGAGCAGCCCAGGGAGTATGACCTTAACGCGGTAAAACCTAAATGGACTGATGCCAAAACAGCGTTTTATCATGCGTTTATCGCCTTGCTAAATAACGAAGCAGTTATTGAAGCGCATGACCTGGAAGCTAAATTCAAAGCCCTTGCCGAAGAAAAAGGTTTAAAAGTTGG
>Ga0157372_10008886_pt1 | contig 10669 bp, 11 predicted proteins | sample C55metaG_FD_115307 | JGI IMG/M metagenome (GOLD analysis project Ga0157372, IMG submission 115307) | Corn rhizosphere microbial communities from Kellogg Biological Station, Michigan, USA - C5-5 metaG | ecosystem: Host-associated > Plants > Roots > Rhizosphere > Soil | place: USA: Michigan...
CGGTTCCACACCGAGCGGCACATGGGCTACGTGGGCGACTCCTTCGCCGGCGCCGACCTGATGGACCGCCTGCCCGGCAGCTCGGCCATCGGCCACACCCGCTACTCCACCGCCGGCGGCAGCTTCATCCGCAACGTCCAGCCGATGTTCGCCGACCTCGAGAGCGGCGGCGTCGCGCTCGCCCACAACGGCAACCTGACCAACTTCCTGACGCTTCGCGAACAACTCGTCGCGGAGGGCCGCATCTTCCAGTCCACCTCCGATTCCGAGGTGATGCTCCACCTGATCGCGCGCTCGCGGAAGCGCCGCTTCGTCGAGCGCCTGATCGATGCGCTCGCCCAGATCGAGGGCGGCTATGCGCTGGTGGCGATCACCAACAAGAAGCTGATCGGGGTGCGCGACCCGCTGGGCATCCGCCCGCTGGTGCTCGGCGAGCTGGACGGCAAGGCGGTGCTGGCCTCCGAGACCTGCGCCCTCGACATGATCGGCGCGCGCTTCGTGCGCGACGTCGAGCACGGCGAGCTGGTGGTGATCGACCACGACGGCCTGACGTCCTACCGGCCGTTCCCCGCCGAGCGGGCGAGGCCCTGCATCTTCGAGTACGTCTACTTCGCCCGCCCGGACTCGATGGTGAACGGCAAGTCGGTCTACGAGGTCAGGAAGCGCATGGGCCGCAGGCTCGCCCAGGAGGCGCCGGCCGACGTGGACGTGGTCGTCCCGGTGCCGGACTCCGGCGTCCCGGCGGCGCTCGGCTTCGCGCAGGAAGCGGGCCTGCCCTACGAGCTCGGGATCATCCGCAACCACTATGTGGGGCGGACATTCATCCAGCCCACCCAGGGCCAGCGCGAGATGGGCGTGCGGATGAAGCTGTCGCCGAACCGCGCCGTGCTGGCCGGCAAGAAGGTGCTGCTGGTGGACGATTCCATCGTCCGCGGCACGAACTCGATCCGCGTGGTGCGCATGGTCCGCGAGGCGGGCGCCAAGGAAGTGCACCTGCGCTCGGCCTCGCCGCCGCTGAAGTGGCCGGACTTCTACGGCATCGACATGCCCGACCGCGACAAGCTCCTGGCGGCCAACCACTCGGTCGAGGAGATCGCCAAGATCCTCAACGTGGATTCCATGGGCTACCTCTCGGTCGACGGGCTCTACTGGGCGATGGAGGCGGGTCCGCGCGACGCCGCCCACCCGCAGTTCACCGACCACTACTTCACCGGCGACTACCCCACGCGGCTGCTCGATCGGGAGATCGCCGAGGGCCGCAACGAGGCCGTGGAGCGCCAGCTCTCGTTCCTGGTCGGCGCGTGAGCGCAGACGCCGCGCGGACGAGCCGCGCGCGGCAGGGCTGGCTGGGACGCCTCAAGCCCGACTGGTACCTGGTCCTGATCCTGACGATGGTGGCGATCGCGACCCTCGCCCCGGCCCGCGGCGCGGCCGCGCCGGCGTTCGGCCTGGCGACCAGCATCGCCATCGGCCTGGTGTTCTTCCTGCACGGCGCGCGGCTCCCGCGCGAGGCGGTGATCGGCGGCCTGACGCACTGGCGGCTGCATGTCGTGGTGCTGGGCTCGACGTTCGGGCTGTTCCCGATCCTCTGCCTCGGGTTGGCCGCCCTGCCCGCCTGGATCACGCCGCCGGCGCTCGCCGGCGGGATCGTCTTCCTGGGCTGCCTTCCCTCGACCATCCAGTCCTCGATCGCCTTCACGGTGATCGCCCGCGGCAACGTGGCCGCCGCCGTCGCCGCCGCCTCGGCCTCCAACCTGCTCGGCGTGGCCCTGACGCCGCTGCTGGTGGCGCTCACCCTGCACGCCAAGGGGGCGGCGAGCCCGCACGCGGTCCAGGCCATCGTCCTGCAGCTCCTGGCGCCGTTCCTCGCGGGCCAGCTGCTTCGCCGCTGGATCGGCGGCTTCGTGACGCGCAACGCCGGCTGGCTGTCGAAGATCGATCGCGGCTCCATCCTGCTCGTCGTCTACACCGCCTTCTCGAGCGCGGTGGTGGGCGGCGTCTGGCGGATGGTCGGGGCCCTTGGCCTGACGCGCCTGCTGGTGATCTGCGCCGGGCTGCTGGCCGTCGTGCTCCTGGCCACCTGGTCGGCCGCGCGTGCCCTCGGCTTCGCCAAGCCCGACGAGATCACCATCGTCTTCTGCGGCTCGAAGAAGAGCCTGGCGTCCGGCGTGCCGATGGCCGGCGTGCTGTTCCCCGGCCCGGCCGCCGGCGTCGCGCTGCTGCCGCTGATGGTCTTCCACCAGATCCAGCTGATGGCCTGCGCGGTGATCGCCTCGCGCTACGCGAACCGGCGGGACAGCGAGGCGGAGAGCCGCTAGGAAGCGCGCCATGTCCGAGGCGGCCCCTCTCTCCGAGCGCATCGCGCTGGTCACCGGCGCGAGCCGCGGGATCGGCCGGGCCGCGGCCCTGGCGCTGGCCAAGGCCGGCGCCCACGTGATCGCCGTCGCCCGCACCCAGGGCGGGCTCGAGGAGCTGGACGACGAGGTCCGCGCCGCGACCGGCCAGGGCGCGACGCTCGTTCCGCTGGACATCGCCGAGGGGAGCGGCCTCGACCAGCTGGGCTACCAGATCCATCAGCGGTTCGGCCGGCTGGACGTGCTGGTGCACGCGGCGGCGATCCTGGGCCCGATGACGCCGATGTCGCACATCGAGCCCGCGCACTGGGACCGCGTGGTGGCGGTGAACCTGACGGCGAGCTATCGCCTGATCCGCACGACCGAGCCGCTGCTGCGCGCCGCCCCGGCCGCCCGGGCGATCTTCCTGACCTCCGGCGTCGCCGCCCATCCGCGCGCCTTCTGGGGCCCCTACGCGATCACCAAGGCGGCGCTGGAAGCCATGGTCCGCACCTGGGCCGACGAGCTCGAGAAGACCAGCGTGCGCGGGGTGCTGCTGAGTCCCGGGCCCATGCGCACGCGCATGCGCGCCGAGGCGATGCCCGGCGAGGACCCGCAGACCCTGCCGGAGCCCGCCGAAATCGGCCCGCTGGTCGTCGAGCTCGCGCTGGCCGACCTGGACCTTCCGATCAAGCCCGTGAGCTTCGCCGCGTGGAAGCAGACCGGCCGCCTCGCGCCGGCCTGAGGCCGGGCCGCGGCGCCGGAGCGCGCTCCTCCCCCTCGGCGTACGGGTTGCGGTTCGACTTGACCGTCAGCCGGATCGGCACGCCCGGCAGATCGAAGCTTTCGCGCAGCGAGTTGACCAGGTAGCGCCGGTAGCTGTCCGGCAGCTGCGCCGCGCGGCTGGCGAACAGCACGAAGGTGGGCGGCCGCGCCTTGGTCTGGGCCATGTACTTGGGCTTGACCCGCCGCCCGTTCACCGCCGGCGGCGGATGCCGCTGGATGGCGATCTGCAGCCAGTCGTTCAGGTCGCGCGTCTTGACCTTGGTCGACCAGTCGTCGTGCACCTTGATCACGGCGGGCATCAGGCGCTCGAGCCCGCGCCCGGTCTCGGCCGACAGCGCCACGATCGGCGCGCCCTTCACCTGCGGGAGCTGCCGCTGCGCCGCCTCGACGAGCTCACGCAGCACCGCCTGGGGCTCGGCGACCAGGTCCCACTTGGCGAGGGCGAACACCAGCCCGCGGCCCTCCCGCTCGACCAGGTCGGCGATCTGCAGGTCCTGAATCTCGAATGGGTGGGTGGCGTCCATCACCAGGATCACCACCTCAGCGAAGGTGATCGCCCGGATCGCGTCCTGGGTGGAGAGCTTCTCGAGCTTCTCGTGCACCTTGGCCTTGCGTCTGAGGCCGGCGGTGTCGACCAGGCGGATGCGGCGATCCTGCCAGACCCAGTCGACGGGGACGGCGTCGCGAGTGATGCCGGCCTCGGGGCCGGTGAGGAGGCGCTCCTCGCCGATCAGCCGGTTGACCAGAGTCGACTTGCCCGCGTTCGGCCGGCCGACGATGGCGATGCGGATCGGCTTCTCGCCGGGTTCGTCCTCCGCCGCGTCCTCTTCCGGCCAGGCGACGGCGGAGATCGCCGCATAGAGATCGCTCATCCCCTCGCCGTGCTCGGCCGAGATCGGCGCGGGCTCCCCCAGGCCCAGGCGATAGGCCTCCAGCGCGCCGGCCTCGCCCGCGTGGCCCTCGGCCTTGTTGGCCGCCACGACCACCGGCTTGCCGCGCTTGCGGAGCAGATCGGCGAACACTTCGTCGAGCGGCGTCACGCCCTCGCGCGCATCGATGACCAGCACCGCCACGTCGGCCTCGTCGATGGCCCGCTCCGTCTGGACCCGCATGCGGGCTTCCAGGCTCTCGTCCGTGACGTCCTCGAATCCGGCGGTGTCGATGAGCTCGAGATCGAGGTCGCCGAGCTGGCCGGTGGCGAAGCGGCGGTCGCGGGTGACGCCGGGCATGTCGTCGACGATGGCGAGCTTGCGCCCCGCAAGACGGTTGAACAGCGTGGACTTACCGACGTTGGGACGGCCGACGATCGCCAGTTTCAGCGCCATGACGTCGGTCCACCGCCGGACTAGCGCAGCGCGATCAGCTGGGCGTTGTCGGTCACCACATAGATCATGTCGCCTGCCGCGATCGGCGAGAGCAGCGTCGGCGCGCCGAGGTCGACCCGCTTCTCGATCGCGCCGGTCTTGGCGTTGACCGCGATGAGGTCGCCGGACGAGCCGGCCAGGATCAGCCGGTTGTCAGCGAGGATCGGGCTGGACCAGATCGGCCGGATGCTGCGCGAGCCGCCGATCCCGAAGAAGCCGCCGCGGCGCTTGCCGACGAAGCCCTGGTTGAGATCGCGCGTCCAATAGATCTGGCCGCTGTCGCGCGAGGCGCAGATCAGCTGCCCGGTCTTGGAGACCACGTAGACGACATCGCCGACCGGCAAGGGCGAGGTTATCCCCACCACCGGCAGGCTCCAGCGGGCCTGGCCGCTGCGCAGGTCGGTGGCGGCGAACACGCCGGAGTGGCTCACCGCGAAAACGTCGCCGCGGTAGATCACCGGGCGGCCGGGGATGTCGCGGATCTCGGAGAGCGCGCTGGTGCGGCTGGCGCGCGACAAGGCTTCGTCCCACAGGTCGTTGCCGTTGGCGGTGCGCAGCGCGACCAACTCGCCCGAGCCGAACGAGGCCACCACCGTGTCGCCGGACACCGCCGGGCTGGATGCGGCGAGGATCCGCGCCGGCTCCGAGAGCGCCTGGTAGCTCCATCCGGGCTGGCCGGTGGTCGCGTCAAAGGTGAGCAGGGAGTTGTCCAGCGCCACCACCATGACGCGGCCGTCGGCGACGGTGGGCGCGGCGTGGATCGGCTCGTCGGTGCGCGTCCGCCATCCGAGCCTGCCGCTCGCCGCATCGAGCTGCGCCACGAAGCGGAAGCCCGACGAGACGTAGAGCTTGCCGTCCAGGAAAGCGAGGCCGCCGCCGAACGACTCCCGGTCGCGCCGGTTGTCGGTGGGCCGCAGGTTCACGCGCCAGACCTCGGCGCCCGTGCGCGCGTCGTGCGCCGAGACGCCGGCTTCGGCGTCCATGGTGTAAACCCGTCCCGCCGCCTCGATCGGCGGGGCGGTGATGTGGATCGCGTTGTTCGTGCCCTGACCGATGCCGCGGCGCCAGACGATGGCGAGACTGGGCGCGGCGTCGATGTTCTCGACCGACTGCTCCAGCGTGCCGCCGGGCAGCGGCCAGTCGGCGACGGGCGCCGCGGGCGGCAGGGAGAAGTCGACTCCCTTCAGCGCCGCGGCCGGCGTGAGCTGCTCCTCAGGCTGCAGGATCGAGATCCGCGGGCCCTCGGCCGCGCTCTCCTTGGACCCTGACGACCCGTGGAAGGGATTGAGCCGGCTGACCGTCGAGCAGCCGCTCGCGCCGATCGCGGCGCTCAGCAGGACAGCGAGGAGGACGTGGCGGCGCTGCGGCGTCATTGCGGTTCCGGGACTTGCGGTTGCGGCTGTGCGGGGGCTCCGCCTGGCGTGAGCTGCGGCCTCGGCGGCAGCGCCGCCTGGGCCTTGGCGAGTCCGGGGACCGCCTTGGCCGAGCCGGAGTCTATCAGGTTGATCGCCGCCTTGGCGCGCTCCCGCGCGCCCTCCGGCGCGTCGAGGGAGTTGGCGATCATCGAGAACTCGCGCCGGGCGCCCGCGCCGTCGCCGGCCATCAGCTTGGCAAAGCCGAGCGCCTCGCGCGCCTGCACCCGGTAGGGGCGTTTGTCGCCGATCAGCGGGGTCAAGCGCGCCTCCACCTGCGTCTCCGGGGCGGTGTCGAGCAAGGCGAAGGCAGATTTGAGGCGCGCGGCGTCGCCGATGATGTCGTCGGGCGCGGCCTGGGCCGCCCGATCGAAGTACTTCACCGCCTCGGCGGGCTTGTTGTCGCCCATGCTCAACCCGCCGAGCTGCATCAGGGCGAGCGACCTGTAGCCTTTTGCGGGCGACCTGGAGACTTCGGTCCAGAGCCGGGCGGCGGCCGCCTTGTGGCCCTGGCCCATGGCGTCGAGGGCTGCGCCGTACTCGTCGGAGGCCTTGGCGATCGCCTGCTGGCGATAGGATTGCCAGCCCCAGACCGCGAGCGCCGCGATCAGCGCGGCCGCGCCCAGGCCGAGCACCCACGGCAAGGCCCTTTGCCCCAGCGCCCGATAGCGCTCGGAGCGAAGCTGCTCCTCGACCTCTTCGAACAGATCGGTCAATCGGGACTCCGGGGAATGGCGGCCGCGCCGCGCAGAGGCCGGGAACCTATAGCGCGCCGCAGGGCCCCGCAACGCCTGCCACTTGGCCGCATCGGGCGAACTCGCGGTTGGAAAATGACGTCCGCGCGCGCTTGGGCTAACGTCGATCGCGAGCCCGCGGCGAGAGCCGCCCCGGGACCGCAAGGAACGCGCCCCATGTCGATCAAGGACGTCTACGCCATCCCGCCCGACGGCGCCGTCTGGGCCGTGCCCCAGGCCTTCGATGCGCGGTTCAACTGGGACTACGACGATGGCCGCCAGACGATGATGCACCTCTACCGCCGCGGCGTGGAGATGCAGTGGAACGCCGAGACGCGGATCGACTGGTCGCAGGAGCTCGACGAGGACAACCCCGAGCAGCTGCCCGAGGAGATGCTGCCGATCTCCGGGATGGCGACCTACGAGAAGATGTCGGCCAAGGAGAAGGCGCGCGTGCGCCGGCACTTCCAGGCCTGGCAGATCAGCCAGTTCATGCAGGGCGAACAGGGCGCGCTGATCTGCGCGGCCAAGATCGTGACGCAGGTGCCGGACGTGGATTCCAAGTTCTACGCCGCCACCCAGGTGATCGACGAGGCGCGCCACGTGGAGAGCTACAAGCGCCTGCTTGAGAAGTTCGGCGTCGCCTATCCGATGACCCCGCCCCTGCAGGAGCTGATCGACCAGGTGCTGCGGGATACCCGCTGGGACATGACCTACCTCGGCATGCAGGTGGTGATCGAGGGCCTGGCGCTCGCCGCCTTCCAGCAGATCCGCGACCACGCCCAGAACCCGCTGGCGGCGGCGGTCAACGCCTACGTGATGCAGGACGAGAGCCGGCACGTGGCGTTCGGCCGGCTGGCGCTGCGCGACTACTATCCGCAGCTGACCCAGAAGGAGCGCGACGAGCGGGAAGAATTCCTGCTGGAGGCCTGCTACCTGATGCGCGACCGGTTCGATGCCGTGGAGGTCTGGAAGACGCTGGGCCTCGATCCCGCCGAGTGCGCCGCGCACATGTACGATTCCGGCTTCATGCAGAAGTTCCGCTCCAGCCTGTTCACCCGCATCGTGCCGATCGTGAAGGACATCGGGCTCTGGGGCGAGACGATCCGCAAGGGCTACGGCGAGATGGGCATCCTGGAATTCGCCGAGGCCGACGTGCAGGCGCTGCAGGACGAGGACGAGACCATCGCCCGCGACTTCGACGCGCGCCGCGCCTATGTCGACAGCGTGATCGCCCGCGCCGGGAAGCTGGAGCCCGCCGAGTAGGCTCAGCCGGCCTTGGCGAAATAGATCTCCGCAGGGCCCGGGAAGCGGCGGGCGCGGACGTCGTCGGCGTAGGCGCCCACCGCGCGCGAGATCTCGCCGCGCAGGTCGGCGTAACGGCGCACGAACTTCGGGGTCCAGTCGAACAGCCCCAGCATGTCGTCGGTGACCAGGATCTGGCCGTCGCAGCCGGAGGACGCGCCGATGCCGATGGTCGGGACCGGGACCGCCTCGGTGATCTCGCGCGCGAGGCCCTCGGCCACCCCTTCGACGACCAGGGCGAAGGCGCAGGCGTGCGCCGCGGCGCGCGCCGCCTCGAGGATCCGCTGGCGCTCCTCGGACTCGCGGCCCTTGGCCTTGAAGCCGCCTTCCAGGTGCACCGCCTGCGGCCGCAGCCCCACATGGCCCATCACCGGAACGCCCCGCTGGACAAGGTAGCCGATGGTCTCGGCCACGGTCGGGCCGGCCTCCACCTTCACCGCCTGGGCGCCGGTCTCCTTGATCAGCCGCACGGCGTTGGCGTGGGCGGTCTCCGGCGAGCCCTCGTAGGCGCCAAACGGCATGTCGACCACCACCATGGCGTGGCGCGAGCCGCGCATCACCGCCTGGCCGTGCAGGATCATCATCTCCATGGTCACGCCCACGGTGTTCGGCAGGCCGTGAATCACCATGCCCACGGAATCGCCGACCAGGAGCAGGTCGCAATGCTCGTCCAGGATCTCGGCCATGGGGGTGGTGTAGGCGGTCAGGCAGACGATCGGCGTCTTGGATTTACGCTGCGTAATGTCAGGCGCCGCAAGCCGCCGGACCCGCTCCTGCCGATGGGATGACATGAAAAGCTAGAGCTCCTCGATCACGCGGGAGAGCGCAAATCCCATGGCCACGATGGCCAGGGCCGATGCGATCCACACCACAGCGCCCCCGCTGTAGAGGCTCGTGAGCCATTCGGCCCTCGGCGTGATCTGAGTCAAGCCGGCGCTGAGAACTTTAGCGGAATCGCCCGCGGACTCCACGCGCTGCACGAGGTTGGACATCACGATCTGGCTGGCGCCGATGATCCCGCCGCCGACGCCCGCGGCGCCGATCAGCCAGCGGCGCGCGGTCCAGCCGGTGTTCAGCCGCCGCTCGACCCGCCCGGCGAAGGCGGCCGCGTCCGGCAGCTCCGGGGCGTCCGCGAAGAGGCGCTCAAGCCGCCGCTCGAAGTCGACCTCAGCCATTGCCGCGTCTCCCTTCCAGCGAGGCGCCGCCGGCCGGCGCCAGGCGCGCTCTGAGCTTATCCAGACCACGTTTGACATGGGATTTGACCGTTCCCAGCGGCAGGTTCAAGGCCTCCGCCGCCTCCGCATGGCTCAGCCCCGTCCCGAAGCAGAGGGTGACGCAGACCCGCTCGCCGGGCGCCAGGGCCTTCAGCGCGCCGTCGAGATCGATCGCCGCCTCGGCGTCGGCCGCAACCTGGCCCTCGTCCGCGGGCGCGCTCTCCGCCGCCAGCTCGCCGAGCCGGCGCTCGCGCTGCAGACGCTTCAGGTAGAGCCGCGCCGCGATGCGTTTCACCCAGCCGGCGAAGGTCCCTTCGCCCCGGAAGTCGGTGATCCGCTCGAAGGCGGTGATGAACGCGTCCTGCGCCACGTCGTCGGCCTGGCTGGGCTGGGCGCCCATGCGGCGCAGCAGCGCGCGCACGGCCGAGCCGTGCCGGCGCACGAGCTCGCCGAAGGCTCGCCGCTCGCCGGTGGCCGCCAGACCGCACAGCTCCACGTCGTGGAGGCTTGCGATCCTCAGCTGTGTGGCGCCCGCCATGGGCCTCTCCCCCTCGGCCGGTCCGCCTACTCGCGATCGCGGTTGAGGAAGTACATGACGATGAAGGCGATCCCGATGAACGCCGGGAAGCAGGCGATGCCGATCATCGGCATGGTGGCGTCCGGATCATCGAAATTCAGGGCGAGGCCCATGGCGGCCAGGCCGACGCCGACGCCCAGCCAGATGATGCCGGTGCGCAGGTCGCGCTGCGGCGACAGCGCCGGCCGGATCCTGGCGCTGCGGGAGATCGCCTCGGTGACGTTCTCCGGCATCGGCTCGCCCTTCTCGATGGCGACCCGCATCATTTCCAGCATTCGCTGGCGCTCCTGCGAGCGGAAGTACATCGGCGCGACCACCATGGCGGTGATCGAACCGAAGATGATCAGGAGGATCATAATCGCGACCATCGGTTGCCCCTTTTCTCAATTGCACAGCGATCGAGCGTGCTTCTCGTGGAGAAAGAGGCCCGGCCGCCGGACGACGGATGCACGAACGCGACTTAAACTTTGCTCATGATTCCGCGCCGAGCGCCCCGGCGGGCCGGCCGCCGAGCAGCGCCGCGCCCCAAAGCGCGGCGGCCAGCAGGGCCGCGGCCGGCGCGAGCGCGCCGGACAGCGCCGCGAGCGTCGGCTGCAGCGCGGGCCACAGGCCCCAGAGCGCCGCGCCGCCGACGACGCTGAGGCCGGCGAGCAGGGCGAGGTCCTCCAGCCACCTCCGGCGCGCCAGCCGCTCCATCACCGCGGTGGAGAAGTCCGGATCGCGGGCCGGCGGCGCGTCGCCGGCGAACAGCGCCGCCAGGCGCGCGTCAGCCTCGGTCATCTTGCACTCCCAACGCTTCCAAGAGACGCGCGCGGCCGCGCGTCACGTGGCTCTTCACCGTGCCGAGCGGCAGGCCCAGCGCCTCGGCCGCCTCGGCGTGACTGAACTCCGCCGCCAGGCACAGGGCAACGCAGGCGCGCTGGTCCGGCGGCAGGGCGGCCAGC
>Ga0157372_10008887_pt1 | contig 10669 bp, 8 predicted proteins | sample C55metaG_FD_115307 | JGI IMG/M metagenome (GOLD analysis project Ga0157372, IMG submission 115307) | Corn rhizosphere microbial communities from Kellogg Biological Station, Michigan, USA - C5-5 metaG | ecosystem: Host-associated > Plants > Roots > Rhizosphere > Soil | place: USA: Michigan...
AAGCAATGGCGAGAGACCTGGTTTAAGCAGCCACATCTTCCCGACTGGGTTAAAGACAATCATTCATGGCTGCAATTACAGGTAAATGGAGCGGAGCAGGATTACAGTATTCCTTATCGTAAGCTTCCGAGGTATATAGACGAATGCGCAGCGAATGGTGTAACCGCCATTCAACTGGTTGGCTGGAATCATGGTGGTCAGGATGGAGGCGATCCGTCCCAAGATACTGACCCAGGACTGGGGACCTGGCAGGAACTGCACGATGCAATTGCTCACGCTAAAAGCAAAGGCGTTAAGATGATTCTGTTCGGCAAGCTTAACTGGGCCGATCTTACGACTGACTGGTACAAAAGGGAGCTATATAAATACGCAGCAACCGATCCATACGGCATTCCATACCAAACGGGCGGCTACAGCTATACCACCCCAACGCAATTGGCCGGCATCAATAATCGCCGCCGCGTAATCCTGGATATCAGCTCTCCTGCTTGCCGTGATGTTATTACCCGGGAATTTCAAAAGGTACTGAAGCTTGGTGCTGCCGGTTGGCTCTTCGATGAAGTCTGTCATCACGGTCCAGTCGAATACTCTTTCAGTCCGAACCGCGGGTATGCGTCGCCGGGATACATCTATGGTGCCGATCTACCAATGTCCAAACAACTTCGAGCAGCGGCGGACAAAGTTGATCCCGATTTCCTCTTTTCCGGTGAGGGGCCGCAGGACTGGTTGATGCAGTACTATCCCGTATCATATTTCCGCATCAATCGTGGTTCCAGGCCGGTCAGCCGATACATCGACCCTCAAGCCCCTCTGGTGGTTGCTGTCACAGGAATCGATGATCGCGAGATGCTTAATCTAATCCTCTTGAATCGCTACATTATCAGCTACGAGCCTTATAACTTCAAAGGTCATATTACCGATTTTCCTCTGACGCTTGCTTACGGTCAGAAGATCGATGCCTTACGACGCAGATACAAAGCTCAGCTGTGGGATTCCGAATTCCGCGATACGCTGGGCGCAAGTGTTAACTCTGATGGGTCCCATAAGTATTCGGTCTTCGTTGCGGCTTCCGGCAAACGGAGTATCGTGATCGTCAATGAGGAGTTCAGTAAGACAATCGTTGCCGTGGTGCAGCTGCCAAATCCAGGCAATTTCGTTTTGGCTTCGCCTGAACAACCTGATTCCCAAGCGACATCAGGAACACTCAAGATTCCCGCACGTTCAGTGGCCGTCCTGATGGAACAATAGATTGCCTGGATTGAAAAGAATCATCACTCTTGTATGAAATTGATATTAGAGGCATCGAAAATCTTCCCGGTGCAACCTTTCTCCATTTGCAAGGTTGCATCGGCAGTGCTTTCGTCCACGGATTGGGAAATGATCTCATGCTGTGGACTGCCAATCGTTCAGCTATGAGCAGGATTCAACCGTGGTAGTTGCATGAGCTGCCTTTCGGAATCGGCCGCGCGCATACACGGCGTTGTGGCAGCCGGGATGCTCTATGGCAGGTCGAGCGCGCCGGCAAGCTGGAAGGTCCTCTTCTTCGTCAGCGGAGTGAATTGTTGAGAGTTGAATCGGAGATTCTATGTTTAAAGCAGATGACGACGGAGGAGCGACTGATTGCAGACTATGCAGGCACAGGACTCATAATCGGTAAACACCCAATGGCCTACCGCCCGGGACGATCTCGAAGGCAAAAGATCCTGTCGGCAGACGAGCTGAGACATGCTCTCAATGGCGATTAGGTTCGAACTGCAGGATGCGTAATCGCGCGTCAACGCCGGGAACTGCTATGGAGTTCATCTTTCTTTCGATGGAGGACGAGACCGGCATTGCCAACGTCATTGTGACACCCAATCTATACGAACGAGATCGGCTTGTAGTGACGCGGAGCAAGTTCATTCTTGCTGAAGGACAGCTCCAAAATCAGGACGGTTTAATTCATGTGAAGGCAATGCGCCTGCAGTCCTTGTCCGATCAGACCCTGGAGGTTCGCTCCCATGACTTCCACTAAAGCGGAAGGGCAGGCGGGTATCGACGAGAGATTGACTACCAGAAACTTGGGCCTGCTCTGCTCATTGGCGCCAGTCTGGTTCTGGCCATTCGATTGGCTAAATGGGCTCCAACACAGAGCGACGGCCTCGCTAATGTCGAATGGGAAAAAGAAGTCGAGCACAGTGTGCGTAATGCCAGGGTGGTATTGTCCCATTTGACATCTCGCAATCCTGAACTCTTCCAAGTGAAAGATGTGGCTTGGTATGTCGCTACCGACGAAAAAGTCCCCAAATGACAAATCGATAGGCGTTGCGGCCGAATTAGTTCCGGTGAGATGAGTGGCACAATGTGGCCCGAAAGAATAGGAAATGGTCCCTTAAGGGCTTGAGCTAAATCTGCGTTTGTCGCGCCCGTTGGCTTTGTCTTCGAGCGCACCTTTTCTTTGCGAATCGTTCGGGATAGGCAGATTCACGCTGCTGAATATTCAGGCATTCCAGGAACGCTCATTTATGAGTCCTTCCTGCTGAATTCGATTGAGGCGCCCGAAGCGACTAGATTTCTCTTTACGGCTTTTCGAGTTCTATAAAGGAATCAAAAATCCACGAGTTAGCTGGCGCATCACGTTTGAAATCGTCAGTATCACCGACGCACCATCGACCGCTCCGCGTTTTGGGATCTATGTTTCATGTAGTCGGCCATACGCTGTTGTGTGTCCGAGTATGAATCATCTGGAGAAAGGGGATCTCGATGACAACCAGCGGCGGCTCGATCAGGACCTCGGCTAGCGATGTCAAGGTACTGATGCGCTACCACGCACCCCGCTCCTGGCTCGACGGCCAGGCGGCAGTCGTAACCCGCAAGATCGGCAAAGGCTCGTTCACCTACGTCGGTGCGTGGCTCGACGACGCCAGTACGAAGCGCTCGGTGCAGTGGATGCTAACCGAAAGCGGCCTCAAACCCGACGTCTTCCCCGCGCCTGAGGGCGTCGAAATCTATCGCCGTGTCCAAGGATCACGACGTTTTCATCAGACGATCACCCTGCCCACCGCGATGAAAGATGCGTTGGCAATCCTTCACCGCTGCTGAACCCAGCGGCTAGGAGCCGTTCGGCAAGCTGCGATATATCATTGGGTGTTTGGTGACCTGACAAAGTCCGTCGCCGAAGCAGCTCTTCAGCTTTGCAGGCTAAATAGGAGATTCCTTTATCTCTGTATAGATGTGTTGTTATCACAAACGACGACAGTTACGAGGGCGAAAGAGTCGATAGCTTCGCAGAAAGCCTCTATATTGACCACACTAGGCAGACGAGTCGTTGCGTAAAGAACAGGTACTCTCTGCCCTATCCGAAGTTTTGCGACCGCGTGAGCTAGCGCAATTGTCGAGCGCATCGCCGGTGCATGCGGTTGCGCTGCTGATCGCAACATCCATACGCAGTTAGAATACATACTTTGCCGATAATTGGAAGAACCGGGCATCGGGCACGTTGGCCTGCAATCCTTTCGGCCCGTTGATCTGGCCAGCGGTCGCCGAGAGATTCCCGACCGGCTGTCCCCAGGACGGATGGTTGAGCAGGTTGAAGGCGTCCGCGCGGAACTGCACATACTGCTCGCGCCAGGTTGTGAACTGCTTTCCAAGACCCAGATTGATGCGTTCATATCCAGGGCCATATACGTTGTTCGACTTGCCGCCCAGATACAGCACGGCGGTTGCCTCATCGGTAACCGGAACTGGCAGGCCGGTGTTGGGATCGGTTGGGAAGTGCCCGATACCGTTTTTCAGGTTGGCGGTTACTGCGCCGTTTAGCGGGTTGTCGAAGGCGCAAGCGTTAAAGTAGTGGGCCTTAGTCTTCACAGTGGTTGGGCAACTCGTAAGCTGCGGGTTCGTTGCATTCGGTGATCCGCCTGGGGCAAACGGATTGCCAACCAAAATTGACCGTGCAGATTGCTGACCGCTCGGAGTGTTGATGCCGTTCGTGCCCACGGTGAAGGGCACACCAGTCTGGGACACAAACGTCAGATCGGTACGCCAACCGCCTGCTATCTCATCCAGCCAGACAGGTGCTTTGTTCATTAACGCGCGGCCGCGTCCAAACGGCAGCTCGTACGAGCCGTTGAAAGTAAAGCGGTGGCGCACATCGTAGTTGGAGTTCGTGATCTCGTGACTGATGGGAATGATCTGCCACATGCGGTAGCTGGTGCCGCCTCCGAGCGGATCGACCGAGTCATCCAGGTTATGCGCCCAAGTATAGCTGGCCAGGTAGCTGATCCCATTAGAGTAGCGCCGCTCCAGTTTGGCTTGCAGCGAGTTATACATGCTCTCGGCTCCATAGTGCAGCCAGGGGTTTCCGCATCCCAGCGATGGGAACCAGCACGTAACGGTCGAGTTCCTTCCGTTGGCCTGCAGCACTGCGGAGGCGTTCGTGTTGAGCAAGGTGGGAAGGTGCCGCCCGACATTGCCGACATAGCTGATGGTGACAGAAGTGTTGTTGGTAAAGGCGTGTTGCATGCTCAGGTCGTAATTCAGCACATACGGCGTCTTAATGATTGGGTCTCTGCCATTAATGACTGTACTGTTGATGAATCCCTTGATACCGTCCGGCCCGTTGATCTGGTTGCTCATGCCGGTCTCCAGGGTGTCGCCGGGATTCTGATATTGGCCGGTTGTCGGATAGTTCTGGGCGGCACCCGGCATTCCCGCACCAACAGCACTGGCAGCGGTCGTGGGGCTCAGCGATGGGCAATAAGCCGTGATTCCCGATTGATTCTTGGCGTTGCCGTTGACGCAGGTCGTTGCGCCTAGACCGGAGTGAATCATGAAAGGATAGTTTCCGCCGATATTGGGGTTGGAACCGAGTCCGAAGGTTGCCCCGTAGAAGACACCGGCGCCAGCCCGAAACACCGTTCTGGCGTCGCCCATCAGGGCGATGCCCACCCGCGGAGCAAAATTGTATTTTTGCCCTGTAGAGAGCCTTGGATTCGAGTCGTAAACGACGGTTGTATTATTCGCAGCCAGCAGATTCGTGAACGATGAGGCCAAAAGGCCCGGGGTGTTCTGCCATTTGACCGGAAGAACATAGTTTGCGGTTCCCGTGCCGGCGACGTTTCCAGTGGCCGGATCGTAGGTGAATCCCCTGGTGAGGGGAACGAAATTGGCAAACCCTCCTGCCATCTCACCGGTAGGCTGGTTGTAGTCGTAGCGTACCCCGTAGGTGATGGTCAGATTGGGCAGGGCCTTCCAAGTATCTTCGGCATAAGCCGAGCTGTACATGTTTTGAAGATTGTCAATCGGCTCATTGGTGATGCTGTTGCCGTTCATCTGGTTAACCAGGAAGTCGGCAACTCCATATCCCGTATTGCCCACTGACGTGACGCCGGTATACGCTCCGGAATAGCTATAGTTGCCGCGCGGTGCGGGAGGCTGCAGGAAGAAGATGCGGAAGTTCTGGTAGCTGACGCCGGCCTTGATCGAATGATTGCCCCATATCTTGGTTACACTATCGAGAACTTGGTAAATATTCTGGAACTCGACCGAAGGGTCGTTGCCATGGGAACCGAAGGCCTGGATACCGCTGATGCTCACGGCGGGTAAGCCGCCATTCTTATAGAATCCCGCGCCGAAGGGCATGCCGCCCATGCCGAGATTAGCCGCTATGTTGACATTCCAGTTCGGCTGAAGGTTCTCGAAGTCGCCCCAGTTGTAGCCAAATCGGAATTCATTGATAAGTTTCGCAGTGAAAAGGTGGGTTTCGCTGAGCATGAAGTTCTGCGATAAGTAATGCTGCCGGCTTCCGGAAAAGCCTGCTGTTCCGTCCAGGATGAACCCCAGGGGAGGCGTAAGTGAGTTGTACACGTAGTTGTAACTGTAGCGGGCGAAGGTGCGGTCCTTCACGCTGATGTTCCAATCCAGGCGCTGGTCCCACTGAACAATATTGTTCTGAGTGGGCAGGTTTTCAACCAGGTTATTGAATGTCGTTCCAGAGCTCGAAGGGCTTGTATTGTTGGATGAATTCCACCCATTGGCATTGGGCAGCGGATACATCTTAAGAATGTTCGACGCGACCGGATTGAGAAGCGCGGGGTTGAACACGTTCTGCCCGGGGGCATAGGTGTAGCCATTCGCAGAGGTCACCTGCGTCCCGTACTGCTGCAATTTGCCATTCAAGGTTGTGGGCGCCTTGTTCGCGCAAGAGTAGGAACCGGTGTTGGAGTTGGGCTGGAACAGAATCACCGGGCAGGTACGACCCGTGTTTTGGGTGTTCAGCAACTCGGAGAAGTCGCCTTGGCGCATACGCGGGGTTGGCGTGTTCATGGGGCCGGAGATACTGGCCAGAGATATCCGCGTGATCTGTATGTCGCCAAAGTAGAACAGCTTGTTTTTGAGAATCGGAAAGCCCAGAGTGGCACCGAATTGGTTGAAGTGGTACGGCGGAATGGGCAGCAGCGGATTCGCATTCCAATTTCTCGCGTTGAAGGACGTGTTCCGGTTGTACTCCCACACATCGCCGTGGATCTGGTTCGTGCCCGACTTGAGCGCGACGTTCAAAACCGAGCCGGCAGAGTGGCCGTACTCTGCGCTGTAAGCTGCGGTATCCAGCTTGAATTCCGATAGCGCATCGGGGGGCGGAGAAACCGAGTACAGCGCCCCGTTCATGTAATCGACAATATTAACGTTGTTGTCCACACCGTCGAGCCGGAAGTCGTTCTGCTCGGCGCGTTGCCCGTTGGCTGAGTAGTCGCCATGCCCGCCGCCGCGCGTTCCATAGGAAGGCACTACGCCGGTGGAGAGCTGCGCCATATAGACCCAATTGCGCTCGGCCAGCGGGGTGTTATTGATGGTCCGCGTGTCCATCACCTGGTTCACGCTTGCTTCCTGGTCCTGAAGCAGCGGTGGTGCAGTAGAGACAGTCACCGTTTCCGTCACATTTCCGACCTTGAGTACCATATTGATATTCAGCCGATCAGCGATGTGCAGCGTGATGTTCTGCTGCACGGTGGTCTGAAATCCCTTAGCCCCGGCGCTGACGTCGTAATGACCGATCGGGACCCCCGAAAAGACAAACACGCCGCCGGCGTTTGACTTGGCTTGCTGGATCAGTCCGGTGTCCGTGTTCGTCAGCGTCAAGAGCGCTCCGGGAACCACGGCCCCTGAGCGGTCTTGCACCAAACCGGTGATCGTGCCCTGGTCCACCTGGGCAATAGCGCGGTTCGCGCTCAGAACCGTAAGGAGAAGTCCCAATAAGCAAAGGTTGCGCAGAATATATCGCAGCACTGTCGTTTGATTGGGTGCAATCGATAGCATATGTATGTAGACGGATTTGATTCGCTGGGTTCTCAGAAAAAGATCTCGTATCGGTTTGATGTGGGTCATATTATGACCTCCTGTGCACCGGTTAAACCGGCGAGGTGTAGTGAATGACGAGAAGGATTGGCTCTCCATTATGGCTGACCGGCGTAGAACTTGTAGCTGCCACCGCTCCAATTGCCCCAGGAGACCCAAGTGCCGTACGTGTTCGAGCCCGATTCCCAAATGCCATAGATGTTGTAGGGACAGTGGAAACGCCAAGGACAGCCACCCTCCCGTCGGAAGACGTATTGACGATGAGATAGGGATTCAGCGGCTGGCCGGAGGGGAAGCCGATGTTGGCCCAGGTGGTGGTCCAGCCCGGCGCCTGCCAGATGGAGTAGAGGCTGCCGTTGCTGCCCACTCCTAAGACCTGCAGGTTTCCGTTGGCGTTCTGGCCGCAGACAAAACCCGGCTTGATGGTGACGCCGCCGCCTACGTTGCCGTGGCCCTGCCAACTGTTCTGCCAGCTTCCGCCATCGGTGCTTTGCCAGTTGGTCCAGACGGTGGCGTTGCTGGTGTCAATGCCCCAAATCTGCAAATGGCCGGATATATTCTGGCACGCAGTGAGATAGCCCTGGAGAGTTTCTCCCGGCAGGCTCGTCCAGCCGCTCCAGGTGGTCAAGCCCGTCTGGGTGTTCGTCCAGGCCGTCCCGCCGCTATCGACGCCGAAGACTTCCACATAGCCGGTTTCCGCATTTTCCTCGGCCGTAAAGCCTGCCTGCACTGACGCTCCAGAGAGTTGGGTGAAGCTGGACCAGGCGGCATTGGGATTGACTTTGTTGGCGTAATAGATAGAACCACTCGCGTTGCGGCCGAAGACGTAAAGCCCGCCATTCGCGCCGCTGTTGATTGCCACGAGACCGGTGAGCCCGCTTGACGAACTGCCCATATCGGTCCAACTGCTCCAGGCGCCTGCGGGATTGCCTTCCCAGGTGTAGAACACGTCGCCGCTCGTCGGAATAAAGACGATCTGGCGATAGGTGCTGTCCATGACCGCGGCCGGACCGCCGGTAGCCACATGGCCGCTCATGCCGAATTCGTTCCAACCGGCCCAATAGGAAGGCCCAATCAGGCCTTCGTTGCCGCGATTCTGCCAGTTGTGCCAGATGTTGCCGCCACCGTCGTAGGCAAACATTTCCATGACGATCTCCCTGTGCGCCGGTTAAACCGGCGAGGTGAATTGAGGTACATGCAGAGCCCCATTTTTCGGCCGCGCAGAATGCCTGCTTTTCAATTCAGTGCTTACGGCTGGATCCTTTCATTACGGGGGAAACGGTAGGTGGCAGGCTCGCGAGCAGTAAAGATCAATCACGTCCTAGAGTTCACTTTGCGTCAAGCGCAATGATTTGGAAAACGCGACATTTTAGTGTGGAGGCAGATCAAACTATCTCAGTGAGCTCGTACTTCCTGTTCACGGACTGCTATTACAGTGCCCCCCGCGATTGAGTAATTGCCTTTCCCCATGTTGCTTCGGATCGCTTCTTCGGGAGCAGGCATTGCAAGCAAGGAAGAAATCTTAGGCGTTTACAGCGAGGCGACTGATTCCTCGCGGTCTCAAATGGTCAACAAATTAGCGTACCAATCGGCTTCAGGAGCATAGCCGAGAAATGAAAGGTATTGCGTCAGGCGCAATCCATGCATTTGCGGATTTTATCGGTTGTCCAATCTCCAAGGTTTGGGTTTGACTATCCGTGCCCTTAAAGGACCCGGGAGATAGTGTTCGATAAAGATTACTGCGATCCGGCTTTATGAGGTCCGAACAGGAAACACAGGAGAACGCGGAGCTGAATTTAGTGAATCGCAATACTGGGGCGGCGGCTGGCAAACCCACGCATTAATCGCGAACCCCATGTCGGTATATCCAGAATATGCGCGCTTACGTTCCCTGTGAATGGGGCCCGGCCAGGATTCATACGATCGAAATCCTCACGGACGAAGGCGTGACCGGCTTCGCGGCGGATTATGGCGGTGGGGATGCGGCTTGTCTCGCGATTGCGAAACACTTCAAGCGCTTCCTCATTGGCGAAGATCCTTTCAATATCGAAAAACTTTGGGACCAGATGTACCGCTAACCTTGCCATATGGATGAGGCGGAGTAACAGCCATGGCCATGAGCGGAGTGGACCTGGCGCTATGGGATCTGATGTGAAAGGCCCTCAAACAGCCTGTTTACAAGCTGCTCGGCGGCAGACGAAGGAATCCATTCCCTGCTACGTGACAACTCACCCCGAGCTGGTTTCGAGCTGGAAGAACACAGGATTTCTCGAAGTGAAGATCGCTGCTCCGTGAGGCATTGCTGACCGGCGCGATAGCCTAGAGCCTGTTTTGGAGTTCATGCGAGTTGTTTGAACATGTTGGCTTAGTACCGTCGAAAGGAACCGCGAATTGGTACGAACCGGGCGAGGACACAAAATGGGCACGGAGAGGACACAAAACTCTGTGTCTTGAGCGGTACACAAGGGACTTGGAGCGCGGCTGAAGCCTTGTAAGTATTTGCATTGCCTATGGTTAGTCGATTGACACGGTAGAGGTCAGCGGTTCGAATCCGCTCGTGCCTACCATATCCTTCAACAACTTACGGAAAATCTGGGAACAGATGCCGAATGCGTAGGGACGGTATGGGAATATTTCCTGCCTCACTGCACCGTTACCTGTTGCGGGGCGCGATTGGAACAGCACATCCCCAGCCTTGATCGAGGCCTGCCTTTTAGCTGGCGTCAGCGCACTCGCGCATCAACTCCTGCCGCTTTTACGTCTTCTCTATTGAGGCGCGAGGACAACCATGTCCCAGTAATGTAGAGTCGGTAAGCTCAGATCAATATAGTTTCTGGCTCCGGATTGTCCGGCACGAAAAGCCAGCGGCTTCATCTCTCCACCGTCGACATCCGGGGAAGCCCAGGATACTTTGGCGACCGGGCGATCGGAATAAATGCGAATCTTCACGTCGTTTTGCACTGGAGCATCCGGCCGGTCCGCTTCGCTGTCTCTCCATCCCGCCGCTTTCGATCCCATCAGGTTGATCAGGTGAACTACCGTCTTCCCCTCCGCCTCGCGGGCAATCGTCCAGATCGAGTCCGGCAGTCCATACGAACTCGCCGGCAGATAGGGCAGGACGACGCTCACCTTGGCGGGAAAGACACGGTATCTCAGTAGATTTTCGTAGGCGGTCAGAAAGTCGTAGTAATGCCGCAGACTGTTTTGAAGTTTCGGAGCGATGGCAAACACCGTGTCCGCCGGGAAGTACTCGCTCGAGAGCATGTGTGCATCATCTCCCAGTTCGATATGGGCCGCCCCGGAGGCAAAGATGGTAGCATCGGCCAGCAGCACGCCT
>Ga0157372_10008889_pt1 | contig 10669 bp, 12 predicted proteins | sample C55metaG_FD_115307 | JGI IMG/M metagenome (GOLD analysis project Ga0157372, IMG submission 115307) | Corn rhizosphere microbial communities from Kellogg Biological Station, Michigan, USA - C5-5 metaG | ecosystem: Host-associated > Plants > Roots > Rhizosphere > Soil | place: USA: Michigan...
CGAGGCCATGGTAATAAAAATATACGATGTGGAGCATAATCACAGGGAACATAACGAAATCCGGAAAGTCAACAATCCGTTCGCTTAATATTACAAGGAATAATTTTTGTGCGTAGTTTAAAAACCCTTGCTGATGGAATTACCAAAAGACTTTACCGCAGAGATACTTCCTTACCTAGATGAATCGGAGCCAACACCGAAGGAGGAAGTCATTTGCCGTGTCCTTGAACACGCCTGGGAGAAGAAAAACTTTCGGGCAATTCTCAATTATTTATTTGCTATTCCTGCAGAACTGTTTTTCAAAGAGGGAGACGAGGTAAGATTTGCGTAAGGATTGTTTACGAAGTTTATATTTTGATTTGAGTATGCCTTTTTTTATTCCGTTTCCATTCTCACGCAGGATTTCCAACAGTATTTTCTTAGTGGAAGCCCATTTTCTATTTCGTGTAAACACTCGCAAAAGACTTCCTGGGGGCGCTCATTGCTACAAACCGCTTTTGTCCCGTGTTCTGTAGTCGGCTCAACTTTTTTTTCATTACTTATCGTTGACCTATGAAGATCGTCTCGTAACTTCTGAAGTTTCTGTTGAATAGTTTGGATGGCATCTACACAAGTTGGATAATTCTCACTTTGTATGTAGTAAATGAGTTCTTGTATACGTTCGGCTATTATTGCATGGTCGATAAAAACATTTGCATTAGTATTCAAACCCTGATCTTGTTCTGAATTTTTCATTTACTTTATTATTTTTTCTCAAAAGAAACGGCAGAAGATTTCTCGATTTTCAACATATCCCCTACTTGCCAATACCAAAAATTTTGTAGCTGATGTAAATATTTTATCTTAATTGAATCAGCTTTATTAAATCTTATCAAGTAAAGGGATTCGTCAACAAACCTGAACGTCAGCCCGTGTTTTATAAAGCCATAATGATAATCAAAACCGAGGTCGTCCAGTAAAATATCTTTGGTTAACTCGATTGGCTCATAGTCCACACAATTATCAATGTCGCTACCGGATTGAATTGTGTAAACCTCTCCTTTAAACAAAACAACGTTGCCTATCTGTAACTCCGTGTTTGGTATCATGTTTTTATAAAAGCAAATTTTTCTTTCAGTTTCAAAAATCGTTTCTCCATCAAATGATAACTAACAAACGCCAGTACCAATGTTATTAGTAAAGTTAATGCTCCCTCTGTGAATATCAATTTAACGGTAGTATTATTTAATCCAAATTTAGTAAGTATCGTATGCCCGGCAAGGATTCCAATCATGTGCAGGCAGTAAAGTCCATACGTGTATTTACCTAATTGAGAGACATTTGTTAACCTTCCCATTTTATAGAAAGAATTTTTTGAGTAGCACTGCTCCAAAATAACAAGAGCAAAAAGAATTGAAATAACAAGCCTTTCAAGCGATGGTATTAAGGAGAACACTATTTGTCTGGTAAGAAAGATAACCGCTATAGCCACGTAAACACAAACAATTACCCACTTATTAAGTCCTTCTATTTTTTGCCTGAAGCTGCTATTGGATATGATGTAATAAGCGGCAAGGCCACCGATTGTCATATCGGATATACACGAAAGGGTATGAAAGTTTAAAACGTTCTCATTGCCGGAATTAATTACTCTGAAAATTAAAGACGCCGTAATAATTGAAAGGAACACTCTATTCAGGTATTTTGTAGGGATTAAGGCTATAATAAGAGGCCACACTAAATAAAACTGTTCTTCGATTGCTACCGACCAAAGCACAGAAAGGTTGGATGCGTCCGGCTGTGTGTGTATAAAATCAAAGTTATTTACTAAAAAAATGTAAGCTAAAACATTGGCATGTTCATTTGGTGTTTCTCCGAAGTGAGATTTAAGAATGGGAAATATCAGAAAACCAAAAGCAACAGACAAGTAGAATAAAGGCCAGATTCTTAATATCCTTCTTATGTAAAAGCTGCCAACATGAATTTTACCATACTTCAATTTTTCTTTTAAAAGCAGGTAGGTGATAAGAAATCCAGAGAGGACAAAGAAAAAGTTTACTCCTAAAAAGCCGTTTCCAAACAATCCATATTTTACTGCTCTATAAATAGGGTCGTTTGAGATGTATTGAATGTTAGTGGCGAAACTGTGATAAAGGAAAACGGAAATAAAGCAAAAGAATCTAAGGCCGTCAAGGTTAGGAAAAAATATCTTGTTCTTTATTTTTGGTTGTGCTGTGGCGGTTAACATGAGGCATAAAAATAATCACATCACTCATAGGCTACAAAATTTATATAAATAAAGTATAGCCAAATTCGCCTTTAAAGGTAATAATCAGCAAAAACAGTGTTTGGAGGCTATAATGGCACTTGCACAATGCTCAATAAAGTTCTGAACGTACAAGGGAGTGACACAATAGGCGGTCATAGTAGCAACGCAGTCAAGTTCATCACATAAACATATTTTTGAAAAGTCTTTATATTTTTAAAAAATATCGACATAAAAACCCCTGTAGAAACAGGGGTCGTAAACGATTGCTTGTTGTATGAAAAGAAAATACTTTATCTAAAAACTTATTCATCTTCGTCATACCCTTCTCTGATCATTTCAAGACCTTTGCACATAATAATTATACAGTCTTGCTTTGCTTTCCTTATGGCTGCCTGTAAGGATTTAGCCTGCATCTGGACATCTATTTCTTCGAGCGAAGCGTAAGCATAAACAGCTGTTTCCACGTCTGCTCTTATCTCGTCGTAATAAGTAGATTCAACTTCTATGCTTTCTTCGTCAGGCATAATTAATTATTGAACGGCTTCAAATAATGGTTTACTTTTTCTATCAACTCGTCTAACCCCATAGACACATACCAACTGCACTTATCCTTTTTATAGTTGTACGGTTCTACTCCCCAGTGAACTGTTTTTGCTTTATTGATTCCGTCTAAATACCAACAGCACTTGTCATGTAGCGGACATTGGAAGTCACAAAGAGGATAAAGTTTTTCTGCTTTCATTGGGGTATATCATTTAAGTCTGGTTTCTTTTTCTGCTCTCCTTCATCAGCAGTATTAGTTCCGCCTCCTTCTTTTTTATCAACTCCTGTAGTTGTTTGTCCGTCATCATCGAGAGCATCGAAGTAGTTTGATGAGAGAATAATTCCTGTGCTTCTTGAGGTTTCGATATTTGCTCCTTCATTCAGTAAATCGTATATCTTTTGTGTTATTGCTCCCATTACTTAGGAATTGATAATGTCAAATGCCTTCTCTGTTTTATATTCACACTACTCAATCGCTTCCGGCTTGTTGCCTGGCAATTATTACATCTGTATACCTCATAAACATTGGCTGTTGTATAATACTTATCGCCTTCGCTTTCTAACTTTGTTGAACCGCAGGAGGGGCAATGACTGGCGTGTTCGTCAAGAATAAAAAGTCCAACATTGGGATGAGGCTTTATCCAAGCTCTTATTTTCAAATAGGTTTCTTCTAAAATCCTTACGTCCTGAATATTGTAAGAGAGCATTTTATTTATAGCCTTTGCGTCTCCTTTATAACACTTCTTCCAAAGAGGAAAGCCTTCATGCTGTTGTTTTCTTGGAAGGTTAAGCATGTGATTCACATAGTCCAATTTGTTTGACGAAAAAGCAAATTGTTTTCTAATGTGCTTTAATGTGTCAATGGTTTGGTAGGGTAATGGTGGCTTTATTCCATACATCAAAAACTTTGTATTCACTTTTGGAATATCAAATGAATCACCATTATGAGCAATCACCAAGTCAGCCTCGTTTAGCATTGACCATAGTTGTTTTATTATTCGCCTGTCATCCTGTTTTAGTGCTTCTTTTGATGTAAGTGCAGCAGAATAAACTTTCTTGTCGAATAACCACTTTGCAGCCCATGTAATACAAAACCAATCCGACTCTATCTGTTCGATACCTACGTTTTGATTCCATAGACCCCACACATAACCAAGAATAGGCGCCGTTTCGATGTCTACAACTAAAATTTTTGCTCCGGTATTTATTTGCTCTTTCCTCTGCTCTACCTTGCTGACTACCCTTGTTACATACATTCTGATTGTATTTTCGTAGCCACTTACCTTCTTTTCTTCAATTAGCTTTCGTGCTATCTCCGTAGGTGTTTTTCCGTCCTTGTGTAGCTCAATTATTTTAGGGTGCAGATGGGGGTATCTGTGTTTTTGCATTAGGTGGAATTGAATTAATAAGACAGTAGGCATAAATAAACCGCCATCTGTTTAACCAGCATACACATGAATCAATTAATTACTTGTTTTGCTCTTTGATAAAATGCTTCCCTTTCATTATATCCATTCAAGCCTCCATTGATACATCTCGTCAACTGTTGAAACTTCGTGTAAGTTGAAGTAGTTCCGTCCTTGTGAGTTACCGTATGTGTCCAGTCGTCTGGTTGATCGCATATCTCATTTAGTCGTCGTGATTGCCAGTACCAACACGCACTTTCAACAGCATATTTTGGAAGCTCTAATAGTTCAGGTTTTTTTATTAGCGTATCATCTTTAAAAAGCACCCTTGAACACTCTTTATAATTAGCCCTTCCTGTAACCTGAATTAATCCACGTCCTTTGTATCTTACCCCATCACCTGGATTTACATTGCCTAAATCTTTTCTTCCTTCATACTCTTTACCAGAAGCAAATTCTTTTGTAGCGTTAAATGATGCTGATTCTTCCGCTACCTGTGAAATAAAACATCGTATTCTTTCCGGTGTAATAATATCGTAACGAGGTAAGGCTTCATTTAAAACATCTGTGTAAACCGTTAGATTATCAGGCTTGATGTTTGGAACGATTTGCTTTAGTTGTTGGCTTGTAATCATTTTGCTTACAACTTTTATAAATAATGAACAGAAAGAACAGGAATATCAAATACCCCATACTTTGACTGTCTATTTCAAATGCTACTTTCACCGTCTTACATTTAGTTCAAAGGTTTTCCCGTAGTCTCTTTCAAGTCTGTAAAGAATATTGTTATCATCGCAGTATATCCAGTAATAATTAACTTTTAAGCCGTCACCTATAAATCTTTCCGTACTGTCAATCTTTACAAAATGTACTGTGATAGGCTTTAGCTCCTGAACTTCTTCTGTCTTGCAGGAAATGATCATCCCTATAAATGAGAAGATAAATGACAGTATAATCAAAAGGTTTTTCAAAGGATTTTTTTCATAGGTTAATTATTTTCAGCCGCATCGATGTTTTTCATTTTTTGATACTCGTCCTCAATAAATCTTACCCATTCGGCAAATGTTCTATCCTGGTTGCCGCCTTTAATAAAAGCATCCACATCTTGTGCTATCTGTACTGCCATCTCTGTGTAGAGCTTACTTTTTTTATCGTGCAAGCCAAAAGCGTTCAACACGGCTGCTTCAAATTCCTGTATTTGTTCCGGTGTTGGTGTCCCCTCTATAGCCTTAATTGCTAATTCTGCAGCAAGGACTTTTACAATGTTGTCCTTAATGACTTTCAATAACTGTTCTGGCAGCCCGTGAACCTGCGGGAATATTGTCTCGACAAACTTTGCGATGAAATCCGGCACACCGCTTTCAAGTGCGGTCTTAACGCCTTCAGTTACTGCGATGGCAATAGAAATTACTTTTTGTTCTCCGTTCGATACTGCACGTTTGAGCCATTTCCATGCTCTTGTGAAAATTGACATAAAATTGTTTTTGATTATTAAATTGATTGACCTGTGTTATAAGGAAGTTTTGGCGAAGGGTCAGTGTCTATTCCAAACATCCTTGTAAGAAAATAAGCAAACCCCTGGCTTTCAGCTATCCAAACAGTTGCCTGGTCAGCGAAGTGTTTTGGAATCTGCGGATAAAATTGAAGTATCGCAACTGCAATAGCGGTCAACTTAAAAAAAGTGTTGAACCACTTTTTGGCCTGTTCAGGTGTAGGCTGTAGGATTTGTTTAATTCCAAATTTCATAATGATGGCTTTAAAAATGTTTATTGTCAAACTCATTACCCTTATGAATTAACCACAGTGCGATTATCACAAGTATTATAGCAATGAGAGGTAGTGGCATTAATGTCTTGGTTTAAATTTTAGTTTCCACGTAAAGAACTTGGACCTTATAACCCCGCATCCGGTTGTTATATACACCGGCCAGCTTTGATTCCCTGTACCTGGATTGTATGTGTATTGAACTATAGTAACATTCCCTCCCGTAAGTCTTGTATTAGAACACACTTCATTTAGCCGTGTCCAAGCGGTATCGTAAATACTAAACTGCGCAAATTGAATACAGCCCAAAGAATCTTGCGTAGTTGCGTTCCATCCCATCAAATTATTCTTATAGTGCACTGTTTTGTGATAGCCGTCCGGTATTGTTTGTTTGGTTGATGTAAGAATATTTGCAGGACGGGAAAAGTTGTTGAATAGATAATGGCCGTACTTTAAAGGGTAACCGAGAGCAGTAGCGAGTGAATCATAATTCAATCCTGCGTATGGATAGTAATTAGCCAAGTCCAGCAGGCCAACACTATCAATAGTGTTGTTTTCTACATAGCTGTCCTCTATTCCGAAGTCCATCACTCCATATAAAAATGTACCATTTATTTTGTTGTTAAATACATGGCAGTTACGTGTCATTCCCCCAATTGCAATAGCATCGCCTTGTTGGTTATTCCATTCGTAACCACTCTTGTCTACTTCGTTGGCATAAATTTGATTGTAGCCGGTTTCAGCGCCGCCTAATTGTATTCCTGTACGATGCGCATGTCTTATGCGATTGTGATTAATTGAAATGTTTTCGAGCCTTGCTGGAATGAAATGGGCTACTGTATCGCCGCAACTATAAGAACGTGTGCCTAAAGGATCAGTGTTTCCTGCGTAAATACAATCACTCCAAATGTCATCAAAGTCACATTGCCTTAACTCAATGTTATACATTTTTAGATTAGGATAGTTAAAGGTTGTATCACATAGCGGGTCTTGTTTTATCCAACTTCCAAATGTTTTATGAAACACTCGAACTCCTTTTACAAGAAGATCATGAGCCTTACCTGTTATTCCAATTGCTACCTGTTGGGGATCATCCGTACCAAGCGACCATGTTACATAAAATCCGCAGTAAGTTGCGTCTGTTATAGCGGCATTGCTATCCACACTATGATGAGTGCCGTCAACAATTGTGTAAACACTTCCAGAAATATCAATACCGTTTTTTAGTGTAACAATTCTGTTGGTGTCTGATGGCATGATAATAAACCTTGCACTTGGAGTACCAACCAAATTTTGAATTGCTAAATATGTCCATGCGGTATCAGTCTTTACTTTGATGGTGTCACCTGCGCTCCAGCTTCCATTTCCACTCTGGAAAAACCCTCCATCACCACCAGGATAAATCAAATGGCTGGCGTGTTGGGCTGACGACCCAAAAGAATAAAACAAAACCAATATTGTTAATAGCTTTCGCACTTTACTTCTTTTTAAAAATTGACTTTAGATACTTCTGATAAATTGGTATCAGGTATTTGTTGAACACTGCGATCATTTTTGGAAGATTAACAATCACTACTGTACATCCACTTGCAATAGTCGCGAAGCTGGCAACAGAACTCACAGTAATCTTAGCAAGGATGAAAAGAAAAATAGTACAAATGAAACCGTGTATGCTGCCTGTGTTGAAACTATTGTTATCCATCGTTCTCATGAGTATTTTTAAATTGTCATTATTTTTTTACGGATGATTTACTTTTCTAACTGTTGATGTATGTTGAGTAATATCATTGGTCGCACCACCTGTTCCTGTCGATTTTAAAACAATTGCCGATGTATAATCCAGCGAACTGGCAGTAGTGTAAAATGGAATACCAGTAGTCCCATTTTGACAATCCATCGTCCCGTATATACTTGCTGTTGTTGACGATGTTCTAATTATGTGTCCTACTATATGAACATCACCACCTGCACCACTCGAATTAGTGGGCATCGTTGCAACAGATGTCCCGAAGTAAATAGCGATTGTCTTACTATTTGTGTTCGAAGCAAAATGGTATGTATAATCGAAATCAATGACATCCTTATCCGTTGAAAGTGTATTTCCAGCTATGGAATAGGTATGTAAGACTGTCTCTGTTGTTGATGTATTGCTTACATCTGTTGCCTGCACATCAAGAGGTGTAAGTGAAGAACTGGTATTCGGAATACGTCCCACTCTACCAGTATTTTTGTTCCAAGTCAAAAGTGAATCTGTAGTTGCACCAGATGTTAAACTATCGATTGTAAGAACGCCTAACGGCGGTTCTAATGTTATACCTTCAGCATGACTTAACTCTATCGCGGCATCGTCACTATAGATATGCAAACTATCCTGATAAATACTAATTACACCACGCCTATTCGTTGTACTCCAAATAGTGCTATCGTTAGAGTAGAAGTGAGATTGCTGGGACGCTAAAAGTGCGTCACCGTTTGTACTGATGTACGCCTGATTATTTTGCACGTGGAAGTAGGAACCGAGGTCAGGTGACTTTAATTCGGATGCAGTATTAGATACTTGAAATCTTAGATTGCCACCCTGCTTAAAATTGAACTGTACACCTAATCCAGATTTTACATTTATGTTTAATGTTGCAAGAGAATCAAGTAATAACGTCCTAAGATTCTGACCATTCAAAGTGTCGTTCTTAGTCATTATACCGCCAAACTGCACGTTCGTTGGTGTACTTAATGTTAATCCATTGTCTGCAGTAGCTATACCGCCGCTACTAAAATTACTCCAACTACCACCACTGTTCTTAACTTGCATCGTTCCGGCGTTGTCCCTAAATCCATAACCGCTGCTTCCAGAAGTGGAACCAAAATTTAAATAACTGTTTGCTCTCAGTTTTAATCCGAGCGAATCAAGTCTCATTCGTTCTACCGTTCCATCTGCGGACGAATTAGTCACCCATGCTTGAACATCATTGGAAGGGGCATACCATCCGTTGGTATTGTTGTTCCAAAAAGTATAAGTTGGAGTTGATTCTGCTGATGCGGCACGTAAATAAAAAAACCGGTTGGTTGCTGTGTTAGCAATCGAGCCATTAACATCCAATTTAACCGAAGGGGATGTACCCACACCAACATTACCAGAGCCATCGAAAGTAAATACCTGGTTTCCGCCAGAATAAATTCGAAGGGGATAAAAATCAGAACCCAACTTCATGTAACCAATAGCAGTGTTTACTTTCATAAACCCAAATGCGCTTGTTCCGTAAAGCATTTCTATTCCGCCTTCCGCATCTCTCGCTGCTATCTTTACTATTCCGGCTGTAGGCGATACTGTTGCATCGCCTACATAGAGGTACTTGTTTGTTGCGTCCCATTTCAAATGGCTGGAATAATTATGATCAGTTCCACCGCTATTCATGTACGTGATCTGACCATCTGTACCCATCGTAAGCGCTTTTTGCGCTCCTACTGTGTTGTAAGATATTGTTCTTGCAACACTTCCATCGAATGTAGTTCCACTTGCTGCACCACTTCCGCTATTATCGAATGTGATTGCGTTGGTGGTTGTTCCTCCGCCACCGCCAGAGCCGCCGGTAATCGTTGTAAAGGCGCTCCCTGTCCACCAAAACATTTTAGTAGAATCTGTATTGTAGAACTGAAAACTTACATCATTTGCTGTAAGAGAACTTGCGAGTGAGGTCATATCAGATGAATTACCCACCGCCGGGCCAATTGCTCTCCATGCAGGTTTAACAGGGAAAATAAATGTAGGTGTTGAAATAACGGGTAGTGTTGCATCTACGGTAAGAGTATAAGGATAAGTGCTGTCTCTGCTGATTACTTTTCTTACATTACCTCCGATAGTTATCACATCTCCTTCCCCAATTACTTTTTGAACATTTGGATCACCCGCTAATAAAATATGATTATCGCCTGCTGATGTTCCTGTTAAAGTGCTTGTTGTCGGCGTAGACATTAGTTCAGGAAAAACAGAGCCCTGCTGAATGCAAACCCACTCACGGACATTCTTGCCGGTGAAGTTTTTATTCAGTACCATATCTCCCACTAAGTAAGGAGAGCTTACGAGTGCAGTTGAATCTGACGACGTTGCTGTCTGCTTAAATACACCGCCAAACATTTCAGGCTCAACACTCATTACCGATGTCCTTATCTGCCTCTTAACTCCCTTGTAGTTATAAGTCACTTCAGCCGCCAACAGACCACCCAAATAAACAGAAGAGCCCTCTCTTGAGTGTGTCCATTGAAGATTTAAGTCATAAGTTGAACGACCACCTGTATTTGCAATTGAAAAACCATAATTTGGTGATCCCTGAAAACCGAAACGTGCAGTTCTGTTACTTGTGCCATTAAGCCATAAACCGAATCGCTGCAAGGTATTATCGTCGTTTACAAAAAGTTGAGAAGCGGAAAAGCCGGTAAGGACACAAACATAATTACCGCTCCACGATGTACCATTGTAGTTAGGAATAACAATTACGTGATTATCACACACACTTGTCGGTGAGCCGCTTTCGAAGTAGGGACCGCAAATGTATGTGAAAGCAGAAAGGCTAAGCCCTCTGTAATGACCAGCAGCATTGTTATGAAATTCACCGCCTGAAATGAAAATTCCTAAGAAAGCGCTATCTCTTACTCCATAACCAGTATTATCTCTTGCATCAAGTCCTGAAATAGTAATTCCGTTTGCATCTAA
>Ga0157372_10008890_pt1 | contig 10669 bp, 8 predicted proteins | sample C55metaG_FD_115307 | JGI IMG/M metagenome (GOLD analysis project Ga0157372, IMG submission 115307) | Corn rhizosphere microbial communities from Kellogg Biological Station, Michigan, USA - C5-5 metaG | ecosystem: Host-associated > Plants > Roots > Rhizosphere > Soil | place: USA: Michigan...
AGTTTGTGATGTGCGTGGCCGGCGCAGCGGCTAAACCGGCAAAAGGGAAATATGAAAGGGATGAGGAAGAAGAGTAAAACTTCAACGCGCCCGAATGTCATTGCGAGGCACGAAGCAATCGCACGGAAGCATAGCCGCTCTGTACAGCATGCGATTGCCACGCTACGCTCGCAATGACATTTTATAATTTTAAATATAAGCGACAACAGCATAATTCTTGTCACTCTACATGAAAAAAAACCTACCATTAGCCATACTATCTGGCTTGCTTTTATGGATAGCCTGGCCGCCTACTCCTTATACTACGTTTTTACTTTTCATTGGCTTTGTGCCTATGTTGCTGGCCATAGAAGACATCATCAATGATGACAGGCCTAAAAAAGGCAGACGGGTATTTAATGTAACCTTTATTGGCTTTTTTATCTGGAACTCATTATCTGTTTACTGGGTTTATAACGCGCTAAAGATGGTAGGCGAAGTTGTAGCAATTCCTATTACCCTTATCCCCTATTCGCTTGGGCCGTTGTTGATGGCAACGGCTTTCTGGCTGTATTACCGGTTGAGATTGGTTGCCCCTCGCTGGGTTGCACTAATTGGCCTGGTTTGCTTCTGGATCGGGTACGAATACCTGCATCAAAGCTGGGACCTCTACTTTCCGTGGATGACGCTTGGAAATGGCTTTGCCGTGGCCCATCAATGGATACAGTGGTATGAATATACCGGCGTATACGGCGGCACTTTATGGATCTGGGTAGTAAATATCCTGGCTTTTTTAATTTATACAAGCCTTCGCGAAGCTCAGACCAAACGCCACAGAATGGCGTTAATCACGGCGATTTTAATTGTTGTAACAGCGCCTCTTGGCTATTCATTATCGGTTTATCATAACTATGTTGAAGAAGTAAACCCATCAAACATCGTTATTGCCCAGCCCAATATAGATCCTTACGAGAAAGATGGCACCATTCCCCCGGCTTCACAACTTGAGATCCTGATCCAGCTTTCGAGACAGGCGGCGCAACCCAATACCGAATTTTTTATATGGCCCGAAACAGCTATCCCCGCGCCTGTTTATATTAACGAGGAACAGATAGGCCAAAATGATTTTATTAAGCAGGCCCAGCTTTTTTTACGGAAATACCCTAATGGCAACCTGGTTACCGGCGCCGAAACATACAGGCTATATAACAACAGGGCAACACCAACGGCAGTTCCCTCACCATGGGGAGGCGACCAGTTCGCAGACTTTTACAGCACAGCCCTCAATATTGAAAATGGCGACAGGATTCAAACTTACCATAAATCACGGTTAGTACCCGGAGCCGAATCACTGCCTTTTGGCGATGCACTTTCATTCCTGAAACCCGTATTTGAACATTTAGGCGGTGCTACCGGCAACTATGCTCCCGAAAAAGACGCAAAAGTGCTTTATTCGCAAAGCGGCATCGGGGTTGATCCGGTTATTTGCTATGAATCGATATGGGGAGGTTACATCGCCCGCTCTGTTAAAAAGGGAGCTCAGTTCATCGCCATTATTACCAACGATGGCTGGTGGGAAAACACATCGGGCAAAGATCAGCATTTAGATTATGCCAAGCTTCGGGCTATCGAGACACGTCGTTGGGTTTGTCAGTCGGCCAATACCGGTATTTCCGGGTTTATCAACCAGCGCGGCGATGTGGTTAAACATACCGAATGGTGGACTAAAACCTCGATAAAGCAAGATATCAACCTTAACAGTGAGCTCACATTTTATGTTAAACACGGCGATTATATTCCGCAAGCCGGCAGCGTATTGGCAGGGCTTGTCATTGTGTTTTTACTGGGGATGAGATTGAGGAAAAAACAAACGTTAACAGCTTAGGAGGTCAACTTAAAGGCTGTTAATCAAGTACAGAAAGGGTGGTTTTTATAATATCATCAAAAAAAGCCTTATCGGCTGTGGCTTTAGCTGATACCTGCATGCCTCTTACCGCATTCATGATGAACCGGGCCAATGCCAGGGAATCCTGAGGGCTACGGATCTCACCACTGTCCTGCCCTTTTTTTATAGCCTGAAGAATGGCATCTTCAAACTGCTGCTCATTTCGGCATACCACATTCTTAACTTCAGCATCCAGCGATGCCAGTTCAATTTCGGCATTTACCATGAAACAGCCTTTACGTTGTTCATCGTTTAGCAAATCGCGCATGGTAAGCTCTAAAAGCTTTTGTATAGCCTCTTTGGCCGATGCTGAATTATTGATAATATCACACATCTGGTTTCCACCCGCCTTTTGATAGCTATCCAAAGCTTTAATATATAAAGCGTGTTTATCACCAAAAGTATCATACAAGCTCGAGCGGCTTATGCCAAGGCCGTCAACCAAATCCTGCATAGACGTGCCATTGTAGCCCTTGTGCCAAAAAATGCAAACGGCCTTGCTCAATACCTCGGCTTCATCAAAATCTTTACTTCGTGCCATAACAAAAAAGCTTTACCCGTTTTGGGCAAAGCTATTCATTTTTAATTAATTGTTTAGTTATACCCTTCCCCGTTTACGTTAACCGGGTTTTACAGGCATGATTATCTCACACCGCCACTGGCCAGGATAATTTCACCGGTTAACCAGCGAGAATCATCGGATGCCAGGAATACGGCAACAGGTGCAATATCATCCGGCTGACCGATACGGCCAAGCGGTGTGGTGCTTTCAATTTGTGCTTGAAAATCACTGCCGATAAAACCTGCGGTGTGTGTTCCTTCGGTTTCGACCATGCCCGGATTAATGGCGTTCACACGGATCTTTTTAGGACCAAGCTCTTTTGACAATACCTGGGTAATAGAGTCTACCGCGCCTTTGGTACCGGTATAGATAGCGCTTTGTGGAGGAGTAATACGAGTTACAGTTGAACTTATGTTGATTATGCTGCCGCCTTTATCGCCAAAGCTATTTACCGCTCCCTGGGTTGCAAGCAATAAGCCCAGTACATTGATATCAAACTGGCGGTGAAATTCTTCTTCGGTTACAGCTTCTATCGGTGTAAACTGATATACACCGGCATTGTTCACCAAAACATCAACACCACCGAAAGCCTCTTTTGTTTCTGCAAAAAGGCGATCAACGTCGGCCTTCTTTGCCACGCTGCCTTGTACGGCGATAGCTTTGCCGCCTTCGGCGGTAATTTCGGCCACTACTTTATCAGCACCATTTTTATCTGATGCATAATTTACTACTACTGCAGCACCTGCCGAAGCCAGACTTTTAGCTATACCTGCGCCAATACCTTTTGAAGCTCCTGTTACTACTGCAACCTTGTTTTCTAATTTTTTCATTTTCTGGAAGATTAATTTAATTTGGATCAATCGTTCCACAAATATAAACCCATTTTGGAACAATCATTCCTGAATTAATTTTTATTAGGCTGGGATGACAAATGAAGGGGGGGGGGGTAAATATGCTGGCGAGGGTTAAAGGCAGACTTGTAAGCCCAACGACACGATTATCCATGACAAGTTAGGACTGGTGAAATATTGAGTTATTTTAAATCCGGAGGCTCTGAAGGTAAAATAAACGAAAAAGGGCCTGTCAGTCTGAACCTGTCGAAGACTCGCGCACAGAGGCCTGCCCACCATGCTTCGACAAGCTCAGCATGACCCGGTTTTAATTTTGTCGCGGGTATAATTCAGCCTACTCCTCCGTTGCCATTTCATTCCTTTTCAGGATAAAGGCCATCAGGTCATTGATGGGGTGTTTGATGATCTTGCCGGTTTTTACGCCGTGCAGGTGGCATAATGAAATAAGTTCTTCGGAGAACGAATAAGCTATGGAGCCCACAAAGTGGCATTTATACTTGTGGTATTCGGGGTACGATTTAATATTGGTTTCAATAAACTCAACCAACCCGTCAACCAGCATGGAATGCCCGTATTCGGTAGTTTTTATTTCGCTTACAAACTTACTGAACGATGCCAGGTACGTGTTGGCATTAGGCTTTTGATACACATTTTTGATCACGATCTCCTTGTTCAGGTGGTAAGCCTTATCAAACTTCTGGCTGATATCATACGGCATATTACCATATAAAAAGTCAGTGATCAGCTTTTTGCCAAACCAGGTGCCTGAGCCCTCATCACCCAAAACAAAACCCAGGCCATGCTGTCCGTCGTAAATTTCCTCGCCGTCAAAAAAAGAGATATTACTGCCGGTGCCCATCACACAACAAATACCCTTTTCCTGGCCACAGGTTGCATAAGCGCAACCCAGCAGGTCGCTGTCAACGCTGATATAAGCTTTATTAAAATGTGTGCTCAGGGCATTTGATACAATCTCATGCCTGTCGGGGCTGCTGCACCCTGCACCAAAAAAGTAAACCTCCGAAATCTCGGAAGCAAATGCTACCATTTCAGGGGCCTGGTCCAGTACAATACGTGCTATCTCTTTTTCGGTTAAAAAATAGGGGTTTAATCCCGCGGTAAGGAATGAGCGGCTTTCCTGGTCTGAAACGGTCAGCAGCCAATCGGTTTTTGATGATCCGCTATCTGCAACTAAGATCATTGACAAATTTCTTCAAGCGCTTTAACAGTAAGTGGCTTATGGATAAACTGGGTAATATGCTTATTATCTTCCGAGTTCCTGATATCGGTAGGATCAAGCGATGACGATAACATATATATTTTTATTCCTTTTTTAGCAATGTCCAAACCGGCAAATTCGTGCAGAAACTCAAACCCCGTCATCATTGGCATCCTGATATCTAAAAAAATAACGTCGGGGTTTACCGATCCGCTTTTTAACGACTCAATGGCCTCCATTGGCGATTGACGCACAATAATATTTTCGGCAAAGTTGCTGCTTTCCAAAACCCGGCGCGTTATAAAGCTATCAATGTAGTTATCATCAATAAGCATACAGGTTTTGAAAGGCACGGTCATGATTCAAAAATAAGTTTTTAAACTTACTATTAAAATATTTTTTATTTGATGTTAATACTGTTTGTTATCTGTTTTAACATGATCTCGGCCTGTTTACTTTGGTATTGCGCGGCAAAGAATTTTGATTGCGCGTCAAGATAGTTACGCTGTGCTTCCCTTACCTCAAGCGGGGTAATATTGCCTAACTTATACTTATCAAGCGTAATCTCCAGGTTTTTTTTGTTAAGGTTTACATTGGCTTCTTCCAGCTTTACAAGGTCAAGCCCCGAAAGGTATGCTACAAATAAGCTGTTGATCTGGCTTTCAATATCCAGTTTGGTTTGTTTAGCAGCAATGCCGGCATTATCAATCTGGATCTTGGCATTCTTTTCGCGCCTGTTTTGGTTAAAGCCATTAAAAATGTTGATGCTTGCCGTGAGGCCGTAATTAAAGCCATGTACATTTTGCGACAAGGTAAACCCTGCCGGTGTTTTGCTGTTGGTAAAAGTATATCCCGATGTTACCCCCACCTGCGGATACCGTGTAGCGCGCACCTGTTTAAGATTGATCTCGGCCAGGCGCTGGTTTATTTGTGCCGATAGTATTGCCGGGTTTTGAAGCTGCGCGTTATTGAGCACATCGGCCAGTGCCAGTTTTTCATCAACTATAATAGTATCGGCAACAGAAAAATCGGTTTGCAGGTCGCGAATCAGTAACTGGTTAAGCTGTATTTTGGTTGTCTTGAACTGCTGGTACTGGATCACCAGGTTGCCGGTATCCGTATTCAGGTTTACCTGGGCATTCAACACTTCCAATCGCGAAGCCCTGCCTACAGCAAACTTATCATTGGCAATGCGTAACTGCGTGCGGGAAATATCAATAGCTCCTTTTAATGCCTTGATCTGTTCATTTTGGCTGATCAAATTATAATAAGTATCGATAACGCTGGCCACTGTTCTTTGTACGGTATCCTGTAATTGCAGCACACCCAGTTTATCCATCTGCTTTAGCTGATCATAATTTGCAAACATGGCGAATCCATCAAAAATTGTCCAGTTAAGGTTTACCCCATAATTATTATTGGAGTTTTTGGCATTGCGGATATTGTTAACCGTACCATCATTACGGGTTTGCTTGGTTGTTTGGCGACTGTTATTGTCATTAAAGTCGCCGGTAACCACCGGCAAGATCCCGGCATTACCAAGTGTAACATTATTTGATGCTATGGTTGAGTTGTTTTGCGACAACTTGATATTATAGTTGTTTTTCAACGCTATTTCAACCGCGTCTTTTAAAGTAAGTAAGGGCGCTTCCTGCTGGGCTAAAGCCATGGTTGATATCATAGCGAAACAACAAACCAGGCAGGCTATTTTCTTGATCATCATATTATGTTACAAGTTTTCGATCAGTTTAGGTTCTTGATGGTGCGGGTGACGGGCAGCTTCGGCCATTTCCGCTTCAGCAGCCATATCCTCCGGATCGTGGTCATGGTCTTTACGGGTTTTAGCAGCCAGCAGCAGGTACATCATCGGGATGATGTAAAGGGTTAACACCAATGAAAACAGCATCCCCCCCATAATCACAATCCCCAATGAAACACGGCTTTTTGCACCGGCGCCCAGCGCAAACGCAATAGGTACAGATCCAAGCACCACGGCTAAGCTGGTCATTAATATGGGGCGTAAACGGGCGGTTGCCGCTTCAATAACTGCCTCGTATTTGGCTACGCCCTGTTCCATCCGTTGGTTTGCAAACTCTACGATAAGAATACCGTTTTTAGTTACCAGCCCTACAAGGGTGATGATCCCGATCTCGCTGAAAATATTGAGGGTTTGATTAAACAACCACAGTGATAAAAACGCACCCGAAATAGCCAGCGGAACGGTAAGCATCACGATAAGCGGATCCATAAAGCTTTCAAACTGGGCCGCCAGTACCAGGTAGATCAGCAGCAAGGCAAAGCCAAAAGCAAAAAGAATGTTTGACGAACCTTCGGCATAGTCACGTGAGGGGCCGCTTAACGCGGTACTAAATGTATCGTCAAGTAAGCTTTTGGAGATCCTGTCCATCTCCTTGATACCATCGCCTACAGTATAACCCGGAGCAAGACCGGCCGAAAGTGTTGCCGATTTATAACGGTTAAAATGGTAAATGGCCGGAGGCGTGGCGCCTTCGGATGTTTTAACTACGTTATCCAACTGAACCAACGTCCCTTTTGAGCTGCGCACATAAATTGATTTCAGATCAAGCGGCTGATCGCGGTTAGCGCGGTCAACCTGTGCTATTACCTGGTATTGCTTACCGTTTATCAGGAAGTAGTCGAGCCGGCCTGCGCTATAATATAATTGCAGCGTTTGGGCAATATCATCAACCGAAACACCTAAGTCACGGGCACGCTCACGGTCGGTAACCACGCGCAACTCGGGTTTAGTAAATTTGAGGTTAACATCCGTTCCCTGGAAAACCGGGCTTTTTGACACCTCGGCAAAAAAGGTCGGCAGCACTTTACGGATCTTTTCAAAATCCTGGTTTTGGATAACATACTGCACCGGCAACGATGTTTTTGATCCGGAACCACCGCCACTGATAGTTTGCTCCTGCACCACAATGGCACGCGCATCGGGCATTTTGCGTAGCTTACCATTCAGCCAGTCGGCAAGTTCCTGCTGGGTTCGTTTTCGTTCATCCGGACCAACCAGCCCTACCCTGCCAAAGCCGGTATTTGAAGCACCGCCGCCGCCAAATGATGGCGAAACAATTTCAAGGTTAACATTGGCCTCCGGAATTGAATCTGCAACCAGGTTAGATACCTTATCCATATACCGGGTCATGTACTCATAGGTTGCGCCTTCCGAACCGGTAACGCTGTAACGGAGCAAACTACGATCATCAAGCGGGGCAAGCTCGGATGGGATAACTTTTACCAGTATCCCGATGATAACCAAAGATGCCCCAAGAATGGCAAATGATACCCATTTGCGCTTCATGAACTTAATGAGCGATTCGGTATATGAAGTGGTCATATTAATGAAGAACGGCTCCGTTCTTTCATAAAACTTCGATTTCTTTTGGTTTTTGCGAATCAGCTTAACGTTAAGCATCGGTGTCAATGACAGGGACACGAATGCCGATATCAACACAGCGCCGGCTACCACTACCGCAAACTCGCGGAACAAACGGCCGGTGAAACCCTGTAAAAACACAATAGGCAAAAACACAGCTGCCAGCGTAACCGATGTGGATACTACCGCGAAAAAAATCTCTGCCGAACCTTCAAATGCCGCTTTACGGATCGCCATGCCCGCCTCTACCTTCTTATAGATATTTTCTGTTACCACAATCCCGTCATCCACCACCAGGCCCGTTGCCAGTACTATCCCCAAAAGGGTCAAGATATTAATAGAGAACCCGAAGATGTACATGATAAAGAATGCACCGATCAATGATACCGGGATATCTATCAGCGGGCGGAAAGCTATCAGCCAATCGCGAAAGAAAAGGTAGATGATAATTACCACCAGTACAAAGGCCACGATCAGCGTTTCCTGCACCTCAGATATCGACTGGTTAATGAACCTCGTATTATCCAAAGCCACTTTTACCGAAATATCAGGCGGAAGATCTTTTTTAATCTGCTCTAAACGGGTATAAAAATCCTTGGCTATCTGTACATAATTAGCACCCGGCTGCGGTACCAGTGCCAGACCAACCATCGGCACCCCCGACTCTTTAAATATGGTTTCCTCGTTTGCAGAGCCCAACACAGCATAACCAATATCGCTCAGCCTGATCACCCTGTTGCTGTCGGCACGGATAATGAGGTTGTTAAAATCTTTTTCCGTTGCCAGTTTGCCCAAAGCCCTGATGGTAACTTCGGTATTATTACCCTCAATTTTACCGGCAGGCAACTCTACGTTTTCTTTAGCTAAAGCCGCACCAATGTCGGTAGCTGTAACGCCAAGTGCCGAAAGCTTGGTAGGGTCTATCCATAGGCGCATAGCATACTGACGCTGTCCCTGTACGTTAATGGTACTTACGCCGGGGATGGTTTGCAAGCCTTCCAGCAGCACATTTTCCGCATAATCATCCAGCTGGTTTATGTTACGGGTGTCACTGCTCACGGTAAGCGTAATGATCTGGTCGGCGCTGGCATCGGCCTTGGTTACTACTGGCGGGGCGTTAATATCCTGCGGCAACTGGCGCTGGGCCTGGCCCACTTTATCGCGCACGTCGTTTGCAGCGGTTTCCAGGTCGGCATCAAGGTCAAACTCAACGGTGATGTTGCTTTGCCCAACCGAACTGGTTGACGATATGTTACGGATGCCCGGCACACCGTTGATGGATTTTTCAAGCGGCTCTGTGATCTGTGATTCAATTACATCGGCATTGGCACCGGAGTAACTGGTTGACACCGAAATAATGGGTGGGTCGACCGAGGGAAAATCCCTCACGCCCAAAAACTTATAGCCGATAATACCAAATACAACAATAACCACAGACATTACTGTTGCCAATACCGGCCGCTTAATACTTACTGAGGATAAACTCATATTGGTTTATTTAATAACTTTTAAAATTTTCAAAGGCACTTTTGGCCGCATTTGGATCAGGCCCGATACTACCACACTATCGCCAGGCTTTAAGCCTTCAATTACCTGGATCTTTGTATCGGTACGCAGATCTGTTTTTACCGGTTTTGACATGGCCTTACCATTGTGGTAGATCCAAACCAGGCTGCTTTTCAAATCGGGAATAACCGCTTCGGTGGGCAGCAAAATGGTTTTAGGAATTTGATCAAGCGTTAAATTGATCTTGGCAAAGCTGCCCGCGGTAAGGATCCCTTTAGGGTTGGGTGCCTTAGCGCGCACAGTAATAGTACGTGAACTGGCATCAATTGAAGGGTCAATGGCATACACTGTACCCACAAAACTCTCCATCGAGCTTTCTGTCTTGAACCTGATCTTACTGCCAGGGCCAAGTATAGAAAGGTACCTTTCGGGTACGGCAAAAGTTACTTTTGCCGGATCGATATTAACCAGATCGGCAATAGGCGATGATGGCGAGAGGTAACTGCCCGGGCTCACATTCCTTAAACCGATAGTCCCCGAAAAGGGCGCACGGATCTCGGTACGGCTTATTTGTGCCTTAATTACATTTGCGGCAGCTTTTAACGAGTTTAATGATGTTAATGAAGTATCATATTCCTCCTGGCTTATGGCTTCTTTTTGAAGCAACTGGCGGTTACGGCTTTCCTGTTGCTTTGCCAATGCCACCTGGTACTGGTTTTGCTGCAACGATGCTTCCAGGTCCTGGTTGTAGACTTTAACCAGCAACTGGCCCTTTGTTACTTTAGTGCCTTCATTAAAATAGATCCCGGTAATATTACCTGCTGTTTGGCTTATCAGGCTTACCTTTTCATTGGCATCAATGGTACCGGTAATATCAATAATGTTGTTTACGGCGGTATCTTTAACTATCATTACTTTAACCCCTACCGCGCCGCCGCCTTTTTTCTTATCGCCCTTGCCCGAAGCCATAGCCGCGGCCGATTTCTTTGCCCCTTCGCTAAAAAATTTATTGTAAATTAAATAGGCAACCAGCAGGGCCAGCGCCGTGTAAATAATATATTTCGTTTTCATACTTTGTTTAATCCGTGTGTGATTTAGCTTGTAGGGTTGTTTCGGGTGATATCAATGGTTTTAAATTTTTATGCATGCGGGTAAGTACGCTTTCAAATACCTGCATATCGGCTTCGGATATGCCTTCGGTAATATC
>Ga0157372_10008896_pt1 | contig 10667 bp, 2 predicted proteins | sample C55metaG_FD_115307 | JGI IMG/M metagenome (GOLD analysis project Ga0157372, IMG submission 115307) | Corn rhizosphere microbial communities from Kellogg Biological Station, Michigan, USA - C5-5 metaG | ecosystem: Host-associated > Plants > Roots > Rhizosphere > Soil | place: USA: Michigan...
CGTGATGATGCTTTCCGTGTCCGTGGACAAGTCCGATGTACTCGAGGCGCTTCGGTTGGGCGCACGGGCCTATGTCGTCAAGGGTGTCAGTGGGCGCGAGCTTATACAGGCACTGCGCATCGTCGTGCAGGGAGAGCGCTACGTTTCACCGTCGCTGGGCGCGATGCTCCTGTCGGATGTCGATCGCGACAAAGGCGTGACGCGGACACCTGCCGTCAGGGCTCTCAACAGCCGGGAAGCGGCGATCCTGTCGCTGGTGCGGCAAGGTTTGACCAACAAGCAGATCGCCACGCGTCTGCAGCTCAGCGACAAGACGATCAAGCACTACATGACCAGCGTTTTCCAGAAGCTGCACGTTCGCAATCGGCTGGAAGCCGCTCTCCTGATCAAAAAGACGGCTGAGTCGCCGGCGGATACCAGCGCCGTCGGTTGAACCGGCTCCGCGCGGGCTCTTTCAGACCAACGTCATAAGACTTTGGTCTGAATCAGAATCGACCTTGGTCCTGTAAATCATCGGACCTCTCTCCCTACTGCTTCGGACCCGGCGTCGCCTAGGTTTCGACCATCGAAGGACTGCCTGATGCAACAGGGGAGGCTCCCGTGGTCAAGTACATCAAGAGCGATCTGGAATTCATTCTCGCGCAGATTAAGATCGCCGAGGCGCATGCGGCCGGCCAGCCGCTGTTCGGCACCAATGGCCTGGTGCCCGCCTACAATCTGTCATTGGGCCTCCGCACGGTCGACGGCACCTATAACCACCTGCTGCCTGGTCAGGAAAGATGGGGCGCCGGAGACAGCCAGTTTCCGAGCCTCATGGATCCGACCTACCGGCCGGCCGACGGCACACCGTTCGATCCCGATGGCCCCGGCCCGGCGCCCGCCCTGCCGACGGCCTCCGACTACACTCCTTCCAACAATCCCAATTCGCTGGTCTTCGACTTGAGCCTGCGCACCATTTCGAACCTGATTGTCGACCAGACCCTCGGAAATCCCGCGGCGATCCTGACCGCCCTCGAGCGTGCCGGCTCGGCGAACCCGCTGGCCGATCTCCCGCTCGTCCAGGCGATCTATCAGGCGTTCAAGCCGGCATCCGATGCAGAGTACCAGGCACGCGTGGTGATGCAGAATGCCAAGCAAGCCGCCGAGGCATTGGGCGACGGTGATCCCGCGACGCTGCCGTCCGCCGAGGAACAGGCGGCGATCGATGTCTGGACCGCGGCCACGACGGCGCACGACGCCACCGTGACGACCCTGGAAGCGGCGCGCGAGGTTCGCAATGCTGCGCTCGAACCGTTCGGCATCGGCATGGACGGCGACAACGTCCATCTTCCGAACGCGGCGCCTGACGAAGGCCTCTCGGCCCCGTTCAACTCCTGGTTCACGCTGTTTGGCCAGTTTTTCGATCACGGCCTCGATCTCGTCAACAAGGGCGGCAGCGGCACGGTGTTCGTCCCGCTGCAGCCCGACGATCCGCTCTATGTCCCGGGCAGCCAAACCAACTTCATGGTGCTGACACGGGCCACCGTATCGGCCGGTCCGGACGGCGTCATGGGGACGTCGGACGACGTCGGACCGGTCAACACGACGACCTCCTTCGTCGACCAGAACCAGACCTATACGTCGCATCCGTCGCATCAGGTCTTCCTGCGCCAGTATGAGTTGAACGCCGAAGGCAAGCCGGTCGCCACAGGCAAGCTGATCGAGGGCGCCAACGGAGGGATGGCGACCTGGGGTGAAGTCAAGGCACAGGCCGCCTCCAAGCTCGGCATCCTGCTGACCGACAGCGATGTCGGCAGCGTGCCGCTGCTGCGCACCGATGCCTACGGCAACTTCATCCCCGGCGCCAACGGCATGCCGCAGCTCATCACCGGGCTCGGGGGCGACGGCATTCCCAACACCGGCGACGACGTCGTCGTCGAAGGCAATCTCGCTGTACCCATCTCGACGGTGTCTGCGGTCCGGACGAGCCACGCCTTCCTTGCCGACATCGCCCACGAGGCGGTGCCGGTCGGCAAGATCGCCGACGGCGACATCACCATCGGTCTGGCGAACCCGGGCAACGGCGATACCGAGTACGACAACGAGCTGCTCGATGCCCACTTCATCGCCGGCGACGGCCGCGCCAACGAGAACATCGGCCTGACGGCAGTCCATCACGTCTTCCATGCCGAGCACAATCGGCTGGTGCAGCACACCAAGGACACCGTGCTGGCAACCAACGACCTGGCCTTCATCAACGAGTGGCTCGCGGTCGATCTGACGGCCTTGCCGGCCGATGTGGGCAGCCTCGTATGGGACGGCGAGCGCCTGTTCCAGGCCGCCAAGTTCGGCACCGAGATGCAGTACCAGCATCTCGTTTTCGAGGAGTTCGCCCGCAAGGTCCAGCCGAACATCAACGTCTTCCTGGTTCCGGACGGCTTCGATACGACGATGGACCCGTCGATCGTCGCCGAGTTCGCCCACGTGGTGTACCGGTTCGGCCACTCCATGCTGACGGAGTCGATCGACCGCTACGATGCCGACTTCGCTTCCAGCCATATCGGCCTGATCGAAGGCTTCCTGAATCCGGTTCGCTTCGACTCCGAGCATGCGATCACTGACGAGGTCGCCGCCGGCGCCATCGTGCGCGGCATGACCCGCCAGGTCGGCAACGAGATCGACGAGTTCGTGACGACAGCGCTGCGCAACAACCTCCTAGGCCTGCCGCTCGACCTCGCGACCATCAACCTGGCGCGCGGCCGCGACACCGGCGTGCCTTCGCTGAACGAGGCTCGCCGCACCTTCTACGAGGCAACCAACCAGGACGTGCTGCTCAAGCCCTACGAGAGCTGGGCCGACTTTTCCGCTCACCTCAAGCACGAAGCATCAATCATCAACTTCATCGCCGCCTACGGCACCCATGAGCTGATCACCAGCCAGACGACGCTCGAGGGCAAGCGCGATGCGGCGCTCACGATCATCACCGGCAACTCGGTCAACGGCATGGAGGTTCCCGCCGATCGCTTCGACTTCCTCAATGGCCTGAACGCCTATTCCGGCGGCTCGCTCGGCGGTCTCGAGAACGTGGACCTGTGGATCGGGGGCCTGGCCGAGGAGATCATGCCGTTCGGCGGCATGCTCGGTTCCACTTTCAACTTCGTGTTCGAAGTGCAGATGGAGAACCTGCAGAGCGGCGATCGGTTCTACTACCTGCAGCGCCTCGACGGCCTGCATCTGTTCGGCGAGATGGAGAACAACTCCTTCGCCGCGATGATCATGCGCAACACCGACGCCACGCACCTGCCGTCGGATGTCTTCTCGACCCCGGGCCTGATCCTCGAGGTGGATCAGAGCCGCCAGTTCAACGACCTGGATGGCGATGGAACGCTCGAGAGCACCGATCCGACGGGCACCAGCCTCATCACGCCGCTCGTCATGCGCGACAACCCGGCCACGCCGGGCGCCGAGGCCAACTATCTGCGGTACACCGGCGACGACCACGTCCTGCTGGGTGGCACGGAGCAGGCGGATACCCTGATCGCCAGCATCGGCGATGACACGATCTACGGCGACGGCGGCAACGACCGTCTCGAGGGCGGGTTCGGCAACGACATCATCAACGCCGGTGCCGGCGACGACATCATCAAGGACAGCGGAGGCGACGACAACATCAAGGCCGGCGAGGGCAATGACGTGGTCCATGCCGGGCCGGGCCTCGACCTGGTCATGGGCAATGCCGGGCAGGACTTCATCTTCCTGGGCACCGACATGGGCTCGGAGGTGTTCGCCGGTGAAGGCAACGACTTCATCTACGGCAACAAGAACGCCGAGCGCATCCTCGGCAACGAGGGCAATGACTGGATCGAGACCGGCACCTTCGACGGCGCCCCGGGCGACAACTTCGACGAAATCTACGCCCGCGATGGCGTGGACGGTCACGACGTCTTCCTGGGCGACGGTGGCTTCGACGAGTTCATCGCCGAAGGCGGCGACGACATCATGGTCGGCAGCCCGGGCCGCGGAAAGATGGCCGGCATGTCGGGCTTCGACTGGGCGACCTACAAGGACAGCACCTTCACGGTCGACGCCGACTTCACGCGCGGCATCGTGTTCGACGAGAACCCCCAGCCGCCGCAGTTCGGCACGCAGGACGCCTACGAATCGGTCGAGGGCCTGTCCGGCTCGAGCCACAACGACGTCCTGACCGGCTCTGACGTCATTGCCGAGGAGCGGCTGCCGTTCGACCAGGGCGGCAGCGAAGGCTACCGCGGCAGCTTCCTCACCAAGGAGGGCATAGCGCGCATCGCTGGCCTGCGCGAAGTCCTGGGCCTGACCGAGGCACAGTTCAACGCGCTCGCCGTCAATTCGAACGTCTTCGGCGCCGGCGAAATCATCCTCGGCGGCGATGGCAGCGACACGATCATGGGCCGCGGCGGCGATGACATCATCGACGGCGACAAGTGGCTGAACGTCCAGATCGCCGTCCATGCTTCGATGGACGCCAACGGCTTGCCGACCGGACCGATCCTGGAGCGGGTCAACAGCATGACCCAGCTCGCTACCCGGATGTTCAACGGCGAGATCAACCCCGGCCAGCTCGAGATCGTGCGAACGATCGAGACAGCCAACGGTACGGGCGACATCGACACTGCCCGCTTCCAGGGCAACCTTGCCGAATACACCTTCGGCAGCGACGCCGCTGGCAATGTCATCGTCACCCACGCCATCGAAGACGCGCTCGACGGCACCGACAAGCTGCGCAACATCGAAAGGCTGCAGTTCCTCGACGCGAATGTGGGCCTGGTCGTCGGCACTGCGGCCGGGGAGACGCTGAGCGGCACCGCCGGCAACGACCTCATTCTCGGCATGGGCGGCAACGACACGCTGAACGGCCTGGCTGGCAATGACATCCTGGTCGGCGGCACCGGCAATGACACGCTGAACGGCGGCCTGGGCGACGACACCTACATGGTCGGGCTCGGCGACGGCAATGACACGATCAACGAGCCGGTCAACGCCAACTCGGGTGGCTCGGCCGACCGCATCGTCATACAGGCCGCCGGCACGGCGCTGACGGGTCTCAATGCCGCCGACAACAACACCGGAACCAACAACGGCAGCTTGGTCGTCAACTTCAACGGCCAGACACTGACCGTAAACGGCCACTTCACCGGCACCAATGCCCAGACCGGCGTCGAACGTATCAACTTCGACAACGGCTCCTATGAAGGTTACCTGCTGGGGACCGAGGACTACATCGTCAGCCGGCTGGATCCCGCCAACCGCGGCACCGGCGGGGTCAACCTGTCCGCCTCGACGGCCAACAACTTCATCGTCGGCGAAGCTGGGGCCAACGACGAGGTCATCGGCGGCAGCGGCAACGACCTGATCTTCGGCGGCACCGGCGACAACGAACTCAGCGGCGGCGCCGGTGACGACCTGCTGGTCGGCGGCTCCGGCACCGGCGACAACGACATCCTCGATGGCGGCCTCGACGCCGACACCATGGTCGGTCTCGCCGGCAGCGATACCTACATCGTCGATGACATCGCCGACGTGGTGATCGAAGCGGCAAACGCCGGTACCGATACCGTCGCCACGGAGCTGGCGACCTTCTCGCTCGAACTGATCGCCAACGTCGAGAACCTGAACTACACGGGCATCGACGCCGATCCGTTCGTCGGAACCGGCAACGCGCTCAACAACGAGATCACCGGTGGCGATCTCGACGACACGCTGAGCGGCCTGGGCGGCAATGACACGCTCGAGGGCGGCCTCGGCGCGGACACCCTTTCCGGCGGCGACGGCAACGACGAGCTCGATGGCGGAGCGGGTGCCGACAACATGAGCGGCGGCGACGGCAACGACATCTACGAGGTCGATGACGCGGGGGATGTCGTGACCGAGACCGCGACTGCGACAAGCGGCACGGATCGCGTCGACGCGTCGATCGGTTACGTTCTGGGGGTCAATGTCGAGAACCTGAACCTTGTCGGGAACGGGGCGATCAACGGCACCGGCAACGGGCTGGCCAACGTCATCAACGGCAATGGCGCGGCCAATCAGCTGTTCGGCGGTGGCAACAACGACACCCTGAACGGCGACGACGGCAACGACCTGCTCGATGGCGGCACCGGCAACGACACGTTGAACGGCGGCGATGACAACGACACGATCATCGGCGGTGCCGGCAACGACACCATCGACGTCGGTGGAGGCGTCAACACCATCGTGTACAACGCGCCGAGCTTCGGCGACGACGTCATCAACAGCTTCGATGCAGCTGGCGGCACTCCCGCCACCCAGGACCGCATCGATCTGAGCGCTCTCGGCATCACCGCGGCCAACTTCGCCACGCGGGTGCTCGAGGGTACGATCGGCGGCGCGGGCAACACTCTGCTGACCATCCGCGATGCCAGTCTGGCGACCATCGGCACGATCCGCGTCAACGGCGTCAGCAACGCCAACATGGACGTCACCGACTTCACGCTGGCGACCGCCGGCGCGCCGGTCGGCGGCGCCACGACGGGCAACAACACGCTCAATGGCACGGCGGGCAACGACACGATCGACGCCCTGGCCGGCAACGACACGGTCAACGGAGGGGCCGGCAACGACACGATCACCGGCGGCCTGAACGGCACCGGCGGTCCGGGGGCCGACATCCTCAACGGCGATGCCGGCGACGACACGTTCATCTGGAACGCCAATGCCAGCGGGGCGAACGACGGTCGCGACGTGGTCAACGGCGGCACCGAGACCGGTCTCGGCGACACCTTCGTGATCAACGGCAACGCCACGAGCGAAACCTACAACATCTACACCCGCGCGGCATGGGATGCGCTCGCTGGCAACAACGGCGCCCAGCTCAACGCCGCGACGGAGATCGTGATCACGCGCAACGGGACGAACTTCGCAGCGATCGTCGCCGAGCTGCGCGAGATCGAGGAAATCCGGATCAACAGCGTCGATCCGAGCGGAACGACGGGCGGTGCGGGAGCCGGCGATACCTTCAACATCATCGGCGACTTCTCGGCGACCAGCCTTCGGCCGAACACGATCACGATCGACGGCGAGGCGGGTGACGACACCATCGACATCTCGTCGCTGGGTTCGGCGCACCGCATCGTCTTCAAGTCCAATGGCGGCAACGACACGATCATCGGCGCCCTGCGGGCCGAGGACGTCATCGAGCTCACCGAGGGGGCCGACCTTTCGACCTATGAGCTGGTCGAGAACGACAATGGATCCAAGACGATCACCAACGGGACCCATTCGGTCACCTTCACCGGCGTGGTGCCGCCGCAATTCCAGGTCGAGGAGCCTGGGGAAGAGCCCCCGGCTGGCGGCGACACCGATCCGCCGGCGCCGGCGCCGGTGGCGGGCGAGCCCCGCCTCGGGACGGCGAACGCCGACGTGCTGACCGGTACGGCCGGCGACGACAACATGGTCGGCCTGGGGGGCGACGACGTGGTGATCGGCAATGCCGGCGCGGACGTGATCTCGGCAGGCGATGGCGCGGACCTGATCCGCGGCGACGACGGCCGGGACATGATCTTCGCCGGCGCCGGCGACGACCAGGCGTTCGGGGGTGAGCAGGCCGATGTCATCTACGGCGACGCCGGTGCGGACCGGCTGTTCGGCGAGGGTGGCAACGATCTGATCACGGCCGGGGCAGGTGACGACACCGTGTTTGGCGGTGCGGGCGACGACCTGATCGTGGCCGAGGTGGGCGATGGCAACGACACCTACTTCGGCGACGACAGCGACGGTGGGACGGGCAGGGATATGTTGGACCTCTCTGCCGCCACGGTCGACGTGTCGGTCCAACTGGGAACCGGCGCCCTTGCCAAGGGCAATGTCTCGAGCAGCCAGACCGGCAATGACACGATCTGGGGCATCGAGAACGTCAACACCGGATCGGGCAACGACACCATCGTCGCCAGCAATGCCGTCAACGTCATGGACGGCGGCGCGGGCAACGACACCTTCCGGTTCCTGTCGACGGCTGCCGCCGACGGCGACACCATCCTGCTGTTCGAGCCTGGCGATCGCATCGACCTCTCCGGGATCGATGCCGACATCGGCACGACGGGCAACCAGGCGTTCACCCTCGTCACGGGCGCGTCGCTCACGGGGGCGGGCCAGTTGGCCATCTCCTTTGAATCGCGCGCCGACGGCGACTTCACGATCGTCCAGGGCAACGTCGATGGCAACGCCGGCGCGGACTTCACGATCGAGATTGCCGGGCACCAGGACCTGAACAACTCGAACGTGACCGCGTAAGCCGGCCGGCCGGCCGGAAGCGATGATCAGCCGCTTCCGGCCGCGCCGCGCCGACCGTTCTCCAGCAGGAGCGTCCCGGACAGATGGCCAAGACCAAAGAGTTGACCCCGGCGAAACGCCGCAACCTCGCGGAACTGACGCGCGGGCTTCGCAGCATCGTGCTGTTCCTGTTCTTGATCTCGGGGCTGATCAATATCCTCGCCCTGACCGGCTCCCTCTACATGATGCAGATCTACGACCGGGCATTGACCAGCGGCAGCATCCCGACGCTGGCGGTACTGTCGGCCCTGGCGATCGGACTCTATCTGTTCCAGGGCGGCTTCGACGTGGTGCGGTCGCAGATCCTCGTACGGATCGGCGCGCGTCTCGACAGGAAGATCGCCCCGCTGGCCCATCGTGTCGCTATCGACATGCCTCGCTTCGGCTTCTCCACGTCAGAGGCGCTGGAACGCGGCCGCGACGTCGACACCGTGCGCGGCTTCCTCGGCAGCCAGGGCCCGGGGGCGCTGTTCGACCTGCCATGGATGCCGGTCTATCTGGTCTTCATCTACCTGCTCCATCCCGTGCTCGGGGCCCTGACTTTCGCCGGGGCGTTCGCCCTCACGGTGCTCACAGTCGTCAGCGAAATCATGACCAAGCGCCTGCACGGTTCGACGCGACAGGCGGCGATCACCCGCAACTCCATCGCCGATTCGAATACGCGCAATGCCGAGGTCATCAAGGCCATGGGGTTCTCCGGTCGCGCCGTCGACCGGTTCAACGATGCCAATGGGGACCATCTCGAGCTGCAGACCAGGGCCAATGACATCAGCGGCACCTTCGCCGCGATCTCGCGGGTCTTGCGCATGCTGCTTCAGTCGGCAGTGCTCGGCCTCGGCGCCTATCTCACGATCATCGGTGAGTTGACTGCGGGCGCGATCATCGCCTGCTCGGTGGCTTCGGCGCGCGCCCTGGCACCGGTCGACCTGGCGATCGGCAACTGGAAAGGTTTCGTGGCCGCGCGCGCGGCATACGACAGGCTGCGCGACACTGTGGTGGCGCTCGCCGGCGCCGTGCAGCCCATGAAGCTTCCCGCGCCGCAGGCCGGGCTGGTGCTGGAGAAGATCACGGTGCCTGTGCCCGCCTCCGGCCAGATCGTCCTGAGCGAGGTGAGCTTCGAGCTCAGGGCAGGGCAGGCGCTGGGCATCATCGGCCCAAGCGCCGGTGGCAAGACGACCCTTGTGAGGGCGCTGACGGGCATCTGGCCCGTTTTGCGCGGCAGCGTGCGGCTGGACGGCGCCGACCTCGCCCACTGGCCCGAGGATGAGATCGGCCGGCACCTCGGCTATCTGCCCCAGGAGATCAGCCTGATGGACGGGACGATCGAGGAAAACATCAGCCGCTTCGACCTCGAACCCGACTACAGGAAGGTGATCGAGGCGGCGAGGGCTGCCGGCGTCCATGAAATGATTCTGCGAATGCCGGAGGGATACAGGACGAAGCTCGGCCCCCAGGGCATGGCCTTGTCGGCAGGTCAGCGGCAACGCGTCGCGCTGGCGCGGGCGCTTTACGGCGATCCGTTCCTCGTCATCCTGGACGAGCCCAACTCCAACCTTGACGGCGAAGGCGAGGAGGCGCTGACGCGCGCGATCGAGAGTATCAGGGCGCGTAATGGTATCGCCATCGTGATTGCCCACCGCCCGAGCGCGCTGGTCGCGGTCGACCTGGTGGCGATCGTGCAGAACGGACGCCTGACGGCCTTCGGCAAGAAGGAGGAGATCATGACTCCCTCGGCGCAGCCGGCTGTGCGGCAGACTGCTTCGGGCCCCAGCGTCGGCCAGATCCGGCGGCCAGCATGATCAAGACCCAGGCCTTCCGGGAGCAGCAGCCGTCCGCGCAAACCTGCCGCGAGGATTTTGTTTTCGAGGAAAAGCCGAAAGGCAACTTCGTGCCGCTGGCATTCTTGACGGTGCTGACCGGGTTCGCCGTGTATTTGAAGTCCTTTCTTTCCGTGGCGCGTGAAGCGCCGCCTCGCCAGGAGAATGATCGCGCGCAGAGCCCGGAAAGCGACGGTGCACAGGACCAGGCTTTGGGCGAGGAAGGCCCTGCCACGGCAGCGGCGCCGGAAGCCTCGGAGGGGGACGCAGTGGGCAGTTCCGACGATCGGTCGCCGGCAGTATCCCGGCGTGCCGTATCCGGGGAATTGCCCGATGAGGTCGTTGGCAACGATGCGCCGCCCCACACCAACAGCCAGTTGTATGTCGGCCCGGATACCCGACTGGGGCAGCCTCCAGCCAATGACAACCAATCGGCGATCAAGCCGCTACCAATGGAACAGGAGGGGACGACAAGAGGAGGGGGTGGAGGCGGTGGCGGATCGGCCGACACAACGGACCGGCCGGTCCGTCAGCCGGTCGACCGAG
>Ga0157372_10008897_pt1 | contig 10667 bp, 10 predicted proteins | sample C55metaG_FD_115307 | JGI IMG/M metagenome (GOLD analysis project Ga0157372, IMG submission 115307) | Corn rhizosphere microbial communities from Kellogg Biological Station, Michigan, USA - C5-5 metaG | ecosystem: Host-associated > Plants > Roots > Rhizosphere > Soil | place: USA: Michigan...
CATCGCGACTTACGGAATTCACGGCACCCCGGACCCGGACGTAGTCAGCAAGACAGCCTCGCATGGCTGCGTGCGCCTCACGAACTGGGATGCCGCCGCATTGGGCAAAGCGGTGAAGAAGGGAACCGCTGTCGAGTTCATGGGAGAGGAGCAGCCAAGGCCGTCCAAGAGATCGTGACGTGCGGGCGAGCGGTGGAGCGGAGCCTTGTTGGGGTCAGCCTGGAGGGGTGCCTGTTAGCCAGCAGACTACAATGAGTGCGCCGACAGACACAGTGGTTACGTAGAACGTCATTGCAGAACGTCCGAACACAACCGACCCTGCGATGGTCACAGCCAGGAAGAAAGCCGTGACAAGCCAACCTTCCCAGCTGACCGGCGTCCAACCCCATCCGAATTGTTTGGGGCCGAACCAAGGGTGTTTCGTGATCACTCGCGTCTTCGGATTAGGTTTTTATCCCGTCAGTTCACGGTCACATTTACCGGCTGTGACGGTATCCCGTTTGCCACCACGACGAGCTTGCTTGCGCCCGTCTCGATGCCCGAAGGCACGTCGAAGGTCGTGGATACCGTCTTGCTGCCGGTCGCCACGCCCATCGTGCTGTGGTCGTGCGTCCGCGTATAGAACACGTGGCCGGTGGAATTGTTGGTGAGCCGGACCAGCGGATAGTTCGTCGGCTGGTTGTCTTCGTCGCCGAACGCGTTTGCCTGCGAGAGACCGTTAAACTGCGTGCCGGAAATCGTGTAGCTGGAACCGCGCGTTACGGTGCCGGGCGATGAGGTGATCGTCGGCGCCCAGGCTGCTTGGTAGGTGCCATCGGCGCGATAGACCCGTTCGCCGCCGATCATCACTTCGCCGGTCGGCAGCACGAGCAGCGGCACGTAGATGCCGTTCGCGCTGGACGATTGCTTCACCAGACTGACGCCGTCGAACTCATAGAACTGGCCGCTGTTGGAACCTTCCAGGAGAACGTTGCCGCTCGGCAGCAGGGAGGCGAACGTATCGAACGCCTGGTCCCCGTTCGGGATATCCGGGCCTGGCGTCCACTGGTTCGTCGAAGGGTTATAGACGGATGTGTGTGCGGTGTGTTCTCCGTCGGGAATGGAACCCGCGGCGAACACGGTGCCGTCGGGACGCAGGATCGCAGGCCCCACTTCGCCGGGCGGATCATAGCATTTGCCCTTAGGACCGTACGGGATGCAGTTGCCGCAGCAATTCTGGGCACCGCGAAGGTCGACCACCGTACTCCCGGCGCTCGCCCACCTTCCCCTTTTGGGCAAGTAGCGCTCCGATTGTGGATGATCCTTGACGTCGAAGGTTAGGACAGAACCGTCGGGCAGCAGGGTGTAGCCTTCCTCTGCGTTGAAGTCGTTTTTCCTGTCCGATGCCAGTTGGGACCAAGTGAGTGTTTTCGGATCGAGCGCGAAAACGCTCTTCTTGAACTTCTCGCCGACCATGAATCGTCCATCCGCCAGCACTGTGGCAGGCGAATCGCCGATGAACGGCAGCAGGTGTTTGTCCGGCGTGATGTCCGTCCATTTATCTTTGATGGGATCGTAGATGGCGCTCTTGTTGGTGAACGAGAATTGCCCATTGAGGTATTCCCCTCCGGCGATGACCAGGCGTCCATCGGCCAGGACCGCCGAGGCAACGTACAGCGGCACATAGCCCGATGGCAGATTCGCCATCTGCTTCCAGGTGCCGTTCACGTAGCTCCCCGTGTTGTCCGGCGTGAGCGCCCACCAGTCGTTTTCGGAATAGCCCTGCACGATGACGCGGCCGTCGGTCAGCAGCAGTTGGGTGAGCGCTCCGTCCGGGGCGGGATGTGTGAGGTTGACGACGGACGAGGCGGAAGCCGGAACGGAAGCAGCCGCGAGAAGCGCGACGGTCAGCAAGGCACGGCGAAACATCTTAAAACCCCTCGGAGGCTGGCGGGGGACGCTATCACGTCCGACGCCAGCGGCAACAGCGACAGACTGCACCTCCGAGGAATGTGATGGGGCTACCCTACTGGCGCGCCTTCGGCAGCACCAGAGGTGCCATCTGGTCGGCCCAGCAGCCGTCGCCTGAGTGGACCCGGCCGCGGCGGCGCAGTTCGATGGTGGCGCCGGCTTCCATAGCCTCTCGGAGCGCGGCATTCAGCTCCTCGATACTGTTCTCCAGGCTTTCCAGCACGCCCCGCAACTTCGCGCTCAGTTCGACGCCGTCGAGCGAGACCTCCTCTCCGGCGGTGACGGGAATGCACGTTGCGCTGGCGCTTTCGGGCATCATCTCACGCATGGTTTTCTCCTTTACGCTGCCGCGATGCTGAACTGGTCCGCTTCGGTGGACCCGTGCATCGCCGTGGTTGAACTTTTGCCGCCGCCGATGGCGAGCGACACCGCGTCGAAATAACCGGTGCCGACTTCCCGCTGGTGGCGCGTGGCGGAATAGCCGTGCTTCTCGCTGTTGAACTCCGCCTGCTGCAGCACGGAGTAGGCCGCCATGCCGCGCTCGCGATAATCGCGCGCCAACTCGAACATGCTGTGGTTGAGCGCGTGAAAGCCGGCCAGGGTGACGAACTGGAATTTGTAGCCCAGCGCCGCCAGCTCGCGCTGGAAGGTGGCGATTGTGTCCTTCGACAGATTGGCTTCCCAGTTGAAGGACGGCGAGCAGTTGTAGGCGAGCAGCTTGCCGGGATATTTCGCGTGCACGCTTTCCGCGAATTTCCGAGCGTCCTTCAGGTCGGGCTTTGAAGTTTCCCACCACAGCAAATCCGCATACGGAGCATACGCAAGGCCGCGTGCAATGCAGGCCTCCACCCCGTTGCGCACATGGTAGAAGCCTTCCGGCGTGCGCTCCCGCTTGAGGATGAACTCGTGGTCGCGCTCGTCGACCTCCGAGGTGATGAGCTTGGCGGCTTCCGCGTCGGTGCGCGCGACAATGAGCGTGGGCACGCCCATCACGTCGGCGGCCAATCGCGCCGCGCACAGGTTGCGGATGTGGGCGGCGGTCGGGATCAGCACCTTCCCGCCCATGTGGCCGCACTTCTTTTCCGAGGCGAGCTGGTCTTCGAAATGCACTCCGGCGGCGCCCGCTTCGATGTAGGCCTTCATGATCTCGAAGGTGTTGAGCGGCCCGCCGAAGCCGGCTTCCGCATCCGCCACGATCGGAACGAACCAGTCCTCGACCGTCCTCTTGCCTTCGCTGTGCTCGATCTGGTCAGCGCGCTGCAGTGTCTTGTTGATGCGGCGCGCCAGCTCCGGCCCGGAGTTCGCCGGATAGAGGCTCTGGTCCGGATACATGGCGCCCGCGCTGTTGGCGTCGGCTGCCACCTGCCAGCCGGAAAGGTAGATCGCCTTCAGGCCGGCGCGCACCATCTGCATCGCCTGATTGCCGGAGAGCGCGCCGAGCGCCGGCACGTATTCCTCGGAATGCAGCAGCTGCCACAGTCTGTTGGCGCCGCGCTCCGCCAGTGTGTGGGTGATTTGCACCGAACCGCGCAGCCGCTCGACATCCCTGAGGGTGTAAGGGCGTTCAATGCCGTCGAAGCGGCCGCGCGGCGCGGAAGAGATAAGTTCGGCAAAGCTGGTCACGACGAAGCTCCAGTTGTTGAATTTCGGTTTTCCAGTTCGAGGAGGCGGGGATAGGCAGGAAGCGTGAGGAACGGCTCCAGCTGTTCGGAGAGGCAGAGCTGTTCGAAGAGTCTCGCTGGGTCATTCAAGGTCGGGAGTTCATTCCCGTCCTGCTGGAGCTGAGCAACTTCCTCCGCTATCGTGGCGCCGATCAGCGCAGCGTCGACGGTCTTGCCGTTGTCGAGCCGCACATTGTGCCTGCGCCACTGCCAGATCTGGGTGCGGGAGATTTCCGCCGTCGCGGCGTCTTCCATCAGATTGTAGAGCGGCACGCAGCCGTTTCCCGCGAGCCAGGCGGCGATGTATTGGACGCCAACCCGGATGTTGGTGCGCAGACCCGCTTCGGTGATGGTCCCCTCCGGCTTCTGCAGAAGATCGTCCGCGGTGACGTGCACATCCTCGCGCAGGCGCGACACCTGATTGGCCTCCGGCATCAACGCATCGAAGGCAGCCTTGGCGATGGGAATGAGCCCGGGATGCGCCACCCAGGTGCCGTCGTGGCCGTTGCGGGCTTCGCGTTCCTTGTCGGCTTTGACTTTCTCCAGCGCGGCGGCGTTGGCGTCGGCATCGTTGCGGATGGGAATCTGCGCCGCCATGCCCCCCAGGGCGTAGGCGCCGCGGCGATGGCAGGTCTTGATCAGCAGCTTGCTGTAGGCGGCGAGCGCGGGTGAGCTCATCGTCACCTGAGCGCGATCCGGCATCACGAAATCCGCGCGCGCGCGCAGAGTCTTGATCATCGAAAAGATGTAGTCCCAGCGCCCGCAGTTCAGCCCGACGATGTGGTCCTTCATTTCATAGAGAATTTCCTCCATCTCGAAGGCGGCGGGCAGTGTTTCGATGAGAACGGTCGCGCGCACGCTGCCGCGCGGAATATCCAGCGTGCGTTCCGCGAACAGGAACACGTCGCGCCACAGCGCCGCTTCCTTGTGGCTCTCCATCTTGGGCAGGTAGAAGTACGGGCCGCTGCCGCGCGCCAGCAGCTCCTTTGCGTTGTGAAAAGCGAACAGGCCGAAATCGAACAGCGACGCCGAAATGGGAGCGCCGTCGATCTTCACGTGCGCTTCGTCCAGATGCCAGCCGCGGGGCCGCACAATCAGCACGGCGGTCTTCTGCGCGAGTGCGTAACGTTTGCCGCGGGTGATGTCTTCGTAGGCCAGTGTGCGGCGCACCGCCTGAATGAGATTGGCGTGGCCTTCGATGTTGTTCGCCCAGGTCGGGGAATTGGAATCTTCGAAATCCGCCATGAAGCAGTTGGCGCCGGAGTTCAGCGCGTTGATGATCATCTTGGCGTTCACGGGGCCGGTGATCTCCACCCGGCGGTCCAGCAGGTCGGCGGGCGGTTGGGTGATTGTCCACTCGGCCTCGCGTATGGGGGCGGTTTCGGGCAGGAAGCCCAACTGCTCCGCCCCAGTGTCGATCCGGGCCTGTCGCTCGGCCCGGACGGCCAGCAACTCGCGGCGACGGCCGTCGAAGCGGCGGTGCAGGGTAGCCAGAAACTCAACCGCAGCCACGGCCAGCACGGCATCTTGGCCGAAAGCCGCCTTTGGGGCGGTGATGGTCACCTCTTGCTGCACTTGCTAACTCCCGTTCTGTAACAGTCTTTACAAAGGAAGCGTTCCGATCAATGATCGTAACGCCTTAATAAGGTTGAAATGTCATATCTGTGACAGAGATATAGGAGGTTTTGTCATAGCCGTTATCGGGGAAATTAGGCGCCGAGAGGCGAGCGAGCGCAAGGTTTTTGCCGGCCCCCGGGTGCGCCATCTGCGGCTCTCGCTGGGGCTGAGCCAGACTGCCATGGCCCGCGACCTGGGGATTTCCCCCAGCTACCTGAATCTGGTGGAGCGCAACCAGCGCCCGCTCACCACCCAGCTCGTGCTCAAGCTGGCCGCCATCTACGACCTTGATCTTCGCGAGCTGCACGGCGACCGCGAGACCGAGCGGGTGGCCGAGCTCACCGAAATCTTTTCCGATCCGGTGTTCGGCAAGATGCCGTCTGCCAGCGTGTTCGCCGATCTGGTCAACGGCTATCCGGATGTCGTCTCCGCCTTCTCATCCCTCTACAGCGCCTATCGCAGGGCGCAGACGCTGCCCACAGCGGGGGGCGAGGAGGAATCGTCGGCCACATCCTCTCACGACGGTCGCTATCCCGTGGAGGAGGTGCGCACCTATTTCCATGCGCGCAACAACTACATCGCCGCCCTTGATCTCGCGGCCGAAGCTTTCCACGCCTCGCTGAATGCGGCCGACGATTTGTTTGCTGCCTTGCGCGCGCACCTGCGCGACACGCACCAGGTTCGCGTCACCGTGCTGCCAATCCACGCCATGCCGGACGAGCAGCGCCGCTTCGATCGCCACAACCGGCGGCTCTTTCTGTCCGAGATGCTGCCGCACTCGGCACGGCTGTTTCAGACGGCGGCGCAGGTGGCGCTGCTGAACTATTCTGAGGATGTGGAGCGGCTGGTCGCCGAAGCAGTGCCAGCCACGCCCGACGTGGCGCAGCTGCTGCGCATCGCGCTCGCCAATTATTTCGCTGGCGCGCTGATGATGCCGTACGGCCGCTTCATCGAAGCGGCCACTTCCGTCCGCTACGATCTCGACGTGCTGGCAGGGCGCTTCGCCGCCAGCGTGGAGCAGGTGGCGCACCGGATCACGACGCTTCAGCGAAGTGAGCGGCGCGGCGTGCCCTTCTTTTTCCTGCGGCTCGATCACGCCGGCAATGTGCTGAAGCGGATTTTCGCCGGCGGCTTCCCGTTTTCGCGCTTCGGCGGCATCTGTCCGCGCTGGCGCGTGTTCGATACCTTCGCGGCACCGGGGGAAACGCTGGTGCAGCACATCGGCCTTCCGGACGGCGTTCGTTATCTGACCGTCGCGCGCACGATGGAGGGCGCGCGCACGCGGCATCCTTTCGCCGGCCGCCGGGTGGCGCTATGCATCGGCTGCGAGGTGAGCCACGCGTCCGCGGTTGTGTATGGCGACGGGCTCGATCTCGGGAATGCGCAAGGGGCCGTGCCGACCGGCGTCGCCTGTCGCGTCTGTGAAGTGGTGAACTGCCCGACCCGCGCCGCGCCCGCCATGACTCGGCCGCTGAAGCTCGATCCCTGGCGGAAGAACACCTGGCCCTTTGAGTTCGCTTGAGCGGGGGTGTTTTCATGCGGGCCGCGACTCCAGTGCTCCCGACACCGCCCGCCCCAAAATCGAATGATGGCGCAGCTTGCCGAACGATACGCGAGCGCGTTTGATACTGGTTCGAGCTGCTGCCATGCCCTGCATGAACTTCGAGCACCGCACACTTCTTCATCGGGCCTACCAGGTCGCCATCGCCATCAAAGGCCTCGACGGCGCCATTGAATTCATCGCCGGAGCGATTGTCGCGCTGGTAGGTTCCCGTCAGCTCTACCATTTCGCGGTGTGGGCGACGGCCCCGGAGATTGCACGAAACCCCGAAAGCCACGCTGCCCACGCGATCCGCCACGGCGCGTGGAGTTTCGCGCAGAGCTCGCACAAGTTCGCGATCGTCTATTTGTTGGCGCATGGGCTCTTGAAGATCGGTCTCGTTGTCAACCTGTTCATCGAACACATGTGGATATTTCCAACCTCGGTCGCGGTGCTGCTCGGCTTTATCGGATTCATGAGTTTCAAGCTCGCGGCGCATTGGTCGCCGTGGCTGTTCGCCTTCGCGCTGTTCGATACCGTGACCTTGGCGCTGGTGCTGAACGAATGGCGCATGCGCGCCTTCAGGGGGCAAGGACGCCGTAGCCCCGCGCCATGGCCGCGGCAAAGAGCGGGATAAAGGCGAACACCAGAACCTCAAGCCAGAGAATCCGCCGCACGCGCGCAATTTCGGAATTCGCGGGAATGAAACTGGCGTCCAGTCGCGCGGCCCGCCGCCATCGCAGATAGGCGAGAGTGGGGAGGACCGATAACAGGCCCACGAGCGCGAAGGCCGAAATCTTTGCCCAGAAGAACAGATTGACCGAGTAATAGGCCCATCCCTTCGCGGCGAAGATTGCCCGTGCAAACCCGACCGCAAGAATCGCCGCGGCCAGAATCCCGTACCAGGCATCCGCGCGCGCCACCCGCAAGCTGTCTTTGCCCGTCATGCCCGCGCGCACTGCCCCGAGCTCGAATGCCAGCACCCCCGCCAGAGCAAACACCAGCAGGTGATGCGCCATGGCGAGATGCAGGTCGCGCATCGCGAAATTGTCCATTGCAGATGCCCCATCGCTTTCGCTGCCGGGACGGACGCTGCACCGTCAGGCTGCTGAAGATCAATGGTTTTGCTTTTGCCCCCGAATCGGGATTGTGAAGCGCATGGCGAGAGGCGGACGGGGGCTGGGCGGCGGGCTGAGACGCATTACGATCGGCGTCGTCGTGCTGCTGGTGCCGCTACCGGTGCTCCTGTTGCTGCTGTTCCGTTTCCTGCCGGTGCCACTTACGCCGCAGATCGCTATTGCGTTCCTTTCGGGCGATGCGGTGCAGTATCGATGGCGCGAGATGGGAGACATCTCGCCCTATTTGGCCAAGGCGGTGATCGGCGGCGAGGATGAGAAGTTCTGCCGGCACCACGGCTTCGACTGGCAGTCCATCGATCAGGCCATCAAGTCGCACGAGCGCCATCCGAGGAAACAGCTGCGCGGCGCCAGCACGCTGACCCAGCAGGCGGCCCGCAGTCTCTTTCTGGTGCCGTGGCGGAGCTGGGTGCGAAAGGGCATCGAGGCCTACATCACCGTACTGATGGAGGTGCTGTGGCCCAAGCGGCGCATCCTCACCGCTTATTTGAATCTCGTCGATTGGGGGCACGGTTACTTCGGCGCGGAGGCTGCGGCGCGCGGCTATTTTCACAAACCGGCTTTGGCGCTCACCCCGCGGCAGGCGGCGCGTCTGGCGGCCATTCTGCCGGATCCGGAGGGCTGGCACGCGGTGCATCCCGGCCCTTATGTCAGCTGGCGCACCGGCGAGCTCCTGGGCCGCATCCGCATCGTCAACCGCGACCGGCTTGATGCCTGCGTTCGCCCCTAGACCGGCGGCGTGCTTTCACTAGATTGCAAACCATGCGCCGGCTGATCCACCTGCTGCTTTCGCCATCTTCCCGCTTCGCGCGGCTGCTGATCGCCGAGAAGCGGCTGCCTTTTGATCCCGTGGCGCCGGAGGACATGGCGGCGCAGTTGCCGGTGTTCACGGATATCGATGGCACATGCGCAGTGGGCTTGTGGGCAATCGTGGATCATCTGGAAGGCGGCTACCCGGAGCACCCGCTGACACCCGAAGATGCAGGCACCCGCGCGGAATCCCTGCGGCTGCTCGACTGGGCGATGACTTCGCTGCAGGAGAACGTCACGCGGCGCATTGTTTATGAAAAGGCATCGCAGCGGTTCACCGGCGCGCCGGCCAAGCGCGCGCCCGATATGGAGGCGATTCGTTTGGGCCGTGAGACGCTCAAGGCGGCGCTCCGGGAAATTGGCGGCCAGGCTGACGAGAATGGCTATCTCGCCGCGCGCGAGTGTACCCTGGGCGATCTCGCCGTTGCGGCGCACATTTCCGCGCTCGACTATTTCGGTGAAATTCCGTGGGACGAATTCCCCAGCGCGGCCGAGTGGTACATGCGGATGAAGTCGCGGCCGTCTTTCCGCTCGCTTTTGGCTGACCGGGTGCCGGGCCAGCCGCCGGTGTCCCATTATGCCGAGCTCGACGCCTGATCTTCGCGAAGACCTCCGCGCGGCAGGTTTGCGCGAGGGCTTCGATGTTGTGCGCTTCGCGCGCGCCGAAGCGCCTGCGAGCGCCAGAGCCGACCTTCAGCAGTTCCTGGCGGAAGGGCGCCACGGCAGCATGGATTGGCTGGTGCGCAATGCCGAGCAGCGCGCCGCTCCCAACGCGCTGTGGCCCGAGGCCAGGAGCATCATGATTCTGGGACTGAACTACGGCCCACGGTATGACCCGTGCGAGATTCTGGAGGCTCGCGACCGCGGCGCCATTTCCGTTTACGCGCAGAACGACGACTACCACGATGTCATCAAGACGAAGCTCAAGCGCCTCGCCCGTTCGATTGCCGAGCGTTACGCTGCCGAGGTGAAGGTGTTCGTCGATACTGCGCCGGTGATGGAGAAACCGCTGGCGCAAGCGGCGGGCGCGGGCTGGCAGGGTAAGCACACCAATCTGGTGTCCCGAGCCTACGGTTCGTGGCTGTTCCTCGGCTCGATTTTCACGACGCTTGAGATTGCCCCCGACGATCCGGAGCCTGAGCACTGCGGCGCTTGCAGTCGCTGCCTCGAGGTTTGCCCCACCGACGCATTCACAGGTCCGTTTCGCATCGATGCGCGGCGGTGCATTTCGTACCTCACCATCGAGCACAAGGGACACATTCCGCAGGATTTCCGCCAGCCAATGGGCAACCGCATCTATGGCTGCGACGATTGCCTGAGCGTCTGCCCTTGGAACAAATTTGCCAGTATCTCGCGGGAGGCGCGCTTTCACGCCCGCGCCGAGCTCGCGCAGCCGCGACTTTCCGATCTCGCGCGGCTCCAGGACGCCGAGTTCCGCGCGCTGTTCCGCGGCTCTCCCATCAAGCGCATTGGCCGCGACCGCTTGGTCCGCAATGTGCTGATCGCCATCGGCAACTCCGGCGATGCGGCACTCGCGCCGGAGGCGGAGCGGCTGCTCGAAGATGAATCGCCGCTGATAAGGGCGATGGCGGTGTGGGCGCTGGGCCGCCTGGATCGCAGCCGGGCCGAGCAGCTCGCGCCCAAGCATCTGCCACGCGAAGGCGATTTCCAGGTTCGCGCGGAATGGGAAGCTATTTCGATTTTGCAGACTGCAGGCTCTTGAGGCGCTCCTCTGCGGTCGTTGCTGCTTCGCTTCCCGGCGCGCGCGAGACCACCGTTTGCCAATCGGAACGGGCGCCGTTCAGATCGCCCGCTTCCAGTTTCGCTGTTCCGCGCTCCAAAAGGGCTTCGGAATAGTTGGGGACGATCCGCAACGCGGCTTCAAGATCGGCCCGGCTTTCGGCCTTGTGGCCCATGGCGTGCCGCGCAGAGGCGCGCAGCACCAGCAGATCG
>Ga0157372_10008899_pt1 | contig 10666 bp, 11 predicted proteins | sample C55metaG_FD_115307 | JGI IMG/M metagenome (GOLD analysis project Ga0157372, IMG submission 115307) | Corn rhizosphere microbial communities from Kellogg Biological Station, Michigan, USA - C5-5 metaG | ecosystem: Host-associated > Plants > Roots > Rhizosphere > Soil | place: USA: Michigan...
AAACCTGCCTGCTTTTGAAGCGTACTGATATTGCCTTGTAAAGTTTCTACCTGGGTTTTTGCATTCAATACATTCTGGTAAGTACCAATACCCTGGTCGTAAAGATTTTTGGTGCGCTTATAGGTATCTTCTGCGGCATTTAGCTGAACGCGTAAAGGTTCAATTTGCTGGCGAATGACCTGGTCATCCAAACGTGCCAGCACCTGTCCACGGCTAACTTGTTGGCCTTGTCTTACATATAAAGCTTTCACGACGCCCCCTTGTCCATTTGGTGGGGCCACGTATGAAATATTTGTGGCTTCAACCGTACCCTGGATCTCGATGTAGTGTTCAAAGGCTGAAGTAGTAATAGGCGCAATGGCAACAAGTTTTGCCACTCCTGTGGCGGCGTTCGTGTCGAGTTTGGCAATATCTTCCTCCAGCTTTGCGATTTTTTCCGTGATCTTGGTTTGCTCGCCCTTTAATTTCTCAAGCTCTGCTTTCTTGTCATTCAAATCTGCCCTGGAATCTTTCTGGCTGTTGCCACAGGCAGAAAGAAGAAGTGCTATTATTGCCAGTCCGAATAGGTTCTTTTGCATACTAACTTTTTTGTCGATGATTGTTTCGTTATTGTAGTTTTCCGGTTGCTCTTAAGAAATCGATTTTTGCTTTGATAGCATCGTACATAGCGAGGACGTAATTGCTCTGCGACACCAACAAATCACTTTGGGCTGTAGATATTTCTGTTTGTGATCCAATGCCATTTTGAAATTTCAGCTGCGTCTGGTTGTAGACGGTTTCTGCCAATTGCATATTCTTCTTCTGGTCGTCCAGCGTGGCGAGTGCATTGCTATAATTATTGATCGCTGTTTTCACTTCGTTGTCTATAGTAATTTTCAGCGCATCAATATTATTCTGCGTCTGTTGTGCTGTAAGGCGCGCGGTTTCAATCATTGAATTTTTGGCACCGCCGGAGAAGATTGGAATATGCACACTCATCCCCACATAAGAGGTTTTGAACCAGGGATCGCCAAACCCAAAGTTGTTACCCTGCCTGTTGGTGCTGTAGGAGGCGGACATTGACAAAGTAGGAAGTTTGGAAAGCTGGTATCTCCTGATATTGAACTCGTTTAATTGTTGTCCTACCTGGGCGTATTGAAATTCTTTCCGGTCACTGTAATTGTAATTAGAGGCATCTAGCACGCCGTTGCGAATCTCTGTCTCTGTGATCTGTTCTTTCAAGATCAATGTATCTTGTATGGGCATTCCCATTAAGACTTTCAGGCCAAGGAAGCCATTGTCAATCGTGTTTTGCGTTTTTTGTCTTTCCGTTTTGAGGTTGGACAACTGTACTTCGAGCTTGCTTATGTCGAGTTTCTCAGCAAAACCATTTTCAAACGACTTACGTGTGTCATCCAAAAACTTTTGGACCCGGGCTATGTTTGCATCGAGAATGGCGACCTGGTTATGGCTGGCTGCCAATTGGTAGTAGACCTTGTAAACGTTCGTAATAATGTTGATCTCGGTAACTTCTTCGGCCTTGCGTGAAAATTGCATGGCAGCATCTCTTGCCTGCAGACCAATAAACACCTGGCCGTCGAATAGTAATTGCTCTAAACTGACGGCCGCGCTCTCGTTGAACTTAGTCCCAAACTTCACCGGGATATGGGTACCGGCAGGCTGGCCAAAAAACTCTCCCGGAAGGAGGGTGGTCGGCAGTTTGAGATAACCAGTTCCGTTCAAGGTGGAAGATATTTGAGGATAAGCACTGGCAGTTATTTGCTTATTTGTTTGCTCCTGTTTGAGTACGTCTATGAGGGCGTTCTTAACTTGAGCGTTATTCTTTTTGGCATAAGCGACAGCATCCTGTGCAGTGAACTCGTGTCTTTCCTGGGCAGATGATTGCAATACCCCAAACACTAAGAAGAATGTCACAAAACCGAATGGTCTTCTTTTCATTTGATTATTTTTTGCTTCGTTGATTTTTATATTTCTGGATCAGCTTTTGTCCCTTAGGTGTTGCCAATCCATAAAGAAAGCATTCCAATAGTTGTTGCTCTATGTAAGCCAAATTGCTTTTGTTTGAAGGGAACACGTCCTGGTTAAAGGACAACAAGACGCTGTGGAGACGGTAGCGTGAAAGGATATCTGTGTCGATATCTTCTCGATACAACTCCTCCCTTATGCCTCTTTCGAGATTGGCCTTAATCACCTTGTACAAAAAGCCGTTCCTAAAGTCGTCGAACTTCTTAAAGGCGGAGGGGTGGTATTTCTGCATATCAAACATTAATGAAGGATTCATGTTTTTCAACATCTCCTCCACCATGTCAAAAGACAGGAAGACCTCGTGAATTGCGTTCTCTCCTTTCTTTATGCAATCTGTACACTGAGACTTATTAGTTGTCAACACTATATCGAATACTGCGTTTACCAGGTCGTCTTTGTCAGTATAGTACTGGTAGAGGGTTTTTTTTGACATTCCCAATTGTGCAGCGATATCATCCATTGATACTGAACGAATTCCGTAGCGATTAAAGAGCTCGTGGGACTTCACCAATATGCGTTCCTTTGCTTCCATAAAAATGAGGCGCAAAACTATGGAAACTTTTTACGTAACCAAAGTTTCCATGGTTATTTTTTACAAACGGTCGTTTTTGGGGGACGAACTGTGGCCTACCTTTGCCGAATGAGCGAAACACCTCCCTCGGAATCAAAGGGTTTTCAATTCAGTAAGCTGCTCCAGTATTTTTTACAGGGACTTTTGGTTATTGCACCGATTGCCATTACGATTTATACGGTTTATTGGATCGTGTCGACCATTGACAGCCAGATTCCTTTGTTTACCGAGGTTGGAGCTGACGGGAAAATATACGTGCGCAATTATGGCCTGGGCTTTTTGATTGTCATTGTTGCTATCTGCACGATTGGGTATTTAAGCTCCTTTTTTATTAAGAATAAGATATTCAACCTGTTCGATACCTTACTGGTGCGCACCCCCGGTATTCGCCTGATCTATTCAACGGTGAAAGATTTCTTCGAAGCCTTTGCAGGGGAAAAGAAAAAGTTTAACAAGCCTGCGCTGGCGAATATTGACGATAATGACGTTTGGCGGGTTGGTTTTATCACACAGGAAGATGCGGTGAACTTTGGTTTTGATGAATATGTTGCCGTTTACATTCCCATGGCCTATTCGATTGCAGGTAATGTATACCTATTGCCGAGAAACCGTGTTCGCCCGATCACTGATCTTAATGCTACGGATGCTATGAAGTTCGCGATCAGTGGGGGTGTTACCAACGTTGACGACGATCATCACCATTCGAGACACGGCCATCGCAGAGACAACGGTACGGTCAAGAAGGAAGTAAAAACTGATGAAGAGGTCGGCGAACAGGCGTCCGAATAATATCATTGGCTTTTGATCGCAACTATATTACCTTAGGAATGAATGAAGAAAGCATTCCTCCTGGTCCTTCTCTCCCTGCTTTTTGAAAACTGCTTTTGCTGGGGATTCTTCGCTCACCCGCGGATCAATTATTATGCGGTTTTTTTGTTGCCGCCTGAGATGATGGTTTTGTACAAGCCGAACATTGAATTTATTACTGAACATGCTGTTGACCCCGACAAGAGGCGATATGCTATAGCAGAAGAAGGGGAACGCCACTTTATTGACATTGATTATTACGGTAAGTATCCTTACGATTCGCTTCCAAGGAGATGGGATGAAGCCGTTGCGAAATACACTGAGGACACGCTAAGGAAGAATGGTATTGGGCCGTGGTGGATTCAGATCATGCAAAGGAGACTCGTGAACGCGTTTAAAGAAAAGGACCAGGCCAAAATACTGAAACTCTCGACGGAGATAGGGCATTACATTGCAGATGCACATGTGCCCTTGCACACCAGCACTAATCACAATGGGCAATTAACCGGTCAGCAGGGCGTCCATGCCTTTTGGGAAAGCCGGGTGCCTGAATTACTTGCTGACAAGGAGTGGAGTTTTTTCATCGGCAAAGCTGACTACATCAAAAACACGGCTGATTTTATTTGGAAGAGGGTTTCTGAAAGCGGTACGGCAGCAGATACGGTACTGTCGTGTGAGCGGCAATTAAGTAACAAGTTTCCTGGCGACCAGAAATATGCTTTTGAAGACCGGAATGGGAAAGTGATCCGTCAATACTCATCAGCCTATGCAAGGGCCTATAATGACTTGATGAAAGGAATGGTTGAAAGGAGAATGCGTTCGTCTATTTATGCGGTTGCTTCTTTTTGGTATACCGCGTGGGTGGACGCCGGTCAACCTAACCTTACCAATCTGACTAACCGGACGTTTTCGGAAAAAGATCTGAAGGAGTTTGAATTACTAAACCAGTCCTGGCGAAATAATAATATCAAAGGAAGAGGAGAGGAATAGCACCCATTTACTATAGGACAGCGAACAAAATTCATTCATTTACATTTGCAGTTCAATTTCCGAAAATGAATACTGAAACACATAGGGGCGCAAATCCTTCTGCCTTCAAGACGGCGGGCACTATATACAACTTCGGTGCCGGTCCTTCAATACTTCCAAAGGAAGTTTTTGAAGAAGCCAGCCAGGCTGTTTTGAACTTCAATAATACAGGACTTTCGATACTCGAGATTGGGCATCGTACCAAATTATTCCAACCTGTCATTGAAGAGGCTATTGCAACATTAAAGGCATTGATGGGTTTAGACAGTGATCACGAAGTGTTGTATTTACATGGTGGTGCTTCTACCCAGTTCTTCCAGGTGCCAATGAATTTATTGGATGAAAAGGCAATGGCGGCTTACACTGATACAGACATATGGGGTTCAAAAGCAATTAAGGAAGCAAAGCTGTTTGGGAAGGTTGATGTGGTGGCGAGTTCAAAAGAAAAGAACTATAACTATTTGCCCAAAGATTTTGTGGTTGACCCTTCATCCGTGTATTTGCATTTCACCAGCAACAATACTATTTATGGAACGCAGTGGCAGGATTTCTCCCTGTTCTACAATAAGAATGTACCGCTTGTAGCAGATATGAGTAGCGATATCCTGAGCAGGCAAGTTGATTTCAACAAGTTTGATCTTATTTATGCGGGCGCGCAAAAAAACATTGGCGCTGCAGGTGTGAACGTTGTAGTTGTCAACAAGAGAATACTGGGTAAGGTGAGCAGGGCAATTCCGACGATGATGGATTACCGGAACCATATCGAGGCCGGTTCTTTGCTTAACACCCCGCCGGTTTTCGCTATATATGTTTGCATGCTTACGCTTCGCTGGTTAAAGAACAATGGTGGGATCAGTTTTGCCGAGAAAAGGAATGAGGCGAAGGCGAAGTTGTTTTATGATACGATTGACAGTTCTTCTATCTACAAAGGAACCGTGGCAAAGGAAGACAGGAGTAAAATGAACGCTGTCTTTGTAATGGAGAATACTGATATTGAAAAGGAGTTCTTGCAACTATGCGAGAAAGAAGGGATGGTTGGTGTGAAGGGACATAGAACAACCGGCGGATTCAGAGTCAGTATGTATAATGCAATGCCGTTTGAAGGAGTAAAGGCCTTGACGGATTTGATGAAATATTTTGAACAGACAAAAGCATAATTGAATGGCTATAATAAAACCTTTCAGGGCGTTAAGACCACACAACGAATATGCGGCACAAGTTGCATCCAGACCTTATGATGTTCTCAATTCCGAAGAAGCAAGAAAGGAGGCAGGAGATAATCTGTTATCCTTTCTGCATGTAACCAAGTCGGAGATTGATCTTCCTGCAGATATTGATATTCACAGCGAACAGGTTTACCAGAAAGCGAAAGAGAACCTGGAGAAACTTATTCAAAAGAGAGTTTTATTCCAGGATGAGAAGCCCTGCTACTACATCTACGAACTGGCATGGAAAGGCAGGACACAAACGGGTTTAGTTTGTGTTTCATCCGTTGAAGACTATTTCAATGATGTGATTAAAAAACATGAGTTCACCCGTCCGGAAAAAGAGAAGGACAGGATCGATCACATGCGAACGGTACGGGCTCAAACAGGGAATGTATTTCTTGCGTGTAAGGACTTAAAGGAATTGAATGATGTATTTGACAAGTGGAAGGATCAGAATACGGCAGAATACTTCTTTGCCGCAAGTGATGGGGTGACACATACGGTTTGGGTGGTGAATGCCGTTGCGACCATTGATATCATTACTAACCTGTTCAAGGAAAGAATTCCATTTACCTATATTGCCGATGGACACCATCGTGCGGCATCGGCAGCTAAAGTAAGCCAGCAGTTGGAGGAGAGCGAAGATGCGAAGTATTTCCTGACCACGATCTTTCCCGCCAACCAGTTGGCTATCCTTGATTACAACCGGCTGGTGAAAGACCTGAACGGCTTAACCGAACAGGAGTTTCTGCAGAAACTATCCGAAGGCTTCACAATTGAAAAAGCGACTGGAGCCCATTCCCCGAATAATCTGCACCAATTCGGAATGTACCTAAACAAGGAGTGGTACCGGCTATCGGCAAAGGAAGGGACTTATAAAGAAGACCCGATTGGAGTTCTTGATGTAACGATTTTACAGGACAATGTGCTGGATAAACTCTTAGGCATCAAGGATCCAAGGACAGATACACGTATTGATTTCGTTGGTGGTATACGTGGATTAGGAGAATTGGAAAAGCGGGTTGACAGCGGTGAAATGAAAGTGGCATTTAGTTTGCACCCGGTGAGCATGCAACAATTATTTGATATTGCAGATAGCGGCAATGTGATGCCCCCGAAGAGCACGTGGTTTGAGCCTAAGTTAAGGGACGGCTTGCTGACGCACTTAATATAATCAAACAGCTAAGTTTTCACAAATCCTAATCAATAAGCTGATTACTTTTACCCGGTATGAAGAAAATATTTCTTTCCCTGTTAAGTGTTTCAATGTGCATGGCTGTTTTGGCCCAGGACACACCGTTGGAAACGGCGAGGACGTTCATGCGAAATGGTGATTTCGACAATGCGATCCTGGTATTGAACAATGCACTAAAGCAGGATCCGAATAATATAGACCTGAAGAAGGACCTCGTGCTATCCTATACCTACAAGCGAGACTTCTCGAAAGCCCTGGACGTGGTGAAACCTATGCTGGAAGACGATAATGCAGACGAGCAAACGTACCAGGTTGCGGGCAATGTGTATAGAGCATTAGCGCTTTACAAGGATGGAGAAAAGATGTACAAGAAGGCGCTTAAGAAGTTTCCCAATAGTGGACCTCTTTACAGTGAATACGGCGAGCTGCTGTGGGATACAAAGAACTATACCGCCATTGAAGAATGGGAAAAGGGAATCGAGGTGAGTCCGTCCTACGCAGGCAACTATTACAATGCTGCTTCTTATTACTATTTTGCCAAAAACAAAGTGTGGACCCTCATTTATGGGGAGATCTTCGTGAATATGGAATCGCTTACGGAACGTTCCACGGAGGTAAAGAAGATGTTGCTAGATACCTATAAACAAAAGTTGTTTACCGACATAGATAAGAACGACAAGAAGCAAGGTGAGTTTGAAAAGGCAGTGGCGGCCACCTATGATAAGCAATCTTCATTAACCGCTAAAGGCATCACCATTGAGTCGCTGAATATGATACGCACCCGTTTTATACTCGATTGGTTTGCCACTTATGCATCCAAGTTCCCTTTTAAGCTTTTTGATTACCAGCAACAACTCATTCGCGAAGGGATGTTTGAAGCCTATGACCAATGGCTGTTTGGGCCTGTAGATAATTTAGCTGCTTTTGACTTATGGACAAAGACGAACTCGGAATCTTACGCTAAGTTCGCGGCCTTCCAAAAGGGCAGAATCTTCAAGATGCCGCAGGGGCAACATTACCAAAGCAAATAATTGAAAGCTTCCTTCATGGAAGCTTTTTTGTTTATAGGTTTCATATCTGTTTTGGATTAATTAAATTGTGGCATTAGATTGCCCGATATGAATAAACCACACCGTTTATTTGATTTCTTTGAGCAGCGGCTTCAGAACGATCCACAGCAGGTGATGCTTGCCGGAAAGGAGCATGGTAAATATCGAGAGTACAGTGCCAAAGAAGTAAAGACTATTGTGGACCAGTTTAGCACGGGTTTGTTGGCACTGGGATATAGCGCCAACAATATGACGCTGGAGGGCAGGGATAAGATTGCGGTTATTGCCAAGAATCGCCCGGAGTGGATGTTTCTTGATTTGGCGGTTCAGCAAATGGGTGCAGTGCTGGTTCCGTTGTACCCCACTATTCATATTAATGACCTTGAGTTTGTGCTGAATGATGCGCAAGTGAAAGCGGTATTTGTCAATGATGAAGAACTGTTTCACAAAGTGCAAAGCGTGAGGCAACACGTTGGTAGCATCAAAGAAGTCTACAGCTTTGAAAAAGTAAACGGAATACCACATTGGAGAGATATCCTTTCGCTTGGAAGAGAGGAGGACTATCACCACCTTGAAGGCGCTTCTGCTAAATTGAAGGACGAGGATCTATTTACCATTATCTATACTTCCGGGACGACGGGCACTCCAAAAGGTGTGATGCTCTCGCACAGGAATATTCTTTCCAATGTGATGAACTGTATGCCCGTGTTTCCTCCCGGTTCTAACCAAAAAGCGCTAAGCTTTCTGCCGCTGAATCACATCTTTGAAAGGATGGTTACTTACGTGTACCTGTTCAAGGGTGCGAGTATTTATTATGCTGAAAGTATGGATACGATTGGAGAGAACCTGCAGGAGGTGAAGCCCAACATGTTTACGACTGTGCCCCGTCTACTTGAGAAAGTGTATGACAGGATCATGCAAAAAGGCGCAGAATTAACAGGAGCGAAGAGAAAGTTATTTTATTGGGCCCACAGCCTCGCTGAGAAATTTGAGATCAACGGGCCGCAGGACGCGTGGTACAATTTGCAACTGGCATTGGCGAATAAGATTGTGTTCAGCAAGTGGAGAGAAGGTTTGGGCAACAATATACAATGCATTGTTACCGGGGGGGCCGCCTGCCAGGTGCGGTTGATTAAGATATTTACTGCAGCAAAGATCATTATCATGGAAGGTTATGGCTTAACAGAGACATCGCCTGTTATTGCAGTGAACCGTTTTGACGAAGAAGGCAGAATGTTTGGAACCGTGGGACCGTTGATTGATAATGTGGAAGTGAAGATCGCCGAAGATGGAGAAATACTCTGCAAGGGACCTAATGTGATGATGGGTTATTACAAGCGTCCTGACCTGACATCAGAAGTAATTAATGAGGGATGGTTTGCGACCGGGGATATTGGTACCATGGTGGACAATAAGTTTCTAAAGATAACTGACCGAAAGAAGGAGTTATTTAAAACGAGCGGAGGAAAATATGTGGCGCCACTGCCTATTGAAAACAAGCTGAAAGAATCTACCTATGTGGAACAGGCAATTGTGATTGGGTCGGAACGGAAGTTTGTCGGTGCATTGATCGTTCCTTCATTTCCAAACTTACATGACTGGTGTAGGAAGAATAATATTCCTGCTACTCCTAACAAGGAACTTATAAAGCATCCAAAGGTGTTGGAATTGTTTAAAGACCTTGTGGAAAGCTTCAATAAATATTTCAATCCTGTAGAGCAGATCAAAAGGTTTGAGCTGCTTCCCGATGAATGGACGGTCGATACCAGTGAGCTCACACCAAAGCTTTCCCTGAAAAGAAAGGTAATCATGGAAAAGTACAAGGATGCTGTTGACCGGATCTACAATGTGTAACTGCTAAGCTTCTTGCGCTCAAGCTTCTTCACCTTCTATATTTCTCCTGGTACCCCGCCCGGGATCGTCGGACTGGAGCGCCGCATCACTATTTGGAATGTCACTTATAGATTTGTCTTCGAAGTCATTCGGCTGCTCATCCTGGTATTCAGGCTGGTTTTGTAGTTGTTTATCTGTTTCGGTGGGACGTGGGTAGGACTCGAAGCGCTCGTTTCTTTTTTCTTCCTTGCTCATATTGTTTGTTTGAATTGATTAATTGGCCTCTATAGCCAGTAAGCCTTGCACTGAGTACAAGGCTTACTAATATGACTCTAAAAGATCAGGATCAAAACGGAATGCAGATTTTAGTGTTTGCTTTAGTTCCGCTTTTGTCTCTTAGATAAATGGACTACATACCGCCCTGTCCGCTACGGGAAGAGCTGTCACTGCTTTCGCTACCGCTACGACCGGTATTACCCGTTCCAACGCTGCCTCCACGACCTGCATCACCACCCTGTAAACTTTCTCCGGAAGTGTTGCCCATGTTTGAAGAAGAGCCACGGTTACTTGTTGTTCCGCTTGTCCCCATGTTTTGATTACCTGAGCCTTCAGAACCACGATGTGAGCCGGCTTCAGAACCTTGGGAAGAACCTTGAGAGCCACTTGTTTGTTGGGAACCGCCCATGTTGCCACTTTGGGATCCGCTTTGAGAGCCACTCCTGGATTCGTTGCCCAAGTTTGAGCTCTTGTTTTGATCTTGATTTCTGTTGTTGTCTGCCATAACTGTAATTTTTAAAGTCAAAAAAATATAAGATCTAAGCTTATGTATTAAAACATTGTGCCTAAATGTTTCTAAATAAAAACTCTGCATAGATGGGTGCGGCGATTGATGAGGCCACTTCGATGTAGAAGGAAGTCAACAAATCAAATTGTCCTTTTTACGGGGTCT
>Ga0157372_10008901_pt1 | contig 10665 bp, 12 predicted proteins | sample C55metaG_FD_115307 | JGI IMG/M metagenome (GOLD analysis project Ga0157372, IMG submission 115307) | Corn rhizosphere microbial communities from Kellogg Biological Station, Michigan, USA - C5-5 metaG | ecosystem: Host-associated > Plants > Roots > Rhizosphere > Soil | place: USA: Michigan...
ATGAAAGTTCGATCCGCGGCGCTCGAAGCGGTCCCCGGCATCCGCCACGCCTTCTTCACGCGCGAAGGCGGTGTCTCGACCGGCATCTATGCAAGCCTGAACGGCGGACTCGGCTCGAAGGACGATTTCGCCAACGTGAAGGAAAATCGCCGCCGCATGGCGAGCGAACTCGGCGTACCGGGCGATCGGCTCGTGAGCTGCTTCCAGATCCACTCCGCCGATGTCGTCGTCGCGGAAAAAACCTGGACGCGCGAAGACGCGCCGCGCGCCGATGCGATTGCGTGCAAGACACCCGCGCTCGCGATCGGCGTCTCCATCGCCGATTGCGGGCCGGTGCTGTTCGCCGACGGCGAAGCGAATGTCATCGGTTGCGCCCATGCCGGCTGGAAGGGCGCGCTCACCGGCGTGCTCGAAGCGACGATCGAAAAAATGGAGTCGCTCGGCGCCGGCCGCAAACGCGTCGTTGCGGCCATCGGCCCGCTGATCCGGCAGGACAGTTATGAAGTCGGCCCCGAATTCGTCACGCGCTTTCGCGACGCCGATCATAAAAATATCCGCTTCTTCGCGCCGTCGGATCGCGAGCGCCATTCGCTGTTCGACCTGCCGGGCTATATTTCCATGCGGTTGAAGAAAGCCGGCGTCGGCACCGTCGACGATCTCTGCCTGGATACTTATTCCGACGAGGAGCGCTTCTTCAGCTACCGCCGCACAACCCATAGGGGCGAGCCGGATTATGGCCGCCTCGTCGCGGCCATCGCACTCGCGAAATAAGCGCGCCTAGACCCGGCCTTAAATTCTTTATACAAAGTCTTGCCGCCGAAGCCTCGGAACAGAAGCGCGGACGGCACGGGGTATGCGTCAATGCCGGCTTCTCAGACCCGCCCTCAGGCGAGGTTTTCCTGCGCGCATCTTGCTGCGGCTTTCGCCTGCCTGTGGCTTGCCGCCTGCCAGACCGACGACAATCTGACCACGGGATCGATCAACACGTCCGCTCCGCGCGCGATCTCGTTCGAGTCGATCGACGGCCCGCCGCCCGAAGTTTTCCAGCGCCTCGTCGCACAGCTCTCGACGCAAGCCGAGACGCGCAAGCTTCCGGTCGTCTCGCGCACCCATGCCGCCGCCTGGCGCGTCCGGCTTTATCTCGCCGCGCATGTCGAGAAGAAGCAGGCCGGCATCTCCTGGGTCGGCGATGTTTACGACGCCCGGTTGAACCGCGCCTATCGCGTCACCGGCGAGGAGAAGCTCGGCCCCGGGCGAAAGGATGTCTGGGCGCTCGCCGATAACGCCGTGCTCGCCCGCATCGCTGCGAACAGCTTGGACGCGATCATGAGCGCCGCCCGTTCGCCCGACTCAGCGCCCGCGCCCTCGGCCGAGCCGGAGGACACGAGTCCGGAAACGGGAACGCCGATGGCGGCGCTCCCCTCCCATGCGGTCGCCTTCAACGGTACACGGTGATCCTTCCAAACAAGTCTCTGGATGCTTGCGCCATAACTTTACAACGCCTGGCTTCCACGGACCCGGCTAATACGCTATCTTCCACGCCAATGCTCCGCATCTGGGGGAATGTTGGATTCAGCCGGTGAGATCGATGCGCACCCCTCGTCGTCTTTCGGCGTTCGTGCTCGCCACTGCGTTCTTGGCGCTCGCCGTAACAGCGCCGGTCGAGGCGCAAGTGGTGAAGCTCTATTGCCAGTTCACGAAAAACCCCATGGGTTACATCGTTACCGTGAACCATAGCGCGCGAACGATGAGTCTGACGATGGCCGACCCGCAGGGATATCCGACGCACGCTGAAGAGCAGAATATGCCTGCCACCATTACCGAAAGCCAAATCGCCGGGTCGGCTCGGAGGGGACCGATCAATGCGCCCTTCGAAATACACTTCACGATTAATCGATATTCCGGGGTCATGGCAATCACGGATACGTGGCAAGGCGGCTCGCGGGATGAAACGAAACCTTGCATTCCCTACAAGGAGAAGCCCCCGCGCAAGCAAAAGTTTTGAGCGCAGGGATCACGACCATCGACGCGCCGTCCTTGATGAGATCGGCATGATCGGACGAGCCTCAGATTATTGGGGAGACGCTGGCAGCAAGTACCGCCGCACCCGGTCCAACAGCCTTTACCGGACTATGCCATTGAGCGCGTCTGCCCGCTCAAGATAAGTCTCTGGATGCCCGCGCCATTAACTTTACAGCGCGGGGCCGCGCGTCTATCGACATGGCCCTGAGAGCCTGAACGAGGACTGCCATGGCGCCCCGCAATAACGGGAATATCAAAATCGTCGCCGGCAACTCGAATCGCGCGCTCGCGGAGGCGATCAGCGGCTATCTCGATGTGCCGATGACCAAGGCGGTCGTCCGCCGCTTCGCCGACATGGAAATCTTCGTCGAGATCGAGGAGAACGTGCGCGGCCGCGACGTCTTCGTCGTGCAGTCGACCTCGTTCCCCGCGAACGACCACCTGATGGAATTGCTCATCATCATCGACGCGCTGAAGCGCGCTTCCGCGCGCCGCATCACCGCGACGATTCCTTATTTCGGCTATGCCCGCCAGGACCGGAAACCCGGCCCGCGCACGCCGATCTCGGCGAAGCTCGTCGCCAATCTCATTACGCATGCCGGCGCCGACCGCGTGCTCACGCTCGATCTCCACGCCGGACAAATCCAGGGCTTCTTCGATATCCCGACCGACAACCTCTACGCATCGCCCGTGATGGTGCGGGACATCAAGGAGCGCAAGCTCAAGAATGTCACCGTCGTCTCGCCCGACGTCGGCGGCGTCGTGCGCGCGCGCGGACTCGCCAAGCGCATCGACGCGCCGCTCGCCATCATCGACAAGCGGCGCGAGCGTCCGAACGAGTCCGAAGTCATGAACGTGATCGGCGAGGTCGGCGGGCAAACCTGCATTCTGATCGACGACATCATCGACTCAGGCGGCACGCTCGTGAATGCCGCCGAAGCGCTGCTCGAAAAGGGAGCGGTCGAGGTTTATGCGTATATTACCCACGGCGTTCTCTCAGGTGGCGCAGTCTCCCGCATTACATCGTCGAAGATGAAAGAGCTTGTCATCACCGACTCGATCCAGCCGACCGACGCCGTGAAGGCCGCCCGCAACATCCGCGTGCTGCCGATCGCGCCGCTGATTGGCGAGGCGATCGCGCGCACCTCGACCGAAGAGTCGGTTTCGAGCTTGTTCTACTGAGATTTTCCGTCCAGCATCGGACGTAAGCCGCCGCCATTTGCGGAGTTCCCGTGCCGGTCACGAGCTACGCCCAGAATTTCGAAGATGTCATGCTCGCCCGCGCCTTTCGGGGCGAGAAAGGCTTTTACATCGATGTCGGCGCGAATGACCCGGACATCGATAACGTCACGCGCGTTTTCTACGAGCGCGGCTGGTCGGGCATCAACATCGAGCCGCTCGTAGCCAACATGAAAGCGCTGCGCAAGAAGCGTACGCGCGACATCAATCTTGAAATCGCGGTCGGCGAGAAGGAAGGCTCGATCACTTTCTATGAAGTCGGCAAGTGGCACGGCTATTCGACGACCGATCCCGCCATTGTCGAGCAGCACCGCAAAGACGGCCTCGAAGTCATCGAGCATAAAGTGCCGGTTCGCAAGCTTTCCGACGTGCTGGACGAGCACGCGAAAGGCAAAACGATCGACTTTCTGAAAATCGACGTAGAGGGAACGGAGCTATCCGTATTGCGCGGCCTCGATCTTCGCCGCCATCGGCCGAAGGTCATTCTGCTGGAATCGAAAATGCCGGTGACGATCCACATGGTTGACCGCGGCGACGAGGTGCCCGACCGTGCCGAAGAATACACCAGCTATCTCGCGCCGTTCGGCTATCGCTTCGTCTATCATGACGGGTTGAATGCGTTTTTCGTCGCCGACGAGCATCGCGCACTGGAAAAGGCCTTCACGCGCCCGCCGGGCATCTTCGACAAGATTTCGCACGATGCATCGATCCGCCCCTATCGCGAGGAACTGGAACTCATGCGCGACCGGATGCAGCGCGACCAGCGCCGGTACTGGATCGTTACCGGAATCCTTGCCGCACTCGCGCTCTTGCTTATTTATTTCCTGAAGGATTGAGCGGAACGTAGCGGCTCGCCGGCAACATAACCGCCGCGTAGCGCTTGAGCGAGCGCACCAGCGCCTCGCGGTCCGTGTAGAAACAGTCGCTCCCGTCCACCGCTGGCAGATCCTCTTTCGGATGCCGCATCTGCATCATGTCGGAGCAAGTCGGCGTATAGGCGAGAAAGCCGGCCTTCGACGCCTCGAACAGTGCGTAGGTGTAGGAATCCTTCGGTGTCGGATTTTTATTGCGCGCCGCGGCGACATAAAATCCGCCGCCGACGTCGTAGAGCGTGAACAACATCATCCCCTGCTCGTCGTCGATCTTCCAGCTATAGGAACGGTTTTCGAGCGTGAGCGTGCCCGCCTGCTTCTTCGCCCAGTTGCCGTATTTATTCTCCTGCTCCTCGTAGCGGCCTGCAGAGGCGGGGGTCACCGCTTTCGCCTCATCGAACAGCGGCTGGCGCGACTGCAGGCAGGCCGAGAGCGCGACCGAACCCAGCACCAGAAAAGCCAGAAAAGCGGGGCGAAAAGCCTGCATGGGCGATCTATAATCCTTAACGGATACAGCCTGTTACGAGCACTCGCACGTCCTCGGCCTCCTCCGCAAGCGCGGCTCCATTCGCATTGCGCAATCGCGCCGATATCGCTATAGAAACGCGCGCTTGACGCCCCGCACCCCTGGAGGCGGCGCAAGCGCTACATCAAAGGACCAGACCCATGGCTGCCAAAGCAGTATTGAAAGCTATCGCGCGTCCGGGAGTCGGCAAGGGGGCCGCTCGCGCTGCGCGCCGTTCGGGCAAAGTGCCTGGCGTAATTTACGGCGATAAGAAACCCCCTCTCTCGATCTCGCTCGACTTCACCGACGTTTCGAAGCGGCTTAATGCGGGCCACTTCCTGACCACGCTGATCGACGTCGAACTCGACGGTGCGAAGCATCAGGTGATTCCGCGCGGCTTCCAGCTCGATCTGCTGAAGGACACGCTCACGCATGTCGACTTCCAGCGCATCGCGCCGGGTTCGAAGATCCGCGTCGCCATCCCGATGAAGTTCGTCAATCACGAGGAATCGCCGGGCATCAAGCGCGGCGGCACGCTCAACATCGTGCGCCACACGGTCGAATTCGTCTGCCCGGTGGAGAAGATTCCGGAATTCATCACGGCCGACCTCACCGGCCTTGAGATCGGCAAGTCGCTGCACATTTCGGCGGTGAAACTGCCGGAAGGCATCAAGCCCGTGATCAGCGACCGCGACTTCACGGTTGCCACCATCGTGTCCTCGTCCGGCTACCTCGAAGAGCAGGCGCTCGCGAAGCAGAAGGCCGAAGAAGCGGCGCTTGCTGCGGCGACGGCGGTTCCGGGTGCGGAAGGCGCCGAAGGTGCCGTGGCTCCGGCTCCGGGTGCCGCTCCGGCGGAAGGCGCCGCTGCGGCTCCGGCCGCGGGTGCCGCCGCGCCGGCGGCCGACGCCAAGGCTGCCGACAAGGGCAAGAAGTAATCGGAATAAGCGCGGCCGCGGAGGCTATCCATGCTTCTGTTCGCGGGACTCGGCAATCCGGGGCCGCGCCATTCCGGGAACCGGCACAATATCGGTTTCCTCGCCGTCGATGCGATTCACCGCCGCCATCGGTTCAGCCCGTGGCGGCGGCGCTTTCAGGGCGAGGCCGCGGAAGGCGAAATCGCCGGCGCGAAAATTCTTCTCCTGAAACCCGAAACCTTCATGAACGAATCCGGCAATGCCGTTCTCGCGGCCCAGCAATTTTACAAAGTCCCGCTCGGCGACGTGAGCGTATTTCACGACGAGCTCGATCTCGCGCCCGCAAAAGTGCGCGTGAAGGTCGGCGGCGGCAACGCCGGCCATAACGGCCTTCGCTCCATCAGCGCGATGTGCGGGAACGATTACCAGCGCGTGCGGCTCGGCATCGGGCATCCCGGCGACAAGAATCTCGTTCATCCTTATGTGCTCTCGGACTTCTTCAAGGACGAATTGCCCTGGGTCGAGGTGGTGCTGGATTCCGTCGCGAATGCCGCAGAACTACTGGCATCCGGACGGTCCGAGGAATTCCAGAACCGCGTCCATCTCGCGATCCAGACCAGCGGCAAGGCGCCGGTAACGGCCGCGCCCGACCAAGAAACGGAATAACAATCATGGGATTCAAGTGCGGCATCGTCGGCATGCCGAATGTCGGCAAATCGACGCTCTTTAATGCGCTGACGCAGACCGCGGCGGCGCAGGCGGCGAACTATCCGTTCTGCACCATCGAGCCAAACTTAGGCGAAGTCGCCGTGCCCGATCCGCGGCTGGATGCGCTCGCCAAGATTGCGAGTTCCGCCGAGATCATCCCGACCCGCCTCACCTTCGTCGATATCGCCGGCCTTGTGCGCGGCGCGTCGAAAGGCGAAGGGCTCGGCAACCAGTTCCTCGCGCATATCCGCGAGGTCGACGCGATCGCGCATGTGCTGCGCTGCTTCGAGGACGGCGACATCACGCATGTCGAGGGCAAGATCGACCCGATTGCCGACGCCGCGACCGTCGAGACCGAACTCATGCTCGCCGACCTCGATAGCCTCGAGAAGCGCGTCGACAGTATGCAGAAAAAAGCCAAGGGCGGCGACAAGGAATCGCTGCTCGCGGTCGATCTGATGAAACGTGCGATTGCGCTCCTGTCCGACGGCAAGCCAGCGCGTCTCGTCCAGCGCAAAGAGGAAGAGGAAGGCGCCTTCCGCGAACTCGGCCTTATCACGGCGAAGCCCGTGATGTATGTCTGCAACGTCGAGGAGAGCGCCGCCGCGACCGGCAACGCCTATTCGAAAAAGGTCGAGGAAAAGGCGAAGGCCGAAGGCGCCGTGACCGTCGTCATCTCCGCCAAGATCGAATCCGAGATCGCGATGCTTCCGCTGGAAGACCGCGCGGAATTCCTGAAGGAAGTCGGCCTCAAGGAGCCCGGCCTCGACCGGCTGATCCGTGCCGGTTACGAGCTTCTGCACCTCGTCACTTATTTTACCGCCGGCCCGAAAGAGACGCGCGCCTGGACCATCACCCAGGGTACTCGTGCACCGCAGGCGGCCGGCGTCATTCACTCCGATTTCGAAAAAGGCTTCATTCGCGCCGAGACCATCGCGTACCCGGATTATGTCGCGTTGAAGGGCGAAGCCGGCGCACGCGAGGCGGGCAAGCTGCGGCTCGAAGGGAAAGACTACGTTGTCGCCGACGGCGACGTGCTGCATTTCCGCTTCGCGAATTGACGTTCCCCGGGCGAGCGCGCGAGACCCGGGGCCCAGCTTTCCAATGTCGACTCCTAGACCCCGGCTCGGCCGCTGCGCGGCCGTCCGGGGAACGGGCGTGCATCACAGCCTTGCAGCCGGCGCGGATGACAGCCGCGATTTTCCGTGCTTTCTCTCGTGACCGAAGAATGACAGCACGCCCGAAGCCGCCCGAATGAGCATCGTCCATTACGAGGATTTCGTTGTCGGCGAGGTCCGCGAAATGGGCCCGCGCACGGTGACGCGGGAGGAAATCGTCGCTTTCGCCGCCGAATTCGACCCGCAGCCGATGCATCTCGACGAGAATGCCGCGAAGCAAACGATTCTGGGCGGCCTTGCCGCCTCCGGCTGGCACACCTGCTCGATTATGATGCGGCTCCTGTGCGACGGGCTGATCCTGAATTCGACCTCGCAGGGCTCTCCCGGCATCGATGAGGCGAAATGGAAGCGCCCCGTGCGGCCGGGCGACACGCTGACGGTCCGCCACACGATCCTCGAAAAACGCGAATCCAAAAGCCGCCCCGGCGTCGGGCTCGTCCGGCAGGAATGCAATGTGCTGAACCAGCGCGGCGAAAGCGTCATGGAAATGCGCTTCACCGCGATGTTCGGAAAGCGAAATCCCTGATGCGCTTCTTCGACGACATCGAGGTCGGCTGGCGGCGCGAACTCGGCAAGCACACTTTCACCGCCGAAGAAATCAAGCGCTTCGCAAGCCGCTACGATCCGCAGCTCTTTCACATCGACGAAGCGGAAGCGAAGAAATCGCATTTCGGCGCGCTCTGCGCCTCCGGCTGGCACACCGCCGCCGTCTGCATGCGCACGATCGTCGACTCCACCAAGCAATTCACCGCTGACATGACCGCGCGCGGCGAAAAGGTCGCGAAGACCGGCCCCTCTCCCGGTTTCACCAATCTGAAATGGCTGAAGCCGGTCTATGCCGGCGACACAATCTCGTTCGTAAGCGAAGTGATCGAGATGCGGCCGACCGAATCCCGCCCCGGCTGGGGCGTCGTGCGGACGCGCTTCTCCGGCCGCAACCAGAATGGCGCCCCCGTTTATCAGTTCGACGGTGTTGTGTTCGTCGAACGCCGCTCGGCATAAAGCATGACAAAGCCTGATCAAAAGCAAATTGAGCGCCGCGCCCTCGGCTCGGCCTGCACCATCCACGCGATGTTCGACGGCTTCAGCGACCTTCTGTTTGTGCTGCTGCCGATCTGGCAGGCCGAATTCGGTCTCAGCTACGCGCAGATCGGCATGTTGCGCGGGCTGTTCTCCGGGGTGACGGCGGGCTTTCAGATTCCCATGAGCTACGTCGCCGAGCGGTTCACCACCCGCACGATGCTGACGATTTCGGCCGCGGTCGGCGGCGCCGCCTATCTCGCCGCCGGTGCGAGCGCGGGTTTCGTTTCGCTTCTCGTGATGCTGTTCATCGGCGGGATCGGCTCCAGCATCCAGCATCCGGTCGCGTCGGCGCTTGTCTCGCAGGCGTTCGAAGGCGCGCGTTCGCGCCGCGCGCTCGGCACCTACAATTTCGCCGGTGACCTCGGGAAAATGGCGTTTCCCGCCCTCACCTCGGTGCTTCTCTTTGTGCTGCCCTGGCGGCTCACGATCTCGTCGATAGGTGCGCTTGGCCTCGTGGTCGCGGTGCTGATCTTCGTGTTCACGCCGCCGCTCCGCGCAGGGCATGCCGAGGAAAACGAGAAAGCCGCGAGGCCGCGCGCAAAATTGCGTTTCGGCTTTCCGGTCTTGCTTTCAATCGGCGTACTCGACAGCGCGACCCGGATGGCCTTTCTCACCTTCCTGCCGTTCTTGCTGCAAGCGAAAGGCGCCGAACTGCCGGCCATCGGCCTCGCGCTGCTCCTCGTCTTCGCCGGCGGCGCTATGGGCAAGCTCGGCTGCGCCTGGCTCGGCGCGCGGCTGGGCGCGGTAGGCACGGTTTGCCTCACCGAAGGCTTCACGGCGCTCGGCATTCTCGCGCTTTTGCCGCTGCCTCTGTTCGGCTGCATGGCGCTTTTGCCGCTGATCGGCTTCGCGCTGAACGGAACCTCCTCGGTGCTCTATGGCTCGGTGCCGGATTTCGTGCCGCCGGAGAAGCGCCACCGCGCATTCGGCATTTTCTACACTGGCACGATCGGCTCGGGCGCCGTCGCGCCCACGCTCTATGGTCTGGTCGGCGACCAAGTCGGCGTCAATCACACACTGATGCTGGTTGCCATCGTCGTCCTGCTGACGCTGCCGCTCGCGCTCGTGCTGCGCCCCGCTTTCAACGAGGCCCGCGCCGCCTAGTGGAGCGGATTTGACATTCACTACCCACCCAGCCGCAGGCTCGCGAAGTGAATGTCAAATCCAAAGCTCCACTAGAACTTATATTTGCTAGTGGTCCTTTGATTCTAACATTCGCAAGAGAGCCCGCCGAGAAGGGATGCGAATGTTAGAATCGGACCACTAGCGGCCTTCGAACGAAACGAGCGTATGCACGGAGACGCCGCGCTTCTTTAGTTTCGCGCTACCACCGAGCTCCGGCAGATCGATGATGAAGGCGGCGGCCACGAGCTCGCCGCCGGAGCGCCGCACGAGTTCGATCGCCGCCTCCGCCGTGCCGCCGGTTGCGATCAGGTCGTCGACCAGGAGCACGCGCTGGCCGGATGCGATCGCGTCGACGTGAATTTCCACCGCATCGACGCCGTATTCAAGCTGATACTCCTGCCCGATCGTCTTGTGCGGCAATTTTCCCTTCTTGCGCACCGGCACAAAGCCCTTGCCAAGTTCGTGCGCAACCGCGCCGCCGAGGATAAAGCCGCGCGCTTCGATTCCGGCCACGAGATCGATCTGCATCTTCACGAAGGGCAGCATCAGCTCGTCCACGGCGCCGCGCAATCCCTGCGGATCGAGCAGAAGCGTCGTGATGTCCCGGAACATGATCCCCGGCCTCGGATAGTCCGGAATGGTACGGATGAGCCGCTTAAGATCGACACCGGGCCGTTTTTCTCGCTTCATTTCCCTCCGCCTTTCGGGCGGAAGAGTAGCATCCGGCAAATAAAAATGGCCGGGCGAACCCAGCCATTTCAACATCGTTTGCGCTTGAATCTAGTGCAGGTCGGCCCAGACTTTCTTCTTCGTGTAATAGCCGAGCCCCGCGAGCACGATCAGGAAGATCATGACCTGAAAGCCGATGCGCTTGCGCGCCTCGAGATGCGGCTCGGACGCCCACATCAGGAAAGCAGAGACGTCGCGCGCATATTGCGACACCGTCGCCGGCGTACCGTCGGTGTATTCGACTTGCCCGTCGGTCAAAGGCGGCGGCATCTGCGTCTTGTGGCCGGGGA
>Ga0157372_10008902_pt1 | contig 10665 bp, 5 predicted proteins | sample C55metaG_FD_115307 | JGI IMG/M metagenome (GOLD analysis project Ga0157372, IMG submission 115307) | Corn rhizosphere microbial communities from Kellogg Biological Station, Michigan, USA - C5-5 metaG | ecosystem: Host-associated > Plants > Roots > Rhizosphere > Soil | place: USA: Michigan...
CGGCTAGGCAAGCCCCACCCGGTGCAACGCCAAACGGAGCGATGACGCGGCCCGCCGAGCTCCAGGTAGGCGGCGCGAGCCGGCCGGCAACGGCCGGCCCAGATGGATGACTGCCCCAGACAGAATCCCGCTTACAGATCGGCTAAAGGAAAGCCCTGCTTTGCAGGGCTTTCCCATTCAGGGAGCAGAACTAGGCATCACCGAGGCATCACCAGAACCGGCTCGGCTGGCCCTGCCGGACCCTGGGTACCTGGGAGAAGGGCATGGTTGTGCGGAAACCGGGCCGGCAGCCGTGGTGCGTTGTAAGGCGGTTGCTTACGCGTTCGGGCGCGCCTAGGAAGTTCACTTGCGAATCCGCGGCCTACTCGATATGATACTCGGTATGTTCAGGTCTGAGGAGGCGTTATGAGCGTTCCGCACGCTTTGCTGGCTCTGCTCAGCGAGGGGCCGAAATATGGCCAGCAGTTGCAGCAGGAGTTCGAGGCTCGTACGGGCGAGGTGTGGCCGCTGAACGTCGGGCAGGTCTATACGACCCTGCAGCGGCTCGAACGCGACGAGCTTGTCGAGGCTGACGGGACGGGTGAGGGTGAGGGGCGGCGAAGACGGTTCAGGCTCACACCTGATGGAGGTCGTGTGCTGGGCGGGTGGCTTCGCAGTCCGAGCGAACCGTCGGTGCCGCCTCGCGACGAACTCCTGATCAAGGTGCTGATCGCGTCCAGGCTGCCGGGGGTCGACGTGCATGACGTCATTCAGGTGCACCGTCGCCAACTCGTCGAGATGATGCAGCGCTACACGCATCTGAAGGCGGAGACGGCCGGAGACGAGGTCAGCTTCTCGCTCGTCCTTGATGCCGAGCTGTTCAGGCTCGAGGCGGCTGTGCGCTGGCTCGATGCGGCTGAAGCTCGTCTGAAGCGAGTGCCAGTGCGGGCGGCGGTCGCCGCGCCGACGACGCAGACACGGGAGGTTGTCCGATGAGCGCTGTGCTGGAGATGTGCGCGGTCTCAAAGATCTACGGGTCGGGCGCCGCGGAGGTGCGCGCGCTTGTCGATGTCGACCTGTCCGTCGAGGGTGGGGAACTGGTCGCGGTAATGGGGCCGAGCGGCTCCGGCAAGAGCACGTTGCTGACGATCGCGGGCAGTCTTGAGAGACCCACGAGCGGTCGAGTGATGGTAAGCGGCGTCGACCTCGCGAGTGCGTCGCCCAACCAGCAGTCAAGGATGCGCCGCCGGGCGATCGGCTACGTGTTTCAGGATTACAACCTGGTTCCAGGGTTGACGGTGGTCGAAAATGCCGCCTTGCCGCTCGAACTCGACGGGATCGGAGCGCACGCAGCGCGCGCGAGCGGCCTGAAGGCCCTCGACGGGTTGGGCCTCGCTGATCGAGCCGACCGTTTTCCCGATGAACTCTCTGGCGGTGAGCGACAGCGCGCCGCGATCGCGCGCGCGATCGTGGGTAAGCGCCAGTTGCTGCTCGCCGACGAGCCGACCGGCGCCCTCGACTCGACCAACGGCGAGGCAGTCATGCGCATGCTGCGAGCCGCCTGCCAGGGCGGCGTCGGCGGCGTGCTCGTCACCCACGACGCACAACTAGCGTCTTGGGCTGACCGGGTCGTCTTCCTAAGGGACGGCCTAGTCGTCGATCAGACCGGCACACCGCCGGGTCCCGACTCACTGCTGGCCGCCGGGCCGGCGGTGTGATGAGCACGCTCGCGTTCATCGGTTTCCTGGCGATTCTTCTCGTTCTCGTCCTCGGCCTTCGGCGCTGGCGCAGGCAACACGAGCCGCACGCAGGTGGTGGCCTGGCTGCTCGTAGGGCGATTCTGCGCTGGGCCTGGCGGCTCTTCCGTCGCGAGTGGAAGCAGCAGCTGCTGCTCTTCTCACTGCTCACCGTCGCCGTTGCGGCGGCGGTCTCAAGCGTCACCATCGCCTACAACGCACACTCCACGGACAGCGATTTTGGATCGGCCAACCACCAGCTGGTGTTCGATGGCAGCGATTCCCAGGCTCTGAACGCCGGGCTCGCTGCTGCCAAGGCGAGATTCGGAACAATCGAGGTCATCGGTAACCGGAAAGCGCAGATCCCCGGCTCGGTAGAGGCGATCGATGTCCGCACACAGCGTCCGGGCGGCGCGTACGGCGGCAAGTTGCTTGCGCTGCGTCGTGGCAGTTTCCCGACGAGAGGCGACGAGGTCGCGGTCACCGACGGCGTGGCCAAGACGTTCCAGCTGCGGCTCGGTGGCGCCCTCGTTATCGATGGACAGCGGCGAACCGTGGTCGGCATCGTGGAAAACCCCCAGAATCTCAGTGACGACTTCGCGCTCGTCCCCGCAGCGTCGGCCGGTCGGCCTGACTCCGTCACGGTCCTTGTCGACGCGACCCCGGCGTCGTTCGACTCGTTTCGGCAGCACCTCAGCAGCGTCGCCAGATCCGCTCTCCTTGACTATCGCGCCCGTCCTAGTGGTCAGGCGACGAGCGCTCTTGTGATGTTCGCGGTCGCGAGCGCTTTCCTGATCCTCGTCTCGCTGATCGCTGCCGCCGGTTTCGCGGTGATTGCCCACCGCCGCTTGCGCCAACTCGGCATGCTCGCCGCCGTCGGCGCGACCGAGAAGCAGCTGCGGCTCGTCCTTGCCGCCAACGGCGCGCTCGTCGGCGCTGTCGGCGCGCTGCTCGGAACGATCGCTGGGTCTCTGCTCTGGGTCGCGATAGCTCCGACGCTCGAGCCCATCGTTCACCATCGAATCGACCGGCTTCACCTGCCCTGGATGCTGATCGCGCTGGCACTACTGTCCGCCTTCCTGGCCGCGACCGCCGCGGCCTGGTGGCCAGGTCGCGCCGTCGCCCGGGTCCCGATCACTCTCGCCCTCACTGCGCGGCCACCAAAGCCGAAGCCCGTGCATCGCTCAGCGCTGCTCGGTGCTGTGCTCATTGCTGCTGGCGTGATAGCGCTCGGCTTCGCACATCGATCCAGCCCGCCGCTGATCGTCGCTGGGATGCTTGCCACGATCACCGGCACACTCCTCATCACCTCGCTGGCGGTGCGGGCACTGGCTGCCACTGCCGGCCCGATGCCGGTCGCCGTGCGTCTGGCGCTCCGCGACCTCGGCCGCTACCGCGCTCGCTCCTCAGCCGCACTGGCAGCGATCAGCCTCGCCCTCGGAATCGCCGCCTCCGTTGTCGTCGTCTCGAACGCCGAAGCACGAAGAATCGCCGCACAGCCGCCAAATCTCTCCGACCAACAGATCCGCGTCTACCCCGGGCCATCCGGCCTCCCCGACCTCCCGACGCCCCGAACACCCACGGAGCTTGCGCGCCTCTCAATTCACGTTCAGCGGCTGGCCACATACCTCGACCATGCTGCGGTGACACCCCTCTCGGTCGCGACCGAGCCCGGCGTCAGACCTCAAGGAAGCGGCGACTCGGAAGGCATACCGACGATGCAACTGACAAGGCGCTCCGACACCAACACCTACAGCACGGCATCCGTGCTCTACGTTGCCACGCCAGCCGTCCTGAGCTTCCTCAAGATCGACCCCGCGACCATCGACCCGAGCACGAACTTTCTCGCCGCTCCGAACCTCAACACCGCCGACATGACCATCCCCGACTTGACGACCAGAAGAAACCTGAAACTCACACACGTGCAGCGATTCCAGATCCCCCAGGTCCTCCTCGGCTACCCGGACGCCTCGAACCAGCTCGCGCCACCCTCCTTCCTGACCGTCAACGCGCTCCGCCGCTACGGCTTCAAACCGGTCTCCTCCGGTTGGCTGGTCGTATCGAAACGACCACTCACCAGCACACAAATCGCCAACGCCCGCAGTCTCGCCGCCCAAGCCGGACTCACCATCGAGACAAGGCGCCAGAACGCCAGCATGGCCCGCGTCATCGGCGGCGCGATCGCCGTCGGCACGCTGCTCGCCCTCGCCATCCTGGCGATGACCACCGGGCTCATCCGCAGCGAAGCGGCCAGCGACCTACGCACGCTCGCCGCGATGGGCGCGACGAGCAGGACGCGCCGAACGATTACCGCGGCAACCGCCGCCGGGCTCGCGCTACTCGGGGCCCTGCTCGGCATTGCAGGGGCCTACGTCACGCTCCTCGCCGTCTACTTGACTGACCTCACATACCTCAGCCACGCGCCGATCCACTACCTCGCCATCACGGCGATCGGAGTCCCGGCAATCGCCGCCGGCGCCGGCTGGCTTCTGGCCGGGCGGCAACCGCCAAGCATCGCGCGACCCGCAATCGAATGACCAACGCGTGAACGACTGCAGCGCGATCCGGAGATCCAGGGAATACACCGCCCCGGGGGTGCACGGCCCGACGATTCCGCACACAGCCTCGGGGCCGATGCCGGTACTGATCTTAAGCGATGCCTAAGGGCAGCTTTGGCACTGCCGTTGAGACGATCCGCTTGCTGACCGGCATCGCCGCCTCTAAGGGCGTCCAGGCATTAACCGAGCCGGACAGCGCAAAGTGGCTGCCGGCCCGGCAGCGCTCGAGTCGTGCATCACCGGTGCATCACCGGGACGCCATTTGGCGTCCCTGGACGACATGGGCCGGTGGCGGGATACCGCTTGGTTATGCGGAATCCCGCACCTGCGGCCGGGCGCGTCCGAAGAATCCCGCTTACAGATCGGCTACCGGAGAGCCCCGCGCAAGTGGGGCTCTCCCACTTCTGCAAGGGCACAGCCGCCACAACAAGGCATCACATAACAGCCCGGGTGGCCTCCCCAGGCTCGCAGGCGGCCGTGAGAACGGCCTGGTTGCACCGAACGCGTTCCGGCATCCGTCGCCCCATCGAAGGCGGCTGCGTATGCGACGACGGAGCTGGTCGACCCGGTCCTGAAGACAGGACTGGACTCGGGGCAGCCAGGCCGACTGGAACGCGGCAGCGCCGGTGTCCGCGTCGCGGGGCGGGACGACGACCCGCCCCGTGTGTGTCGCTCCCACGAATCGTTCCAGATGTACCGGGTTCATCCCTGCGAGCTGCCGTCGACCGCGACCAGCCGCAGCTCGGACACATAGCGGTTGCCTTCGGTATCGCTCAACCAGCACTGCTCAGGTGTCGGCAGCATTTCGGTGAAGCGGATCGCGGCAGGGGTTTCTTGCTCGGCGGCCCGAGCGGCGTGCCGGCACAGAATGCGTGTGAGCGCGGGGCTCTCGACGTCGACGTACATCGGCTTGCGCTCGAGCGGCGACTTGGCGAACAGCCGCCGAGGCATGCCGCGGTCGCGTGCGAACGCCGCGACGTCGCGGGCGTCGCGGGGCACCTCAGCAGCCGGCACGTTCCAGCCCTCGCGCTGCAGCACGGTGCGGCCGACGGTGACCCGCTCGACGTGACCGCTCTCGGGTAGCAACTCGAATGCTCGCACTCCCGAGATGAAGATCGCCATTGACAGCGCGTCGGTCACCGGGATGCGCAGGGTGCCGTCGCGGTCGACGACGTCGGCGCCGTCGACCAGCAGCTCCTCCGGCATCCACGTTCGCCGCGGAGGCGGCGCAGAGGTTCCGGCCATCGCCGCGAAATGAATGTCGTCCTCAGCGGTCGACGGCATCCCCCGCCCGTCCACACCCATGCCCGGCGCGAACGGCGGGAGCAGGATCGGAAGGGGCCGCCCGATCGCGTCCCTGACCTGCTCGAGCATCGCCGGCGGATCGGGATGACGATGCGCGAACAGGCCCTGCACGAGCGGGTTGGCTCCCGGGTGCATATCGCCGATGACGGCCAGCCAGTCTCCTCCTGCCACGTCCCCTTCATCGCCCGCCGCGATCTGGACGTCCACGGACTGAAAGACGCTCGTCGGCCACGCCGGTCGGTGGTCGGCAAACATGGCGACGGCACGGTCGCCGATGGTTTCCGGATCTGGATCGGCAAGCAGGAGCCCGAGCCGGCGGTGCATCTCCGAGAGCTCGGCCCCGATCTCGGGCGGCGATTGCATCAGCGTCCGCAGCACCTGGTCGAGCACCGGCGCGAACGGCCCTCGGCCGCTCGTGGGAAGGCACTGCTCGACCACCCGCTCGCCAATATCGTTGATCTGCCCGCTGTACCAGCGGCCGGCCTCGAACAGCACGTGCAGCGCGGGCGCCACATCCGCCACCAGCGGACGCCCGAGCGTCACCTCGAGATCTCGCATGCAGTCGAGGTAGACGAGCGTCCGGGCACCGTACGCTCGACCATGGTTGCGGACGGGATCGCGGCCGGTCAGCTCGACGAAGGCCGCGTCGAGTGCGGCCAGCGCGATGCGAAGCGACTCGGGTGGCGCCGCGGCGATGCTGTCGCGAGAGCGCTCGAGGTGATCCAGCGCCGCCAGCCCACGCTCTCGCGTGGCGCCGTCATGGTGCCGCTCGAGCGCCGCGCGCAGGTCCGCCGCCGCGTTCGGCCCGGTCGCGATCGTGAGCGCTGGATCGAGCGTCGCCGCGAGCGCCTGCACGCCCCACGCCTCGAGCCGCACGTCCCGCTCGCTCACGAGCGCTCCCGAGCGCGTGTGCAGCGCAGGTGCCTCATCGCAGATCTGACCCCACGCCAGCGGCCCGAAGAACCCGATGGTGTCGTTCTTGGCGCAGTAGCGCTGCCAGTAGCTCGCCACCAGCTGCTCGCGTTGCCGCGCGCGGCTGCGCTTCGCAGGCGCGCCGTCGGCGACCTTCACGACGGCGTTGTCGAACGCGGCGGGATTCTGCCACGTCACCGCCTCCTGGAACAGGGGGTCTTGGGCGACGCCGCGGAGCCGCACGGACTCGTCTCCGGGACCGAATGTGTCCAGGCCCGACACGGGAAAGCCGGCGCTCCTCACCGCGAAATCGCGCCACAGCTGCCACCCGCCCGCCAGCGGGACGAGGTGATCGGTGAGCCGGGACCGGGTCGTGGCTGCCATGACCTGATCCTGTGCGATCCTCGACGTGGCCGCCACGGGGGCGACCCTAGACTCTGACCCTAGGATGTCCACAGAGGTGCATGGCGCCGGTAGCTCGCCGCTGCTCGAGCGAAGCGATGAGTTGGAGCGCCTCGAGGCGGCGCTCGCGGCTGCGCGCGAGGGCAGCGGCGTCGCCGTGATCGTCGAGGGCAGCGCCGGGATCGGGAAGACGGCGCTGTTGGCATCCGCCCACGCACGCGCTTCAGCGTCCGGGATGCAGGTCCTCGCCGCTGGTGGCAGCGAGCTCGAGGCCGGGTACCCATTTGGCATCGTCCGTCAGTGCTTTGAACCGGCGCTGCGTGGCGCCGATGCCGGGGACCGCGAGCGGCTGCTGTCCGGGTCGGCCGGGCTGGCCGGCCCCGTGTTGATGGACGTCCCCCATCCGACGCCCGCGTCATTCGGCGTGCTGCACGGCCTGTACTGGCTGTGCGCGAACCTGGCCGAACGGCAGCCGCTCCTGATCACAGTGGATGATGCGCACTGGGCGGACGAGCCGTCGCTTCGATTCCTGTCGCACCTCCTGGCACGGATCGAGTCTCTCCGCGCGGCTGTGATCATCGCGATCCGGCCGGTCGACCCGTCGGCGGGTGAGCCCGGGCGGCTGATCGGGTTCCTTGCCGACCGGCATCACGAGTTCCTTGCTCCTGCGCCGCTGGGGGTGGGTGCCGTGGCCGCGCTGCTGGGGCGGGACGAGCCCGGGTCGGTGGATGAGCAGTTCGCCCGCGCCTGCCATGACGCCACGGGCGGAAATCCATTCTTGCTGACCGAGCTCGAGCGCACACTCCGAGCAGAACGCGTCCCATTTACCGCCGCCGGTGCGCGACGGGTCGGCGAGGTGACACCGCCACAGGTCGCGCGCTCGGTCCGCGCGCGGCTGGCCCGACTCGGCCCACCTGCGCGCGCACTCGCCCGAGCTGCCGTCGTCCTCAGCGACGACGCGCCGCTGGAGCTCAGCGCCCAGGTCGCCGGGCTGGACCTGTCGACGGCCACCGCGGCCGCCGACGAGCTCTGCGCAGCGGGACTGGTCGATGCGGGCGGTCGGCTGATGCGGTTTCGCCACCCGCTGGTTCGCTCGGCAGTGGCGGGAAGCCTGACGCGCGCCGAGAGCCGGGAGGCTCACCTCATTGCAGTGCAACTCCTGCGCGCGCGCGGCGCTCCTCCCGAGCGTATTGCCGTGCATCTCCTTGCCACGACCCCGACCGGCGACGCGGCGGACGCGGCAACGTTGCGAACCGCCGCCGCGCGCGCCGTTGAACGGGGCGCCCCGGAGGGAGCGGTCCCGCTGCTACGGCGCGCCCTCGAGGAGCCGGCCGGCGACGAGGAGCGCGCACGCCTCCTCCTCGAGCTCGGACGCGCGAAGCTGGCCGCCGGCCAGATCGGCGCCGCGGTCGAGGACCTCGAGATGGTGGTGCGATACACGGGCGACGTCGTGCTGCGGGCGCGAGCATTGGTGCCGCTCCTGCAGAACATCAGCACGCGCGACACCGAGGATCTTCCGTCGCAGTTGACACTCGTCGCGCACACCCTGGTTGAGGTGCGCGAGCGCGACCGCGAGCTGTGGTTGAGGCTCCTGGCATACCAGATCATGCGTATCGACGCCGACGGTCACATCGATCCGGCCCTGCTCGACCCGATCGACTCGCTTGCCGGCGACACGCCGGGGGAAGCCGTGGCGCTGGCGCATTCCATCTTCAGGCGAATCAAGCTGGGCGCAAGCGCCGATGAGATCGCCGCGATCGCGGAGCGGGCAGCCCGACAACTGGACGCGCTCGTCGAGGATGGATCGAGCGCGATTGCCTTCACCGCCGTCATCCTCGGCCTGCGCTGGTCGGACCGCCTCGACCTGGCGGAGCGGCTGCTCGCCCGGGCGGTGGCGATCGCACGCCGGCGCGGATCGATGCTCGACTTCGCGAACACCCTCGACCTGCGCTCGGAGCTGTACATGCGCCGCGGCCTGCTCCGCGACGCCGAGGCCGACGCGCGCGACTCGCTGGCCACCGGCATCGAGAAGTCATGGCTGTTCGCCCGCGGGGTCAAGCCTCTGCTTCAATCGCTCGCCGGCCAGGGACGGACCGAGGAGGCGGAGCAGATCATCGGCCGAGAATTCGGCGACGGCGACCTGCCCAACATCCCCCCGATGATCGGCCTGGTGTACGCGCGGGCCGAGGTCATGGCGGCGATGGGCCGGCATGCCGCCGCGATCGAAGCGTTCGACGACGCGGTCAGGCGCGGAGCACGCTGGGGCGGGACGTCGCCCAGCCAGATCGGCGACATCCTGATCGCAGCGCGGTGTCACCGTGCGCTGGGCGATGACGACGCCGCCGGTGCGCGGATCGCGGAGGCGGACGCCCTTGCGCGCCAGTGGGGCACGCCGGGAGCGCTGGGACAGGTGCTACATGCAAGGGCGATGGTCCACGCCGACGGAGCCCGGCTCTCCGAGCTGCGTGAAGCCGCAGCCCTGCTCGAGCGCTCGCCGGCTCGCCTCGAGCTGGCGAGCGCGCTGGTCGACCTGGGAGCTGCGCTACGCCGTGCCGGCTACCGCCGCGACGCCCGCGATCCGCTCCGGGAGGGGTACGAACTGGCCCGCGTCTGCGGGGCCGAGCCGGTCGCCGTGACCGCCCGCCACGAGCTCGCCGCGTCCGGCGTCAGGGTCCAGCGGGAACGACTGACCGGCGCCGGATCGCTGACACCGAGCGAGCGCCGTGTCGCACAGATGGCCGTGAACGGCGGCTCGAACGCTGACATCGCCCAGTCGCTGTTCATCACCGTCAAGACCGTCGAGATGCACCTCACCAACATCTACCGCAAACTCGAGATCACCGGACGCGCCGAGCTTGCGCTCGCGCTCGAAGAGCCGGCGGCGGCCGACTAACGGCGCGCGGCCACAGACCGTCGCATCGAGGTTCCGGAGGAGCTGCGGCCGACCCGCCCTACCTGACCGCTCCTCGTCCACCCGTCCGGGGGGTCGCGCCTCCCCGTCTTGTGGCACACGCCGGAGCCCGCTCCGGTGATCTTGGCTCCCGGCGATTCAACCCGGAGCGGTACGCGCCGACTACTCGACGCGGCTGCAGTCTCTCCCCCGCGGCCTTCCCAGACGAATGGAGCCTGTCGTGCGCGTCACGTGGATCCGGAACATGTCGCTGGGCCAGAAGCTGTACTGCAGCTTCGGCGTCGTCGTCGTGGTCTCGCTCGTCCTGGGTGGTGTTGCGCTCATGAGCATGAGCTCGATGAACGGGCGCGCGTCGCACGTGGGTGGGACGGTGCTGCCGTCCGTCAGCGGGATCGATCAGGCGTCGATCGCCATCGAGACGCTCGTCCGCCATCAGCGCGAGCACCTCACCGTCTCGGCCACCGCGGACAAGACCGGCGTGGCCGGCGAGATCCGGAGCGACCAGAAGGACTTCACCTCGGCCTTGGCCGCGTTCGCCCAGCACGACACGAACCCCACGGACATGCGCATCCTGGCCCGCATCCGGGCGCTCTACACCAGGTACCTCGACCAGACCTCGAACTTCATCGCCATCAGCGACACGCACCAGATCGCGCGCGGTGCCGGGGTGCTCGAGAAGGGCGACCCGACGTTCTCGTCGATCGAGAGCGAGCTGGCGCGGCTGATCGAGGTCCAGAACGCCGACGCGGCGACGTCCACTGCCGCCACCGCCTCGTCGTACTCGTCGGCACGGACGCTCACCGTGGCCCTCCTGGCCGTCCTGCTCGTCACGGTGGTCACGGTCGGCTACCTGCTCACCCGC
>Ga0157372_10008904_pt1 | contig 10664 bp, 7 predicted proteins | sample C55metaG_FD_115307 | JGI IMG/M metagenome (GOLD analysis project Ga0157372, IMG submission 115307) | Corn rhizosphere microbial communities from Kellogg Biological Station, Michigan, USA - C5-5 metaG | ecosystem: Host-associated > Plants > Roots > Rhizosphere > Soil | place: USA: Michigan...
GACGGCGATCCGCTCGTTGATCAAGGCCGCCGAAGCGGACGAGAAGGTCCACCCCAAGCAGTACGATCTCTCCAGCCTGCGCCTGCTCGGCACCGTGGGCGAGCCGATCAACCCGGAAGCCTGGATGTGGTACCACACGAACATTGGTGGCGGACGTTGCCCGATTGTCGATACGTTCTGGCAGACCGAGACCGGCGGCCACATGATGACGCCGCTGCCGGGGGCCACGCCCCTGGTGCCGGGCTCATGCACGCTGCCGCTGCCGGGCATCATGGCTGCCATCGTCGATGAAACTGGGCACGACGTGCCGAACGGGCAGGGCGGAATCCTGGTCGTCAAGCGTCCGTGGCCGTCGATGATCCGCAACATCTGGGGCGACCCGGAGCGCTTCAAGAAGAGCTACTTCCCGGAAGAGTTGGGGGGCAAGCTGTATCTGGCGGGCGATGGCTCCATCCGCGACAAGGACACCGGCTACTTCACCATCATGGGCCGCATTGACGACGTGCTGAACGTCTCGGGCCACCGCATGGGCACGATGGAGATCGAATCGGCGCTGGTGGCGAACCCGATTGTTGCGGAGGCCGCCGTGGTGGGCCGCCCCGACGACATGACGGGCGAAGCCATCTGCGCGTTCGTGGTGCTCAAGCGCTCGCGCCCCGATGGCGACGAAGCCAAACAGATCGCCAACGAGCTGCGCAACTGGGTCGGCAAGGAGATCGGGCCGATCGCCAAGCCGAAGGACATCCGCTTTGGCGACAACCTGCCCAAGACGCGCTCGGGCAAGATCATGCGCCGCCTGTTGCGTTCGCTGGCCAAGGGCGAGGACATTACGCAGGACACGTCCACGCTCGAGAACCCGGCCATCCTCGATCAACTGAAGGAAACGCGCTAACCCCCAGCGCTGGTAGCCAACCTTGGCCGCCGACTCCCAACAAGACAGCCGCTTTCGCAAGCGGCTGTTTCTCTATTACGGGCTCTATACCGTAGGGCTGCTGCTCTTCATCGTGATGATGGGCGCGATCGAGCGCGTGCGCGGGCCGGGCGTGTGGCTCGGCTACGTGTTCCTGTTCGTCACCATCGCCATCTATGCGTGCATCGGGCTGATCTGCCGCACGGCCGATCTGACCGAGTATTACGTGGCAGGGCGCCGCGTGCCGGCATTCTTCAACGGCATGGCCACGGCGGCCGACTGGATGAGCGCCGCCTCGTTCATCGGCCTGGCGGGCATCGTGTTCGCCTCGGGCTACGAGGGCCTCGCTTACGTGATGGGCTGGACAGGCGGCTACTGCCTGGTCGCTTTCCTTTTAGCGCCGTACCTGCGCAAGTTCGGTGGTTACACGGTGCCGGATTTCCTTGCCAACCGCTACGGCAACGGCGAGCGCGGCGGCAGTTCTGTCGTGCGCGGCATTGCGGTGCTGGGTGCGACGCTGTGTTCGTTCGTCTACCTCGTTGCGCAGATTCAGGGTGTGGGGCTGGTGGTCACGCGTTTTATCGGCGTCGAATTTTCGGTGGGCGTGTTCTTCGGGCTGGCGGGCATTCTAGTCTGTTCGTTCCTGGGCGGCATGCGTGCCGTGACGTGGACCCAGGTGGCGCAGTACATCATCATGATCGTGTCGTTTCTGGGCGTGGTGTCGATCATCGGCTGGCATCGGTATCACGATCCGGTACCGCAGCTTTCGACGGGCCGCCTCCTGCTGCAGATCGAGAAAGAGGAACGGCGCATCGCGCACGACCCTGCCGAGCAGCACGTGCGCGACCAGTTCCTGAGCGAGGCGCCGGCGCTGCAGGAGCGCATCTCGCAACTGCCGCAGTCGTTCGAGCATGCGCGGGAAACACTGAATACGCAGCTCAGGCTTGCACGCGAACGTAATGCGCCACTGCGCGAGATCAAGTCTCTGGAGCGCCAGCGCGAAGAATTTCCGCCCGATGCGGCCACGGCGTCGATCCTCTGGAACCAGCAGCGCGAAGACGCGCTGGCACGCAGCCGCATGGCGCCGCCATCCACTGAGCCATTTCCGTCGGCGTCGCAAAACGAGCGTGGCACCGAGCGGCTGAACTTTGTGCTCCTGGTGTTTTGCCTGATGGTCGGCACGGCCAGCCTGCCGCACATCCTCACGCGCTTTCACACCACGCCGTCGGTGCGCGAGACACGCAATTCCGTGAGTTGGACGCTGGTTTTCGTGGCGCTGCTGTATGTGTCGGCGCCGGCGCTGGCGGCACTCGTCAAGCTTGATTTGCTGCAGCACCTGGTCGGGGCGCCGTTTGCTGACCTGCCGCAGTGGATCGTGCCGTGGCGCAAGGTCGACCCACCCGTGTTCACTCTGCATGACATCAACGGCGACGGCATCGTGCAGTGGGCAGAGGTGATGATGCAGCCAGACATGATCGTGCTTGCCGCGCCCGAAATTGCGGGGCTGCCGTACGTGTTGTCCGGGTTGATTGCAGCGGGCGCGTTGGCGGCAGCGCTGTCGACTGCCGATGGCCTGCTGCTGACGATTGCCAACGCCCTGTCGCACGACGTCTACTTCCACATGATCGACAACACGGCCAGCCACCAGCGGCGCGTGACGAGCGCCAAGGTGGTGTTGCTCGGGGTGGCGTTGCTGGCCGCTTATGTGACGTCACTGAAGCCGGGCAACATTCTCTTCCTGGTGGGGGCGGCTTTCTCGTTGGCGGCGTCCTGCTTCTTTCCGGTATTGGTGCTGGGCGTGTTCTGGAAACGCACCAATCGTGCCGGTGCCATCGCGGGCATGCTGACGGGGCTGGCCGTGAGCGTGTACTACATCATCGCCAACTACCCGTTCTTCACGCGCATGACGGGCGTGCTTGGCCAGCCGTGGTTTGGCGTCGACCCGATCGCCTCCGGTGCGTTCGGCGTGCCGGCCGGTTTTGTCGCTGCGATTGTCGTGAGCCTCGTGACCAAGCCGAATCGGCCGGTGATCGACAAACTCGTCGGCTACATTCGCGATCCGCAGTAAAAAAGCCGGCTCCCGACGAGCCGGCAAAGGGCAGGGCCGAAGCGTGGGAACTCCGGCCCTGGGGCTGACCTCTCCCGCCAGCCCACAACACGAGTGGGGGGGCAGCGCGGCGAGGCGGCGCGCTCAGTCGGGCAAAGGATGCGCCTGCGGCTTGTCGTTCGATAGCGTCTGGATAGACCGCTCCAGCGGCGCCGCGCTGACGCTGACTTCGCCTGCAAAGGGCCGGTCCACGGCCAGCACAAAAAAGAACGCCAGGCCCAATGTGGTCGCCCACACCGCCACCAGCGCCATGTGAAATCGCGTGGCCGGCAGCGCGTAGAGCAGCAACAACGAAAGGCCGCTGGCGATGAGCATCACGCCCCAAAGCGTGCCGGGCATGGCGGCCTCCAGGTTCTGCAGGCGTTTCTCCCGGTACTTCACCATCTCGTTGACGCGGGCGAGCACTTCAATCAGCAGCACGCGCTCACGGTCGTCATGGGGCGTGATGCGGTTGGCCGTGGCAAACATGCTGTTGAACGCAGCCTCAGTGTCCGCATCAGGACGCGCATGCTGCTGCATGCTCGGCCATTCGTCGTGGACGACATGCTCCAGATACGTGATCAGCTCGCGCCGCGCGGTGGTGGCGCTCGGGTGCGAGAACGCCGAGAGATCGCGGGCAAGTTCCGTGGCACACGCAGCTTCGGCGGCCACGATGTCCGCGGCGGCTTGAGACGCACCCCATACCGAGATGGCCGAGAAAGCGACCAGCAGCGAGTTGATGGTCGTGACGGCCGTCATCATGGCGATGGTCATGTTGCGCTGTTCGGCGTCGAGCGTGACTGGAAGAACGCGGCGGAATAGCACATAGCCGCCCAATGCCACGAACAGCGTGGCGAAGACGATGATCGCGCCCATCGCCCATGCGGGGATGTTGTAGAGGAACAGCATGAGGTCACTCCTTGGACGGACGGTTGGAGGCCGGTGCAGAAGCCGTCGGATCGCCGGCGGCAAGCATGGCGCGTGTGAAATCGGCCAGCCGTTGGCGCATCGCCTCGGGCGAGGCGCTGCTATCCAACGTCTGTTGCAGATCGATCAGGTTTGCGGCGAGTTCGCTTTGCCACTGCGTACGCTCACTGGCAGCGCGGGCGCGATAGGTCTGCATGGCAGCGTCGGCATCGGCCGAGCGGTCGCCGCGTACGAGTGTTTCGAGCGCATCCACCAGCCGCTGCAATAGCCGGTGCACAGCGGTGGCAGAGAAACCGCCCAGCATCGCCAGCGTCGGTTTCCCGAAGTTGTGCATGCTGCCCCCGTCGAACAGATGCGCTGGCAGCATCTCGACCAGAATCAACCCCGCAATCACGCCGAGGATCAACCGTGCGCAGTAGGAAGCGTCGTACTTCGGGTCGTAGGTGGCTGCGGCCACATAGCGATGTGCCTGAAACAGCGTGGCAAACGACGCGCCCAGCCCCGCGCAGAACAGCAGGAACAGCGTGTTCCATAACAGGGGCGCGCCGTCCGAATCGAGGAAGCCCCGGTCGATGTTTGCGCTCGATACGTCGGGCGACATGCCGGTGGCAATCACGGCGATCAGGAAGACGATCGCAGCGCTGGTCAGCAGCCGGATCAACGGCACAGGACCGAGCCATGGGAATGGATGATCGCTGCGATGCTGCGTGTCGAGCAGCGTGACGGCCTGCGGCGTGGCCGGTGCAATGGCGGCCGCAAGCTTGCGGTGGATGGCTGCCAGCGCGTGGTGCGGTGTGGCCTGCGGCGGCATCTGGCGGTCGATGAGCGGGCCGAGCTGGGCGAAGAGTTCTGGCGCGACTGGCAAGCCGTGATGCAGGGCGTAGCGGGCCATCGCTTCGCATTCTTCACGCAGTTGTTCAACGAGGGGCGGGATTGGTTGTGGCTGCAGTGCCGCACGCGGGCGCAGCCAATGCGCGAAGCCGAGCGGGATCATGCGAGCCTCCCGTCGTTGGATGGCATGCTCGGCAGGAAGGTAGAAAGCGAGCCGCGTTGCAGGTGTGGGCTGTTGTGTCGCATGGTGGCTTTCGTCGGCAGGACGGGCCGTGCACGGCCCCGGCTTGCCCCGTCGCTTGTCTCACGCGGGGCCAGTCCACTTTGCGTCGCGCGTACGAGCCCGCCAATGCAGCGGAAGTCACGAACGACGGCCTAACGAAAGACACAGGACAGAAAAGAGAAAACGCCCGCGGCCTTTCGGCGGCGGGCGCAATGACAGCTTGGAGACAACAACTGTTACGGTGACCGTACTCCGGTCAGGCGCGGGCGGCGTGCGGATCGACCCGGAAGAAGGACATCGTAGCGTTCAGCTCTTGCCCCTGGTCCTGCAGCGATTGCGATGCGGCTGCGGCTTCTTCCACCAGCGCCGCGTTGCGCTGGGTGACTTCATCCATTTGGGAGATCGCCTGGTTGACCTGTTCGATGCCGCGCTTCTGCTCGACCGATGCGGCGGCAATTTCTTCCATGATGTGCGTGACGCGGGCCACGGCTTGCGTGACCTCCGTCATGGACTCGCCGGCTTCGCCCGCCAGCGTGGAGCCGTCGTGAATGCGCTCCACCGACGACGCGATCAGTTCCTTGATCTCCTTGGCCGCCGTTGACGAGCGCTGCGCCAGGCTGCGCACCTCGCTGGCGACCACCGCAAAACCGCGCCCCTGCTCGCCTGCGCGTGCGGCTTCCACGGCGGCATTCAGCGCGAGGATGTTGGTCTGGAATGCGATGCCTTCGATGATGCCGGTGATGTCGGCAATCTTGCTCGAACGGTCACTGATGTCCTGCATGGTCGATACGACCTGGCTCACGACCGTGCTGCCCTTGAGCGCCACTTCCGACGCGGTAGAGGCGAGCGCGGTGGCGTGCTGGGCATTGTCGGCGTTCTGCTTCACGGTGGAAGTCAGCTCTTCCATGCTGGCTGCCGTTTCCTGCAGCGACGATGCCTGTGCTTCCGTGCGTTGGCTCAAGTCGGCATTGCCCGCTGCAATCTGTTTGGCAGCGCCGGCCACGCTGCTGCTGCTGTCGCGCACCTTGTCGACGATCTCCGTCAAGCGGCCGTTCATGTCGCGCAGGGCAGAGAGCAGGTGGCTCGTCTCATCCTTGCCTTGTACATCGATGCGGCTGCTCAGATCGCCGCGCGCCACCGTCTGGGCGACATCCACCGCCGTGCGGATCGGCTGCGTGATCGAGCGCGTGATGATGACGCCGGCGATCACTGCCAGCAGCACCGCGCCGATCGACAGGCCGGCCAGCAGATTGCGCTGCATGACGTACTGCGCCTCATACGCCTGCACGAGCTGCTCCTGGCGCTCGTGCGTGTACGTGGCATACGCGTCGGTGGTCTTGATGAGGGCGGCCAGCAGCGGGCGGCATTCGTTATCCATCTTCTGGATGGCTTCGTCGTGTTTGCCGGCCAGCGCCAGCCCGACGATGTCGGTCGCCACGGGGCCGTACTTGGCTTCCACGCGGTTGATGTCTTCCACCAGCGTACGGGCGCGATCGTTGACGTCCTTGGCGCCCGCAATCATGTCGTTGAGCTGCTTGAGCTTGCTCTTCACATCGTCGTGCGCACGAAAGACGTCAGCCTTCTCCAGATCCAGGTCTTTTGGCGTGACCACGAGGACCAGGTTGCGTGCGGCGATGGCGCGGCGATCCACCGCCGTGCGCACGTCGTTGGCGACGTCTGCGCGGGCGCTGATGCCGTGCACGTAGTTCGAGAATCCTTCGGTCGATTCGGACAGCGCCCGCAGGGACATGCCCGATACCACGACAACAATGGCTGCCAGCACGCCAAAGCCCGTTGTGAGCTTGGCTTTGATGGTCATCTGAAAAAGGTTCACAGCGTCCTCCGGTTTGCTGAATGAATTGAGATGTGGTCGCGCACCGGAGCGGCTTGAGAAAGACGGTCGACGACCACGTTAGTTATGCGCAAGGGCTGCGTAGTTAAGAAAGGGACAGGTTGTGTCACGGTGTGACCGATTTTCCCAGGTTGGATTTTCCGGTCTCCACGGGGTTATCGGCATTGAAAAGAAAATCCTGAATAACATTCTTCTGAGCGTTTTCACTTAATGCGGATTAGGGCGGTTGTTTTGCTAATGAAACCTTGCCTGATAAGGGCTGGGGCGCCATCGTTTCGAATCGTGAGATGGATTATGCAGACTGGATGGCGTCAACGTTTTCCTACTCTATTTGCGTTATTTATATTCAGATATCGATATTTTCACTACAGTATTCGCGATGCGTAGTTTTGCGGATGTAATTGCTGGATTACATATTTTGGTGGTGCCTGGTATCTAAAGAAAACGGCCCGCGAAGCGGGCCGTCAGATCACCGCGGACGGGTGCTTGCTACAGCGCCGTGGCCGGCACCACGGGCAGCACAACCTTCGAGGGATGGGCCGCATCGCTGTAGACCGTCAGCACGCCGAACAACGAGTTGAGCAGCGTGGGCAGCGGCGGCACGCCCTGCGGCAGGTTGCTTGCGCCCACAGCTACCCGCAGCTTGTGGCCCTTGGCGATAAGCGCGCTGGTCGGGAATACCTCGACCGGCACCATCACGACTTGACCCGGCATGAGCGCCTGCACGGCGCTTGGGGTGAACGGATGCCATGGCTGGATCATCAGGCCGTTCATCGTGCGCGAACGGCTGGCGTCCACCGCACGCAACGAGGCCGTCTGGAGGCCATCGGTGAGCGGCGTGACATTGCCCGCCCCGTCCACGTCGTCAATGCGTACCGAGACGCCGGCGTCCAGCGCGGTGGTCGAGATCCACACGTCCGCTTCGATCGGCCCGTTGAGGTAGACATCGGCCGGCATGGGTGGCGTCTCGAACTTCACGTCGGCGGCTTCGGCGATGGTGTCATCGGTCTGGCACGGCAGCGGGATGAAACCGGTCAATCCAGCGGTCCATTGCGACAGGCTGATCGAACATGCGCCGTTCAGCGGCAGCTGTGCGACCGTGTTGGACGCTTCGTTTGCCGCAGGCGCGGTGGCCGACAAGCTCTTGTCGCCGCGCAGAAAGAGTTGCTGCGCCTGCACCTGCGGATGGGGCCAGTCCGTGGCCGTGGCGTAGTGGCCGAGGCCGGTCACGTATTGCGTGACGTTGGGAAGCGCATCGGCGCCCACGTTCAGTCCTTTGACGTACTGGTCGAACCATTGCAGCTGAATGTGGTTCAGCGGCGGCACGTCATCGACGGGCAACCCGCTGCCCAACGCGGCCTGCAGATGTGTCCATGGGCCGATCAGCAGCTTGGCCGGCGCCTGCGTCTTGATGCTCTCGTACGTGAGCGGTTCACTGCGCTGGAAAAGATCGTGCAGGCCGCCCACCACGAAAGTCGGCACATTGATCTTCCTGTCGTTTTCCAGCGGCGAACGCGTCGCCCAGAACGCGCCGTCATAGGCCGTGGCCGTCGTGCCCAGCAGCGCCTGGAGCATGGTCGGTAGCTGGAATGTCGACCGCAGACACCAGATGTTGCAGCACGGCAGGCAGACCGATTGTCGGGTCTGTCACCAGCGTCGGATCGGTCAGGCTCAGCACTGAAACCAGACCGAACCACGCCGGGATGAAGGTCAGGTTCGTCTGGCCACCCGTGAAGACGATGTCGCGGTAGCCGTCGCCAATCGGCACGATCGGGAACGCCGCCTTGACCGCAGGGTGGTTCTGCGCCGCCGTGATGACCGTCGTGATGCCGAGGTACGACACGCCGTAAAGGCCGATCGCGCCATTGCTCCACGATTGCTGCGTCACCCAGTCGACCACATGGCCGTAGTCGCTTTGTTCGTCGGCGCCAAAGGCATCCCATGCGCCTTGCGACTGGCCGGTGCCGCGTACATCCACCACCACTGTCGCATAGCCGTGCTGGACGACGTACGGATCGGCCGCGCCCAGCGCTGCACCGATCGATGCTTCGTATTGCGCGTTGCCGCCGTTGTACGACGTCTGCACCAGCACCGTGGGGAACGTGCCCGCAGCGGCCTTGCCCGATGCGTCGGCGGGCAACGTCACATACGCCGCGAGCTTCGTGCCGTCGGGCATGGTGATGTACTGCATGGCCTGCCGCGCGACGCCCGCATACAGAGCGGGCGGGTTGTAGTCGACCCACTTGGCGCCAGCGTTGCTCGTAATGGACGTGCCTGGCTGCGCCGGTGTGGCGCGCGTACCAAGCGTGGTCCAGTTGACTGCGGCTGGCTGCGCCGGTTGTGTCGGCTGCGTGGTGTTTGAATCTGCGGGGATGCTGTTGGCGACGGCTGAGCTGTCACCGCCGCCGCAGCCCGGCAGCGAAAGCGCCGCGCACAGCAGTGCCGACATCAGCATGCGGCCGTGCCGCACGCGTGGGTTGCCCACTTGCATGGGGTGTCTCCTCTTGAATGCTTTTGTTGTGTGGGGGGATGGCCGGCGCGCCGAGGGTGGCGGCATGCGGCCGGTCGCTCCCGGTCCGGAAGCGAAGCAAGCGAAGAGGCCGGCGCAGAAGAGGGGTGGGTGACACGACCGACCGCGCGCCAGCGGGCTTGGGCGCACGGATAAAGCACCAAGCATGCCTGTGAGCGCTGTATCCGCGGATGGCGTCGTGCCGCCGTCCGATACATGGATTGGGTAGCGGAACACCCCGCGCGTTACGTAACGTCCCGCGTAACGCGCGGCCGGATGCAGCCGTTTTCAGATGAGGATTTTGCACCCCACCAACGGAGGGAGGCTGCCCGAAAAGCCCCGTCAGCAGGGTGTTTCAAACAGATCAAAACGACAATGCGTGCATGCAAAAAGCGCGCATTGAGCGGTGCATTGGTGTTGGCATGGACGTTGCGTATTCAGGCTGCACGCCCGGCACAGGGCGCCACACAAAGAGCGCAACAACCGCACAGACAGCAAGGGGGCCATCATGAATCGCACCATTCAAGACGTCGAGATTGCCGCTGCCATCGACTCGGACCTGCTTCGTCGCCGCGAGCAGTTTGCCGGTCAGCCCGCCGCCTGGCGGGTGTGGTCAGAAGCCGCACACGTTGCCACATTGAATGAGCGCGCACGCGCTGCGTTTATCGAGCACGTGGCCAATAGCCGCGGTGCCGATATTGCCCTGCGCCTGTTGCTCAAAGCGCAGTCGATTCGCGATCAGATTACACAGACCCTGCTGACGAGCGAGACGCAAGCTACGCTGCATTGAGTTACGCGAGGGGATGCCGACCGCGCGAGACGTGTCGGCGGTGGGATGCAAAAGGCCTTGTCGGGAGACCGGGCCTTTTGTTTTTGGGCGATGGAAAGGCGCCGCAGAAATGGAAATGCCCGCTTGCGCGGGCATTTGTGTTCTGGCGGAGAGAGGGGGATTCGAACCCCCGATAGGCTATTAACCTATACACGCTTTCCAGGCGTGCGACTTAAACCACTCATCCATCTCTCCGGAAGCCCGCGATTGTAGCACACCGGGCGAGCTAGCCAACCCCTCCAGCCTAGGTCTGGACTGGTTGTGGTTTCTCCGGCGCAGCGGGCGACCGAGGGTGACCACTATTGCTGACATCAGCCGTTTGAACGTACGCTTGGCCAGCAAAAAAATCACAAGAGCCAAGGAGACCACCGCCACATGGATTTGGACGTCAACCACAAGCCGGTCAGCGTTGATTGCGACCCGGCCACGCCCCTGCTGTGGGTGCTGCGTGATCATCTGAACCTGACCGGCACGAAGTTCGGCTGCGGCGTCGCGGC
>Ga0157372_10008905_pt1 | contig 10664 bp, 9 predicted proteins | sample C55metaG_FD_115307 | JGI IMG/M metagenome (GOLD analysis project Ga0157372, IMG submission 115307) | Corn rhizosphere microbial communities from Kellogg Biological Station, Michigan, USA - C5-5 metaG | ecosystem: Host-associated > Plants > Roots > Rhizosphere > Soil | place: USA: Michigan...
TCAGCAGGGAGAAAATTCCTTTTTTGATCTCGCCGGTATAGCCGGAGCCACCGATCAGGATCACTTTCCTCGTGATGTTGAGGATGGTGAAGTTGTGCTGGCGGGTACCGTCGATCTCCGGCACGGCGCGGAAGCCGGGAGCACAGATGATGGTCCACTCAGGATCGAAGCCCATGATTTCCTCGTGGGTAGGACGGAGGAACAGGTTATTGGCAAACAGGTTTGACCATGGGTATTCGGTAACCACGCGGATGTTCAGGCGGAATTCAGGTGCGGCGCAGGCGTATGAATCGCGCACGTACACTTCTTTTCCTGCCAGGTAAGCGGCAACGCGGTTATAAAGCGTATCAAATTTATCAGCATCAAATTTAAAATTAACATCGCTCCACCAGATCGTATCCTTTGTTTTTTCGTCAAGCACAATGAATTTATCCTTTGGTGAGCGCCCGGTGAATTCGCCGGTATCAACAGCTAATGCCCCGGTATCTGTAAGCATTCCTTCTCCACGTACGATCGTTTCTTCAACAAGCTCTGCAGCATTCAAATTCCAGTATGCAGCAGAAACATTTCCTAAACCTAAACTTGCAATGCTTGCATTTTTGGCTTTAATTCCAAATTCGTTCATTTCTTTTGTTTTTGGTTAATTTTTTTAATTTTTAAGGACACAAATTTAAAAAATATTGAGTAATCGGGGCTTATTAATATTTTTAAACGGGTTATAAACACCGATATTTTTGAAAATTGTTTAATTTAAATAAATGATTGTTAATTAATTGTAAATTATACTTAAAGCTAAAATATAATTAAAAGTGTTGATAATTAACAGCTGGATCCGGCCGGTTTTCAATCCTTTTTAAAGGCTGAAAAGCCCGTCAGCAGCCAGCCGGCGATCAGGAAAACACCGCCGAGCGGCGTTACCGGCCCAAGCCAGCGCATGCTGCCCATTCCCATGAGCCCTGCGGTGGAAAGCAGGTACAAAGAGCCGGAGAACAGCACGAGGCCCGCCATAAAGCAAAACGCCGCCTTCGGGAGCAGCCTGCTGCCAAGCTTATCGGATAAAAGCGCCAGGCAGAGCAGGGCAAGGCTGTGATAGATCTGGTAGCGGGCACCCGTTTCAAATGCCTGCAGCTCGTTTGCGGTAATTGCGCCGCTTTCCATTTTGGTCTTGAGGAAATGGGCGGCCATGGCCCCGAGGGCAACTCCAATGGCCCCCGAAATTCCGGCAAACCGGATCAGTCGTTTTTGCATGGCTTAAAGTTATTAAAAATGTGTGCCCGCGGCCGCGATCACCCAAAAAAAATCCAATGAAAGTTATTTCCTATTTTTACGGAATGCTTCCCACAGGCAAAGAACACATAAACAGAACGCATGAACAAGCATTTGTATGAATCGTACCGCAGGCTGAACGATACCGAGCGTGCCGAATTTACCGGCAGGTTCAAAAATTCCCCCACGGTGCTCAAGTTCATAAAGTTTGTGGAGCGCAGCACAGTGCCCGATTTCAAAACCTCGGCAGCCATCGACCTGGTGTATGGCGACGAAAAGGGGCGGACTGCATACCACGTGCTCGAGAACCGCTTTTTCAAGCTCCGCAAAAAGATGCTGGACGAGCTGGAAGGCTTAAAAAGAAACGACAGCTCGCTGGTCCATACCGAAGAAGAGCTGAAATTTCTCGCCGCGAAGCAGCTGATCGCCTCCGAAAACAAGGAAGCGGCCTACCGGCAGCTGGCGGAGCTGGAACGCACCTGCTGGGAGCGCAACATCTTCGAGCTGCTTCCGGCGGTCATCGACCAGATGATCTTCTGCAACCAGTCGTTTAACAGGATCGAACACAACAGGGAATTGTTCATCCGACAGGAAAAAGCCATCGCGCTGCTGAACGACATCAGCATCTGCGGGATGACCACCCGGAAGATCTACGAGATCAACTTTACAAAAGGCGTTAAATATGCTGCAAAAGAGCTGGCTTTCATGCGCAGCCTGGCAGCAAAGCACAGGCAGTACCCGCGCTTTTTAATGTGCTATCACCACGTTTCGGCCTATTACAAGCTGGGCTCCAAGGATTATGAGAAGGATGTGCAGGTGCTGAGCCGCCATCTCTCCGCTTTCAAAAAGCTGCATGCCGCACATCCCATGGTACCGCTCATGAACTACAAGGTGAACTATGTTCAGCAGCAGCACATGCACTTCAGCCAGATGATCATCGCCTTTCATTTCCGCCGCTGCGAATTTGAGGAAGCTTACTTGGTAATGAAGGACGTGTGGGAGCTGATCAACCGGGAAGGCTCCATCCTTAAAATGTACAAAACGGAAGCCTCGTATTACAACATGATCACCGCTCAAAGCATGGCGCACCGCTATACCGAGGCGCTGGATACGATCAACGACTTTATGGCTTACCTGAAAACCAATCACCAGACGGACAAACTGGTGCTGGCGAATGTACTGAAGGCAAGGATCTATGCCGATGTATATCCGCAGTCGTACAAGATGGATCCCGCTTTCCTCCTGGAGCAGGTGGATGAGTACCTGAAAGTATTGAAGAAGTCGGACAACCGTATGATCTCGCTCGACCAGACGCTGGTGTTAAAAGCAAAGCTGCTCGTGTTCAGGGGCAGCTACGAAAAGGCGCTGAAGCTGCTTTCCGATCCCGTTGCGCAGGAATATCTTTCCGGGCTTCAGTTGCTGGATGCCACCACGGAGCTCATCCGCATCCTGCACGAAAACCCTTCCCATAAAAACAGAAAGCTGGGCGAGCTGGCAAAGGCGGTACAGTCAGCAAAGCACAAAGCGACAACGCCGGCCCAGTTCATGCACATTTACTGGATGCAGCATTACCTGAAACATCTCCTCCGCTAAGCGCAGAATTACAATAAATAGTTTTAATTTCGCCAATTAATAAATTCGAGGCAATGAAAAACATTTTGGTAATAGGAGCGGGGCGTTCATCATCATCTCTCATTAAGTATCTGCTGGACAATTCCGACAGGGAAGGCTGGAACATAACGGTGGCCGATGTGTCGCTGGAAGCGGTGATGCAGAAAACGCAGGGGCATCCGAACAGCAGGGCCATCGAATTCGACATCAACAATGAACAGCAGCGTGCGGAGGAGATCAGCTATGCCGATCTTGTGATCTCCATGCTTCCCGCTTTTATGCACATGAACGTTGCGAGCGACTGCCTTCGCTTTAAGAAGCACCTCGCCACAGCTTCCTACGTATCGAAAGAAATGGCAGAGATGCACATAGCTGCGCAGGAAGCCGGCATTGTGCTGCTGAATGAAACCGGCCTCGATCCGGGAATCGACCATGCTTCCGCCATGAAGGTGATCGACGAGATCTCCGGGAAGGGCGGGCAGATTACCCTGTTCAAATCGTACTGCGGCGGACTCGTGGCTCCCGAAAGCAACACCAACCCATGGGGCTATAAATTTTCATGGAACCCGCGGAATGTGATCCTTGCCGGACAAGGCACTGCGCAATACATTGAAAAGGGCCAATACAAATACATTCCGTACAACCGCCTGTTCACGCAGATCGATACGATCGATATCGACGGCCTCGGCAGGTTTGATGCGTATGCCAACCGCGATTCCTTATCGTACCGTCATTCGTACGGCATCGACAATATCCCGACCATGCTGCGCGGCACTCTGCGCATGCCGGGTTACTGCAGGGCCTGGAACGTGTTTGTAAAGCTGGGCTTAACGGATGATACCTATAAGATCGAAGCGTCGGACACGCTGACCTATCCCGAATTGCTGGAAGCGTATCTGCCGGAAGGCGGTCAAAGCACCAAAGAGAAGCTGATCGCTTTCATGGGAAAAGAAATGGATGAGGAGATTCTGTCAAAGATCGAATGGCTTGGCTTGTTCGAGCCGGTGCAGATCGGCATCCCGAACGCTTCTCCCGCACAGATCCTGCAGCACCTGCTGGAAGAGAAATGGAAGCTGGAGGAGCACGATAAGGATATGATCGTGATGCAGCATCAATTCACGTATACCACAGCCGAAAAGAAAACGAAAACCATCCTTTCTTCGCTTGTAGTGAAAGGGGAAGACCAGGTGCATACCGCCATGGCAAAAACGGTGGGGCTCCCGCTCGCCATCACCGCAAAGCTCATCCTGCAGGGAAAGATCAAAGCGCGCGGCGTGGTGATCCCTACCACCAAAGAGATCTACATCCCACTGCTGGAGGAGCTGGAAACCCTCGGCGTACGCTTCGAGGAAAAAGAAATCGATTGATGTAAAATATCCTTTTCGTTTGAGCGTTCAAAGGCATCTATCCACTCACTGTGATCAGAACCTTCCTCCGCTATTTCTTCAGGGCCCTGCTGGGCATTATCGTATTTATTCTTCTCTGGGTGGCTTTCGCTTTTGCCCTGCCTTACATTCATTACGGCAGCAAGGCGCAGGAGGAAGAGCCTTCCATTACTATCTTCATTGAATCGAACGGCGTGCACACCGATTTTGTGATGCCTGTAAAAACCATGCAGTGGGACTGGAGCAAAAAGATCCCGTATTCCGATTTTGAAGTGGCGGGGCCTTCGAATGAATACATTTCCATTGGCTGGGGTGATAAAGGATTTTTTATCGGTACGCCTACCTGGAACGACCTTACCTTTTCCACCGCCTTTAAAGCAGCCTTCGGCCTCAGCAGCACAGCGATGCATGTTACATACAAGCGTTTTCAGCCGAAGGAGGATGAAAGATGCAGGCGGATCAGCATCACATCCTCACAGTACCGGATGCTGATTAGCTACATAGAAAGCTCCTTCCAAAGCAAAGAGGGAAAGTACATGTTGATCGCTCATCCCGGCTATACCGACCACGACCGCTTTTACGAAGCAAACGGAACCTACAGCCTGTTCAATACCTGCAATGTGTGGACAGGTACGGGGCTGAGGTGTATGGGTGTAGGTGCCGGAATGTGGACGCCTTTGGCCGGTGGGGTGTTGCAGAACCTGGAAATACTGTTGCCTGAAAACCTGTCTGAATAAATTATGGATAATATATTAGCTAAAACTAATAAAAAGCAGTATATTTGGCTAATATATTATCCTTTATGGCAAAATCCATTTTAACCAGGTTCAGCGTTTCAAAAAATCCGGCAGATGTGATGGAAGAAGTTGCGCTCAGGCACAAGAAGCTGAGAAAGCAGCAAAACCTCAGCCGCCAGGAGCTCGCTGAGCGTTCGGGAGTTTCCGCAGCCAGTATCAAGCGTTTTGAAACCACGGGACAGATCTCCTTTGAGTCCTTATTAAAATTAGCGCACTTTTTTACACGGTTAGAAGATTTCGATACGGTATTCAAACCCGCAGCATCTCTGGACGATATCGAAAAATTATTTAGCGGTAATACACGGTCGTAATGGAACAGATAAATAAAATAATAGTCTCCATTCATTTAAATGGCGAAGAGATCGACTTGGGAGAATTGGTTGCCAATCAGCGGAAAATTTATTTTAAATATTATCAAAGCTTTATTAAATCAGGCAGGGAAATTTCTCCGTTCAGGCTAAAGCTGTCCGAACAGATTTATTCCGCCGATCCGCTTCCGTTCGACGGGCTGTATGGGGTGTTTGCGGATTCGCTTCCCGATGGCTGGGGCAAATTGTTATTGGACAGAACCCTGGCCGCAAAAGGTATTTTAATTGAAGATGTTTCTCCGTTACAGCGTTTGTCCTTTGTGGGAACAAGGGGAATGGGCGCTTTGATGTACCGGCCTGAGATGAATGAAAGTCCGGGGGCCGGCACTTTGCCCGAGCTGGATTCAATTGCGAAAGAGATGAATGTGGTATTGGAAGGTGCAAGCTCGGAAACAATTGAGGAGCTCTATCAGTTAGGCGGTTCTTCTGGTGGTGCCAGGCCTAAAATACTTGTTGGCTATAATGCCGAAACCGATCAGTTGATTCACGGTGCGGATGAGATCCCCGGCGAGTACGAGCATTGGCTGATCAAATTTCAATCCTCTTCCGATAGAAGAGATACGGCAAACATTGAGTTCGCCTATTATAAGATGGCCTTGGATGCGGGTATAGAAATGAGTGAATGCAGATTGTTTAAGGGAAAATCAGGAAAGGTTTACTTTGGTACCCGGCGCTTCGACAGAATTGGCGGAAACCGGATACACATGCATTCTGCCGCCGGCCTGATGCACGACGATTTCCGGTTAAGTAACCTGGATTATGGCCATTTGATGGATTGTGCATTTAAACTCGAAAGGCACGTAAAAGCCTATGAGAAAATATTACGGATGGCTGCATTCAATGTTTTTGCACATAACAGGGACGACCACAGCAAGAATTTCGCTTTTTTAATGGATGAGAAGGGGCAATGGAAATTATCACCGGCCTATGACCTTACTTTTTCAAGTTCTTCTCATGGCTATCACAGTACAATGGTTGCGGGTGAAAGCAAAGATCCGGGTAAAAAACACTTACTCGAACTCGGCAATTATTTTAAAATAAAAAAGGCCGGCCAGATTATCGCGCAGGTGCAGGATGTTGTTTCCAACTGGAACTATTATGCGAAAGAGGCCTTTGTTGAAAAGCAATCACGTGATTTGATAAATAAAAAGATCTCGGAGATCGCTCGATAATTAATTCGCAATTACCAGTTTCCCCGAAGCAACCATCTGCCCATCCGCGATCAGCTTATAAATGTACAACCCCGCGGGCATCCTGTCGCGCTCGATCGTAAATTCAGCTGCGTTCAGCTCCTCAATGTTCTTCAGCTGCCTTCCGCTGATATCGAACAGCATAAACGAGATCTTGCTGAACGCTTCCAGCGATGCTGCGTTGAAGCTGAATGTGGCGGCGCTTTGCATAGGGTTCGGATACACCTTTACGCTCGATCTCAGCTTGTCCATCTCTATCACGCCGTTCGACAACGGATCATAGCGCCAGAGGTCTTTTTGCGGAATTGTATCGTACCCTGTTGCCAGGTATCCATAGCTCCCGATGGAGAATGAAACTGCATTGGAGCGTGCGCTGCCTGCAAAGTCGGTGATCGCCACCCAGGTGTTGAGGATGGAATTGTATTTCCAGAAATCTTTACGGTTCGATAAAGTATTGTCGTACCCGGTACCCACATAGCCGTCGGTGCCGATCGTAAATGCGGTGGCGCCATAGCGTGGCGTGCCGGCATAATTCGGGATGGCGGTCCACACGTTGCTCGCCGCATCGTATTTATAAAAATCCTTTTTGAATGTGCCGTCATCGCCGGTGCCCACATACGCGATGTTGCTGATCACGAAAGCAACCGGCAAACGCCTCGGTGTTCCCGGGAAAGCGGCCTTTGCTGTCCAGGAGTTTGCTGCAGGATCATACATCCATAGGTCGTTCTTTAAGCTGCTGATGTCCTGCCCGCAGGTAATGTAGCCTTTGCCGTTTGCTGCGAAGCCAACTGCGGAGCGTCTTGCCGTGCCTCCGAAATCGGCTTTCTGTGTCCAGGTGTCGCTGCCGGCATCATACTCCCAAACATCTTTCAGGTAAGGGTTGGAGCCTTGCCCGGTGCCGATGTACGCCTTGTTGCCGATCACAAATACGGTCGCAGCATTTCTCGACAGGCCCGATCCGGTAACGCCGCCCATGCTTTGGATCTGCGTCCAGCTGTCGGTAACCTGGTTGTACGAGCTGAAGTTACGGCGATAGGAAGAACTGTCGAAGCCGGTTCCTACAAATCCGCCGGTTCCTACCGTGAAGCCTACAGCGGCCGTGCGGCCCGAAAGGTTTGCATCGGCTTTCCTGTACCACCAGCCCTGGGCTGAAAGCGTGAATGAGAAAGCGCAGATGAGAATAAGGGTGTAAATTATTTTTTTCATAATCCGGTTTATTGAATGATCAGTTTTTGTGCAGCGATGTATGTTCCTCCCCTTTTTATACGCAGCAGGTAAAGCCCGGGAGGAAGGTCGTTACGCGGTATCGTGAAGGATGTGCTTTCAATGGCATCCGAGCGGGTCTCTCCTCCGCGGATATCGCTCAGCTCCCAGGAAAGATCTTCGTAGTGGATCATCACATCTGCGGAAAGCAATACCCTTGCTTCGGTATGCAGCGGGTTCGGGTAAACGGAGGAGATCAGGTTTGCAGGAAGCTCTTCGATCCCGATAAGCGGCGCTGCCGAGTATTCATAAAAATCGCGGTGTGTTCCCGTATAGCCTTTGCCGGTGCCTGCATACGCTTTGCTGCCGATGGTAAAGGCAACACCGGATCTTCTTTCGCCGTTGGGGTAGGAGGCTTTCACCGACCAGTAATCCGTAAGCGGGTTGTATTCCCAGAGCTCATCCTTGTAACCGCCGTCGGTACCGAAAACAAGATAGCCGCGGCCCGAAAGCGTGAAGGCGCTGCAGGCGAACCTGCCGGCGCCGGGAAAGGTGGCAATGGCCGACCACGTGTTGGTTGCCGGGGTATATTTATAAAAGTCCTGCGTGAGAATGTTCTCGTCGGTTCCTGTGCCGTAATATCCCGCAGCGCCAATGGTAAAGGCTGTGCCGCCATAACGCACCCCGCCGGGGAAAGGGGCTTTCAGCGCCCATGTGTTGCCGGCCGGATTATATTCCCATAATTCGGAGGAGTAGCTCGAAGAACCTCTTTTTCCACAGCAGAAATAGCCTTTGCCCGAAACGGCGAAGCCGCTGGCGTAATAGATGCCTGCCCCCGAATTGCCCGGGTAGGCTGCTTTTGCGGTCCATACGTTGGTGGCGGGATTGTATTCCCAGAAATCGGAAAGCGGTGTGCCCGCAAAAGCGTCCGCGTTGTTCATGCCGGTGCCTACATAACCTTTGCCGCCAATGGCAAAGGCCGCTGCATCGCGCCGTGCCACACCGGGAAAGTTTGCTTTCTGTGTCCAGGAGTTGGTGCCCGGATCAAATTCCCAAAGGTCGCTCAGCATCTGGTTGATGGTATCCTGTCCGAGGGCTACATAGCCGCGGCTCCCGATGGAAAAGCCGACAGCGCGCTCGCGCTTCGATCCGCCTACGGGTTCGCGCTTGTCCCAGATGTTCTGGGCGCCTGCAATACTGCAGAGTGCAGCAATGAAGGCAAAGGTTGCCAGGTGTTTCTTTATCATTCCGCGATGAATTTACCGGTTGCCCTTGTGTTGGTGTTAATGATCAGCTCGTAGAAATACATTCCCTTTGCCATCGAGGACCTGTCGAGCGTGAACTCATATTCCGAAATGTGCGGAATGGTTTTCACCACCTGCCCCGAAATGTTCATCAGCGTTAAGCTGGCATCATTCAGCTGCAGGTTGCGCGGAATGGAGAAGGTGATCTTTTCATTAAAAGGATTTGGGAATGTTTTAATGGAAACAACGGAAGCTTCCTCAATGCTGTTGAGGCTGCCGTATTCCCAGAGGTCGTTGTAATTGGTGCCGCTGGTGCCGAACACGCCGTAGGCTCTTGCGCCGATCACGAAGGTGCTCATGTAGCGCCTTGCCGCGCCGCTGAAATTCGCGATCTGCAGCCATGAATTGCCGGCGGGGTCGTACCGGTAAAAATCATCGAAATTGTTCCCGCTCTGTGCATCGGCGCCGGTACCGATGTAGCCGTAGCCGCCCAGCTCAAAGCCCGCGGCTTCCATGCGCGCCGGCCCTATATTAAGCGGCGCCTTGGTGGTCCAGGTGTTTGTAGAAGGATCGTATTCGTAAAAGTCGATGTTAGGCCCGCCGGTATCGCCGGTGCCGATATAGCCTTTATTGCCGATCGAAAAGGCTGCTGCGGAGATCCTTCCCGGCCCAGGAACCGGCGCTTTCGCAGTCCATGCGTTGGTAACCGGGTTGTATTCATAAAAGCTGGTGCCGTAGCTTCCCGTGCCGATATAGCCTTTGCCGTTTACCGCGAAGGCCACTGCGCCTCTTCGTCCCGCGCCCGGCATTGGCGCCATCACGGTCCAGCTGTTGCTCGCAGGGTCATAGCGATACAGGTCGTTTTGCTCTGTGCCGCTGTTGTCCCTGCCGGTACCCACGTACCCGTAATTCCCGATGGTGAAGCCGCAGGCGTGCATCCGCGGCCCCGGGGGAAAGCTTGCTTTTTGTGTCCAGCTGTTGGTTCCGGGATCATATTCCCACCAGTCGTCAAACAAAATATCGGTGATGGCATTGATGTGCCCCAGGCCGGCGTAGCCCCTGCTGCCAATGTTGATCCCAACCCCGCGGTGCCGGCCGGAAGCAGGAACGCTTGCTTTCTGTACCCATGCATAAGGTGGCGGGGGCGGAGGAGGTGGCGGACATGCGCCGCAGGAAATGGTGGCCGACCAGCCGATATCGGTAGTAACAAAATCGGAGGTGAATGCCAGTGTTAAGCAGCCGGTGTGCGAAGTGATCATCCCGGGTGAAAAGCTTCCGTTGAAAGGGCTTCCGGGCACCTGTGGCGACGAGGTGTTCGGTCCGTCGTAGATGCGGAGAAAATCGTACCCGGTTTCCAGCCCGAAAGAGGTAAAGCTGAGCGATATGCAATTGCCCGCACTGGAGCAGAGCGTTTGCGTGAATGCGGAATTATCCGCGTAGTTGGAGCTGCCGCCCGGATCGAGGTACGTTCCCGAGCATACATTCAATGTGCTGTTGCTCATGATGATCTGGCAATCGGCCAGCAGCGGTGCTATCAGTAAGGCGGGAACAAGTAGTTTTTTTATTATGGGCTGTTATTTTAGTACGCCTAAGCTGTCGA
>Ga0157372_10008906_pt1 | contig 10663 bp, 4 predicted proteins | sample C55metaG_FD_115307 | JGI IMG/M metagenome (GOLD analysis project Ga0157372, IMG submission 115307) | Corn rhizosphere microbial communities from Kellogg Biological Station, Michigan, USA - C5-5 metaG | ecosystem: Host-associated > Plants > Roots > Rhizosphere > Soil | place: USA: Michigan...
AGCTGGTGGCGACGTAGGGGGATACCGTCCGCCGAATCAAAATCGACGGCGCGTCGTGGCGGGCAATGCCCGCCCTACACGGGCGGCAGGTAGGGCGGACAGCGTCCGCCGATGGACCACCGATGGGCGGCCAACGCCGTTGTGTCGGAAGCAGCCGCGATGCTTGAAGCGCCGCGCTTTGGCCGCATCTTCTCGGGTCGAACAGGCAGCCAGGGCCGCAACCGCCATGCGCACCGACAAACTCACTTCCCGCTTCCAGCAGGCACTCGCCGACGCGCAATCGATCGCGGTCGGGCGCGACCACAACATGCTGGAACCCGCGCACGTGCTGGCGGCCTTGCTCGACCAGCAGGGCGGCTCGACCGCACCGATGCTGGCGCAGGCCGGTGTCAACGTGCCGCTGTTGCGCCAAAGGGTCGGCGAGATTCTGGAGCGCCTGCCCAGCGTCAAGGGGCAGGAAGGCAACATCAACGTATCGAACGAACTGAACCGGCTGCTCAACCTCACCGACAAGCTGGCGCAGCAGCGCGGCGACCAGTTCATCGCATCCGAATTGTTCCTGTTGGCGTGTCTCGAGGACCGCGGCGACGTCGGCCGGGCGTTGCAGTCCGCGGGCGCCAACAAGCAGAACCTCGATGCCGCGATCGAGAAGCTCCGCGGTGGCGAGAAGGTGCAGTCCGAAGGCGCCGAGGACCAGCGCCAGGCTCTCGAGAAGTACACCATCGACATGACCGCGCGCGCCGAGACCGGCAAGCTCGACCCGGTGATCGGCCGCGACGAGGAAATCCGCCGCGTCGTCCAGGTCTTGAGCCGCCGCACCAAGAACAACCCGGTGCTGATCGGCGAACCGGGTGTCGGCAAGACCGCGATCGTCGAAGGTTTGGCCCAGCGCATCGTCAAGGATGAAGTTCCTGAGGGTCTCAAGAACAAGCGCCTGCTCGCGCTCGACATGGGCGCGCTGATCGCGGGCGCGAAGTTTCGTGGCGAGTTCGAGGAACGCCTGAAAGGTGTGTTGAACGACCTCGCCAAGCAGGAAGGCCAGATCATCCTGTTCATCGACGAGCTGCATACCATGGTAGGCGCCGGGAAAGCCGAAGGCGCGATGGATGCCGGCAACATGCTGAAGCCGGCCCTCGCGCGTGGTGAGCTGCACTGCATCGGCGCGACCACGCTGGACGAATACCGCAAGTACATCGAAAAGGACGCCGCACTCGAGCGCCGTTTCCAGAAGGTATTCGTGGGCGAACCGACGGTCGAGGACACCATCGCGATCCTGCGCGGTTTGAAGGAGCGCTACGCGGTCCACCACGGCGTCGAGATCACCGACCCCGCGATCGTGGCGGCTGCGACGCTTTCGAACCGCTACATCACCGATCGGCAGTTGCCCGACAAGGCCATCGACCTGATGGACGAAGCGGCCTCGCGCATCCGGATGGAAATCGACTCCAAGCCGGAGGAACTCGATCGTCTGGAGCGCCGGCTGATCCAGTTGAAGATCCAGCGCGAGATGTTGAAGAAGGAAAAGGATCCGGAATCGAAAAAGCGCCTCGAGGATCTCGAAACCGACATCGCAAAGCTCGAGCGCGAATTCTCGGACTTGAACGAAGTGTGGAAGTCGGAGAAGGCGACCCTGCAGGGCGACGCCAGGATCAAGGAAGAAATCGAAAAGGCGCACCTCGAGCTCGAGGCCGCGCAGCGCCGCCAGGACTACGCGCGAATGAGCGAGATCCAGTACGGCCAGTTGCCGGCGCTGGAAAAGCAGCTCGCCGCTGCGCAGGCCGCCGACCGGCGCGAGTTCAAGCTGGTCAAGGACAAGGTGACCGCCGAGGAAATCGCGGAAGTGGTGTCGCGCTGGACCGGGATTCCGGTGTCGAAGATGCTGGAGGGCGAGCGCGAGAAGCTGCTGCACATGGAAGAGGCGCTGCACAAGAACGTGGTCGGCCAGGATGAAGCGGTGCGCGCAGTCTCCGATGCGATCCGCCGCGCGCGCGCCGGGCTGTCGGATCCGAATCGCCCCTACGGCTCGTTCCTGTTTCTCGGCCCCACCGGCGTCGGCAAGACCGAGCTCTGCAAGGCGCTCGCCGGTTTCCTGTTCGACACCGCCGAGGCGATGGTGCGAATCGACATGAGCGAGTTCATGGAGAAGCACTCGGTCGCGCGGTTGATCGGCGCGCCGCCCGGCTATGTCGGCTACGAGGAAGGCGGCTACCTCACCGAAGCCGTGCGCCGGCGTCCGTATTCCGTGATCCTGCTGGACGAGGTTGAAAAGGCGCACCCGGACGTGTTCAACATCCTGCTGCAGGTGCTGGATGACGGGCGCCTCACCGACGGCCAGGGACGTACGGTGGATTTCCGCAACACCGTGATCGTGATGACCAGCAATCTTGGCTCGCAGCAGATCCAGGAAATCGCGGCCAGCGGCATCGACGAGGATTCACCCGAGGCCTATACCCAGATGAAGGCCGCGGTGATGGGCGTGGTGCAGGCGCACTTCCGACCCGAGTTCATCAACCGCCTCGACGAGATCGTGGTGTTCCATCCGCTGGACAAGTCGCAGATCCGCGAAATCGCGCGGCTGCAGACGCAATACCTCGCGAAGCGCTTGCAGGAGCGCCAGATCGACCTGGAGATTTCCGACGGCGCGTTGGTGCTGCTCGGCAATGTCGGCTTCGATCCGGTGTATGGCGCGCGTCCACTGAAGCGCGCGATCCAGACGCAACTCGAGAATCCGCTCGCGCAGAAAATCCTCGCCGGCGAATTCCTCGGTGGCGACACGATCACCGTGGACGTCGAAGGCGGCAAGCTGGTGTTCCGCAAATCGTAGGGCGGGCACCGCCGCCGCTCTGTTGCGCTGTGATCGAATGGCGGACAGAGTCCGCCCTGCCACTGACCTCGCGGGCAGTTGGCGCCACCCCTTCGTGCCCGAAGGGGTGGCAGTTCGCTCTGCCTCAGGTGGCCGCTTCGTCTACCACCGATACGCAGCGCTCGCGTACCAGTACGAACCATTGAACCCGAACGGCGAGGTCAGTGGGTAGGCGATGATGCCGTGGTAGTTGTTGGCGTCGTTGTTCTTCTCGGGGTACTCGTTGGTGATGTTGTTGCCGCCCAGGGTGAAGTCCCAGCGATCCAGCGCATAGCTGATGGACGCATCCAGCAGCATGCGCGATCCGTACGTCTGGTCGCCGGATGGCGATCCTCCCAGCGATTCCCACTGGCCGTAGCGGGTCAATTGCCCGTGGAGCGTCCAGTTGGCGATACCCCAGTCGGCCGCGAAGAACGCCTTGCTGCGCGGGGTGCCGACGGTGATGCGGCCCTGTTCGGCGCGGTCGATGATCGGCAGCACCAGTCCGGCCAGGCCCAGTTGTGGCGGGTTGGGCTTGATCGAACGGATGTCGGTCTTGTTCCAGTTGAGGCCGCCCGTGAATTTCAGCGACGAACCTTGCAGCTGGACCGGCCAGGTACCGACCAGGTCGGCGCCGCGCGTGCGGGTGTCGACCGCATTGGTGAAGAAGCGACCGCCGCTCACGAACGGAATGCCCACCGACGTGAGGTAATCCTGCACGGGCGTACCGACGAGGTTGCCGGAAAGGATGATGCGGTCGTTGATGTCGACTTGGTACAGGTCCAGCGTGACGTACGGACCGACGGTGGGCGTGAGGACCAGGCCGATGCTGTAGTTGTGCGCCTTTTCGGGCTTCAGTGGCTGCGCGCCGAGCGCCACCGCCGCGGGATCGGACACCGGGAAGGTCCGGATGGTGTAGGGCACCAGGTTGCCGCTGCCGTCGTTGACGAAGTTGATCGAGGTGCTGGAGTAGAACTCCTGTTGCAGCGAGGGCGCACGGAAGCCGGTCGAGATCGTGCCGCGCAGCGCCACCACCGGGGTGAACGCGTAGCGTCCCGACAGCTTCCATGAGGTGGTGTTGCCGAAGTCGCTGTAGTGCTCGTAGCGGGCCGCGAGGCCGGCCGAGAACTGCTCGGTGAAATCGGTTTCCAGATCGACGTAGCCGGCGGTGTTGCTGCGCGAATGCGAACCCGCGTCACCCGGCTGGTAACCGGGGTACACCTGCGCGCCCGCGCCGGCATAGGACGCCGGGTCGCCTTCCTTGATCGCGAACTCGCCGTGGCGGTAGGCGAGGCCCCAGGCGACCGTGAGCGGGTGGTACCAGCCGGCGTCGAAGTCGCGGCTGAAATCGGCGTTGAATTCGTTCTGGCGGATCGTCAGCGTGCCGATGTAGAACGCCGTCGGCGAGTCGGCAGCCAGTGAATAGTTGAAGGTGTCGGTGGTGTGCAGCTTCCAGTGGCTGCCGCCGGTATCGCCGCTGATGTCGTAGTGCCAGCCGCCGGCGTCACCCTTGATGCCGAGCACCGTCGTGTTGTCGAGGATCGCGCTGTGTTCGAGCGGCAGGTAGCCGTCCGGATACACCGCGGCTGCGGCTGGCGTGCTGGTTTCATACTGCGACAGCGAGCGAAAGAAGCCGCCGGCGACGACGTTGCGCTTGTTGAACACGCTGAAGGCGTACAGAGTCGCGTTCTCGCCGAGGTTGTACTGGGCGTTCACCGCGGCCTGCTTCGCGATCGTTTCGGGCAGGCCGAAACGGAAGGTCACGGTGCCGTAGGTCGGGTCACCCGGGTAGCGGATGTCCGGTCCCGCATGGCTGGTCCGATCCTGGTGCAGGTAGTTGGCCGACAGGTGCACCCAACCGTTGTTGCCGATTGCGATACCGCCGTCGGCACCACCGTTCCAGGTGTCGCCCTGGCCGCCGTCGTACTGGCCGTAGCCGACGTTCGCGCCGCCGTGGTCGGCGCCACCCTTCAGGATGATGTTGATGACCCCGGCGATGGCGTCGGAGCCGTATTGCGCCGCCGCGCCATCGCGCAGCACCTCGATCCGCTCGATGGCATTGATCGGAATCGCGGACAGGTCCACCGGCGACGAGCCGCGGCCGATCGAACCGTTGACGTTGAGGATCGCGGTGGTGTGCTGGCGCTTGCCGTTGATCAGCACCAGCGTCTCGTCGGGCGCCAGCCCGCGCAACTGGGCCGGCATGGTCGAGTCGGTGCCGTCGGTCAACGACGGCTGCGGGAAGTTGAAGGAGGGCAGCAGGGTGCGCAGCGCCGTGGTGAGGTCGGGAGCGCCGGTGCTCACCAGCTCCTTCGGCGTCAGCACGTCGATCGGCGCGAGCGAGTCCGCGGCGGTACGGTCGAAGGCGCGGGTGCCGGTGACGATGACGGTCTGCAGCGTCGCAGGCTGCTTCTGGCTGTCATTGTCGTTGGTGCCGGTGTTCTGTGCGAAAGCAGCGGAACTTGTGAAGGCGGCGCAGGCAAATGCCACCGCGACGCAGAGATTGCGCTTGTGCATGCTGGATTGTCCCCGATTGTGGGTGAAGAGAAACTTGCACCAGGCGCAACCCTCCCGTGACGTCCGCGGACATCGGTTACACAAGGTCCTGCGGGGCAGGCTATGCGCCATCCGTCGGCCTGTCAATCACGCCGGTCCGGCTCATGGCCCGTCGTGGCAAGATCGGTTGCGCAGCAGGCGCACTTCCGACCCGAGTTCATCAACCGCCTCGACGAGATCGTGGTGTTCCAGCCGTTCGACAGGTCGCAGATCCCCGGAATCGCGCGGCTGCAGACGCCATATCTCGCGAAGCGTTTGCAGGAGCGCCGGATCGACCTCGAAATTTCCGACGGCGTGTTGGTGCTGCTCGCAACGTCGGCTTCGATCCGGTGGACGACGCGCATCCGTCGGAGCGCGCGATCCAGACGCAACTCGAGAATCCGCTCGCGCAGAAATCCTCGCAGGCACGCCAAGGGGTCGATCAATGCGGATCGGTACTTGGCGTCCGCCGGGTGTCGGGCGGGCGCATCCTTCGCCCACCCGACGAGCAGCCCCGCCTGACCAGCATCCTGCTGCGGGATTCTGTTGTTCCTGTCAGCGCCGCGCGCGCACGATCGCCTGCAGCGTGCGGATCTCGGCGAGACGCGGCGCCAGCAGGCGGCGATCGCGCGCGACGGTGGCCGCCGCCGCGTCTGGATCTCCTTGCACGGTGGACGATGCGCCCCGGGAAGGGGTGCAGCCGCCGCGAACGCAGGCGCCCGCCTCGACCCGCGGCGGCGCGGCGATGGCTTCGATGGTGTCCCGTATCCCCTGGTAGCGGGCGAGATCGATGCCGCGTTCGCTGGCCACCTGCACGTCCGCCATCTGGCCGGTGAGGTTGGAACTGCGCTCGATCATCGCCTCGTCGAGGGGCGCGGGCGGGTGCGCCTGCGTCCGCGAAGCCGCGTCCACGGTCGTGCTCCAGGCCTCGGTGGCATGGATCGCGTCCAGGTCCCTTTTCGTGGGATGGCGCGCTCGCGCGGCGGCGGCACGCATCACGCTGAGGTAGAGCTGGACGTCGTCCGGGCGAAGGGGCACCAGTTGCCGTACCGGCGGCTCCCATGTGCGACTCGCGGAAGCGGCGGGCGTCGTCGCCGGATGCGGCGGGGTCACCAGCGCGGCGATCACGACGGACTCGGTCGATGGAGCGGGTGCGGATGCAATGCCTTGGGCGCCCCCACCTTGGGCACAGGCAGCCAGCGCGAGCGCGCAAAGAAGGGAAAGGGCGGCACGCGCGGGCATCACGAAGCCGCAGCGACTGCCGCCGTCCATGCGGCATTGGCAAATGCGCAGGAGGATCTCGCGAAGGCCATGGCAACGACGTCGGCATGGGCGCGGGCCGCCCGCCGTTGATGCTCACCGCAGGCGCGGTACTTGTCACGTCACGAAACGTCGCCGAATCGTCGCCTGGGCGTGATTTGCGCTATAACAAGGCCGGAAATCCCTCCCGGCTGGGGCGCAGCCGCCACGGAACCGCTTCGAAAGCGGGCGGGAGCGCGTTCGATGACAGGCAAGCAGGTACTGCCGCCCGGAACACGGCCCGTCCTGGGCTGGCGTTGGGGCGCTTACCTGCTGCTGCCCGCGCAACGGCAATTGTGGCGCGCGGGTGTACCGGTCGAGGTCGAGGACCGGGTGTTCGACCTGCTGCTCCTGCTGCTGCAGCATCGCGACCGCGCGCTGGATCGGCAGGAGGTCATCGGCGCCATTTGGGGCAGGCGCCCCGTCACCGACGCGACCTTGCGCCAGCTCGTCTACAAGGCCAGGCGGGTCGTCGGCGACGACGGCGAGCATCAGGCGACGATCTCCACCCTGTATGGTCGCAGCCTGCAGTGGGTCGCGCCGGCGGAGCCGGTGTATGAGCCGGAGGCGACCGCAGCGGTCGATGCAACCGCTGGTGCCGCGCGGGCAGCCCGGCCCGGCGTGCCCGTACCCGCCGCGGGAAGGACGCTCCCGCCCGGATCCGCGCCGCCGCGACGGAAGCGCGTCTGGTTCGCGGGCGTCGCGGCTGCGGTCGTGGTGGTGGTGCTTGCCGGGCTGTTCGCCGCCCTGCGGGGGTCCGGGCGCAGTGACGCCACCGCGCCCGTGCCTGCTTCCTCCGCCGCAGACGGCGAGGCGACGCCTGCTTACACCACGCTCGCGGTCCTTCCATTCAAGGATCTCGATCCGGACCAGGACCAGCGGTACGTGAGCGACGGCCTAACCGAGGAACTGATCAATCGCCTGGCGCGGATGCCGCGCTTGCGGGTGACCGCGCGGACGTCGTCGTTCGTGTTCCGCGACAAGCCGGTCGATGTGCGCGAGGCTGCGCGCCGGCTCGGCGTGGCGCATGTGCTGGAGGGCAGCGTGCAACGTTCCGGCGTTCACTGGCGCGTGCGGGTCGCACTGGTCGACGCGCACGAGGACTACGAACTCTGGGCGAATGAATACGATGTCGGTGCCGGCGACCTCCTCGACATGGAGGATCGCATCGCCAGCACCGTCACCGCCACGCTGTATCCCAAGCTGCGCGCGGCGGTGGCGGAGCCGCACCGTACGCCGCGCGTGGATCCGGCGGCGCATGACGATTACCTGGTGGGACTCGAATATCTGAACCGGCGGACACGCAACGATCTCGCCCGAGCCATCGAACATTTCCAGCGCGCGTTGCGCGCCGAGCCGGGTTACGCGGAAGCATGGGGCGGCCTTGCCGCGGCCTACGCGGTGTGGAACGACTACGACAGCGACGTCCCGCCCGATGAACATTACCGAGACGCGCTCACCGCGGCACAGCGCGCCGTTGCACTCGCCCCGCAGTCGGCGCGCGGGCATGCGGTGCTCGGCCTGCTGGCGATGGAACACTGGCAATGGACGCAGGCCGTCGCCGAATATCGCCGTGCCCTGCAGCTCGATCCGAGCAACGCCACCGCCCACCAGTGGTACGCGATGTACCTGTGGTACCAGGACGACCCGGACGGCGCGCTGGCGCAGATGCGCATCGCCAATCGGCTCGACCCACTGTCACCGATCATCAACATCGACCTCGGCCGCGCTCTCCTGTATGCCGGCCACCGCGACCAGGCGGTGGTGCAATACAGGGAAGCCGTGGCACTGGCGCCGCGCTTTGCCCTCGCGCACGTGTTTCTCGCCGAGGGCTACCTGGCGCAGGGGCGGAACGAGGATGGCTTGCGCGAGGCGCGCAACGCGATCGCACTGGCCGGGTCGCCGACGCCCTCGAGTTACCTCGCGATGCTCGGCGTGGCGCTGTGCCTGAACGACCGTCCCGAAGCGGCCCGGGCCCAACTCGCGATCCTCCAGGCGCGCAGCCGTGAGCATTACGTTTCGGGAGTGTCGCTCGCGTTCCTGGAGGCCCAACTCGGCCTGCACGAGCAGATGTTCAAGCCGTTGTTCGCAGCCGAAGCCGCGCACGACCCGCTGTTGCAGCCGGCGCTCGCGGACCGTGCGTCGCCGTGGTACGCAGATCCGCGGATGGCGGAGCTTCGCGCGCGGATGGGCTTGCCCCAGCATTGAATCGCGAACGGGACTGCCTGTCGCGCCGGGTGCGGATGCCTTATGATGCCCGCAGCCTGAGGTGACCGACGACGCAGCGTCGCCGGTTGAAACGGGAATCCGGTGACGCCGATCCATCCCGCGCGTATGTGCAGATGGACGGCCATTCCGGAGCTGCCCCCGCAACGGTAGGCGAGTGACGGTCCGCAAGCGGCCACTATGCGCGAGCATGGGAAGGCGCGGACCGGGAAGGCGAACCCTTCGCTCGCGAGCCCGGAGACCGGCCTTTGGCTGGAGCCTGGACCGCGCAGACGGTTTCGCCTGGAAGATTTCCGCGGCCCCTGCTCCTGAACCGGACAAGCGGTGGGCTTGTGCCTGGGGCCGTGCGTCCGTTGCCGGCACCAGCATTCCTTCCGCCTGTTCGCCACGCCATCGACACCGCGCGGGCAGGCGCGGACAGGAGTGTTTCGTGAATTTCCATGCTCGTTCGTACGGCCGCGCGTGGCTGGTCGCGCTGGCTTGCATTTCCGCAACGTCACTGGCCGAAGGCCAGACGACGACCCTCCCGCAGATCGTCGTCACCGCGACCCGCACGGCGCAAACCCAGGATGCGACGCTCGCATCCGTCACCGTGATCACCCGCAACGAAATCGAGCGGTTGCAACCGCCGTCGCTGCAGGACCTGCTGAACATCACGCCCGGGATGGCGATCAGCAACAACGGCGGGCCGGGCAAGCAGTCTTCGCTGTTCCTGCGTGGCACCGACGGCGACCAGGTGCTGGTGCTGGTGGACGGGATCCGCATCGGTTCCGCAAGTGCCGGACGCACGGCGATCCAGGACATTCCGGTCGACCAGATCCAGCGCATCGAAATCGTGCGCGGGCCGTTCTCGAGCCTGTACGGTTCGGAGGCGATCGGCGGCGTGATCCAGATCTTCCTGCGCCACGCACCGGGCACCTTCACGCCGAGCGCGAGCGTCGGCTTCGGCAGTGATTCGCACGTCAAGGGTGCGGCCGGATATTCCGTCGGCGGCGAGAAGGGCTGGATCTCGGTGCAGGCATCGCACGAGCGCACCAATGGCATCAACTCGTGTCGGGTCGGCGCCGCGGAGGCATTCGCCGGTTGCTTCGCCGACCAGCCGGATCGCGATGGCTTTCGCGACGATGCCTTCAGCGTGCACGGCGCCTACGAGTTCAACGAGCGCTGGAGCGCCGACGGTCTCGCCTTCCGCAGCCAGGGCCACAACGACTACGACGGCACCTTCAGCGACGCCGACGATTACTCCAATCAGGTGGTCGGGGGGCAATTGCACTTCCTGCCCAACGATCGCGTCAAGTTGTCGCTGCGGGCCGGATCGAGCACCGACTTCGACACCGATTTCCTCGACGGTGTTTACGTCGACGACTTCGATACCCGTCGCACGCTGGGTTCGCTGCAGGCCGACATCGCAGCCGGCGGGGGCCTGCTGACCCTCGGCTACGACTGGCAGCGCGAGCATCTCGCGAGCAACACGTTGTACGTCGAGAACGCGCGGATCGACCGCGGCCTGTTCGCGCAATGGCAGCGCGACTTCGGCGCCCAATCGCTGCAGGCCAGTCTGCGCCGCGACGACGACAGCCAGTTTGGCGGCAAGGACACCGGCAGCGTTCTGTGGGGCTGGGATTTCGCCCGCGACATCAGGATCATCGCGAGCTACGGCACCGCGTTTCGCGCCCCGACCTTCAATGACCTTTATTACCCCGGCTTCGGCAATCCGCACCTGCGGCCGGAGAGTTCGCGCAACCTGGAACTCGGGCTGCG
>Ga0157372_10008908_pt1 | contig 10661 bp, 10 predicted proteins | sample C55metaG_FD_115307 | JGI IMG/M metagenome (GOLD analysis project Ga0157372, IMG submission 115307) | Corn rhizosphere microbial communities from Kellogg Biological Station, Michigan, USA - C5-5 metaG | ecosystem: Host-associated > Plants > Roots > Rhizosphere > Soil | place: USA: Michigan...
ATTTTTACCAGATGAAACTGATGTGCGACGGCCAGGAAGCCGTTCCGCTGATCCGCAACAAAACCGAGATCGTCCGCGACTTGCAGCATTACTATAAAAACAAAAAACGTTACAGCTACGCCGGCGTTTATTCGTACCCTTACGACGTATTCGCACCGGGCCGCTGCAGTCAAATGCAGGTCCAGGTCTTTTCCGAAGAAGATATCGAAACACCAATAACCTCAGATGTCTCGGAGGCAACAAAAAACCGCGTTTGGCTGGATTTTCAGGATTTCAGAACACACTTGGCAAAATCGCAAAGAGCGGAAGAACCGAGATAATTAGGGGTTAAAGCCGCCAAGATCGTCGTTGGGCAGTAATAATTGTACAGCCCGCTCGATCTTTTTCGACGAACCGGACAGCAGGATCAAATCTTCCGCGCACAGTTTGTATCCCGCGCCGGGACTGATCTTTGTTTCGCCTTCGTGAACGACGGCGATGACGGTCGCGCCGGTTTTCCCGCGCAGGTCGAGTTCGCCGAGGGTTTTCCCAACTGATGGAGAATCGGTATGAAGCTTTACGGTTTCGGCCGACGCGTCCTGCAAAGCGGAATGCAGGTGTGCCATCTGGACTTCGGGAATTGAGGTTGAGCGCAGCATTTCGTATCCGCGTTTACGGATCTGGGCGATCTGTTCCTCGATAATGTTTCGCGTCACGCCATAGTGATGCAAAACGCGCGAAAAGATCTCGATGCTCGTTTCAAATTCCTCGGGAATCACCTCGTTTGCGCCGAGCTCAAGCAGTTCCGTGATCTCCGCCGTGTAACGCGTGCGGACGACGATGTGCAGCTTTTCATTCATCAACCGGGCTTGCGAAACGGTACGGCGCGCAGCGGCCGCGTCGGACATTGCCAGCACCAGCACCCACGCATTTTCGATTCCGGCGTGCATCAAAACCTCGCGCCGCGTCGCATCGCCAAAGTTGATCTTTTCGCCTTTTTCCTTAGCCTGCCGAACCACGACGGCATTGGCCTCGAGGATCGTGTATGGCACGCCGACGGTCCGCAGCACACGCGCAAGATTTCTGCCGTTCAGGCCGTAACCGACGATTATCACGTGCTGGTTCAAACCGCCGCTTGAGGTCAGATGAATTTCGTCTTTGGTGTTTTCTATTTCGCCCGCATCTCCGTCCGATAGCAGTGACTGTATAAAATATCCGATCTTTGGCGCGGCGGCTATCAAGAAAGGCGTTGCGATCATCGAGATGATCGACGCGGCGAGAAAGCTTTGATAATCGGAATCGGGTAAGAGATCGCTGGAGCGTCCGACCTTTGCAAGCACAAATGGAAATTCGCCGATCTGTGCAATGCCGACGCCGGTCATCACCGCGATGCGCTGTGGGAAACCGAGAATTTTAACGATTGCCCAGACGATCAACGCCTTGCCGACGATCAGACAGACGACCAAGATCGCAACCCAGCCTATATTCTGCGCAAGTGCCTGCAGCGACAGCAGCATGCCGATCGAAACAAAGAACAGGCTGTTAAAGACATCGCGAAACGGAAGGATCTCAGCCGTCACCTGATGGTTATAATCGGTATCGGCCAGCACCATTCCGGCTATGAACGCTCCGAGCGCGAGCGACAGCCCGAAATGCGACGTGACCCACGACATCCCGAGCAGGAAGAGAACGGCCGTGAGCAGGAAAACCTCCGGGCTGCGCAACCCTACGACGCGCTTTAAGAACCTTGGCAGAATGAACCACGCAGCCAACACGATAACAATAAGCGCCAGCAGCGACCCTCCCAGGTTTATCAGTATCTGCGTGAACGAAACAATGTCCTGGCCGCCCAGCACCGGCACAAGCAGTATCATCAATACGATGCTGATGTCCTGAAACAGCAAAATGCCTACGCCGGCCCGGCCGTGCGGAGCGTCCACCTCGTTACGCTCGGAGTAGCTTTTAAGCACGATGGCCGTGCTCGACAATGCTACGAGGAATCCAAAGAATATCGATTGGTTTATGCTGCGGCCAAATAAAACAGCGATCGCAGCCGTCGCCGCCACCGTGACCCCAACCTGCAGGCCGCCGCCGATCAACACGAGGCGCTTCATTTCGCCCAGGCGCCGCAGCGAAAATTCCAGCCCAATGGTGAACAGGAGCAGCATTACGCCGATCTCCGCGAGGACCTCGATGCCTTCGGTCTCGGCAACGAGTCCAAGCCCGTATGGGCCGATCGCGATGCCCGTCAGCATCAACCCGACGAGCAGCGGCAGTTTCAGCCGCAAACAGACGAATGCGACCGGAACCGATACTAACAGGATCACAAGCAGATCCCCGAAAAGCTGCGGAGTGTGCATAATAAGTTCCGTTAGTATAGCAAATTTATCGCTCAGTCTTTTTTCGTGTTATTTTGTGTTGTTTTGTGGTTGCAGTATTAATGGTTGATAGTTGATAGTGGGTCACTTTCAAAATCTTTGAGAACTTTGCGTCAGGGCTTCGTGTCCTTTGTGTTAGGCAGAGCCTGGTAACACAAAGGACACAGAGTGCTTCACAAAGAACACGAAGCCTGAAAACTGACCACCGCCGATAGTTGAAAGTCTTACTTCTTAATTCCCCGAATTGATTTTACATAGCTTTAGAGTGACAATAGCTTCGCTTTTCATACTTTCACATCGGAGGACAACTAATGAGATCGATACTCTTGGTCGGATTGCTATTTTTTGCTATGACGTTTTGCGGGCTTGGCGACAAGCTGAAAGAGCTGCAGGGTAAAGCGGGCTCGAACACGGCTTCTAATTCTTCAAGTACATCTTCGTCGGACGCCAAGGCCGAATCACCGAAGTTAACACCCGCGCAGCAGGCAATCCAGGACAACGGCGTCGAGATGAAATGGGACGATCAGCAGATCACATGGAAACTACCTAAAGATTGGAAAAAGACCGACGTTAAAAAAGAACAGCTTCTGTACAACGCACCGGACAACTCGTCGTTGATCGCTTCGATCTCGGTTATGTCGGATAATTTCCCGTCGGATACGAGCCTCAAGGCAACTTATGACAGTTCACTCGATATGCTGAAACAGGGCAAGTACGAATCGGCAAAATACACCGAGATCGACGGTATCAAGGGTGTCGAGTTTGTCGAGGCGATGCCCGAAGACAAGGACGGTGCTCGCCGCCATCAATGGATCGCGTTTCGAAACCACCTGGGACAAAATCAGCAGTTAAATATCATGCTTGCGACAAAGGGCAGCAATTTTGAAAAACACCGCGATGATTTCCCCGCGATACTGTATTCGATGAAGATCGCGAAGTAGAAGAGACAGTAGCAGGAGGGTTTTTGACTGCTGCTACTGCCGCTGTTTCTGCCTGGTATTACGCACCGGCGGCTAGCCGAAACGCCTTTGTCGCAGCGGCGTTGTCGAAGAATTCCTGAAATTCGTGGACTTTCCCGTCCTTCATGTGAAAGACGTGCACCCAGTCCGTCTCGTAGCTGCGGCCCGTTGCCTTCACAGTTGCGGCCGAATCGCCAAGAACAACCACCTTTTCGCCCTGCGCTACAAACTCGAGCGGCTCGAATCGCGATATTTCCTCGGCATCCGAGAGTTGTTGGAAAAATTGTGCAACGGCTTCTTTTCCTTTTCGTTCCCCTGCGAACGGAGCGTTCTCGATCTCAGGGACGGTCCACCTGATGTCATCGGTAAATAAATTCAATAATCCCTCGATGTCACCGGTTTTGAACTTCTCATACCCCGATTGCACTATCTCTGTGTTCTCTTCAATACTCATTTTCAACTCCTTTTTACGGCTCTTTTCTATCGCCGCGTGTCCGGAACGTGAGAGGAAAAGTGATGTTTGCGATACGGTGATAATAGCGCAAAAAAGAGGCGTTCGGTAATAAATTTCGTTTGGGAGTTTCTTGTTGGACTGTCGAATGTTTTTCGGCCTTGAGGGTGAAGCCTTTTTAACCGCCGATCGGCACGCAACATCGAAAGAAACGGAACAGAATTCACATGCCTTCCGCCCATTTCCGTTTGTGGTTAAGTTTTTTAATGCAGAAAGCTCGCCAAATCAGCTTTTAGATTACAAAGCCGTCGGAGCATCCGAATGCGGGACAAAACATTTGCGGCAGCGGGCTTCGTATTTGTCGCTTGCACCGACCTCGACGCGTTCTTCCGATTCGACGGTACGCTGTGAATAGTTCGCGGTGCTGCCGCATTTAACGCAGATCGCGTGCGTTTTTGTGATAAATTCGGCCACAGAAAGGAGTTGCGGCATCGGCTCGAACGGCTTGCCCATGTAGTCCTGATCGAGGCCGGCGACGATAACACGCTTACCCGAATTCGCCAGTTTGTTTACCGCTTCGACCAACCCGGGATCGAAGAATTGGCCTTCGTCGATCGCTACGACCTGTGTTTCAGGTTCTATATGCTCCAGCATCTCGGCCGCAGTCATTACGGGCCGCGAAAAATGCGTTAGGCCCGAATGCGAAGCGATCTCTTCTTTGGAATAACGGTCGTCGATCCGCGGCTTGAAAACCTGGACCTTTTGTCGTGCGATCTGCGCGCGGCGGACACGTCTGATCAACTCTTCGGACTTGCCCGAAAACATCGAACCAACGATAACCTCTATCCATCCTGTCCCGTTTTGTCTGCTTTTGCGGCGTTCTTCCGTATTGTCGAACGCAAATTCTTCAACCATAAATGAAAGGTGTGTAATGTGAACAATCAATTATAGAGAAAAAGCGGAAAAGGGGAAAAGGGGAAAAGGGGAAAAGTAAAATTAGAAATTGCCTTGCACTCCCTTCCTCCCCCACTCTCCCTTTCCTCTTCTCACCAGCCCGGTTTAGTTTTATCCTATAACTGTGCAGCTAAAGCTTTGCCCGAAATGCAGGCGCCCGTATATGGCGGACAAGGAGTTTTGCCCCAATTGCCCGGAACCGTACACGTGGAACCAGGAAAGCTACGCAAATGTCGGCTGCCTGCTGCTAATGCTCATGCCGTTGCTGCTGCTTATATTGTTTTGGCTTTTTATGTTTATAGGGGTGATCGTGCGATAAAAGGAGTAGAGATGCAAAGTAAACAAGGCTACAAACGATCGTAGTAATAACTGATTTCCTTTGTGGCTTGCCGGCTAATTTCTTCGCAGGTCGTTGCCGCTCATTTCCGCAGGTTTTTCGATGCCCAAGATCGCAAGAATTGTTGGGGCGACGTCAGAAAGCGTTCCGTCGTCTGCCAATTTTGCGCCTTCACCGATGAGATGAAATGGAACGCGATGCGGTTCACCATTGCTGTTTCTGCTGTTTGGCGATGCAATTATCGCCGCTCCATTTACTTCCAGGACCTTATCGATTATGCCGCCAAGACAGGTATCGATGAACTCCATCGCCTCAGCCCGGCCGCGTTCGTCACCTCGGGAAGCCAGTACTTCAGCAGCAGGCAGTGAAACCGCAAAAAAATCGCCCTCGCTCCGGTCAAGCCTTTCAATCACCTCGTTTGCTATCTTGAAACTGCTCATTTCAGGTTCATCAATTGGCGAAACCCCGTCACGGCCACGAAAAACGACGTTATCACCGGCCGGGACGAATGATGTGGCGTCCGAAAATTGGCCGCGATTCTCCGCCTGAGAAACACGCACTTGTCTGATGTTCGCCTGTGCAAAAACTTCACTCAAACTTATTGTATTTTCATCCGCGGCAAATGCCGCCGGGAACCCGGCCGCGGCGTCGTATTCGGTTATACAGACGGTGCGAAAGCCGCCAGTCGATTGCGATATCGATCTCGCAAGCTGCCGCATACCGTCGGCACGATGATTCAAAAATACGACCGTGTGACCCTCGCGAACAACCGCACCGTCACCGACAACGGTCGGCGCCATAAATTCCTCAGAGATTCCCCGCATCGACAGTTGCTCTATAGCGGTTTTTGCATCCACAAAGTGCTCACCTTCGCCGTGCATCAACAGCGTAAACGCGCGCGCCGTTCGTTCCCAGTTGCCGTCCATGTCCATCGCAAAAAAACGTCCGCAAAGTGATGCGATACGTCCTATACCGATCTTTTCGATCTCGCATTCGAGCAACTCGATACAAACCTCGGCAGTCTGCGGCGGAACATCGCGGCCATCGAGAAAGCCATGTACAAAAACCTGGCTCACACCGTTTTCCTTCGCCATTTTAAGCAACGCAAAAAGCGATTCCATCGATGCATGCCTTTCGCTGCCACTTAGGATCCCTGCCAGGTGCAGCGTGCTGCCTTTAGTCATCGCGTCAAGCAGCACCGCATTCTTAAAAAACTCTCCGGAAACAATTGCCGAATTGATATACTCGGCATTTGAGACGACGCTGCGCCCGGCCGCGATATCGCGGTAACCGGCTTCGGCATTTGTGCCCGCAGCAAGCGTGGTCATAGGATATTTATCGCAGATCTCTTCGTAGAACGGAGTATGAGCACTAGGCGTTTGTGTTCCCCATCCATCAAGCAAGATCAATGCGAGCGGTCGCCTGTTTTGATCGGTCATATTAAAAAGGTGGTCGAGAGATAATATCAGACAGGAAGGTGTTCCCGAATCTATTATATCCGAAATCCAGAGGTGTAAGGCAAGGTTTATTTAATCGATCAAGACGGGCGAAAAAGAATTCGCCGGAAGCAAGCCCGCCTTCCCGACCTGAAATCTAAAAGGTTAAAAGTGAAATCGTGAAAAAGCGGGGAGTAAGCTAATCGTAAACTTTTTCACCTTTTAACATTTTCGCTTTTTCACTTTTTACCCTTTAGATCTTGATACGCGTCAGGCGCGGTACGTTCCATCCATCTTTCGGACAGCCGCAATGGCTCAAAACCAAACTGCTTATACAATCCATGAGCGTCCTTTGTCGCAAGCAGCCAGCGACGCAGGCCCTGGAGATCGGGAAATTCGACGATAGTTTCCATGAGCCATTTGCTCAAGCCCCGCCCGCGATATTCGGGCAAAATAAAAACGTCGCCTATGTAAGCAAACGTCGCGAAATCGCTTATCACTCGTGCAAAACCGATCTGTCTATCGTCCTCATAAACCCCGAAGCACAGCGAATTATCGATCGCCCGCTGCATCTGCTCAGTTGTTCGTGTTCGAGCCCAATAGGATTCTTCCAACAGGAATTTGCTAACAACATCGTGCTGCAGCTTCTCCTTATCCGTGCTGATCGTAAATCCGTTTTGCTGTAATTCCATAGAACAATGTCGTCGTTGACCTGGCGACCGGGATTTTCAAATCCAAAATCTCTCTCGCCCGTTTATGAAACGCGACCGACGTATCCGGTAGATGCGCTTTGGCGATCAGTCGCAGTTCGTCGAGCAGTGCAGACTCTTTGCCGGCGATCTTTATAGCAACCGTCAACGCAAAGGCCCGAACGGCGACAGGCTCGCTGATATCGTCGATCAGATCGACACAGATCGAATAAATTTTACCGTGTAGTTTTTTGGGAATTTCTATGAATTGCAGCAGCCGGAGGGTGTTTCGCTTCACCGCGTTGTGGATGTCCCTGCGTTCGAGCTGATCGACCAGTTTGTTCAGGTAAGGGAGGATCAATTGCGGATGTTTTTCAACGCAAACGCTCATTGGCCACGCAGCACACTGAGTGGGACGATATTCGCCCTCGAAAAATATTTTCATTAATTCGGCGAAGCGTTTCGGGTCGCCGCCGATGTATTCGGCTATCGCCGTCGTGTTGCGTTTGGAATGTTCGGCTTGCAGCGCCTTGCGAATATCCATTTTTAGGTCAATGCAAGCGTTCCGCAATTCGGTTCTACGGAATCATTACCGTGAATTCGCCCGGAGTGATGAAGGTGATAACGCCGCCCCAGATGCAATTCAATGTGCTGATGTTATCAAGCGAGGGAAAATTTCCCAGCAAAACTGTCGGAGCACCCGCCACCCACGGAGCCGGTGTTGACGGAATGCATGGCATGGGCGTTAGTACGCCCAGCGCGGCCGTAGTGGCTGCCGCCGTCGCCGGAAACGTCGGAGCCATGCAGTTGCCAAACGGCATAATATTGACCAGAGGAACGTGGTCCATGATGTTGGCGTCCGGCACTTGATTGGTCTGGACGCGATTGGTCGGAAGGACGACCAAATTACTCGGCGCCATTCCGAAAGTGCACATCATCTGAGCACCGTGACATACTTGCATTGGCATAAACTGACCTCCTTTGCGTGAGAGTTGTCAAAATACCATATTTTGAACGCTCTCGCAGCTATATTTTGCCGACGCTGCCTTTCTTTGCCTTTTCTCTGATCTGGTAAAACGCCTTTCTCCCGGGATACCGTGCCGCATCGCCAAGGTCTTCTTCGATCCGCAGCAATTGGTTATATTTCGCTATACGGTCCGAACGGCAAAGGCTGCCCGTCTTGATCTGTCCGGCGTTTGTCGCAACCGCAAGGTCGGCGATGAACGAATCCTCGGTTTCGCCTGAGCGGTGCGAGATCACGGCCGTCATGTTGTTCGTCCGTGCCAGCTCAATAGTATCAAGCGTTTCCGTCAGCGTGCCGATCTGGTTGACCTTGATCAGGATCGAATTAGCTGCTGCCAGATCGATACCCTTCTGCAGGAATTTTACGTTGGTCACGAACAGGTCGTCACCGACAAGCTGGATCCTTTCGCCAACCCTGTCGGTCAGATTTTTCCAGCCGTCCCAGTCATTTTCGGCCATGCCGTCCTCGATCGAGATTATCGGATATTTATCGCACCAGTCGGCCCAATACGCCGCCATCTCGTCGGACGAAAGCTTTCGGTTGTCCGATTTTTTGAACACGTAACTTCCGTCTTTATAAAACTCGCTAGCCGCTGGGTCAAGCGCCAACATTATGTTGTCGCCTGCTTTATAACCGGCTTTGTCGATGGCCTCCAGAATGGTTTCGACAGCCTCTTCGTTCGATTTCAGGTTCGGAGCAAAACCGCCTTCGTCACCAACGCCGGTCGAATAGCCGCGTGATCTCAAAACGCTTTTCAGGTTGTGGAATATCTCCGAACCCATTCGCAGGGCTTCGGAAAAGGTCTCGGCACCGACGGGCATTACCATAAATTCCTGAAAATCGACGTTATTGTCCGCATGAGCACCGCCATTCAGGATGTTCATCATCGGAACAGGCAGCGTTCTTGCATTTGAGCCGCCAATGTAGCGGTAAAGCGGAATTTCGAGAAACGCAGCGGCAGCACGAGCCGAAGCCAGCGACACGGCAAGGATCGCATTCGCACCCAAATTCGATTTAGTTTCGGTGCCGTCCATCGCGATCATCGTCTCGTCGATCAGCGTTTGATCGAGCACATCGAGCCCTTCGAGTTCGCGACCGATCTTGTCGTTAACATTTGCGACCGCGTTCAGAACGCCTTTTCCCATGTAACGCGATTTATCACCGTCGCGAAGCTCAACCGCTTCGTTTTCACCAGTTGAAGCTCCGCTCGGAACTGCGGCACGGCCTTGCGTTCCGTCCTCTAAAACGACCTCTGCCTCGATCGTAGGATTCCCGCGGGAATCCAGAATTTCTCTCGCCCACACCTGTTCAATAAGACTCATATTTTATAAATTGCCCCCGCTTAATTTTTTCGGAGATCGATATGATAAATGTAGCCTGAATCGCAAATAATAACAAAAAACGCCTCATCCATCATCCCTCATCCCTTCTTCCCGTGTGTCCTCCATCCTTACCCTTACGATCCTCCGCTTTTCAACCTTCTCGACATAAAACGTGTGTCCGTTGAACGGCACAATATCGCCCTCGGTCAACAATTCCCCCGCTTCCGCCAGCAAAAACCCGGCAATCGTCGTATAGCCGTCCGAAACCGGCAAGTTCAAATCGAGCCTCTTGTTCAGGTCGCGAACCGCAACGCCGCCGTCGAGAATGAAACTCCCATCCGGCTGTTCGTGTATCTGCTCGTTGACCTCTTCGTCGTGCTCATCCGAGATGTCGCCGACGATCTCTTCGAGCAAGTCTTCGAGCGTGATGATTCCCTCGACGCCGCCGTGCTCGTCCACGACAAATCCGAAATGGAACTTCTCACGCTGCATCTGCCGAAGTACGTCTTCCAGCTTTGCCGTATCGACGACGTACACCGGTTTTTGGAGGATGCGGTCGAGCCTGAACGATTTTGGCGCGAGCAAATAGCTCATCACATCCTTGCTGTGAATGACGCCGACGATATCGTCCAGAGATCCCCGAAAAACCGGCAGCCGCGAATATCCGTTTTGTCGAAACGCGGTTGCGATCTCGCTCAGCGAACTGCTTTCCGGAATGGCTACAATTTCGGTTCGCGGAATCATCGCTTCTTTAACAGTCGTCTCGGAAAACTCAAAAACCTGGTCGATCAGCGTCCTCTCGGCAATGTTCAGATGGCCGCTTTCCTCGCTCAATTTAACAAGCTGACGGATCTCCTCTTCGGTATAAACCGACGCATGATCGAGCGACGATTTTATTCCGAGAACCCGTCCGATGCTGCGCCCAGTGTAATTAAATATCCATAACAGAGGCGAAAAAATGCGTGCAAACAATTCGAGCGGCCGGGCAGCAAACCTTGCGTATGCCTCGGCATTTTCGAGTGCAAACATCTTCGGAACGAGCTCACCGAGCACGACGTGAAAAAAGGTAATGAGACTGAAAGCAACGACAACTGCGGCTCCGTGAGCAATGTACCCGGCGGTTCCCTCGGTG
>Ga0157372_10008912_pt1 | contig 10659 bp, 7 predicted proteins | sample C55metaG_FD_115307 | JGI IMG/M metagenome (GOLD analysis project Ga0157372, IMG submission 115307) | Corn rhizosphere microbial communities from Kellogg Biological Station, Michigan, USA - C5-5 metaG | ecosystem: Host-associated > Plants > Roots > Rhizosphere > Soil | place: USA: Michigan...
GCCCCAGTGCCCCGAGATCTCCCACAGCCCCTTGTTGTACATGAGGGGCGTCTTGATCTCTTGGAAATCGTCGCGCTGGCGCTCGCGAATGAAATCGGTGACCGCGTTGAACAGCACCGTGCCCCGCTCCGTCCAGAACACCGCGCCCGGCGCGAACGGATGCATCATGAACAGGTCGAGCTGCTTGCCGAGCAAACGATGGTCGCGCTTCTTCGCTTCTTCGATGCGGGCGAGGTGCGCGTCCAATTCTTCCTTCTTGAAGAACGCCGTCCCATAGATGCGTTGCAGCATCTGGCGTTTCGAATCGCCGCGCCAATACGCGCCAGCCGTGTGCGTCAGCTTGAAGTGCTTGACGCGCGACGTGTCGGGCACGTGCGGGCCGCGACAGAGGTCGATGAACGGACCGTCGGTGTACGTCGAGATGATCTCGTCGTCGCGCAGCTCGGACAACCGCTCGAGCTTGAGCGGATCGTCGACGAAACGGCGCTGGGCTTCGGCGCGGTTCACCTCTTCGCGAACGAAGGGGTATTTCTCGGCCGAGACCTTCCGCATCTCGTTCTCGAACGAGGCGAGGTCCTCGGGCGTGAACGGCTCGGCGACTTCGAAGTCGTAATAGAAGCCGTCGTCGATGGCCGGCCCGAAGCCGATCTTCGCGTCCGGACGCAGACGTCTGACGGCCGTGGCCAGCATGTGCGCCGCGGAATGCCGGAGCACGCTCAACGACGTCGCGTCGCGATCGGTGAGAACGCGAAACGAGCCGCCGGCGCGCAACGGCGTGGCGAGATCCTGAATCTGGCCGTCCACTTCCACGGCGACGGCCGCTTGCAACAGTCGCTCGCCGATCGACCGCACGACGTCGGCGGGGAGCGTGCCCCGCGACACGTGCCGCGTCGAGCCGTCGGGAAGGGTGAGTGTGAGCGCGTCCCCGTTCGACGATGGGGGCGAGGACGGTGGAGCTGTCTGTTCGATCATCGGGTGCGTCGGAAAGTCGGTGTCCGTCACGCGCGCGCGGGCTTCCGGAACGACGAGATTCGTTCGCGCCGCGGGCCTTGTTCTTGCACGCCCAGCGGCCGCGCCCCTCGCGCTTTCCAACAGCGTAACCTATCGTTGTAGAACAACCTCCGCCACAGGGCTCGCGCGTCATGTCACCATTTCGCTATCGCGACGAGGATTCATCCTCTCGGATCATTATTGGCGCGGTTGTCGGCGCCATCGCAGGATTCGCCGCCGGGATGTTTCTGGCTCAGAACGCCGGCGCGCGCGACCGGGACAAGATCGAGGGAGAGCGCGCCGACGAAGAGCGGCACGAGCGCCTGCGGGGCGTGCATGCCACGGCGACCGCCGACGAGCTGGGCGAGGACTACGAGGATGCCGCCGAGTTCGAGGAAGCGCAGTACGCCGACGACGACTATGAGGGCGAGGACTACGACATCACGCTCGAGGAGCGGGTGCTCGAGGCCTTCCGCAACGACCCGATCCTTTCGACCCGCGCCGTGGACATCGGTTCGCTGCGCACGGGCGTGATCGAGCTGGCAGGCGTCGTCGACACCGCCCAAGAAGCCCAGCACGCCGTGACGATCGCCCGCGGCGTCCCCGGCGTTACGACGGTCGTGAATCGGATCGTAACGGGTATCCACGAGCCCCGATATCACGAGGCTTCACAGAGCCGGCAGCGTCACTCGTCGTCGCGCGACGTGGAGCGAACCGTGAACGAACCGCCGCTGCGCGCCGATCGGTCGGATAACCCGGCCACGCCGCCGAACGTGATTCGCGCCGACGAACCGCCGCGCGACTTCGGCGGCACGCCGTAGTCGGTTCGCGACTCAGTTCGGGGGGGGCTTCTTCGGCAGGTACTGGGTCGGAATCGGACTGTCGGGCCGCTCGCCCTGCCAGTAGACGGTCACGACCCACCAGCGCGTGCCGTCGTTCAGCAACTGAATACTATTGATGCCGCGCGCGAACGGCTTCGCGTCGTTCGCCTGCCGTCGCGACTCGTACGTGCTGAACGCGTGCGTGATGGCGCCGAAGGTCTCACCCGTGCGCGCGGTCTCGTGCTCGAAGAAACCGTTCTCCTCGAGTGAATTCTTTGCTTGCGCGGCGTACTCGTCCGCAGTCTCGACGCGCGCGACGGCTTTGCGATCGCGGTTGAGGCCAGTTGGAATGAGGCGCGCGCCGGGGGCGAACAAGGATTTGAAGCGCTCCCAATCGCGGTGCTGGCAGGCGGGCCCCGAGATCGACTCGTAGAGAGCGGCGATGATGGCATCCTGCGAGGCAACGTCTTTCGGGGCGGCCTCGCCGGGAGTCGTCGTGGTCGCGGGCGCGGTATAGGTCTTACAGCCTTCCAGCGGTGCGCCGGGCGGTATCCCGCGAATGCCAAAGCTCCGGGCGACCAGCGGATCGGTCTCGCTCACGTCGACGGCCCCGCGCGCGTAGTCTGCCGCCGCACGCATCTTGACGACGAACTCCAAATGGAGCGGCTGGTCTACGAGAATCTTGACGACGTCGACGCTGCCGATGTTGCGCGCCAACTGGAGCGCCGCCTGCGGGGGATTCAGCGGCGTGTAGGTCGTCGCAAACGCCCACACCTTAGCGCTGTCTCCCGAGTTCATTGCGTCGACCCAGGCTTTCACCAGCCGACCGGCACGGGAATCGGGAATCGGAACCGGTGCCGTCGGCGCGGCCTGGGCCTGCGCCGCGGCGGTCGTCCGAGCGGCGTGCCCAGTCAGAAGCAACGCGGCGGCGACCAGAGAAAGGGCGACGCGACGAGTGATCGGCATTCCGGCTCCAGTCAGGGACTGACGAAATAGGGTGCCTCGCGACGACGCAAATCAAGGCAAATCGCCGAGGTATGCTATTTTTGAGGGATATGTCCGAACTCCCTGATCGTTTCGACTTCGCGTCGACCGAGCCGGAGATTTACGACTCCTGGCTGGCCGGGAACTGCTTTCACATCGAGGCCTCGGAGTCGGACAGGGTCGGTGGCGACAGCGACCCGTACACGATCGTCATGCCGCCGCCGAACGTCACGGCGATTCTACACGTCGGTCACGGGCTGAACAATACGATTCAGGACGTGATCGTGCGTTGGGCGCGCATGAAGGGGACGGGCGCGCTGTGGGTGCCGGGGACCGACCACGCCGGAATCGCGACGCAGAACGTCGTCGAGAAGATGCTCGCCGCCGAGGGAAAGACGCGCCAAGACCTCGGCCGCGAAGCCTTCGTGAAACGCACGGAAAAGTTCGTCGAAGAAACTGGCGGTGTGATCCTTCAACAGTTGAAGGCCATCGGCGCGTCGGCGGACTGGACGCGCACGGCGTACACGCTTTCACCCGAGCTGTCGCGCGCGGTGCGCGAGGCGTTCGTGCGTCTCTACGAGCGTGGCCTGATCTACCGGGGCTATCGCGTGATCCACTGGTGTCCGCGCTGCCTCACGTCGCTGAGCGACGAAGAGGCGGAGTTTCAGGACGAGCCGGGCACCCTGTACCACATCGCCTATCCGGTGGATGGACAGCCGGGTCGCTCGCTCACGATCGCGACGACCCGCCCCGAAACGATGCTCGCGGACGTCGCAGTGGCCGTGAATCCGAGCGACGAGCGGTATCGCGATCTGGTGGGAAAGACGGTGCGGCTGCCGATCGTGGGCGTGTCGATTCCGGTCGTGGCCGACGAATACGCGGATCCAGAATTCGGCACCGGCGTGGTGAAGATCACGCCCGCGCACGACGCGAACGACTTCGAGGTCGGCAAGCGCCATTCGCTGCCGATGCCGATCGTGATCGACGAGCACGCCGTGGTGCGCGAGGTGAAAGACGCCGACGGACGCGTGCCGCCGTCGATCAGCGGGCTGGATCGCTTCGAGGCCCGCGAAAAAATCGTCGAGTTGCTGCGGGCATCGGGCGCGCTTCAGAAGACGGAGAACCATCAGCACGCGGTGCGCCACTGCTATCGATGCGACACCGTGGTCGAACCGCGCCTGTCCGACCAGTGGTTCGTGAAGATGGCACCGCTCGCCGCGCCGGCGCTCGCGGGTTTCCGCGCGGGCGCCATTCGCATCATGCCGGAGCGGTGGGAGGCCGTGTACGAGAACTGGCTCACCGGCATCCGCGACTGGAACATCTCACGCCAGCTGTGGTGGGGGCACCGCATTCCCGTTTGGTATTGCGACGAGTGCGATCCGCCGCAGAACGTTTTCGTGAGTCGCGAAGATATCACTACCTGTCCCCATTGCGGGTGTCCCGCCCGGCAGGACGAGGACGTGCTCGACACCTGGTTCTCGTCGTGGCTCTGGCCGATCTCCACGCTCGGCTGGCCCGACAAGACGCTGGATCTAGACGCCTTCTATCCGACCGACACGCTGGTCACCGCGCCGGAGATTCTTTTCTTCTGGGTGGCCCGCATGGTGATGTCGGGCTACGAGTTCATGGGCCGCACACCCTTCCATACGGTGTATCTCACGGGGACGGCGCGCGACACGCAGCACCGGAAGATGTCGAAGTCGTTGGGCAACGGGATCGACCCACTCGACGTGGTGAAGCTCTACGGCGCCGACGCGCTGCGGTGGACACTCGTCGCCGGCATGGGCATGGGCGCCGACGTGATCCTCGACCCGGCGGACATCGACAAATCGTTCGCGACGGGACGCAACTTCGTCACGAAGCTCTGGAACATCGGCCGATTCCTGCTCGACAAAGTGGGAACCGAGCCCGTCGCGCGGGTTAGTGATCTCGATGAATCCGCGCTCACCCGGGCCGACCAATGGATTCTGCATCGCCTCCGCGCCGCGATCGACGAATGCGACGAGGCGTTGGGACCGCTGCGTCCTCAAGTCGAATACGACTCTCCGGACCAGCACATCTGGCGTGAGCTGGAGCAAAACGCCGGTCTGCGTCTCAACGAGTTCGCCGAAGCGGCGCGCCGGTTCGTGTGGAACGAGCTCGCGGATTGGTATCTCGAGTCGCTCAAGAGCCGACTGGAAACCAAGGGCGACGACCGCGAGGTCGCGCGCGCGGTTCTCGTGCACGCGTTCGATTGCGCTCTGCGTCTCCTGCATCCGATCGTGCCGTTCGTGACCGAAGCGCTCTGGCAACGTCTGCCCGGCGGGGCCCGCGAGAAGGGTCGGTTTCTCGCCCGCGCCGAGTGGCCGACGCATCTCGACCGCGACGCGCTCGACAACGCGTCCGCTCTGCACTTCGAGTCGCTCGACGACTCGGCTGAAGAATTCGAGCTCGTGCGCGAGGCGGTGCTGGCGATTCGTCAGATTCGCGCCGAGAACAACGTGGCGCCCGGAAAGTCGATCGAGGTCGTGTTGAGGGCCGGCGACGCCGACCTCCAGGACGTCTTTGGCGACGAAGCCTCGACCGTCGGCCGCCTGGCGCGCGCCGACGTGCGTCTCGCCGACGGCGTTCCGGTGAGCGCCGCCGCGCACGCGGTGCTGTCCGGCGGCTCCGAAGTGATCGTTCCGCTCGCCGGACTCATCGACGTGACGAAGGAGTGCGCGCGGCTCCGCTCCGAGGTCGCGCAGCTCACCACGCAGATCGGCTCGCGCGAAGCGCGGCTGTCAAACGCGAAATATCTGGAACGCGCGCCGGCCGACGTCGTCGCCGGCGACCGCGCCATCCTCGACGAGATGAAGTCGAAGCGCGAACAACTCACAGAACGGGTCCGATCGTTGTGCGGCGGCTGATCGCCGTCGCAGCCGCCTGGTTGGTCGTGGCCTGCGCGTCGGCCGGCCAGCCGCCGGGCGGCCCCGAAGATCACGACCCACCGGTGATCGTCTCGGTGAAACCGGACTCGGGGCAGCTCAACGTCAGGCCGCGAGAGATCGACTTTCAGTTCGACGAAGTCGTCGCGCAGCAGGCGCTCGGCGCGACCGATTTGTCGCGCCTGTTTCTCGTGTCGCCGCGCGACGGCGATCCCGACGTGTCGTGGCATCGCAGCCGCATCACGCTCAAGCTGCGGAAGTTTCGCTCGAACATGGCGTACGTCGTGACGATGCTTCCGGGGCTCGCCGACCTGCGGGGCAACATACGCAAGGAAGGCGCGTCGATCATCTTCTCGACCGGCCCGACGATTCCGCGGCTCGGGATCACCGGCGTCGTGTTCGATTGGGCGGCACAGCACACCGCCCCCAACGCGCTCGTGGAAGCGATATCCCGCGCCGACACGACGCTGCAATTCGTCGCCGTGAGCGACACGACAGGGCGCTTCGAGATCGGACCGATCGATACCGGCGTCTACCTCGTTCGGGCACTCATCGACGCGAACTCGAACCGGCAGATCGACCGTGCCGAGAAGTGGGACACGACGGAAACGCGCGTCACCGACGTGCGGCCGGCCGTGGAGCTCGACGCAGTCGAGCGGGATTCCACGCCGGCGCTGCTCACCAACGTGATTACCGACGACAGCATCACGATCCACGTCGTGTTCGACAAATATCTGGATCCGGCACTCCCGCTTCAGCCGGCGCTCGTCGACCTGAAGAGCGCCGACTCGACGCGCATGGAAGTCGTCAGTGTGCAGTGGGGTACGGCGTTCGATGCCGCAAGGCGAGCGGCCGACTCCACTCGAAGGATCGACTCGGCGAGGACCGCCGATTCCCTGGCCCGCGCGCGCGACACGAGCCGCGCCCGAGCCGCACAACCGCCCATTCCAGTGAATCCGGCGCCGCGTCCGCCTGCGGGTGTCGGCGTACCCGGCGCGCGGCCGGCACCGCCCCCCGCGAAGCCCAAGGCGCTGCCCCCGGACAAGGCGGTCGTGCTGACCCTTTCTCCGAACACCCGGCTCGTCCCCGGCCGATCGTACCACCTCACGGTGCGGGGGTTTCGAAATCTCGTCGGACACGCAGTGGACCAGTCGCGTACTTTCCAAGTACCGCTGCCGAAGCCGCCACCGAAGGACACGACGCGCGCGCGGTCTGATTCCACCCGCCCACCTGTAGGCCGCCCGCCGCCGTCCAAGCCCCCGCACTGAGCACGCCCCGCCGCCGATGACGGACGCACGACGAGGTCTTCCGAGTGTCACCTCGCTTCTCGAGAGCGAGGGAATTCAAGCGCTGTTGGACCAGGTTCCGCGTGGAGTGGTCGTCGACGCGATTCGGCGGACGATCGCATCGGTCCGATCGTCGCACGCCGACGCGCCGGCCGACGCCGCCGGGTGGACGGCGGCAGTCGCCAACGCGGTGGACGACGCCACACGGCGCTCGCTGCGGCGCGTCATCAACGCGACCGGTGTCGTATTGCACACGAATCTCGGCCGAGCGCCGCTGGCCCCGGCGGCGTTGGACGCGATCGATCGCGTGGCCCGAGGATTCTCGAATCTCGAGTACGACGTCGCGGGTGGACAGCGCGGGTCGCGCTATTCGCACTGCGCGTCGCTCCTTCGCGAGCTGACAGGCGCCGAAGACGCGCTCGTGGTGAACAACTGCGCGGCGGCGCTCGTGCTTGCGCTGAATACGCTGGCCGACGGCCGGACCGCGATCGTGTCGCGCGGAGAGCTGATCGAGATCGGCGGGAGCTTCCGGATTCCCGAAATCATGGAAAGGAGCGGCGCGCGGCTCGTGGAAGTCGGCACGACGAATCGCACGCACCTCGCTGACTACCGGCGCGCGCTGGAGGCGGACGGCGCGATCATCCTCAAGGTCCATCGCAGCAACTTCGAGCAGTCCGGGTTCGTCTCGGAGGTCGCCGTAACCTTGAACACCGCACTCGGCGACGACCATGGCGTGCCGGTGCTCTACGACCTCGGCAGCGGGCTGTTGACGTCGCTCGAGGCGTACGGGCTGGTCGGCGAGCCGACGGCGCGCGACGCGATGAAGACCGGCGCGTCGATCGTGACGATGAGCGGCGACAAGCTGCTGGGTGGTCCGCAGGCGGGGCTTCTGCTCGGCTCGCGGCGAATCATCGAGCGGATTCGCGCGAACCCGCTCACGCGGTCGTATCGTGTCGACAAGCTCACCCTCGCGGCGCTGGAAGCGACGCTCGCGCTGTATCGTGAGCCGTCGCGCGCCATTCGCGAGATTCCCGCGCTCGCTCAGCTGACCGCGGATTTCGAGACGCTGAAGGCGCGCGCCGACCGACTTGCCGCCGCGATCGGCGACCGGCGTGTGGACGTGATCGAGACGGTGTCGAGCGTCGGCGGCGGCGCGTTTCCCACAGCGACGATTGTGTCGGCGGCGCTGCGCGTGAACGCTTCGGCCGACCTGGTGGAACGGCGGCTTCGCGGGCGCGATCCGGCGATCGTCGCCCGCATTTCCGACGGGATGGTGCTGCTCGACTTGCGGACCGTGTTCCTCGCCGACGAAGAGGAGCTGGTGCGGGCGGTGCGCGCCGCGCTGGAGGCGGCATCCGCGTGAACCGCGGCCGCGTTGGCGCGTTTCTCGACCGCGACGGCACGATCATCCACGACGCCAACTATGTTCGCGACCCAAACGACGTTGCGTTGCTGCCCGGCGCCGCCGCGGCGATCGCGAAGCTGAATCACGCGGGTGTGGTCGTGGTCGTCGTGACCAATCAGTCGGGAATCGCGCGCGGCTGGCTGTCGACCGACGACTACGAAGCCGTCCGGCGCCGCATCGACGAACTACTGGCTCCCGAGGAAGCGCGAATCGACGCGACCTACGTCTGTCCGCACTTTCCGGAGATCACCGGACCGTGCGACTGTCGGAAGCCGGCGCTGAAACTGTTTCGCGACGCGATCGCGGATCTCGGCATCGACGCGAGCCGGTCGGTGTTCGTCGGCGACCGCTGGCGCGACGTGGCGCCGGCCGCGGCGCTCGGCGGGCGACCGATCTTTCTCGACGTGTCGTCCTCGCCGGCCGCGGATCGCGAACGCGTTCGCGCGGAAGGGCTGGAGATCGCGCACTCGCTCGGCGAGGCGGTGGATCGCTTCCTCGACGCGCTTCCCGCCTCGGCGGCAGCGCAATAGACTCCGCGCGATGACTTCCCGCATCGCGGTGCTCGCGTCGGGCGGAGGCTCGAACCTCCAGGCGATTCTCGACCACTTCGACGCACTCGGCGACCGACGCGCGGGCAGCGTCGTTGTGGTCGGCAGCCACCGATCGACGGCGGGCGTGCTGGAGCGCGCCGAACGGCGCGCCATTCCCTCGATGGTGATCTCGCCCGAAGCGCGCGGCAGCACCGATTCGATCGACCGGCTCATCGACGAGTACCGCGTCGACTTCATCGTGCTCGCCGGCTATCTCAAGATGATTCCGGCGGACATCGTGTCGCGATTCGACGGGCGCATGGTGAACGTTCACCCCGCTCTGCTGCCGGCGTTCGGCGGCCACGGGATGTACGGTAATCGCGTCCACCATGCCGTGATCCAGTCGGGCGCGCGCGTGAGCGGCGTGACGGTTCACTTCGTCGACGCGGAGTACGACCACGGCGCGATCATCGCCCAGTGGCCGGTGCCCGTCTTCGCGGACGACGACGCCGGTACGCTCGCCGCCCGCGTGCTGCGCGTGGAACACATACTGTATCCGCGCGTCATCGACGCGTTGGCCGCGGGGCGTATGTCGCTCCCATCGCGGGAGCCGACCGTCATTTCCGCCGACACCAGGCCCGCGTTCACACTCCTTCCGAAGGAGGATTCGCGACTTGCCGAGAACATCGATCTCGCGCTGGCTCGCTAACGCAGCCGGCGTCTTCGTTGCGCTCACGGCGGGAGCGCCGGCTCTCGCGCGCGCACAGGACACGCTCGCGACGCCGCCCTACTCGCACGCCGTGTCGACCTGGATCGCGCTCATCGCGACGCCGGGCTACGAGCGGCTCGCGACCGATCGCATCCTGAGCGCGACCGACGGCTGGGCGCGCGACGACTCGGGGAATCTCGTCAAGCACACCGGCAGCGGCTCCCCGAAGCGCGTCGTCGCATGCGGCATCGACGAAACGGGATACGTCGTCAGTGACATCGGCGACGATGGTTATCTGCGCGTGCACGGCATCGGCAACGGAAAGCACGTCGCGCTGTGGAATCAGTTCCACGAAGGCCAGCGAGTCATCGTTATCGCCGTCGACCGGACGAATCCGCAGCGGTCGCACAACGTGACGGGCGTGTTCGCCGTGCGGAGCAACCACCTCTGGCGCGGCCGCCCCGCCGACGACTCGCCAACGTCGATCGAGAACCTGTGGCTCGACGTCGGCGCGCGTTCCCGCGCCGAGGTCGTGAAGATGGGCATCGATCGGCTCGATCCCGTGGTGCGCGATTGGCCCGAGTGGACGTTCAGCGACTTCGTCGCCGGTCCGGCGGCTTCCAATCGCGCCGGGTGTGCGGCCGTCGCCGCCGCATCAGCGAAGGAGCCGAGCACGGGCGAGACGGTGTTCATCGTCTCGACTCAGAAGTCGTTCTCATGGGCCGGGCTCACGTCGGCGTTGCGTCGCCTCGGGCGCGTGGACTCGCTGTTCGTGGTGGACGGCGATCTGGGTCGGATGCAGTCCACGCCACGAGAGATGCGCGCGCCGTGGCCGCCGTTGGCCGGGCTGGACGTCGGCGCCACGCTGTCGATCGGCGTTCTGTCGCGTTTCGCGGGAACGCTCGCCGAAACGCTGCAAGAGACTGACATCGAGTCGCTCTTCCGCGCGGTGGCGCGTGCCGCGGCGGTTGGAAGCGACGCGCCGCGGCCGATCGCGGTGCGACACGGCTGGGTCGCCGCGCCGCCGC